>Ga0247832_1002783_pt1 | contig 25731 bp, 18 predicted proteins | sample LaCruzMarch2015__10_FD_192407 | JGI IMG/M metagenome (GOLD analysis project Ga0247832, IMG submission 192407) | Freshwater microbial communities from meromictic Lake La Cruz, Castile-La Mancha, Spain - LaCruzMarch2015_4m | ecosystem: Environmental > Aquatic > Freshwater > Lake | place: Spain... | reverse complement strand
AGCACAATGCGCAGCGTTTCCACCGAGCCCTGAACGTCGCCCTTGACCACCAGCGGAAGTTCCTTGACTCCACCCTTGCCCATGTGCTCAAAGATGTTGTCGAGGGTGATCTTCGGCGCCGCCAATTCACGCTCACGCTCAATACGACGGCGTTCAAGTGCGGCCTGCTCCGCTTCCTTGACGCTCTTCACGCAGTAGAACTTGTCGCCTGCATCCGGCAGCACATCCAAACCAGAAATTGCTACTGGAGTAGAAGCGCTAGCACTCTCGATGCGTTGACCGCGGTCGTTCACAATGTCGCGCACGCGCCCATAGGCACGACCGACCACAATGAAGTCGCCCTTCTTGAGTTGACCTTCTTGGACGATGATGCGCGCAACGGTGCCGCGACCCTCTTCCATCTGCGCTTCCAAGCACGTGCCCTGAGCAAGCCCCTTGGCATCAGCCTTGAAGTCGCGCAGATCAGCCACGTAGTCGAGCATTTCCAGCAGCTCTTGGATGCCCGTGCCCTTGGTGGCACTGACCTTGAGCACTTCGGTCTCCCCGCCCCACTCCACGGGATTCAGGCCGTGTTCGGCAAGCTGACCATAGATGCGTTGGATGTTGCCTTCAGTGGCCTCGGCCTTATCAATCTTGTTCAGCGCCACCACGATCGGCACGCCAGCTGCCTTGGAATGGTTGATGCTCTCAATGGTCTGCGGCATGACGCCGTCATCGGCAGCCACCACCAGCACCACAATGTCCGTCACGCGTGCGCCGCGAGCGCGCATCTGCGTGAACGCTTCGTGGCCGGGCGTATCGATGAAAGTCACCACGCGCTCCTTGTCGCCCGCCTTGACGGGGACTTGGAATGCACTGGTCGCCTGGGTGATGCCACCCGCTTCGCCCGATGCAACATTGGTGTTACGAATGCGGTCAAGCAAGCTGGTCTTACCGTGGTCGACGTGACCAAGGATGGTGACCACGGGCGGACGCGCACGCTCTTCCGTGCGAACGCGGGCAGTGAATCGCTCCTCGATGATGTCACCGACGCTCTTCGCCTCTTCCACGATGAGCTCAATTTCATAGCCCATCATGATTTCAATGGCCCGCTCAGTTTCGATGCTGCCGTTGATGGTGGCCATCTGGCCGGCCAGAACGAGTTGCTTCAGAATGTCGCTGGCCTTCACGCCGCTCTTCTCTGAGAGTTCCTTGATGGAGATCGGCTCGGTGATATGCACTTCGCTCGGTGGACCTTGCTCAACGCGAGCGCCGCCCATACCGCCATGCGAACCGCCCGAGGTCTTATGACGACGGTTCTTCATCCAGCCGGACGCTTCAGCCAAGCGCTTGTCGCGCTCGCCCTTGTCGATGGTGCCAGAACCGCTACCGGGCGCGAAGTCGCGACCGCGCGGATCAGCTGCACGACCAGTGCGGCTTGATGGAGTGGTGCGACCAGCGCCGCGACCGCCACCAGCGCCGCCGGCACCGCCGAATCGACTGCCGCCGAATCCTGGTCCGCCCGGTCCACCCGCTGGACGCGGGCGCGGAATCGGAAGTACTTCTGCTTGCTCAACGCGGATGACCTGCGGGCCCGAAAGCGCCGTCTTGGTAGGCGTGAGCGTCTGACCAATCGCGCGCACGTTTTCGGGGCGCTTGGGAACGTTCATCAACGGCGGCGACGATGCCGGCTGAATCGTGTGTCGCACCGGCGGCTTGACCACCGCTGCGGGCGCCGCCTCTACGGGCTTCGTTGACCGATGCGCCTTGCCGATGACGGACGGACTCACTGGTGCGCCAACCACGGTGTGCGGGGCAACGCTCTCCGGCGACGTGACCACCGAAATGTCCTCGCCGGGAAGGCGCGGAGCGAGGTCGAGTTCCGGAACTTCAGGAATCACAAATGGCGTTGTGTCGCTGCTCGCAGCATCGGACGAAACGACGGGCGTCGTTGCGTGCGTCTCGCTCGCAACGTGTGGCGTAGCGACTGCTGCCGGTGGTACGGCCTTGGAAACCACCTTCGCAACGGCGGGAGCAGCCGGTGCGGTTGATGGTGCTGCGGCGCTCACTGCAGGAGCATTGGCAACAACTGGCGCGGTCGGCGCTACGGCGCCAGCAGACGGTGCAACGGGAGCCGCTGCATCAGTGGTCGTCTTGGCAGCCCGGGCTGGCGCCTTCTTACCCTTGGCAGCAGGCGGAGCATCCGCTTGGGTATCGGTGGCAGGGGCGGAATCGGTTGACCCAGTCGCAGCCTTCGTGCGCGGCTCGGGCTTCGGGCGCGCTTCAACCTTGGCGGTTGTTTCAACAGCGGTGGCTGTGGCAACGCCACCGCTACCGAACCACTCGCGGATTGTCTCCGCAAGACCGATCGATACCGTGCTCGACGCCGTCTTGGCCTGGTCGACAACACCTTCGCTCTCGCACTTGGTCTTGATGTCCTTCCAGTCGACACCAAGGTCCTTGGCAAGTTGTGAAATTCGTACCTTCTGGATCTGTTTCGACACTCGTGTTGCTCCTCAGTGAAATGCCCGTCGTTTCGTTCGCCCGCCGTAATTAGTTGCCGCCGCCGAGAATGGAATCCGCCGCGCTCTCCGCGCCGGCATCGGTCTGCACCGTCGTATCTCGCACGCTGCCGCCGCCGAGCAAGAGATCGGTGGTCTGCATGTCTTCCGCCTTGCGCACCGCGTCTTCTTCCGCAGCAATGCGCTGCTCTTCAGCCACAATCTTGCCCTTCTCGCCGCATGCGTAGACGACCTGCTCAGCGAGTTCCTCGGACATACCGATTTCCGCTGTGAGGACAGGCACGCCGACTTCTTCAATGTCAAAGACGCTGATGAGGCCGAGGGCGCCCATCTTGTCCAACATCGCATCAGTGAAGCCGTCAAGCGGACGCACGGTCTCTTCAATCGCCTGCAGGTTGCGCTCAAATTCAGCAGGGGTCAGGATGTCAACATCCCAACCAGTGAGTCGAGCAGCGAGACGGACATTCTGTCCGCGGCGACCGATCGCGAGCGACAGTTGATCTTCGCGAACGATGATCGTGCCGCGGCCGAGTTCGAAGCAGAGACTGACTTCCTCAACTTCAGCCGGCTTCAACGCATTCGCGATGAGCACTTGGCTCGACTCGTTCCAGCGAACGATGTCAATCTTCTCGCCACCGAGTTCGTCAACGATGTTGCGAATGCGACTACCGCGCACGCCGACGCACGCGCCGACCGGATCGACCTTGCTATCAACGCTTGATACTGCGAGCTTGGTACGGAAACCGGGCTCGCGGCTCATCGCCTTGATCTCGATCACGCGCTCAGCAACTTCTGGAACTTCTGCCTCAAAGAGCTTGCGAATGAAGTCCGGATGAGCGCGGGAAAGCACTACCTTCACTTGGCTCGTAGCGTCGCGAACATCAAGAATCAGGCAGCGAACGCGATCTCCAGGCTGGAATTGCTCGCCAGGAATCTGCTCACTGCGCGGCATGAATCCTTCGATGCGCTCAATCTGCACCATGAGAGCGCCACCCTCGTAACGAGCGGCGGTACCGGTGACGAGTTCGCCTTGGCGCTTGCCGAATTCTTCAAGGAGCGAGTTGCGCTCGTCTTCACGGAAGCGCTGGATCATGACCTGCTTGGCGGTCTGCGCTGGAATGCGACCGAGCGACTTCAGATCAACATCGGAGCGAATGCCGTCCTCGTCCTCGCGCCACAGCGTGATAGCGCCAGTGAGGCGATCGATCTCGCATCCAAAGTCCTCGGTGTCGAGTGAATTGAAATGCTTGCGGGCCGCGCTGACCATGGCCTGCTCAAGGTCGTGAATGAGCAGTTCGCGGTCGATGTTGCGGTCGCGGGCGATCGAATCAAGGATGGCAAGTGTTTCGCGGTTCATGGTGAGGTGCTCCGAAGCGTGGATGATGAGATGTGGTGAAAGATGTGCTGTGCGAGTGACTCAGACTGGTCCGACGGGACCGACTGAACGACCGGGAGACCAGAAACGAAACGGGCCACACGTCCGGTCGACGCATGGCCCGCCTTGGCGGCCGAAGAACCTCGTGCGGCGCGGCGGTCAACCCATACGGGCGACCTCCGGGCGGACGCTGGGGACGCAACCAAGACGCACGTCGGCGATGCGCGCGGCATCGACGACCAGCAAGCAGACCATGACGCTTTGAGGCGTCATGGGAGGCGGCTGGAGCCGGAATTCAGGATCGAAGTAGCGATCATGGACGGCGGTGCAAGGAAGCGAACCCAGGACACTGAGAACCTGGAAACCAAGACGGACGGCCCCGGAACATCCGGAGCAGGCACGTGATTATAGCAGATATCGTTGAATTTGTCGCGTTCAGCCCCTCGGGACCCACTCCGGCGCGGCGACCCCTCCTGGCGCCCGCCAAACAGGGAAACCGGCTCGTTTACCTGCCCACGCGGCTAACCTCCATCCCTGTATGACCAATGAACAGCCCGCCGCACTCTGCTGCCCTGCACGCACTTCCTTGCGCTGGCTGATCCTGGCACTGACGCTGTTGGCGTCCGCTGCAATGAATCGCGGAGCCTTTGCACAAGGGAGTTCCGCCTCAAAGGTGGAAGTTCGAACCGCGGCCGCGTTACTCAAGGGCTCACCGGGCGACACGCTTCCCATTGCCGTGGAACTGGACATCGCCAGCGACTGGCACATTTGGACAAGCGAAGCGCAATCGCGCGCATTGCCGGCTGGCATGACTGCCTTCGACGGCGCCATCTTTACTGCGATTGATGTGAAGACCCTGCCCGCTGGTGCGGCCATGGTGAGCGTTGCCGACATCCAATGGCCCGCAGCGCATGCCGTGAAGGGCGACCTTGGCGAGGGACCGCAGACCTTTGGCGTCTATGAAGGCAAGGTGGTTGCGTTTGTTCCAGTGATCATTGCGCAATCTGCTTCGGGAACCGTGGAATTTGCAATCACTATTGAATTCCAAGCGTGTAGCAACACGTGCCTTGCACCAGCGACGGTTGAGAAGAAAGTAACACTTGAAATCACTCCGGGCGCTCGAGCCACTGCCGGACCCGGAGAAACACCGCTCTTTGCGGGCTTTGATTCCACCGTCTTTGGGCGCATCAAAGAAACGTCTGCCATGGGAAGTGGCAGCGGGCTTGGGCGTTCCAAGCCCATCAAGGTGCCGCTCTTTGGCTGGGACTTTGAACTCGACCCAGAATCCGGCGTGTTCTTTCCGATCATGCTGCTCTTGGCATTTGTGGGCGGAATCATCTTGAATTTCACGCCGTGCGTACTGCCGGTGATTCCGCTGAAGATCATTGGGCTTGCCAACGCGGGCGCAGGAAGTCGCATGCGCGTCTTTATGTTGGGTGTGGCGATGTCTATCGGGGTGATTGGATTCTGGCTCGGGCTCGGAATTTTGCTTAGTTCAGCAAAGGGATTTGAACAATCGAATCAATTATTCCAATACCCGGCATTCACCATTGGAGTCGGCATCTTTATCGCGCTCATGGCCATCGGCATGGCGGGCTTCTTCAGCGTGGGACTCCCGCAATGGGTCTACGCCATCGAACCGAAGCATGAGTCGATCGGCGGCAGTGTGATCTTTGGCGTGATGACCGCCGTGCTTTCCACGCCGTGCACCGCGCCGCTCATGGGCGCAGCAGCAGGATGGGCAGTCACCACCAAGAATCCGTACACGATTATCGCTGTGTTCTTTACGATTGGACTGGGAATGGGTGTGCCGTACCTGGTCCTCAGTGCGTTCCCACAGATGGCACGAAAGTTGCCGCGCGGTGGGCCTGCCAGTGACGTCCTCAAGCAAGTGATGGGAATGCTGCTCTTGGCCGCCGCGGTGTATTTCATCGGCGCGGGGATCAATGGACTTCGCGAAGAACCGCTCACCCTCTACTGGTGGGTGATTGGCATCACTGGCGCTGCAGCCGGACTATGGATGACCGTGCGCACTTTGCAAATTGCAAAGAAGGCTAGTACAAAGGTCATCTTTGTTTCTGTCGGACTATTTATTACCGCAGTGTCCGTGGCCATCCCGCCAGTCTTGACCTACGAGCGCCTGCCCTGGCGCAAGTACACACCGGCTGCGCTCACTGATGCCCAGAACGCCGGCAAGGTGGTCGTGCTCGACTTCACCGCAGAGTGGTGCATCAACTGCAAGACCTATGAGAAGACCATCTTGGAGTCCGACGAAGTGTCGGTTGTCCTGAACGAGCCCGGAGTCGTCCTTCTCAAAGTGGACATCACTGGCAAGAATGAAGCTGGCACTGCCAAACTCGCAGAACTGAAGTACGTCACCATTCCGCTCTTAGTGGTCTATGCCCCCAACGGCACCGAAGTATTCAAGAGCGAGGCGTACACGCGCCAGCAAGTGATCGATGCGGTGCGCAAAGCGCAAGGCAAGTAGCGAACACGTTCCGAAAGACACCGGTGCACAGCACCTATTGATGACTTGCCTGGCGTTCCAGAGCGGCACGCTCGGAGGCGGGCAGTTGGCGCAGTGGGTCAAGTGCAAATGAGTCGTCTGCAGCAAGCGCGCGCAACGCCGCACTGCGGGACGCAGCAGCGTCGCCCTGCATTTCGGCAACGTTGGCGAGCCGCGACCAACCCCGAACACTGCGCGGGTTGCTCGAAACTTGGCATTGCGCCGCGCGCTGCAGGAGCGCAGCAATCGCTTCCTTTGTTACGCCCTTCATGCCCCGTGCACTGGCAGAATCGAGCGCTTCTGCAACCAGAGCAGCCGATGAAGCCACTGATTCGTAGTGATGCGTATCAAGCGCATGATTCGCCAGTTCAATGGCCTGTGCAGGCCAGTTGGCATCTTCCGGCGGCACCGCGGAGACCGCTGATGCCAACTGCTGCAAACCGACAGCGACCACTGCGGGGCGATCGAGCCACGGATTTGCTGAATGTTCAAGAAGCAACAACGCGGCGTGCATGCGCGCGCTCGCCAATGATGTCTCCGGGGCTGGTGCCATGCGTAACCGCGCCAAACCAAAGGCGGCCAATGGCTGCGCTGCTCGCGTCACCACTGCCTCTGCGGCGTACGCTCGTTGTGCGCCGATGACACCGATTGTCGCTGGCACCAACAGCGCAAAGGCCGCGAGCGTTGCCAGTAACGGCGACCAACGATCGCCCGTCGATCGCGGCATCGCAAAGGCCGCACCAACGGCAATCAGTGCTACCGTTCGACCCACCGAGCCGGGCCACCACAGGGTCATTTCCACCTGACCATGCATGGCGAGCAGGAGTACTGCTCCTGCGATCCCTGCGGTCCACGCGCGACCGCCGATGAGCACGGCGCGCACGGTGGCACCAGCGATGCTTGCAGCAAACAGCGCCGCAAGAACGCGCATCAGCAGTGTTCTGTCGTCCAGGGAATAAAACTCCGGGACGATCGCCATGAGCGAAGCCGTGAGTACCACCACCGCCGCGATGATTGGCCCCCGGCTCCACGCGAATGATCCAATACGCAGCGGTACCGATGCGGTGGCTGCGTCGCTACTCGCACTGCGCGGCGCGGCGCTGGGCGGAGCCGCTGCTCCGTGCGCGGCAAGCGCTACCAACGCACCAAACAACACGATCCACGCGGTGCCGCACACCCCCATGGAGGCCAACCAATCCGCCCATGCGGCATGTGCGCTCTGCACTTCTTCTGGTGACCGATCCGGCCGCGCCAGCAAGTAGGACTCGCCGAACCCCGCCGGTCCAACTCCGAACCATGGATGGTCGCTGACCATCTGCGTCGCAGCCGTCACATAGTGCGATCGAAACAGCAAACTTCGCTCCGACCACCGCTCGCCGATCCAACCGCGCACGAGGACCGCCACCAAGACCAACACCACGAACGTCGTTGCAATCCGCACGCAGGTGCGCGCGCTTGGGGCACGCCACGCACACCACACGGCAAACACGGTCCCCGCCAGCAGTGCAAGCAGCGCACCCTTCGATCCGTTAATAATCACCAGCATCGCTGACACCGCTGCCACCACACCAAGCAAGAGCGCGCCCGCTGGACGCACCCGGCGCAGCGCGATGGCCGCGCCCGCAAATGCCAGCGCGCCTGCAGCGAATGCGCTTGATGCCACATTGGAAAGTCCAAACCACGCCGTTGCCTCAGGCTGCATCAGTCGACGTCCGTAGGTGAGCGCTTGCGGCGATCCCTCCGGCCAACCGCGCGCGGCAAGTATCTCCGTCCGGTGCGCGACGAACTCTTCCACCATGGCGGGATGTTCCCACCATACCTGTAGCACTCCATGCCAGGCGATCGGAACGATCGCGGCCAGCAACACGCCAACGAGTACTGCTCGCGTGGCACGCGAACGCTCCGGCGGCATGGCGCGCAGCGCTGCAACCAGCGCCGCCGCGCAGCCCATGGCGGACATCCATTGCAATCCACGCCACAGGTGGTCGGGTGAATTGAATCCATGGAACACCACCGGAATTGCACCAATGGATGCCAGCACTACCAAGAGCGCGCCGACACGATCGATGCCGCGGCGCACCGAAACAATCGCTACGCACGCACACAACAGTGCCAGCGCATCAAGCATCAAACCCGTAGACGGCGCAATGCCTGCGAATGGAAACGGATCAGATGCGGGGTCCACATCAAACCAGAGGCTTGGCGGTTGACCAACCAAGGCACGCCAGGAAAGCATGCCTGCGATTGCAATGCACGCCACCGCGGCGACGGCCACCGCGCCACGCGACGGCTCATTCGTATCCGCCGAAACTCCCGCGGCGTCGTTCATCGATCAACCCCGGTGCGCATCTGCGCGAGCATCGGTTGTTCCAGCGTGGCAACCGTGAGCAGCACCATGATGGTTTGCGCGCCAATCAGTACCGCCTGCCACGGCGCAGCGGTACCAAGCAGCAGGCCACCGATTCCACAGGTTGTTGCCAGCGCGCAAATCAACAGCACCGCGCCACGCGACGAAAGCCCACGCATCACCAAACGGTGCGAGAAATGCTGATGATCTCCAACCATCGGGCTCTTCCCCTGCCCCAATCGCAGTAGCGTCACGATGACGGAGTCGTACAGCGGAACCGCCAAGATCACCAGCGGTGTCAGCACTCCGTACCAACGTGCACCGAGCGCGTATTCCGGATCCTCGGGCGCCGTGAAGGTGATTTGAATAGCAAGTGCTGCTAACAAAAATCCAACCGGCAGCGATCCCCCATCGCCCATGAAGATGCGTGCCGGGCGCGTCGCGCGCCACGGGAAGTTGAAGACCAGGAATCCCAGAAGTCCACCCGCAAGTAAGGCGAGCACCGCCGCCGTGGCCCACTGTCGGGAAATGCACGCAGCCGTACAGAATGCTGCCGCCGCGATGAACGACACTCCACCAGCGAGGCCATCCATATTGTCAAGAAAGTTCACCGCGTTCATGATTGCCACCATGAAGGTTGCACTGAGCGCCACCGAAAGCCATGGTCCACCCACATGAGCATCAAGAAGCATCAGGACACGCACGCCACCCAACGACGCGACGCCGACCGCCACTGCACATTGCACCAGTAGTTTCGGCCACGCCGGAATGGCGCGGCGGTCATCAATGAGACCCATGATGTGCAACACTGCTGCCCCGATGAGAATGGCACACGCGGGTTGCGTGTTGCTAGCAAATCGACGTGCGCTCTCCGCGAACGGTGGCAGCCATTCGGCCAGGCGATCAGCACCAATACTGGCCGCACCCGTCAACCCTGCAGCAATCGGCAACAGAACAGACCAGGTAATGGCCACGCCTCCGATATTGGGGATCGGTCGTAATTCCTTGCGGTGACCACCGGTGCCAGCAGAATCAAGCGCGCCCGCGCGGTGCCCAAGGCGAATGAGAATCGATGTCATTACTGCTGATGCCAGCGCTGCAGCGGCGGCGGCGGCGATGACGGCCAGCACGGCGTTTGTTCCAGCATCCTGCATGTCCCCAAGCGTATCCGCGTCTGGCAGCAGAATCGGGGATACTTTCCCTCATGCAAGCTGTCACCGTCTATTGTTCTTCGAGCGGCGCCCTGGAGCCGCACTTCACCGAGGGCGCCCGCGACCTTGGGCATGCGCTTGCTGAGCGCGGTATTGCGCTCGTTTACGGCGGAGGTTCCATCGGATTGATGGGCGCATGCGCACGTGCGACCAAAGAACGCGGCGGTCGGGTGATCGGAGTGATCACGCACAAACTCATGGACCTGGAGCAGGGCTGGACCGGCTGCGATGAATTCGTAGTGGTGGACACCATGCAACAGCGCCGGCGCATCCTGATGGACCGCGCCGACGGATACGTGGTGCTTCCGGGTGGTCTTGGCACCTATGAGGAGTTCTTTGAGGTGCTTGTGGCGCGGCAACTCGGCGATCACCACAAGCCGATCGCGATCGTCAATCACGACAACTACTATGACCCGCTCGTGGCAATGATTGAACACGGTATTCAGCACCGCTTTGTGCGCCCCGCGATCCGCGGGGTACTCAGTGTGGTCACCACCGGCACCGCAGCGCTCGATGCCTTGCTGGCGCATGAGCCAGGCACGCACGACGCCGCGTCGTTTCTACCGATGCATGCCGGGCGTGATGTGCATCCAAACACCTCCACTCCCCAAGGCCCGCGCGCGTGACCGACCGCGTCGGCATCATCGCTGGACAGGGAACGCTGCCCTTTCTAGTGGCGCGCGGCATGCGCGCTCAGGGAAAGCGAATTCACTGCGTGGGCTTGCGCGGACAATGGATGCCGGGTCTACCGGAACTCTGCGATGAGTTCCACGAAGCTGGCATTCTGCAGATGGGCAAGTGGATTCGGCTGTTCCGTCGCGCCGGTGTTCGCGAAGTGACCATGGTGGGCCGCGTCAGTAAGCAACAAATGCATGAGCGTTGGGCCAAGCTCAGAGCGCTGCGCGATATTCCGGACTTTCGAACCATCGATCTCTGGCTACGAAAGCTGCGCCATGATCGGCGCAGCGCTACCCTCTTGCGAGCGGTGGCCGACGACCTCGCCACCCAAGGAGTGCTTCTCATCGACTCAACCCGCTACATCCCCGACCACATGGCGAGCGAAGGCCCAATGGGCCGCGTGCAGCCGGATGCACGCGCACAGGGTGACATCGCCTTCGGCTGGCCGCTCCTTGAGAAAGTGGGCGGTCTGGACATTGGCCAAGCGATCAGCGTGCGCGATCGTGATGTGATCGCCGTGGAAGCGGTGGAAGGAACCGATGCGATGATCGCGCGCAGCGGCGAACTGTGCCGAGCCCGCGGATGGACGCTCCTCAAGACGGCGCGACCAGGTCACGACATGCGCGCCGACGTCCCAACGATTGGCGTACAGACCATCGAAAGCCTGGCGAAAGCTGGCGCGGGATGCGTTGCCGTTGGCGCAGGCCGAGTGATCTTGGTGGACCGACCAGCGGTACTCGCGGCGGCGGATCGCGCGGGAATTGCCGTGGTAGGCGTGAAGGCCTGACCGTGGCTGACGGAGCTGCAGCATCGCCGTTCGTCTCACGCGCTGGAGCGAAGCTTGCACATGCGCTTGATGAATTTAAGCTGAATGTCACGGGCCTGCGCTGCGCAGACTTTGGTTGCAACGTCGGCGGCTTTACCGATTGCATGCTGCAACGCGGCGCAGCGAGTGTGATTGCTATCGACACTGGCTATGGAACGCTCGCGTGGAAACTGCGCCAAGATCCGCGTGTCGAAACTCGCGAACGCACCAATGCACTGCACGCCGTGCCACCGGTTGGCGGCGTGGATCTAGTGGTGGTTGACTTGGCGTGGACGCCACAGCGACTGGCAATTCCGGTAGCGCTGACTTGGCTTGTGCCGGGCGGGCGCATCGTTTCGCTCGTCAAGCCACACTATGAACTCCGCGATGCAGAGAAGGAATGGCTCGACGGCGGCTTCCTTCCGCACGACCGCGCGCCCGGCGTGGTGGCGCGCGTTGAAGGCGAAATGCTGGCGCTCGGCGCGCGTGTCCTAGGCAGCACAACGAGCCCGTTGGTGGGCGGAAAGACCAGTAAAAAGAAGGGCGTGCCGGGGAATATGGAGTGGCTGGTGTGGCTTGAGAAGGTGTGAGGCGTTGGGCTAAGGGCGGCAGCGCCTCACTGAATTGCAATCTGACATAAGAAGCGTGCGTCGTGCGCCCCATCGGGACGCACGACGCACGTATTCGGTCAGTGAGGAGATTTCAATCAGCGACGGCGTCGCGAGGCGAAGCCAGCGAGACCAAGGAGTGCAAGAGCACCTGGAGCGGGGACAGGGGGGGTAACGATAGAGTTTCCACCCGGAGTCATGATCGATTCCGTGTTGTACGCGTAGGAAACAATCTTGCGATCACTTCCAGTCACGGACGCACCAATCGACAACTGCATCCAGCCGAAGTGTGTCAAACTGTCGTTACCGACAAATTGGAATCCAACGTAGTTGGCTGAAGAATTCATCGTGAACCCGTTCGCCACGCCGCCCGAGATCCACGACGCGGAGAGCATCGAGTTCGAAATGGTGAAGGGCCCGCCGACGTTCGACGGTCCGGCCGACATTGGCGCCAGGTTCAGGCGGACAAAGTTGTATCCGCCCGGCGATACAAAGTTGAGGGACGTAGTACCACCCACATTGATATCCCATCCAGGCGCACCGGAAGCGGTGGTTGAACTGACGCCCGTGGAGATATTGATGTAGAGACCCGCAGGGGTCACGGGGATGGCGAGGTTCGCAGGAACCACAACGATGGAGGCGTGAGCAATCGTTGCCGCGCCGCTGAGACTCGCCAAAACAATAAATAGACCCTGGTTATAGCTACGCATTTCCTTTTCCCTCTTCAAGTTTTTTTGGGCGCCAACTATTAGATAGAACTAATAGCAGCGATGCCCTTCCCTTTGACCGAACATTGTTACCCGGAGCACCACATGGAAACTCCCAGATGACCGTGTCAAAGTATCACGGCTCCCAGCGACTGCAAGGAAACAATACCGTAGTTTGGAAATATTTATTGGCAGAATGCAGATTCGAATGGGGATATCACCCGCTGTTTCTGCGCAGTAAATTTCTCTGGAGAAATAAATCATGGCGTTTGAAAGCATTTAACTTAAATACTTGATGGTTGACACTCCCAGTTCTCGTTACATTGTTTGTCGGACAGTGGTTCGATGGGGGCACAAACGTTTGTAACCCCCAAATATAACGTTCGGGCCGTAGGTACATCGTGCCTTTCAGGGGCAATAACTAGGAGATCAAGAGATGAAACTGATGTTGATCGGCTGCATTGCAGCCTCGTGTTTGGCTTCCTCAGCGTTCGCGCAGGTCTATCCCGGCATCCGCATGCGCGGCCCTGGCGACACTGGCGATTGCGTGCAAGTTGGTGGCGACGTGTTCTTTGACGTCTTCATTGACAACCCGCAGTTCACCGTAGTCGCTGGTCAGTTCTCAGTCACCTACGACAACACTGTTCTCGACTTCGTTGAGGTTCTTCCGGGAGCCGCTCCGTTTGTTTCCGTTCCACTGTCCATGCCGAATGAGACAACTGGCAAGCTCTTCTGGCTTTCCTCAGTGGCAAGCGGAGGCACGGGCACCGCTGCTGACTCACGCATCGCAACCTTGAAGTTCCGTGCAATTCAAGAGGACTGCAACGATGGCGTGCAAATTGCCTTTGACTTGGCAAACGCACCGATTCTCATCGCCAACGGCAACGGCCTCGGCGGCACGCTTCCTCTCTCAAACCCGGCTCCTGTCAGCATTGACAGCACCCCACCGGTCTTTGCGAACGTCCCAGCAAACCTGGACGTTCCAGCTGATGCCGGCGCTGGATGCATGGCAATGCGCACGCTTGTTCCACCAACCGCAACCGACGCTTGCGGCCCGGTCGTCGAGAGCTTCTCACGAAGCGATGGCGCTCTGCTCCTCAATGCACCATGGCCATGCGGCCTTACCACGGTGACGTGGACGGCTGTCAACCGCTGCGGCTTGACCTCCACCGCGACCACTACGGTCCTGGTTCAGAGTTACCACCTCTTGGAAATGAACGTTGAATACGCAGGCATGAGCAGCGCTTACGCGCCCGCTATGGATCGCGGTATCGGCGTTCGCGTTGGTGATTTCACCCTCTGCCAAACCATCAACTTCGCCTACGGCGATGGCTTCGGCGTTGCTCAGATTCCAGTCGGTAGCTACAACTGTGCAACGGTCGATGATGACCTGCACAGCTTGGTCTCACAGACCGACGTGGTGATTGTTGGAACCAACTACAGCCTCTCCGCGACGGGCGCAGCTGCGCTCATCAACGGCGACCTGAATGATGACAACACCATCAACGTCATTGACTGGGGTGTTGCAGTTGTTCGCATCGGCACCACGGCTGCAGTCAATACTGACTGCTCGACCACTGGCTTCCACTGCGACTTCAACGGCAGCGGCACCGTGACTGACGTCGACGGGAACTTCATCCTCGACTCGTTCCTCGCGAACGGCGATTCTGGATGCGGCCTCGGCGGCGTCTTGGCTGCAAACATTGCCAAGATCTCGGTCAAGGACCTCAGCAAGCTCATGGGCGAAAACGCCAGTGCAGCCGACCTGAACCGCGACGGTGTTGTTGATGCCCAGGACATGCGCATGTGGAAGTCCGGCAAAGGCAAGCACGTTCGGAAGTAAATTGATTCGTCAATGAGACTCCGGCGGGGGTCGGGCCATGCGCCCGACCCCCGTCTCTCGTTTTTGCATCAATGCACGGTGTTTGCGGGGTTCGAAACGCCCACTCCGCCATCCTTTCTTACCCGGCGCGCACTTCAGAAAGCGCCTCGGTTACGGGTACACTCCGCGCCTCGGAAACCCGTATGTCAGAGACACCAGAAACCACCGTTCCACCGGCAGATCGCCTCGTCGATATTGAGATCGAGCGCGAACTGCATGACAGTTATCTCACGTACGCCATGAGCACCATCATGGACCGGGCCCTGCCCGATGTCCGTGACGGCCTCAAGCCCTCGCAGCGTCGCATTTTGGTGGCGATGCATGACCTGAATCTGAGCCCGGGACGCAAGCAGATCAAGTGCGCCAAGATCTGCGGCGACACCAGCGGTAACTACCACCCCCACGGCGAGAGCGTCATTTATCCAACGCTGGTGAACCTGGGGCAGTCTTGGAAGACCCGCGCACTGCTGATCGACAAGCAAGGAAACTTCGGATCGATCGAAGGCGACCCACCAGCCGCGATGCGTTACACCGAAGCGCGCATGACCGCCGCCGCTGTCGCGCTGCTTGAGGATCTTGATAAAGGAACCGTCGACTTCAAGCCCAACTACGACGACCGCCTGCAGGAGCCAACCGTGCTCCCGGCGAAGTTCCCCAACCTGCTCGTCAACGGTTCGAGCGGCATCGCGGTGGGTATGTCCAGCAGCATGCCGCCCCACAACGTGGGCGAAGTATGCGACGCCATCGTTGCGGTCATTGATGATCCAACCATCGGGCTCGACCAGCTGATGAAACACATCGTGGGACCAGACTTCCCGACCGGCGGCGTGATCATGGGGCGCCGTGGTATTGCAGAGGCATACGCCACTGGCCGCGGCAAGGTGACCGTGCGCGGCAAGGTGCATTTGGAGAAGGACGGCACGCGCGACGCGATCGTCATCGACGAAATCCCCTACCAAGTGGTGCAGTCGAATCTGATCGAAAAGATCGTGGATGCAAGCCGGAACGATCGCATTCCTGAAATCGCCGACGTCAAGAACCACTCCGGCCGCGACGCACAAACGCGGATCGTGGTGGTATTGAAGAAGAACGCCGACCCAGCGGTAGTGGAGAAGCAACTCTATGAGTTCACTCCGCTGCAAGACACCTTCTCGATCATCAACATTGCGCTTGTCAACGGCCAGCCACGCACGCTGCCCTTGCGCAATTTGGTGGATCTGTACATCGCGCATCGCAAGGAAGTCATCCGTCGGCGCACGGCGTTCCTGCTTCGTCAAGCGAAGCAGCAGGCGCACCGCCTTGAGGGTCTGATCTACGCAGTCTGCGACATTGACGAAGTCATCCGCATCATCCGCGCGGCACGCACCCGCGAAGAAGCGATCGCCGGACTGATGGAGCGCGCATTCCGCATCGCGCGCACACATCCGTATGCCCCAAAGATTCCCAACTCGGTGATTGCCAAGACGGAACCAGACGGAACACGACTCACCCGCGTGCAGGCCGAGGCGATCGGTGCATTGCGACTGATTCAGCTGACTGGTTTGGAAATCGAGAAGCTGACTTCGGAGCTCGCCAAGCTTGTTGATGAGATTGATGGCCTAGAGGCAATCCTTGCTGATGAGCGCCTGGTGCTTGACATCATTCGCGAAGACACCATCGAATTGAAAGAGAAGTTCGGCGATCCACGGCGCACCGTGATTGCCGGCAATGAAGCGGAAGACTTTGAAATGGCTGACCTGATTCCTGAGCATGAAGTGGTGCTCACGGTCAGTCGTCGCGGCTACATCAAGCGACTGCCTGCCGATACCTACCGCGTGCAAGGCCGCGGCGGCAAGGGAGTCATTGGCGCCAAGTCATCAAGCAGCAGCAAGTCCGCCGCAAACGATGATGATGATGCTGATTTCGTGGAACAGCTCTACGTGAGTTCTAGCCACGACGATCTCCTCTGCTTCACGAACACCGGTCGCGTCTTCAAGATGAAGGTCTGGCAGATTCCGGAAGCTGCGCGCACCGCAAAGGGACGCGCCATTCAGAACCTCTTGGAACTCCGCCCCGACGAGCGCATCTGCACGTGGCGACCAGTTGCCAAGTTTGAACAGTGCGAAGATTTCCTATTCTTCCTCACTGCCAACGGCCAAGTGAAGCGCACCGCATTGCAGGAATACCGCAACGTCAACAAGTCGGGAATCATTGCGCTTGGCCTGAAGGAAGGCGACCGCTTGGTAGACGTGCTGGTGACCAGCGGCAACAGCCATGTTCTGCTTTCCACTGCGCAGGGAATGTCCATCCGCTTTGATGAGAACGACGCGCGCGTCATGGGACGCTCTGCGGCGGGCGTGATTGGTATTGATCTTGCCGACGGCGACGACGTTGTTGGCGGCATCGTTTGCGATGACACGTTGGACCTCTTCACCGCGTGCGAATCCGGCTTCGGCAAGCGCACTCCGATGAAGGAGTACCTGGTGCAGAGCGAAGATGGCTCAACACGCGCACAGAGTCGCGGCGGCAAGGGTCGCATTGATATTCGCACTGAGGGCCGCAACGGACGCGTTGTGGCGGTGCGCAGTGTGACTGATACTGATTCGTTGATCTTCTCCACCAAGTCCGGCATGGTGGTGCGTATTCGCGCTGCTGATGTTCGGCAGGTGGGGCGCAACACCCAGGGTGTCAAATTGGTCAGCCTTGATACGGGCGACGCGCTCGCTTCAGTGGCCAAGATTGAACAAGGTGATGAGCCTGTGGAAGTAGTGCCTGCAAGCGAAGTAAGTCCGCCGACGCCGGAAGCGCCGCAGTCTTAAGAGTGAGCCAGCAACTTGCGATTACTTGCCGCGTGCCATCTGTAACGCTGCCAGCGCAGTCGTCACGTCTTCGCTGAAGTCAAACACGCGGTCGAGGTCGGTGGCGAGCAGAATTCCCCAAATGCGATCGGTCACGGAGCAGATCCGCGGCTGCGCACCGGCGAGGAGTGCCAACTTGCGCACGCGAAGCATCTGCGCGATGTTCGAGGAGTTCAGAAACTGAACGTGGCGCATATCCAGAATCACGTCGCGGGCGCGAAGATCGGTTCGACCGGTCTTCAGACCATCAGCAACCAACTGGTATGTGGCGGCGAGCGTCGCCATGTCATCCGAAAACGACGGGTCGTTCTGGAGTTCTGCGACTTGGATAGATTCCGACCATTCGTTGATTGGCACGGCCAAAGGATAGCGGGATGTCGGAAACGCGTATCCTGCCGAACCCCATGCGCAGGCTGCGTCGAACCCCCATTCAACCCCGGATCGAACTGATCCCGCTGATCGACGTGATGACCTTCCTCATCACCTACTTCATCTACGCCACCGCCACGCTCATGCGCGTCGACTTGGTGCCGATGGAACTGCAGCAGTTCACCAGCGGTAAGGCCGCGACCGGCGCGCCGGCCGTCACCGTGGCAGTGAACCTTGAGGGCAAGGTTTTTGTTGACAAGGAGCCCGTGGAACTGACGCAGATGGTGGAGCGGATCCGCGAGAAGGTTTCGAAAGATAAGAAGACCGTGGTTTATCTGGCGATTGCCGAAGGCCAAGGAACCATCGACCGTGCGCCGCTGCTCCAAGAACTGTGGGACCGGATGCGTCCGCTCAACATGACCGTCAACCTGGTTGGTCGCCCTGGTCTTGCTGCCGCGAACCAACCAAAGGCGCCCGCGGGAACCGGCGCGCCGAAACCCTAAGTTATGCCCATTCCGAGCACCGACAACGATCGCGTCGCCCGGACCCTTGCGTGGGGCATCTGCTTCTCGCTGTGCTTTCACGCCGTCTTGTTCTCGCCGCAACTCGCGGACCTGTTGACCACCAAGCCTGCAGAAGCGGAAGCCGCTGCGGCCAAGGATGCAAAGGACCCGAAGAACAAGACCGACGAGCAGAAGAAGGCTGAAGAGAAGAAGGGCGAAAAGAAAGAGAAAAAGCAGGGAGAGAAGGAAGAAGCGGAAAAACCCCCTGAAAACGGTGCGCAAAAGCCGCCGCCACCGCCTGGCTCGCAAGACGCGCCACCTATTGAAACACCCAAGCCATCGCCCGCGTATCCCGATGTTGAGGACACCTCCGTTGGTGAAGATAAGGGCGATGCCATGAGCGTGGTGATCATCGGCCGCGATGATTACGAAGAGCACATGGCGCAGCTGAGCGTGGTGTCACAGGCCGGATACCGGATGAGTGACGCGGGCGGAAACGGCGAGCAGAATTACGGACGCGGCAGCAAGGGCGATGGCGGTGGCGGTGGTGGCGCTGCGCCGAACGCAACAGTGAACACAGTGGTTGCTGATACCGCCGGAACACCATCGAAGCCAGATACGACGGTCGTTGCAGCTGCTGAGCCCGTGAAGCAACCCGAGGGCCCACCGGTTCCGCCGGAACCGGCGAAGCCTGTTGAGCCAGCACCGACGCCAACCATTCTGACGCCAGCGGTACCGAAGGACGCCACCCCTGCTCCGCCGTCGGATGCCACGGTGCCGCCGCCGCCGACACCGCCGCTACCACCGACACCCGAGCCCGTCACCACCGCCGATCCCAACGCGCAACCAGCAAATCCGCCGGTGGAAACGCCGCGCGATCCAAAGGTGCCGAAGCCAGAAGAACCAAAGCCCGTGCCGCCCGCGGACCGGTTGCCAGTTCCAGTGAAGCAGGACGAAACCGCCAAGACCGCCGCGCCAACGACGCCCGCCGCGCCGGTGCTGCCGAAGCCGGAAACCCCTGCAATTCAGCCACCTGCGGCGCAGCCCGGCGGCGGTATCGCATCCACGGAGAAGCCGCGTGATGGATCAAAGACTGACGCGCCCGGCGAGTCAGGCAAGGCCGGCGGCAGTGGTCCTTCGCCCACACCGGGTACTGGCGGCGAAGGCGACTTGAAGGACTTGGAGAGTCCCGCCACCAGCACCACCAGCGTTGATCCAAAGCTCTGGAAGAACGGCCGACTGGTGGCTGCGCAGGGCGTTCAACTGAAGCCACGCAAGCCGCAGTTCACCATGCTGCAGCAAGTCAGCAGTCTGCCCAACTGCCGACCACCGGTGGTGTCGCTGACCTTTGACGGCACTGGCAAGTGCGTCGATGTGTTCTTCAATCGTTCCAGCGGCGACAGCGAGATTGATGGAGTGCTCAAGAACTCCCTGTTCTTCTGGCGTGCCGCCGGAAAGAAGATCGATGACTTGAAGGGCACCGAAAAGGTTCGTATCACCCTACAGTTGTTGTTCTGATCATCAACCGTTCAGGCGTGCGCCCCACGACTCAAGCGTTTCGTGTTCGCTGAGGTCATACCAAAGCGGAGTGACGGTCACGAAGCGCGCGGTCAGTGCTTCCACATCCGTGTGCTCGGCAGTGTGGAAAAATTCCATGCCGTTGCCATTGGGCCAGTAGTACGTGCGACCATCCGGCGATACGCGGCGTTCGTATCCATCAATGCCGGCGGAGACATTCATCTTTGCCACACGAATAGGTGGCATGGGTGCGTCGGGGCTCTCCGTGCGCGGGACATTGACATTCATCACGCGGTGCGCATCAAGCGGATGTTGCAAGATGCGATCAATGGCGACGCGCGCAATCTCTGCGCCGCGTGCAAATTGCGTCTTGGTGCGGTCGCCCAGGTGCAAGCTCACGGCGATGGAGGGAATGCCGAGAAATGCGCCCTCAACCGCTGCTCCCACGGTGCCGGAATAAATGACATTGATGCCTACGTTTGCGCCGGCATTCATGCCGCTCACCACCAGATCCGGGCGCGCGCCAACTCCGTACCACTCTTGCCAGAGGCACCGCGCTGCAAGTTTGACGCAGTCCGCGGGTCGCCCCTCAACGGCAACGCCGCGCATGCGCGGATTGGCCTGCACTTCACTGACCATCAATGGATGATGGAAGGTAATGCCGTGGCTTGAAGCGCTCTGCATGTCCGCGGGTGCAACCACTCGAATTTCACCAAGGCCTTGCAGCGCGTCATAGAGCGCAGCGATTCCGGGTGCGGTGATTCCGTCGTCGTTGGTAAGAAGAATTCTCATGTGGTGCTGGCTTGGTTCGGTTGATTCAGTGCAAGCGTTTCAAAGATTGGTTGGTTCAAGGAGATATTCACGACCACCCCATCGCACCGGAGTGCGCGCGTGCAGATCACGTGCGCCGTCAAAGAAGATGCGCGCAACGGCAATGGCCGCGCCTGGAAAGCACAGCGCACTCCACACCGGAAACGAAGCGGTACGGTGGATCCATGCGAGCGTCACAAGGCGAATGATCGGCGCGGCGATTCCAACTGCCAGCGCACCGACTGCAAATGCCCGTGCGCCCGCGTCGAGCGAATCACCATTGAGAAGCGCGATCGCCGCAAGGATCACCGAGGCGGTTCGTATCACCGGCATAGCAACCACAATCACCAAGAGTTGCAGTGCTTCCTTACGCATACGCGCTGGATTCCGCCGGCAGCTTTCGATGTAAATCCGCTTCCATCCGGTTTGGAATGCCTTCCAGGAGTCGTACATGGAAACCACCAGCATGCCGTCTGATACGGCCACGCCCTGCTCCATCTTGGCGCGCTTCATGCGGCGCGCAAAGGCGAGGTCTTCGAGCAAATCATCTTTGACGGCCGCATGCCCGCCGAGTGCTTGGTACGCCGAGCGCTCAAACAACATGAATTGGCCATTGGCAAAGGGGCGACGCCCCGTGGCTGCGTTGGCGCGCTTCATTGGAAAGAGCTTGAGAAGCATGAGACTGGTGACCGGCTGCACCACCATTTCAAACCAGTGCTTGTGCGTTGGGGAACTGAACAGCGAAAGCATGGATAACGCGCGAGACCGCAACAGTTGCACGGAAGCGCGCAGCAGCCGTGGATCAAAGTGTGTGTCGGCATCCGTGAAGAGGATCAGTTCGCCGCGGGCGTTATCGGCGCCAACGCGCGCGGCGTTGCACTTGCCGGCCCAGTCGGCGGGGCACGATGAATTCTCAACAATGCGTAGGCGTGGATCGGCTGCAGCAATCGGTTCAAGCGCAGCGCGCGTGCCATCGGTGCAGCGGTCGAGCACAAAGATCAGTTCCAGCGACGGATAGTCAGAAGCCAGCACACTCCGAGCGCAGTTGGGAGCCATCAACTCCTCGTTATGTGCCGGGATCACCACCGTCAGCAACGGTAATGGAATGGCGGGCAGCCGAAGCGCTTCGGCGATGAAGAGCGCGCACCGCCACTCGCGCACCGCGCGGATCGCCAACACCATCCACAGGACGCACTCGGTGACCGAGGCGACCGCAAGAATGGTGGAAACGGTGACGAGTGTGTCCATCGGTACCCGCGCCGCTGCGGGATGAACAAGGGTACCGCCTTCAGAGCCCCATCGTGTTCTTGAAACCTCTACGATTCGGCACCTTGGCCGTCTACACCCAACTCCTTGTTCGCCGCTATCTCTCCACGCGGATCATTCCACTCATCGCCGTCGCCGCGGTTGGTCTGTGTGTGGCACTGGTGGTGATTGTGGTGAGCGTCATGAGTGGGTTCCTTGACAACCTGCGCGCCTCGGGTCGCACGCTGATGGGCGATGTGGTGATCAGTTACCCCGTGCAAGGAATTCCTTACTACAAGGAGTTCATTGCCGACGTTTTGAAACTTCCCGGAGCGGCCGCGGCCACACCGTTGGTGGACACCTACGGATTGCTGCGGATGCCGTACCCGGGTGGACCGAACAAGGACGTCGTCACCGCGCAGGTGTGGGCGATTGAGCCAGAAACGTTCGCGCAGGTCACTGAACTGGATCGCACCATTTGGTGGAAGCCGGCAGCGAGCCCGCAAGAAGCACTGGCGATGGCCGAGGACGACCCGCGTCGCCAACAAGATCTGAGCGGACTCTATGAAGATGCCAAGGTGCTGCGCGACCGCGCCACTGGTCGCCCGGGTGCACTGTTGGGCATGCACGTCTCCGTCGTCAATCAGCGGCAGCGCGATGGCAGCTATCGACCACGCAATTCGACGTGGTGGATGCCCAACCATGAAATCACCGTGACGCTGGTGCCGATTAGTGAAAAAGGCACTGTTTCACAGTCCAACAGCCGCGTCTTCAAAGTGGTCAACGAAGTCATGTCCGGCGTGTTTCAAGTGGATAAGAACCGCGTGTTCATTCCACTGAAAGAAGGCCAAGAATTGCTGCGGCTGGACGAAGCACCCATCGTGGATACCACGGCAGTACCGGATGCTTCTGGAAACTACCCAGTGATCGGTACATCGCCCGCGCGGGTCACGCAGATCTTGGTGCGCGCCAAAGACGGCGTGACTCCCGATGAATTGCGCGTGCAAGTTGCCGAAGCCTACGAACAGTTCGATTTGCAAAAGTCCGCCGATCCAAACGTGCGCACTCGGCCACCAGCCGCGGAGTATGTCTCCATCATGACGTGGGAGCAGCGCCTGCGCGACCTGATTGCGCCGGTTGAGAAAGAGCGACAGATGATGCGCATCTTGTTCTCGATCACCTACCTCGTCTGCGCAGGATTGATCTTGGCAATCTTCTGGTCGATCGTCAGCGAAAAGACGCGCGACATTGGCATCCTGCGCGCGATCGGTGCAAGCCGCATGGGCGTACTGTGGATCTTCCTTCGCTACGGACTCACCATTGGCATGGTTGGTTCAGGCGTCGGAATCGCGCTGGCGTGGCTAGTGATTCGCAATATCAATGCCATTCATATGGCACTGGGAAATGATGCCCCCCCGTGGCTCTATGTCACGTTCTTCCTGCTTGCCGCCGGCTCCGCTGCACTCACCGTGCGCGCGCTGACGCGGTCACGCATCTTGAGCGTGCTGCTCTGGACAGTGGCCACCCTTGCCCTGGTGGGCATTGGTACTGGCTTGGTCTTGCATCGCGGCTTCCTGATTTGGGATCCAGCGGTCTACTACTTTGCCACCATTCCAAGCGAAATGGACTGGGGCAATGCTTGGATCACCGCCGTTGGAGCCATTGTGTTTAGCGTCCTTGGAGCGGCGGTACCCGCAGCGCGCGCCGCAGATATTGATCCGGTGCGCGCGCTTCGTTACGAGTAACTGAACCCCGACTGACTGCAACCTATGACCATGCATCCGCATAGCACCCCGCCCCACGCCGCTGAAGGAGTATTGCTCTCCGCGTGCGATGTTGTTCGGACCTACCGCATGGGTCGAGTGGAAGTGCCGGTCCTCAAGAGCGCGTCGATTGATGTGAAGCCGGGCGAGTGGGTGGCGATCTTGGGTTCAAGTGGCAGCGGTAAGAGCACGCTGCTACACCTGCTTGGTGGACTTGATCGCGCGGATTCCGGAACGGTCACCTTTCGGGGCGAGCGTGTCGGCGGTTACAGCCAGTCGCGCCTTGACCGCTATCGCAACGAACACATTGGATTCGTGTTTCAGTTCTATCACTTGTTGCCGGAACTGAATGTTCTGGAGAACACGCTGCTGCCGGCCACCATTGGTATCGGGCGGTTTGAATGGATGCGCCGCCAAGGCGAAATTCGTGACCGTGCGCGCATGTTGCTGGAACGATTTGGACTTTCGCACCGCTTCCGGCACCGGCCAGCAGAGCTTTCCGGCGGTGAGCGGCAGCGCGTTGCTATCGCGCGTGCCCTCATGCACAATCCGGACGTGCTGCTTGCGGATGAACCCACGGGAAACCTGGACGCCAAGACCGGCGACACCATTCTGGACATGATTGCCGAACAGCACCGTGCCGGACTGACCGTGGTGATGGTGACCCACGACCAGTGGATTGCCGCACGTGCCGATCGCACCGTGCATCTGGTTGATGGACGCGTCGCCTGAAGTACCTACACTGCCCGCATGAAGCGAAGTGCCAGCCTGACCACCGCCATGCATGCCCGCGCGTTTATTGCGTTGGCCGCGTGTGCAACGTTGGCTGCATGCACGCGCAATCCGTATGAAGATCCCATCTGGTACTGGGCGCCGGAGCCTGGCGCCACGCTGGTGCCGCGCGTCCAAAGTGGTCCGCGCAGTCTGGCGATGTTCCGAGGAGATAACGGCGCGCCGCTCGATTGGTACGCCCTCTCCAGCGGCATCCGCTGGGCGGACATTGTGGTGGTTGGTGAACAACATGATGACGCCAATGCGCACGGAGTGCAGCAGGCAATCGTTGATGAGGTGTTCGCCATGTGGCCGGGCAGCGCCGTCTCCTTGGAGATGCTGGAGCGGAACGAGCAGCCAATTGTTGATGCGTATCTCAACAACCAAATCACCGTGACAGAGTTCATCGACCGCACCGAGTCACGCGACTGGGCAACCACGGGTTCGTGGGAAAAGTTCTATCAACCGGTGATCGATTCGGCGAAGGCCGCGCATGCGCCAGTGATCGCTGCAAACGCCCCGCGCGAGTATGTTCGTCGCGCGCGCACGGAAGGCTATGCGGCGCTCGAAGCGCTTCCCGCCGAAGATCAGGCGCTCTTCTCTATTCCGGAGCGCGATCCACCCGACTCGTACCGCGAGCGATTCAAGGCACTGATGAGTGGCAATGGTGCACACGAGGTCGATGAAGAGAAGCTTGATGAAGTGCTTCGGTCGCAGCGACTCTGGGACGCCACGATGGCGGATTCGATCGTGCGCGCTTACAACGCAGCGCCATCCGGTGGCAAGATCGTTCATCTGGTTGGACAATTCCACTCTGAAAACGATGGTGGCCTGATCAGCGAGATCCAAGCACGCGCGCCGTTTGCCAATGTGCTCACCGTCACCGCGCAGCGCGGCGAGACGCTAGCGCTTCGTGCGGAAGACAAGAACAAGGCGGACGTGGTGATCTACGGAGTGAACCAAGCGCCCGCGTGGCGGAACTTCCAAGCTGGCCCGGAAACTGCTGCGCCGGTTGGGCCAGCCGCGGCGGAAGCAGTCATGCCGACCTGGGGCTTCGCGTACTAGTTCAGCGACCGGCGCTCGAAATACTGCCTGAGCGACACGCGTAACGTCACCGACCCGAGCGACATCCGCGCCGGTGGGCGCCGATAGACGTCATCAATCAGTGCGAGTGCAAATTTACTTACTGAGCAACTTGTTCAAGTCGGCCTGTGAGTCAACGACCTTGAAGAGCTTGTCCATCTTCATCATGGCCATCAAACTCTTGAGGTCCTTGTTCAAGCCAAACAGAACTG
>Ga0247832_1002776_pt1 | contig 25822 bp, 27 predicted proteins | sample LaCruzMarch2015__10_FD_192407 | JGI IMG/M metagenome (GOLD analysis project Ga0247832, IMG submission 192407) | Freshwater microbial communities from meromictic Lake La Cruz, Castile-La Mancha, Spain - LaCruzMarch2015_4m | ecosystem: Environmental > Aquatic > Freshwater > Lake | place: Spain... | reverse complement strand
AAGGCTGGAACCAAGGAATTTGTGACTGTCTATGTCGCAGATCAATTGTTTGGTGTCGAAGTTATCGATATCCAAGACGTTTTTTCGCTCAAAAGCTTAACCCCAGTTCCCGGCGCGCGTCCCGAGATTGCAGGTGTCCTAAACCTGCGCGGCCGGATCGTGACTGCGATTGATGCGCGCCGCCGTCTTGGCCTGCCAGCGCGGTCGCAAGGCTTTGCTGGCATGATGGCGGTAGGCGTTGAGTATCAAGGTGAAGCCTATGGGATCCTTGTGGATTCCGTTGGCGAAGTTCTGCGTCTCTCAGACTCTGACTTTGAGCCGAACCCCGTAAATTTGAACCCGAATTGGAAGGATGTCAGCCAAGGTGTTTACCGCTTGGAAGGCCACCTTTTGATGACCCTAAACGTAGACCACCTTCTCTGCGTCGCCACCGCCTAGTACAGGAAACAGGATCATGAAGACTTGCCTTGTTGTCGATGATAGCCGCGTAATCCGAAAAGTTGCGCGCCGTATCTTAGAAGATTTATCGTTCCGCGTTGAAGAAGCCGGTGATGGTTCAGAAGCGCTCACCGCCTGTCGCAGCTCCATGCCAGATGCGATTTTGTTGGACTGGAATATGCCCGTCATGAATGGCATCGATTTCTTGCGGCATTTGCGCGCGGATCCCGGTGGCAACCGGCCAGTGGTCGTGTTTTGCACCACCGAAAACGATCTTTCGGCTATTGCACAAGCCATTGAATGTGGGGCGAATGAATACATTATGAAGCCGTTTGACAGCGAAATTGTGCAATCCAAATTTGCTGAAGTCGGGTTGGTTTCGCCCGTATGAATCTGGCCCCTGCGCAACCCCATATAGGCCAAGCTCCCGCGCGTAAAATCCGCGTGCTGGTGGTCGACGACTCTGCGGTTATTCGCGGTCTCGTGACCCGTTGGCTGTCTGGGGAAGGCGATATTGAAGTGGTAGGAGCCGCCGTCAACGGTAAGGACGGGGTCGATCATGCTGAGAAGTTCAAGCCGGACCTGATTATTCTCGACATGGAGATGCCGGTTATGGATGGGGTTACCGCTCTTCCTGCAATCCGCAAAGTTGCCCCCAATGCGCGGGTAATCATGGCTTCGACGCTGACCCAGCGTGGGGCAGAAGTCACTATCAAAGCATTGGCCGCTGGTGCGTCTGACTATATCCCCAAACCCGATGCGAGCCAGTTGGCAGGTACTGCGGATTATAAGCGCGAGCTATTGGCAAAGGTCCGGAGCTTGGGTGCCCGCGCTGTTTCCGCTGCCAACCGAAGCCAAGCCTATACCATGGCATCTTTGGCTTTGTCGGGCGCGCGCGCAAACGCGCCCCCGGCACCAACCCTGCGTGTTGTGACGCAGAAGCTTATTCCAGAAGCTATTTTCATTGGCTCTTCAACCGGTGGTCCAGAGGCGTTGCGTGAAGTGATTGAAGGGTTGGCGGGCAAACTCCGTGTGCCGGTCTTCATCACCCAGCACATGCCGCCAATGTTCACGAAAATCTTGGCGGATCACTTGACTAAGCAGACCAAAGCTTCAGTCGTTGAAGCCAGCGATGGCCTGCAAGCCCAACCCGGCGTCTTCTACATTGCGCCAGGTAATCGCCATATGATTATCAGCAGACATCTAAGCGTCACCCGTATCAACTTGAGTGACGCCCCGCCAGAAAACTTCTGCCGCCCAGCCGTGGACCCCATGTTCCGCTCGGCAGCTGAAACCTACGGCGAGAAAGCTCTAGCCGTTATCCTGACGGGAATGGGCCAAGATGGTCTGCTTGGGGCAAAGCCCCTAGTCACCAAGGGCGCGCAATTAATCGCCCAAGACGAAGAAACCAGCGTTGTCTGGGGAATGCCCGGCGCGGTCGCCCGTGCAGGTCTCGCCACAGCCTGTAAGCCTATTGCGGAGATTGCCCCGGCGATTTTGAATATTATGCGTGGAGTAAGTGTATGAAGCCCGCCGATTTTGAGTTTGTTTCGACCATGGTGCGGGAACGTTCAGGCTTAGTCTTGTCAGCCGACAAGACCTATCTGGTTGAAAGCCGCCTGGCCCCTATTGCCCGCAAAGATGGTTTTGCATTTATCGATGATCTAATCAGCGCGATCCGCATACGCCGCGATGCAAAGCTCATTGAATCGGTTGTGGACGCCATGACGACCAACGAAACCTTCTTCTTTCGCGATAAAACGCCTTTTGACATATTCGAGCAGTCGATTTTGCCAGAACTGGTCGCGCGCAAGCGTGGTGGTACGATCAAAGTCTGGTGCGCAGCGGCCTCCACAGGTCAGGAGCCCTATTCCTTGGCCATGATTGCTGAAGCTTTGGGGCCAAAGCTGGGTGGCAGCAAGCTTGAAATTCTGGGGACCGATATTTCTGAGCGCTGCTTGGAAAAAGCCAAGGCTGGCATCTATACGCAATTTGAAGTGCAACGTGGTCTGCCCGTACAGATGCTGCTGAAGCATTTCAAGAAAGACGGCGATGCGTGGAAGATTGACGATCGGCTGAAGACCAGTATCCGCTATCGCACCATGAACCTGCTGGATGACTTTCGTGCACTTGGCAAATTCGACGTAATCTTCTGCCGTAACGTGTTGATTTACTTCGATATGCCAACCAAGAAGATGGTCCTCGAGCGTATGGCCCAACAAGTTGAAGGCCCTGGCTATCTGCTGTTAGGCGCAGCTGAAACCGTTCTAGGGGTCACCGATAGCTTTAAGCCTGTTGCTGGCAGCCGTGGCCTTTATGTGCAAGACCCCAGCAAAATGGCGGTCAAAGCTGCGGCTTAATTAGCCCGCCAAAGCATCCATCTCTGGCTCAAACAAGACATCTGAACCCGCCGTGACCGAGGCCAATAGACCCGGTACTTGCGCTAGGACGTTTTCCGCAAAGAAGCCTGCCAGCGAGATACGTGCCGTCATATAAGCAGCATCACCAGATTTCGCTTTGAGGTGACCAAGTGCGGCCAGCGCGCCCTTAGCCAAGGTCCAGCCGCCCGTTACATCACCAGCAAGTTTCAAGAAAGGTGTTGCTCCGGCCAAAGCATCGCGTTTGGCATTGCCCGATTGGGCCCGGATCAGCCAATTGGCCGCGTCGGAAAAAATGTCGACTGCTTCGCTCAAGCGCTTGCCGATCCATTTCACTTGCTCATTTCCCGCTTGTTCGCAAGCAAGCGCCGTCGCGCGCATGTCTTCGATCAAGGCCGCAACCGGCGCGCCACCATCCATCGTCAGCTTACGGCTAACCAAATCAATGGCTTGGATGCCATTGGTCCCCTCATAAATCGCGGCAATCCGGGCATCGCGATAAAATTGGGCAGCACCACCTTCTTCCACAAAGCCCATGCCACCATGGATCTGCACGCCGAGGGAAGCCACTTCCACGCCCATATCAGTCGACCAACCCTTAGCGATTGGGGTCAATAATTCTTCGCGTGCTTTGGCAATCTTGCGCGCTTCAGGGGTTGGCGCGTGTTCAGAAACATCGGAAGCCAGCGCCGTCATATGACAGATCGAGCGGGCGGCAGAGACCTTGGCCTTCATGGTCATCAACATACGGCGCACATCGGCGTGGTGGAAAATCGGGCTAGGGCCAGCTTCAGTCCAGCCTTCCGCGCGACCCTGCTTCCGCTCCATCGCGTACTCATAGGCCTTTTGGAAAGCGGCATCGGCAACGGCAACACCTTGTAAGCCCACATTGAGACGGGCCGAATTCATCATGGTGAACATATAGGTCAAGCCCTTATTGGGCTCGCCAATCATCCAGCCTATTGCCCCACCGGTGTCGCCATAGGACATGGTGCAGGTGGGCGAGGCATGAATGCCCATCTTATGCTCAAGCCCGATACAGCGCACATCATTGTGTATTCCGGGCTTGCCCTCCGCGTCAGGGATGAACTTCGGCACGAGGAAAAGCGATATCCCCTTCACGCCAGCGGGCGCATCGGGGAGGCGCGCCAGAACCAGATGGACGATATTCTCGGCCATCTCATGCTCGCCCCAGGTGATATAAATCTTCTGGCCAAAAATCTTATAGGTGCCATCATCCTGGGGCACGGCGCGACTGGTCAGAGCGCCAACGTCAGAACCTGCCTGCGGTTCGGTCAAATTCATCGTGCCCGACCATTGGCCTGTCACCAGCTTGGGCAGATAAAGCGCCTGTTGTTCGGGTGTGCCGTGAGCAGACAAAGCCTCAACCGCGCCCAAGGTGAGCATGGGGCAGAGGCCAAAACTCATGTTAGCGGCATGCACCATTTCGTGCACGGCCAAGGCCACACCCTTCGGCAAGCCCATGCCGCCAATGCCCGGATCAAATGACACGGATAGCCAAGCGCCTTCGACAAATTGCTGATAGGCCTCAGCAAAGCCCTCCGGTGAGACCACCGTGCCATCGGCCTGAAGCTGGGTGCCCGCGCGGTCGCCCGGCGCGTTCAGCGGGGCGAGGACATCACTGGCGAGTTTGCCCGCTTCAACTAAAATCTGCTCAACCAGATCCGCGCTTGCGTCCACAAACATCCCCTGCTCCCGCAACGCAGAAAGCCCTGCAATCTCTTCTAACGAAAAGCGGATATCGCGGACGGGGGCGGCATAGGTCATGGAACTTTTTCCCAGTGGCAGCGGTTTGTGACAATGATAGGAACTTCATCAATCCAAGCAACGGACTGTTTCAGATATTTTGGGTTTTGCTACTCGGCAAGTCTGCCAATACCGTCTATCTAACGCAGTGTCGGATGGTTTGCCATGTTGCAAGCTGACCAAGACACTCAGCTATAAGGATATTAGACATGCGTCGCACTTTCATTCTCGCTTTCGCAGCCCCCGTCGCCTTAATCGCTTGTGCCGCCATCACGGCTAATGCGGCTACACCTGCAGCAGACGCTGCAAAGGCCGCTAATCTCGCCGCTCAGCCTGCAGGCCTATATGAAGTTGAGCCAACTCATACTTCCGTTCACTGGCGCCTCGATCACAGCGGCCTGTCCACCTATACCGCACGCTTTGACAAGATCTCGGGCACTATCAATTTCAACCCTCAGAACCCAAGCGCTTCGAGTGCTGACATCACGATTGATGCCACCTCGGTCAATACCGGCCTACCAAAGTTTGACGCTGAAATCGCCAAGCTAGTTTTCAAGGCTGAAGCCAACCCAACCATCACCTTCAAATCGACCAAATTGACACCGGTCTCTGCAACGACGGGCACCATGACGGGAGACTTAACCGTCGCTGGCATTACCAAGCCCGTGACCTTGAATGTGACCTACAATACTGGCCGCAAGAGCCCGTTCCGTGGCGTCCAGAATGTGGGCTTCTCGGCCACCGGTTCGATTAAGCGTTCCGAATGGGGCATGAATAACTGGATTAACTTTGGAATTGGTGATCAAGTGGACCTGATCATCGAAACTGAATTTTTGAAAAAGGACTAAAACATGACGGGCGAGACTTGGTCAGGGGCTAAAGAAAGCCAATCCTACACAAAAGTAGCCATCCTGTTGCACTGGGTGATCGCTGCGGCAATCCTGGTTCAAATCTTGGGTGGCTGGGCCATGGAAGACCTCAAAGGACCTGAAAAGTTTGAGGCTTTTCAAGTACACAAAAGTGCTGGCCTGACCATTCTCTTGCTCTCCTTGTTTCGCTTGTTCTGGCGACTGGCCAATCCCCCACCCCCATTGCCCGAGGGCATGAAGGGGTGGGAAGTTGCCGCGGCCAAGTTCACCCACTTCGCGTTCTATGCCCTTATGATCGGCATTCCACTGGGCGGCTGGGTTATTATCTCCACCTCGCCCTATAATATTGCTACCCATTGGTGGGGCCTGTTTGAGTGGCCACGCCTGCCCCTTGCCGATCTGCCGTTCCGCAAAGAGCTCAATGGCATAGCCAAATCGGGGCATAGTGCCGCTGCTTGGGGTGTGATCGTGCTGTTCGTGATCCATGTGGGCGCAGCAATGAAGCACGTGTTCATGGACGACGATGATGTAATGGCCCGCATGGTCCCCTTCATTCGGCCGAAATAAATTAAGGAAACAATCTGATGTTGAAGGTTCTCACGGTCGCCAGTCTGGCGCTCGCAGCCCTGACCACGCCCTTAAATTTCGTCGATGCGCAACCCGCCAAAAAGGCCCCGGCCAGCAAAGCCGCTGCTGCGGGTTGGACGATTGATGCACGCCAAAGTCGCATTGCTTTTTCCACCAAATGGGCTGGCAATGCCGTCAATGGCACGTTCCGTCAGTGGTCGGGCGACATTAAGTTTGATCCCAATAATCTTGCTGGCAGCCAAGCCGTAATCACCATCATGACCGGGAGCGCTTTGACTGGCGTGAAAGAGCCAGATGACAATCTGGCCACGTCGGATTGGTTTGACGCGCGGAAATTCCCCACCGCTCGTTATGTCACCCAATCGATCCGCTCAGTGGGCCCCGGCCGTTATGTTGCTGAAGGTATTTTGACGGTTAAGGGCATGAATTACCGCGTGCCGTTGCCCTTCACGGTCGCCATTTCTGGCAATGTCGCCACCATGACGGGTCAAGTGAAACTCGACCGGATGGCCCTAAAACTTGGCCTTGAGTCTGACGCGGGCGCTGAGTGGGTCGCGCGCGAAACCGTTGTCAATGTCGCCGTGCGCGCCACACGGAAATAGCCACAAAAAAGGCTGGAGCCCGATAGCTCCAGCCTTCTTGCGTTGATTTGCCGTCGCTGAACTTAGCTGGTTGGTTCTGGCATCATCGACGAATGCAAGTGATAGATTTTCCAAGCGCCATCTTCGAGCTTGTAGATGAAGGAATAGCGCGCCTTCACGACGGTGACAGCCTTGGTGTCTGGGTTGGTCAAAGCGACATCCCAAGTACCCAAGCGGGTTGCGATGTTGCAGCCGACTTGCACAGAGCTGGTTTGGATCGTGCCAACTGGGCTATTCTTCAAGAAGCTGACGAAATAGTCATTGATGGCTTCTGGCGTCGTGCGCGGCGTGTTTGACACAGTGGCCAACAGAACAGCGTCTTTTGCGAACAGAGGCGTCACTTTGGCTGGGTCTTTAGTGGCCCAAGCGGCGTTGAATTGCGGGAACAGGCCTTCAACTTGGGCTGGGGTCGCGATAGCGCACTTCATTTTGCTTTCGCCGGCTTGCGCAGGAGTTGCTGCAAGCGCGACTATGGACGTAAGGGATGCGAGATAGGCGATATTCTTCATTGTGACGACCTCCATAAGTGCTGTCGGGCTGCATATGTCGGTGCCGCCCAAGTGTCACAAGGCCACTTTAATCAAGTTGATGGAGGCGTGACCTTTTCGTGAACCCTACGCAGGGCGCTGCGCGCCGTTTTTGACTTTCTGGGCTAAACTGTCACAGGAATAGCTATGGATCAGAAGCCCTTGGAGAATGTGCTTGCCGCCGCTGCCGCCCTTGCGCGCGGCGATTTGGTTGGCCTACCCACCGAGACGGTCTATGGCCTAGGGGCAGATGCGACCAAGGCCGAAGCCGTAGCGAAGATTTTTGCCGCCAAAGGCCGCCCGCATTTCAACCCACTGATCTCGCATGTCGTCAGCTTGGAAGCGGCAGAAGCCCTTGGGCAATTCTCCCCGCTCGCGCGAAAGCTAGCCACAGCCTTTTGGCCGGGTCCTTTAAGTCTCGTGGTGCCACGCCAGCCCGATTGCGTGGTCTGTGACTTGGCCTGTGCAGGACTTGATACGATTGCTTTGCGGGTGCCTTCACACCCTCTAATGCAACAGGTGCTGCGCGATTTCGGTAAGCCGGTCGCCGCCCCCTCTGCTAACGTTTCCGGCAGACCTTCACCGACCACAGCCGGTCATGTGCTGGAGGAGTTTGGCGACAAGCTAGCTCTCGTGCTCGATGGTGGACCCAGTGCAGTTGGGCTGGAGAGCGCAGTTGTCGCCGTGACTGGCGATCAAGCGACCTTGCTGCGGTTAGGGGGATTGAGCCGTGCAGCACTGGAAGCCGTTGCAGGCCCCCTGCTTGCCCCTGAAGCCTCTGCCAAAGCAGCCCCTGCTTCGCCAGGTATGGTGCTGCGTCATTATGCGCCCCGCGCGCCTGTGCGCTTGCATGGCTCGTCCGCACAAGCCGGTGAAGTCATGATCGGTTTTGGACCGGGCTTTGATGGCGCTGATTTCAACCTATCTCCGTCAGGCGATCTGGTTGAAGCAGCCGCCAACTTGTTCGCCTTACTGCGCGCCGCAGACGCCCTGAATCCCTCCGCCATTGTCATCGCCACGATTCCAGAGACCGGACTGGGTGAAGCTATTGCTGACAGATTGGCCCGCGCCGCAGAGCCTTGATACTGAAAAGACGCACCCCATGCCCTTGCACGGCCCGCGCAGCGCCGTAAAAGTGATCAGTCCTTCAGCCCATCCACAGGATGTTTCCCAATGACCCCGTTTAAGTCCGCTGCCCTCTCCCGCATCAAGCCATCAGCGACTATGGCTGTGACCCAAAAGGAGCGCGAGTTAAAAGCGGCTGGGCGCGATACCATTGGCCTCGGTGCTGGCGAACCAGACTTTGATACGCCCGATAACATCAAAGAAGCCGCCATCGCAGCGATCCGCGCGGGTAAAACCAAATACACCAATGTCGACGGTATCCCTGAACTGAAGGCTGCGATCTGCGCCAAGTTCAAGCGCGAAAACAATCTGACTTATACGCCAGACCAAGTCAGCGTCGCACCGGGCGGCAAGCCCATCATCTATAACGCCTTCATGGCCACGCTGAACCCCGGCGATGAAGTGATTGTGCCTGCCCCCTATTGGGTGAGCTATCCCGACATTGTGCATCTGACGGGCGCAACCCCTGTGATCGTGGAAGCCACTGCCGAAGAAGGCTTCCGCCTGTCGGCTGAAAAGCTGGAGGCCGCCATTACGCCTGCCACCAAATGGCTGATCCTTAACTCGCCTTCGAACCCAACCGGTGCGGCCTATAGCGCTGCCCATCTGCGCGCTTTGGCCGACGTTTTGTTGCGCCACCCCCATGTGATGATCCTGACCGACGATATGTATGAGCATTTGCTCTATGACGGGTTTGAGTTCGCCACCATCGCCGCGGTAGAGCCTGCCCTCTATGACCGTACCCTGACGATGAATGGTGTCTCCAAGGCCTATGCCATGACGGGCTGGCGCATCGGCTATGCCGCAGGCCCCGTTTGGCTCATCAAAGGCATGGCGGGCATCATGAGCCAATCGACCTCTAACCCCACCTCGATCAGCCAATATGCGGCAGTCGAGGCCCTCAATGGGCCACAAGACTTTTTGCCCACCCGCAACAAAGTGTTCCAAGAGCGCCGGGATTTGGTTGTCTCCATGCTCAACCAAGCTTCAGGCCTTACCTGCCCGAAACCTGAAGGTGCCTTCTATGTCTATCCATCCTGCGCTGGCCTGATCGGCAAGAGCACGGCTTCTGGCGTGGTCATTGAGAATGACGAAGACTTCGCGCGCGAGCTTCTGGAAGCTGAAGGCGTGGCCGTGGTGCATGGCGCAGCCTTCGGCGGCAGCCCTGCCTTCCGCATCTCCTATGCAACCTCGACCGAGACTTTGGAGGAGGCCTGCCGCCGCATCCAGCGCTTTTGTGCGAGTTTGAAGTAAGTCTGCGGTTCCCCGCCAAACTTCCCTTCTTTCCATGATCAGGCTAAGAGCGCGCATGGCAGAGACGCTCTCCTTTTTTGCAACACGGGTCTACCGCGCGCCCTTAGGTGGGCGAGCGCCTGAGGACTTGCGTCAAGACTTGGCCGATGCTTGCGACATGCTGGAGCAAGAGGATACAGCCGGGCGACGTTGGTGCCGTGACAATGGCTATAAGGGCTATACGTCTTACGCCTCCCTCAACGATTTGCCGACCCGCATCAGCGCCTTTGGCGATCTCAAACGCCAACTCGACAAGCATGCCGCAGCATTCGCGCAAGAAGTTGGTTTTGATCTGGCGGGTGGCAAGCTGAAGCTGGACAGTCTGTGGGTCAATTGTTTGCCACCAGGTGGGGTTCATACCGGCCACATTCACCCCCACAGCGTTATTTCGGGCACCTATTATGTCACGCTGCCCGATGGCGCGTCCGCGCTGAAACTGGAAGACCCACGCCTTGCTATGATGATGGCAGCGCCCACGCGCTTGCCAGATGCCGCGCAAGATTTGCAGCCCTTCGTGTTCCTAACCCCACAGATAGGCGAAGTGATCCTGTGGGAGAGCTGGTTGCGCCACGAAGTGGTGCTGAACCGCGCCAAGTCCAAGCGGGTTTCAATCAGCTTTAATTATGCTTGGGTCTAGGGCCCGTCCATGACCCCTCCGACCCTTTACCCCTTTGACGAAGATGAGGTTAGCGAGACGTTCGTTCGTGCCTCAGGTCCTGGTGGCCAGAACGTCAATAAGGTTTCAACGGCAGTGGAGTTGCGCTTTGACGCTGCTGCTAGCTTGTCGTTTCCCGAAGATGTGCGCGATCGTTTGATCAAGTTGGCGGGATCGAGGGCCACCAAGGACGGGGTCATCGTGCTGTTGGCCCAGACCTTTCGCACGCAAGAGCGCAATCGCCAAGACGCGCGCGAACGGCTGCAAGGCTTGATTAATCGCGCCAGCGTGCCGCCTCCGCCGCCACGCAAAAAGACCCGGCCAACCCGTGCCGCACGCGAAAAGCGCCTTGAGGGCAAGGCGATCCGCTCGACCGTCAAAAAGCTACGTGGCCGTGTGGGTGAGGACTGAACTGAAGCCAATAAAAAAGGCAGGAGCTTCCGCCCCTGCCCTCTTAAACACCTGTTTGCAAATAGATTAGATGACTTGCAATTCGGTCGCTGCGGTCTTGCCGCGCTCTGTCTTCAGTTCAAAGCTGACTTTTTGGCCATCGTTCAGGCCGTTCAAGCCCGACTGCTCAACTGCGCTGATGTGAACGAACACGTCGCCGCCACCTGCATCAGGTTGAATAAAGCCATAGCCCTTGGTTGCGTTGAACCACTTAACAACTCCGGTCGCCATCGTGGGACCCTTTCTCATAGTTTGGCCGCTTCGCATGCTTACAGCCACAGTAACCGTGCGATATCCGGCACAGCATTCGGCGTCTTAGAAGAATGGAAGCAGGCAGGGTCTAACTTGCAAAAGCGGGCAAAAAAGACCATGCGACGGCGGTACCAGTTTCGTCGATCAGGCGAGTAACTAGCACAGGAATGGCGATCTAACAAATGAAACACTGGACGTGTGGATCAACTTACGTTGATAAGCTTCATAGACGCGACGTTAGCGGAAGTAGTCTTGCAGCTTTAGTCGCGATGCCATCGATTGCACTTGGGCACGCGAGTTTGAGGGTGCCTACCGCTTCCTGACCGCCTGACAGACGTTAAGCGTCAACCTTGTCACGGACACCGGGAATGGCTTCGCGTAGGTCAAAGCTGGGCGTGAGTTCATGCTCATGCGCTTTTTGGATATGAAGGGCTTTAAATGCCCGCGCCAGCGCAAGCTTGCCGAGCGCACGCGGGTCAAGACCTGCTTGGATCTCTGGCGTCATATTGAGACGGCGACGCAGCACGCCATTGGCGTAAATGACGTTGGCCCGCAGAAGTGCGGCTGGCGTCATAAACTCAACCGACAGCGACACGTTGACCATTGGCCCATTGACGATGCGATGGGGGGCATTTTGCGCCCAAGTCACCATCATACCAGGTTCCAGCGTCACATCTTGGGCTTCTTGATCCCAAGCCAGATCGAACGGAATCTGTTCGTCTGTTTCGCGCAGCACCACCGCTTCAATCTGTTCAGGGCGTGCAAATGGGGCTTTGGGTGGATAGACGCGGACATGCTTGGTGCCGCGCACTTGCCAGAGCGAAACCAAGGGCGAATCCAAATGATAGAAAACCTGTGCATTTGGCGACGATATCAGCACGCCAAGATCACGCTTCATCGTCTTCAGCCCGGAAACATTGGCTTCCTTGTCGCGGAAAATTTCGTCGCACAACGCGGCATAGTCAGGCAGATGGGAATTGGTGGCACGCAAGTTCAGCCAAATCCGACCGTCTTCAACGGCCTGCATCAGCTCAGCACCACGCATGTCCCCGGCCTTGCCGATGCGCCAGGACTGCCAATCCACCGGATCATGGCCCATGGTAAAGACGCCCAACTTGTCGCGCGGATAAGTGTCCAAGAGTGCCGCCAGACCTGCGTCAGAAAACATCGGCCGCGTGTGCAAGTCATGCTGTGCCACGATGGTCTCACGACCAAAGCGCTGAGACACATCCGCGGGCCAAGAAACGATCGAAGCTGGCTTAGTCATCAGAAGACACTCTATCTGGTTGTCGGGCTTTACTGCGCGCGATGAGGCGACGCGGTGCAGAAGTTACCGCGGCCCAGCCTGCATGCAAACGCCCTGCCAAGTCAGGCTCTACACTTGCAATCAAGTCTAGGCGTTTTTGGATCAAGCCGATTGGGCCCGTTTGGGCCGTGGAGACAGAGATCGCCCGCCGCCCGACTTGGCCAGCCTGAACAGGTGCAGGATTACGTGCAAACTGCGATTTATAATGGCTGTGCCCTAGCGCCAAATCAATGATCTCAATGCCAATGTTTTCGGCATGGCAGAGCATCTCGCCTAAGAAAATAATCCCCGGCGCATACGGGTGTGCCTTTGGGCAGGTAGAAGAGATCCAAGGATGAAACCACCCGCCTTGACGCACGCCAAATTGCCCAGAAACCAAATGATCGCCAGCAAAAAGCGTAATCAGACAGCCACCAAACTCTGGGTTGGTGCGGCTAAACAAGTCCTGCATCATAGCTTTCACCCAATGCGGGCGCAGCACATTGGTTAGACCTGACTCATGATATTGATCTATTTTGAGCTGCAGAACGACCTTTAGCGCCGATGGGTCTAGATCGCCGGTTATGAAACGGATTGGGCCTAATTCCCGTTCCATCTTATTGATCCGACGTCGCAAATTCTTCGCCCATTTGGGATTAGCCTGCCGCAGGCGTTCCAACTTTGCTGCGCCACCATTTTTCACACTGATGCGATAGCCCAGAGTGGGCTCCAATGGGGCGCTTTGGAACCAGCCGTGCGGGTCCATTAGGCCTGAGACAGCCATACGCTCAATCCCAGCTTCGGCCAAAAGCGCCGTGCCATCGAGCTTAAGGCCCGGCTCACTTACAATGGCTTGATAGTCCGAGAACGGCGCACCAACAGGGCGCACATGGCCGTGACTAGCCTTATGAAACGCAAAGAATGCCACCTCGCGCCCATCCTCAGAAGCGATGGCTATATGCACGTCGCCGCGATGGCGATGAACCAAGTGCGCAAAATAGGGCCCTACGAGGGGCGAGCCAAACTCTGGCGTCTCGCGCTGCAGCGCCGCCCAGCGGGCAATCTGACCCTCGGTCAGGGCGTCAGCAGACATCGTGGTGACTTTCACGGGAGACTCCGACTTACAAACAAGAACCTGCTCGGACTTTGACGAGACCGGTATCACGCAAATACTAGGATTGCGTTGACGGGGCTGTGGTGGGGGGGACTAAAGCGGCTTTCTTTCAACCTACCCTGTCATCGACGCCGAAGCGTGAGCTGCGCGCTCCCATCCCAACACCCATAGCCCCGCGCGGAAAACCACCGGGGGTGCACCTTAATGAGGGGCCGGGGCGCGTGGGTTGCGCCAGATGAGGTGGGCCAGATTAACGGACTGGCCCGGAATACGACGCAAACCATGCGCCCCGGCTGAAATAAGGCTGTGTGCCCAAGGGAGGATCATGAGCCCTCCTCGGTGGTGACATTGCCCCCGCCTAGTACGTAAAGGCTCCTAATAAGCGCGTTTTGATCCAAAGGATCAAAGTTGCGCGCCTATGTCTTATCAGCGCGTTTTGATCCAAAGGATCAAAGTTGCGCGCCAACAAGTATTGAGCGACCCGCGAGGTTGGACCAAGCCTATTGAAAGACCTGACCTCCGGCTTCACACGGCAGTCGGGCTTGAGCACACCGGGCATGAGGACAGCTAATCCTTATGAAAACACGAAGCAGCCACGTCTGCCCCGATTAACCCCGCTTACCCATCCCCAACCGGTGTCACCGCTGCAGCAACAACGCCCTCTTGTCGGAGATGAGCTTAGGTTAAGGGAGGTTTGGTGGGAGGGGGATAAGTTTTGTTTTGTCCCTGTTGAAACACCCCTTCACTGCCTTCGGCAGCATCGGCGTATACGCCGATACCCCGTAAACGGGGAAGCGGCACGTGGCAGCAGCTGGGGCACGCCGCTTCCCCACTTGTGGGGAAGCTGTCCCGAAGGGACTGAAGGGGTAAGGCCGCGCACGCGAAGTGCGCGGTCATTCGCGTGCTCAAAGAGCCCCTTAATTATCCAAGAAGCTGCGCAACTTACGCGAACGCGAGGGGTGCTTCAGCTTGCGGAGGGCTTTGGCTTCGATTTGGCGGATGCGTTCGCGGGTTACGCTGAACTGCTGGCCAACTTCTTCCAGCGTGTGGTCGGTGTTCATGCCGATGCCAAAGCGCATGCGCAAGACGCGTTCTTCGCGCGGCGTCAAACTGGCCAGAACCCGCGTGGTGGTTTCACGTAAGTTCGACTGAATGGCCGCCTCAACCGGCAGGATCGCATTCTTGTCTTCGATAAAGTCGCCTAAATGGCTGTCTTCCTCGTCCCCGATTGGGGTTTCAAGGCTGATCGGTTCTTTGGCGATCTTCATGACTTTGCGGACTTTTTCCAACGGCAGGCCAAGCTTTTCGGCCAATTCTTCTGGCGTTGGTTCGCGACCGATTTCGTGCAACATCTGGCGCGAGGTGCGCACCAATTTGTTGATCGTCTCGATCATATGGACCGGAATACGAATGGTGCGCGCTTGGTCAGCAATCGAACGCGTAATCGCCTGACGGATCCACCAGGTTGCATAAGTGGAGAACTTATAACCGCGACGATATTCGAACTTATCGACCGCTTTCATCAGGCCAATATTGCCCTCTTGAATGAGGTCGAGGAATTGCAGGCCACGATTGGTGTATTTCTTCGCAATCGAGATCACCAAGCGAAGGTTGGCTTCCACCATTTCTTTCTTGGCTTGCCGGGCTTCGCGCTCACCCTTTTGCACCGTTTGCACGATGCGACGGAACTCGTCGATTGGCACGCCGGTTTCTTGGGCGAGAGTAAAAATTTCCTGACGGATTTCGTCGGCACGGTCACGTTGGTCACCGGCAAAGCGGGTCCAAGACTTGGTCTTATCCTTGACGGTGTCGAGCCAGCTTGGGTCCATTTCGTGGCCTTGATAGGCCTTGGCGAAATCCGGACGGCCAATGCCACAGGTTTCGGCCAGACGCATCAATTTGCCCTCTAGACCGATGGAGCGCTTGTTGATGGTATAGAGCTGTTCAACGAGAGCCTCGATCCGAGCATTATTCAGCTTCAGGCTCTTCAGCTCGTCGATGATGCTGTTTTGCAGCGCATCCATCGCGGCCATATCATCATCAGTGATCGACACACCGCGAATACGGGCGTCGAGCGAGCGATCCTTTAGGGCGCGGAAGGCGTCAAAGTGGGCAGCCACCGTATCAAGGATGCCCATAATGCCGTCGCGCAGTTCGCCTTCCATAGCCGACATGGAAAGCGCGGCGCCTTCATCTTCTTCGGCTTCAGCGCGGGCCGCACGTGCAGCGCGAGCCCCTTCTTCATCATCTTCATCCTCATTGCTGGCGAGGACTTCTTCTTCCTCCTCTTCCTCTTCTTCGACCACCGGTGGCGCGTTTTCTGCCCCATAAGTCGCTTCAAGGTCGATGATTTCGCGCAAGAGGACGCGGCCAGTCTGCAATTCGTCGCGCCACACCATGATGGCTTCAAACGTCAGCGGGCTTTCGCACAAACCGCGGATCATTGCGTCACGACCCGCCTCAATACGCTTTGCAATGGCGATTTCGCCTTCGCGCGACAGAAGCTCTACCGCGCCCATCTCACGCAAATACATGCGGACGGGGTCGTCGGTGCGGTCTTGGCCTTCTTTGGTGTTGCCGGTTTGGATGACAACCGCAGAGCTGGAGGAAGAGACGGTAGCGACTTCGCCACCTTCTTCTTGTCCATCTTCTTCAGCTTCAATCAGATTGACGCCCATTTCGCTCAATTGAGCCATAACGTCTTCAATTTGCTCAGACGTGAAGTCTTCTGACGGTAGAATTTTGTTGAGTTCGTCGACCGTGACCCAGCCGCGTACTTTGCCTGCCTTGATGAATTTCTTCACCGCGGCATTGTTCAGGTCCAGAAGTGGCGCATCGGGGGTCTCTGCGGATTGCGCTTCTTCAACTTTTTCTACCATGAATGTGCCGCCTCTTGGTTTCGCCATGTCGTCACACAGCGCACCTGATTGCTATGATAAATCCCTGCCAGCCTGCCTTGGTAAGACAATCTGCCACGGACCCGAATTCTCTGCCCCTATAGCTGAACTTTTTTAAAAGGTCAGCTAGTGGTGCCTGTCCTGTTTGCCGCTGGAAACAACGGCATGGCCCGCCCGTGCTGCTTGAAGCACGCGCCGACTTTCTAATCTTCTGCCGGTAGGGAGAAACCCTCCCCCCCGACGATGGATGCCCCAGCAGAGCTGGTTTCGTCGGCCCGCAGCGCACGGCGCTCACCAACCAGACGCTTCAGCCGCTCAAACGCTGCTTCATCGCCACTGCCTGCCGCAGATACGGCCTCCGCCGCGTCCGACGCCAGAGCCCGGTGGGTCTCCAAACGTTGAAGCGCGATCAGCCAAGCACGCTTGGCCTCCTCCACACTCAGCTCAGGCCGCGCATGGGGGTTGACCGGCGACCGCCGCGCTTCATCGAGAAAGCGCACGGCTTCGCTTTGACCTAATTGGTTCAGATGGAGACGAACGCTGTCAAAATCAATAGTCGTTCCCGCATGATGCAGGTCTAAAAGGCCGTGACGCAGCAAATTCAGCCCTTGATGATCCAGCACAAGGCCTGCAAAAGCCTCTTCATGGCCCTCTAGAAGCTCAGAACGCAACAGGGGGGCGGTAACAAGGTCTACCAAAGTCCGCTTCGGCCGAACCGTTCCTGCTTTGATTTTTAAGCGTAATTCCGCAGTCGCGCTGCCAATTGGCCCTATGTCACCGCCCTTACCGCGTGATTTTGGCACAAAGGCTGGCCGGGCAGCAGGGGCAAATAGGGTGTCGAGACTGCGACGCATGTCCTCGTTGAGTTCGCGCTGTAAATCAGGGTCTGTGACTTGGCCTGTCAACTGGCGCAAGCGCTTGCGCAGCCCCGCGCGGGCTTCTGCCGTCACCAAGGGTTCACGTTCTTGCTCGCGTTGAAATAAGAAACTGCCGAGTGCCAAAGCGCTCTCCAGAACCCCCTCAATGCCCGCGGCCCCTTTGGCCTTGATCATATCATCTGGGTCTTGGCCTTCGGGCAAAAAGCCGAAGGCGAGGGTTTTGTCTGCCGATACCAGTGGCAGAGCGCGATCCAACGCGCGTTCGGCTGCTTTCAGACCCGCCTTGTCGCCATCAAAACACAGAATAGGCCGCTTCGACGCCTTCCAGATCAGGCCCAATTGATCCTCTGTCAGGGCTGTCCCCAAAGGCGCTACAGCGGCAAAGCCAGCGCGCTCTAAGGCAATGACATCCATATAGCCTTCGGCAACTAAGATGGGCTTATCCTTGGCTGCCGCACGCGCCTGCGCATAACGGTAGAGGTTACGGCTTTTGTTGAAGACCGGGCTATCTGGGCCGTTGAGATATTTGGGCTGGCCATCGGGGTCCAGCGTGCGTGCGCCGAATGAGACTGTGCGGTCGCGCGTATCGGCGATGGTGAACATCACCCGACCCCGGTAAAAATCAAACGGCGCACCACCATCATCAGGCAGTTTTAACAGGCCCGCCTCAACCAGATCGGCCAATTGATGCCCACCTTGGGTCAAGCGGTCTTTCAACCAGGTGCGGCTGTTCGGGCTGAAGCCGAGGCCAAAGCGGTCCCAATCGGCCTCATTCAAGCCGCGCTTGGTCAGATAGGCGCGAGCTTTCGCCCCTTCCGGGCTGCGCAGCGCTTGGGCAAAGGCTGAGCGCGCAGCATCAAGTGCCGTCGTTAAGCGCTTGGCTTGGTCATCTTTAGTGACGGCTTCTGGATCACGCGCGGGCAGAGGGATGCCCATATCCCGCGCCAAGCGCTCTACCGCTTCGGGGAACGGCACATTCTCTGAAGCCATAATAAAGTCGAGTGCATTGCCGTGCTGGCCGCAGCCAAAGCAATGATAGGTGCCCTTGGAATCTAAGGCATGAAAGCTGGGCGTCGCCTCATTGTGAAAGGGACAGCAGGCCCACATATCGCCGCGTGCGAGATTAGACTTGCGCTTATCCCACGTCACTTTGCGACCGACCACATCCAATATGGAGGCGCGCGTCAGCACTTCGTCTATAAAGGGGCGGTCAAAGCGGGACATTGACTGCGACAATGGGGCTTCAAACCCGAATCATCAAGCCCGCAGCCCACCGCGCGAAAGGCGAATTTCGCCAACCTGTCTCAATTGGGCTTGAACTGCTTTTTGAGGACAGCTAGACGCAGATTATCTGCCACGATCCTCCCGCTATGATAGGCTTAGACTCATGAAATTTTCGACCCAGCTGATTGTTCCCGCCCTACTGGCCTTCATGGTCGCCACCCCCAGCTTTGCCAGCGAGTTACATGGCACCCGCTGGTTGACCGCCAATGGCAGCGGGATCATAGGCATTGAAGCTTGTGGCAAACAGACGTGCGGCCGCATTGTTGGCCCTGGCCCAAAGGCTGACAAAAACGCCGCCACCACTGACGCTAAAAATCCTGACCCGAAGTTACGGACGCGCCCAATCGTCGGCATGGCAATTTTGACGGGCTTCACGGCTCAGACGGACGGGAAGTTCACTGGCGGGCAGATTTATGATCCCACGGAAGGCAAGGTTTATCGCAGCGAGTTTCGCCGAAAGCGCGATGGCAAACTAGAAGTCAAAGGCTGTGTTGGCCCGATTTGTGTTGGCCAAACTTGGACGCCTGCCTCCTAAAACGACAAACCCCGCCTTCGTGCTCTACGAAGGCGGGGCCAATTCATCGGTCCCAATCGCGCAAGCGATCGGGGCGAAGCTTACATATGCTCCAGCATATATTCAGCGCCAGAAACCTTGTATTCTGCAGGCGCTTCCACGAACAAATGCGTCACGACGCCATTGTCAGCGACCAGCGAGAAGCGCTGTGAACGCACGCCCATGCCAAACTTCGACGCATCCATTTCAAGGCCGATCGCCTTCGCGAAATTGCCGCTGCCATCGGCCAGCATGATGATTTCGTCGCTGACGCCTTGATCCTTTGCCCAAGCGCCCATGACGAACACATCGTTCACCGACAAACAAGCAATCGCGTCGACACCCTTAGCGGCCAATTCAGCGGCCTTTTCCTTGTAGGACGGCAAATGCTTGGCTGAGCAGGTTGGCGTGTAAGCGCCGGGGACGGCGAACAACGCGACCTTCTTGCCACCGAAAATGTCTGCCGTGGTGCGTGGCGCTGGACCATCAGCGGTAGGGACCATGAAGGTTGCGTCGGGAAGGCTGTCGCCTACTTTGATTGTCATCTGTCGTTCTCCATCATGGCGGCCAAACCATTCTTCTGCCAAAGGGCGTCAGGGCTAGCCGCATACATTCTAGATAATCTATCCCCTTCGTGATTCAAAGATATGACCATGCTCAAATCTGGGCGCAAATCTGGGCGCAAATCTGAGCGTAATTTATCCACCCAAACTTTCCAGCTTTTGCCTGCTCCATCTGCAGGTTACGACAATTTAGCTCATCCGAACAACGCAAAACTAAAAATTCAGACTAGACATCGAGAGATTTTAGCAACACGATCACGCCCATGAGAAACTCGCTGGTCGGACGCTTCCTGATTGCCACCCCTTCGATGGCAGACCGTCGTTTTAAACGCTCGGTGATATTGGTGTGCGACCATGATGAAACCCACGCGATGGGCATTGTGATCAATCGGGCGATGCCGCGCCTGATGTTGCCAGACTTACTCGACCAATTGGGTATCGATTGCGCCATCCGGGTTCCCGCGATCCCTGTATTGGATGGCGGGCCCTGTCAGCGCGACCGGGGGTTTGTGCTCCACACCGATGACTGGTCAAGTGATGAGACCACCAGCCCCATCATGGGTGGCTTACGCATGACGGCCACGCGCGATGTCTTGCAAGCCATCGCCCAAGGCGTAAAACCCAGCCGCGCCACCTTGGCCTTGGGTTATTCGGGCTGGGATGCAGGCCAGCTCGAAGCCGAAATCATGGACAATGCCTGGCTCGTCACCGAGGGCGATATTGACGCAGTCTTTGCCACCGCCAATCTGGACGACAAATGGGAAGACGCCATTAGCCGCTTTGGGCTGGAACCTTGGCAGATTTCACAGAATGCCGGGCGGGCGTGAGGGTGCCATTCCGCTAGGAATGCACCACCTCATTCGCCTTTAAAGGAGCGCGCAGCACTAGCTGCGCTTAGCCCAGCGTGCAGATGCGCAACTCGTGTTGCGCGTTCCTTCTGGATCAGGGTTCAGCGTCCTTGGGTATAGTTCTTTTCACTTAGAACGTCTTTGCCGCAGGCTCTGCCTAGGCAAAGGCCGTTCTCGAGTTTGAGCGCGCAAGATATGGCGTCAAGGGGCGCGCTCCGCGCGTCGGCAGAGCCGATCTCACCCCTTGACTCCACAACTTTCGCAAGAACAATTGTCCGTTGGCTTCACGGCACGCGAAGTGCGGCCTTGAGACGTTCCGAGTCATTTGGCCGAGGCCCCTGATGAACGAGCTCAAGAATTGCTTGACCCTCGTGCATTCCCTGCGGAACGCGCCCTACGGCGCGAAGCGCATTGCTAAACCAAATCCTCCCACTCGCGTGCACCGTGGATAACGCGCACAATCTCTGCGACAGCGTCCGTTGCGCGATACAAGATCAAGTAACTGCCAATCGGAAGCAGGCGCATGTCCGGTCGCACATCAAAACGCGGCGACCCCATCTCCGGCATGGTCCCCAAGGTCGTAAATGTCTTGAGGAGGCGATCAAACCAATGTTGCGCGGCGACGGGATTATCAGCGGCTATTGTTAGGACGATGCTTTCAATATCACTTATCGCTTGCGGAAGCAGACGGTAGGTCACGCGGCGGTCTTGCTAGCCGTCGTTTTGGCTAATTTGGCTTGGATTTTGGCCAGAGCATCCGGGCCATCCGCGGCCTCGCCGCTCGTAATGCCCATGTCCCAAAGTTGACCCAACCGTTCGCTGGCTTTGGCGCGATACTCTCTGCGCTCACGCCATTCGCGCAATGCTTCGCGCATCAATTCACTCGTCGAGGCATAAGCACCAGAACTTACAGCTTCTTTGAGCATGATGGCCATTTCCGCCGTTACCGCAACGCTGATTTTCTCGACATTTGACATGGTCATCTGCTCCACAATGGAGGCGCTACGGTAGGCAAGATTCCTACTTTTTGCAAGTATGAGGGCTTTGTTTTGGCCCTCTATTAAGTTTAGTCGTTCTCAGCCTGCAGTACCCACCTTAGTAGGCGGGCGCTACTTCATTTGCCCGGAAAGGACCGCGCAGCACTAGCTGCGCTTGCCCCCGCGTATAGATGCGCAACTCGTGTTGCGCGATCCTTTTGGTTCGCCTTAAGCGCGCAAAACGCCTTAAGCCTTCAACAGGCCCTCATGAAACTCATTGGCCACAATGGCATAAAGGACGTGGTCCTTCCATTCGCCATTGATCTTGAGATACTGTCTGGCCAATCCCTCTTCTTGAAAGCCGAGGCTTTCCAGAAGTCCGCGGGAGCGGAAGTTTGTTGGTACGCAGGCCGCTTGCACGCGGTGTAGACCGAGCGGTCCGAATGCATAGGCTACAACGGCGCGGACTGCAGCGCGGGTGAAGCCTTGGCGCGCAAAGGGCTGACCGACCCAATAGCCAATCGTGCAATCTTGGGCCACGCCGCGACGGATGTTGGAGATGTTTACACCCCCGACCAGCGCATCATCGCTGGAACGAAACACCAAGAACGGCGAAGCTAAGCCCAATTTGACGTCATGCCGCCAGCCTTGCAGACGCCAAAGATAGCAAGCCCGCGACAATTCATCGAAACGCCATTCAGGCTCCCAAGGCACCAGCCAAGTCTCGCTCGCGGCCCGTAAATCTGCCCAAGCCTGATAGTCGCCCTTGGTCGCTTCGCGCAAATAGACCCCCTCACCTTCGAGGCGCAATTTGCTTTCGCTTGGATTGACCAGATTGAGAAACACCCCGTTTGGGTCCTTTTTTGCGATTTAGGCGAAGCTTGCCTTGAAAAGGGTTGCCGCAGCAAGCCCTGAGGCGGGTCCAATCGCTGCTGCGGCAGCTAAACCCTGTTCAGCAGCAGCAATTGCCGCGCGGGCAGCGTGTTGCACCGCTGGTGCCTCTACGCGCCTAATCCGTGCGGAAACGTCTGTAAGCGGCAAGGGCCGACCATAGAGGAGCGTCTGGCTGACAGCGGCTTCACAGCGGGCGGCAGGGCTTTCAGCGGCCATCATCATGCTGGCTTCGAGAATGCGCACAGCGCGTTTAAGTTCTAAGGGTGTTGGGCCATGCTCGGCCATTTGCACCAAATGATCGGCCGTGCGGCGTGCGACATCGCCAGCGTCAGCCGGACCACAGCCGACGGAGACGCAAATGCGGCCTGAATCTTCATAGAGGTCGCAGAATGCCTCAACCGAATAGACGAGGCCCCTAGTCTCACGCAGGTCTTGGAACAAACGCGACGCCATGCCGCCGCCCAAAATCTCACACATAACCCGCGCCGCAATCGCCTCTTCGCCGCCCATACGCGGCCCGGGCAAGGAGAAGGTCAGATGAACTTGTTCTGCGTCCCGCACCTCGCTCAAAGCCCGACCACCGACTTTGGCGGGCTCAGTCGCGGCGGGATCAAATGGGGCTAAGTCACCAAAGGCGTGTTCAACTTGGTCTTCGATCTCGGCCTCGTCCAAGGCCCCTGACACAGCGATCAGCATGCTGGATGGGGCATAGGCGCGGCCACGGAAAGCATGGATCGCCGCTTGATCTATCCCTGCAAGACTGGCTTCATCGCCCAAGATAGGGCGACCCAAAGCATGATCTGGGAAGGCTGCAAACTGGTGGAGCACCCCACAGCGATCTTCTGGATCGTCAAAGGCTTCACCGATTTCCTGCAGCACCACCCCTTTTTCAAGCGCCAAATCTTCGGCCCGCAGATGGGGCTTCAGCACAAGGTCTGTCGTCAAACCAAGCGCAAATGACGCATCATCGGCAAGACAGCGGGCGAAAAAGCCTGTCCGTTCATAACCGGTTGCGGCATTGAGATAGATCCCACGGCCTTCGGCTTCCTCAGCCAGCGTGCGCGCATCGCGCCCGCCCGCGCCTTTGAACACCAAATGCTCCAAAAGATGGGCGATACCATTTTCGCGCATCATCTCAGACCGCGTGCCTGCCTTTATCCAAACACCAACGCAGGTGCTGGCGAGGCCCGGGATCGGGTCCATCAAGAGACGGACACCATTGGAGAGGGTCTTTAAGCTCGCAGCGCTCATGCTGTGGTGCCGATATGGGCGCGGATATAGGCTTTGACGGCAGCGACATCGGCCGGCATGTCCACCATGACTTCTTTGCGGTCGAGAAGATCGGCGCAATGGCGTGGCAGGCCGGGTGCTTGGCCCAAGATGGCCTCAACCGTTTCTGGGAATTTTGCCGGATGGGCGGTCGCCAGCAGAACGCGGGCACCTGTGATCTCATCCTCACCAAAGCGGGCGCGCCAGCCCACAGCCGTGTGCGGGCACAAAACTTCGCCGGTCTGCTCAAAGCAATCTGCCAAGGCCCAACGTGTTTCTTGGTCGTCGACGCCGAACGCGTCAAAATGCTGCTTTAACATGGCGAGTGCGGGTGCTGGAATGTCAAACGAACCGCCTTGGCCGAACTGGTCATAGAGCTTTTTCAAAACCGCAGCATCGCGGCCAACGGCCTCAAAAATGATGCGCTCAAAATTGCTGGCGACACTAATGTCCATCGCCGGGCTTAAGGTCGCAAGGCTTGCTTGGGATTTAGCATAAGTGCCAGTTTCAAAGGCTTGGGCGATCCCATCATTGGCATTGGTTGCAATCATGATGCGGCCAATCGGTGCGCCGATCATCTTGGCGACATAGCCCGCCAAAGCATCGCCGAAATTGCCCGATGGCACGGTGAAGTTCACAGGGCCTGCGGCTGACAGTGCGGCGGAGGCCACCACATAATAGACCGACTGCGCCATGATGCGCGCCCAATTGATTGAATTAACTGGCGAGAGCGCAACGTCTTGCGCGAAAGCCTTGTCGGCAAACATCGCCTTGACCAAAGCTTGCGCTGTATCGAAGTCACCGTCGATATTGAGTGCATGCACATTGTCGCCACCCGAAGCGGTCATAAAGCGGCGCTGCACATCTGACACGCGCCCTTTCGGCATCAGGACAAACAGGTCCACGCGGTCGGTCTCTTTCAACGCTTCCACCGCTGCCCCGCCAGTATCGCCCGAGGTTGCGCACACAATGGCCAAGCGCGCGTCGCGGCGTTCCAACGCGAGTGTGTAAAGCCCGGCCAACAATTGCATCGCAATGTCCTTGAAGGCCAAAGATGGCCCGTGGAACAATTCTAAAATATAGTCCCCCGGCCCAACTTGCTGCACCGGCGTGATACCCGGATTGGCCCATTGGCCACCATAGGCTTCTTCGGTCAGGCCGATGGCTTCCCCCATGCTAAGGTCTTTGCCAGCAAACAAAGATAGGACCGCCGCTGCGGTATCCGCATAGGGGGCGGTCGCAGCCGCGCGGATTTGCTCGGCACTCAAGCGCGGCCAGCTCTCAGGCACATAGAGGCCGCCGTCTGGCGCGAGGCCAGTCAAGAGAGCGTCAAGGAAGGAAACCGAAGGGGACCCGCCACGGGTCGAAATATAGCGCATGATTTTGCTTTAACGGGTTGAAGTTCAGGAGGGGGAGCGTCCAAAACGCAGACGGCCGGTACGGATATGCAGGCCCGTATAGACCCCGATGAGCGCGAAGCCAAACCCCCACCATGTTAAGGCATAGCCTAAGTGTCTTTCGGGGGGGATTTGATTAGCGCCTTTGCTATCGGCCCACGGGTTGATTTGCGTCTGACCGGTCGCCAAAGGGTCGACCAGAGTGAGGGCGACATAATAAGCCGGCGACCCGCCTGTGAGCCGCAAACTCGCCCCCATGGCAGGCAAGTCAGGCCAAAACCAATCCTTCAAGATGGGGTCATTATCGGGCGTAAAGCTATTGGCTTTGGCCCCCTTACGCAGCACACCCCGGTAGGTAATCTGACCAGACAACACAGGCACTTTGTCGGCATCGGCTTCAGCGACAAATCCACGATCAACAAAAATCCAGCCATCTTCCAAAACCACGGGCGTGAAGATGCGATAGCCGCTGATACCATCGCGTAACGCGCGCACGTTGACGCTGCGCGGGTCAACCAGACCTGTCAGCTCAACCGGGCGATATTCAGGCTGGGATGATTGCAAGGCCGCTGCAACGGAAACGGGTGCGGTAGCGGCACTCAGTACGGGCGCGCGCGATTTCTCAACATATTTGGCCCATTGCCAATCACCGAGCATGTATAAAATGCCCAAGCAGATGATCGAAAGAATGGTCAAAACTGGCATGGGGCGAAAGCTGGCTTGAGCGTTTGAGGCGGCTTTGGCTTCAGGAACTTCGGTGGCGGGTTCTTCGGGCATCGGTTCAGGCAGACTCGGTGCGGCGGGTGGCGTTACGGCGGGCTGGGCCTTGGCGGTGGCAGGGGCTTGGGTCCCACTGGCCTTGCCGCGCACTTTCAGGCCA
>Ga0247832_1002773_pt1 | contig 25843 bp, 18 predicted proteins | sample LaCruzMarch2015__10_FD_192407 | JGI IMG/M metagenome (GOLD analysis project Ga0247832, IMG submission 192407) | Freshwater microbial communities from meromictic Lake La Cruz, Castile-La Mancha, Spain - LaCruzMarch2015_4m | ecosystem: Environmental > Aquatic > Freshwater > Lake | place: Spain... | reverse complement strand
TGAAATTCAGCTGAAAGTTCTTCACATTCGGCTAATTCATAAGAGAGTTCCAAGGCTTCGTCTTTTGGCATTTCGTTGTAGGCAAAGCGGATAAGATCGTTAGTTGTAAAAAGTTTATGCATAGACTTTTTTAGGAATTACTGGAGGAAAACGCGCTGGATTATGGCTTATTGCATAACGAGGAAATATTCTTCGAAAAATTTTCATGGCGCTGATAATGAGTTAAATATAAAACTAAATGCCGCGCAAAGGATAGCGCCAAGTAGCGCTGAGGCGTAGCCGAGGCCTACGGGCAATAGCCTGGTCTTTATGGAGCTTGCGGAATAAAGATGCGCCATAAAGAAGCTATGTAAGTTGGAACGTATAAATGTTTGAATTTGGGAATGGCAATTTTTTAACTTGCGGCAAATCGCCAATGAATAATTTTTACAAAAATTTAGTAGCTAGGAGTGTTTTCTCCTTGCTCTTACTGTTTGGGCAGTTGAAGGCTCAAAGTACTGCTATTTCGCTAGAGAGAATAGCCGCACAGAAGTGGCTAAATCAAAGAAATATTACTTGTATTGCACAAGATGCAATTGGATATCTTTGGTTTGGGACGAACAATGGTTTGTACCGTTTTGATGGATATGAGGTAACGGAATACAGACACGATCCTTACAATTTGAATACAATTGCACATAATAATGTAAATTGTATTTATGCAGACAAGCAAAATGTGCTTTGGATTGGCACATGGGGTGGTCTTACAAAATTTGAAACTGCTACTGGGAAAATTACTAGGTATACGCACGATCCAAGAAAATTAAACTCAATTTCGAGCAGCGATGTGCGAGCTATAGTGGAAGATGGTTCAGGGAACTTATGGATTGGAACATTTGGGGGAGGACTGAATAAGCTGAATAAACAAAATGGAGAATGCAAGTCTTTTCAATATTCATCGAGAAATGCAAATAGTATTTCGAGCAATTACATTAATGCGCTGATTAGAGACAAAGGTGGAGATATTTGGTTAGGAACAAGAAGAGGTATAAATAAACTGGAGCCTGAAAACTCAAGATTTACTCAGTTTCAGGAATTGAAAAAAGAGGATGAGGCACAATTAGTGGCAAATGTGAGTTGTATTTTGGAAGATGCAGCCGGAAAGATTTGGTTTGGAACGTTTGGTGGAGGATTGATGCAGCTGGATAGACGGACAGGAAAGATTAAATCTTATTTGGCAGGCGAAAACTCGATTAGTAACAATACAGTAAATGCGTTAGTAGAAGAAGAGCCAGGAATGCTTTGGATTGCTACTGGTGAAGGACTCAATTTAATGCGTGCCGATGGAGCAGTAAGAGTTATTCAGAATAATCCAAATGTTGCCAATAGTTTGTTGAACAATGATGTAAAGCATTTATTGCATGATAGGTCTGGTGTGATGTGGATTGTATCTGCAGATGGTGTGAATGTGTATAGTAAGTTAAGTGGGAGATTCACGAAGTATCAAAGAAATTTAAAAGAACAAAGTAGTTTGTCTAATAACAATGTTACAAGTTTTGAAGAGGACACTAATGGAATTATTTGGATTGGTACGAGAGAAGGATTAAATAAATTTGATAGAAAATCTAAGCAGTTTGAAAAAGTATCCTTAGTAAGCGAGAATAAAAATCAGATTATAAGCAACGAAATAAAGTCGATGCTGATAGATAAAAAAGGAAGGTTTTGGGTAGGAAGTTCAAATGCATTAAGTAAAATAAATCCGAAAACAGGAAAAGCTACAGTATATAGATTCGATGAATTTAATCCCAATAGCCTTAACAATGAAATTTTTACCATTTATGAGTCTCGTAATGGTGATTTGTGGCTAGGATTAAGGAAGGGTTTAGTAAAATTTTATCCTGACTCCGGAAAATTTCAATTATTCAAACCAGATCCTTCTGTTTCAGAAACACAAATAAGTAACTCGGTTTATTCCATTTTAGAAGACCGCTTTGGAAAATTTTGGGTGGGGACTTTAGGTGGTGGTTTGAGTGAGTTTGATAGAACCGATAAAAAATTTAAAAAGTATAAATATAACCCTAATGATAGTACAACTTTGTCTAACAACAGTGTAATATCTATGTATGAAGATAGATTCGGATTTTTTTGGGTAGGTACTTATGGTGGAGGATTGAATAGAATGGACCGTAAAAAGGGCAATTTTATAAATTATGCTGCAAGAAATGGATTGCCAGACGATATGATTTATGGTCTGCTGGAAGATAACAAAGGGAATTTATGGATTAGCACAAATTTGGGTTTGGTTAAGTTTGATACGAAGACCAAAACATTTAGAAATTACGATGCTTTAGATGGTTTGCAAGGGAATGAATTTAATATTGGAGCTTCTTACACTTGTAAAAATGGGGAAATGCTGTTTGGTGGAGTTGCAGGGTTTAATTTGTTTTTTCCAGATAGTATTTCAGAGAATAATTATGTGCCACCAACAGTAATTACTACTTTTAAAGTGCTAGATAAACCTACCATTTTATCTGATAATTTGAAATTAGCTTATAATCAAAACTATATCACTTTCGAGTTTTCTTCTTTGAGTTATGCTTTGGCAGATAAAAACCAGTTTGCTTATAAATTAGATGGTTTTGATGAGGATTATATTTACTGCGGTTCAAGAAAATTTGCTTCTTATTTAAATCTTGGTCCCGGAGAATATGTATTTCATGTAAAGAGCTCTAACAGTGATGGTTTGTGGAATGAAAAAGGGACAGAAGTTACTATTCTAATTGAAAGACCTTATTGGAAAACTTGGTGGTTTGTTTCTATTGGCGTCATTATAATAATTGCATTATTATATTTTGGTTATTGGTACAGGATAAGAAACTTTAACAAGGTAAACTTACTGTTAGAAGCAAAAGTTAAACGACGCACAGCAGAACTTGAAAAAGCAACCGAAGAAGCTGAAACAGCAAGAATTGCAGCCGAAAAAGCAAGTCAGTCTAAATCAGGATTTTTGGCTAATATGAGCCATGAAATTCGCACGCCACTGAATGGAATTTTGGGTTTTACCGATTTGCTTATTAAAGCTAATCCCAAAAATGAGGATAAGAAATACCTTGAGTTGATCCGTTCATCTGGAGATACTTTGCTCAAATTACTGAGTGATATTTTAGATTTGAATAAAATAGAACAAGGAAAATTAACCATTGAGAATATTAGATTTAACTTTAATGAAGCTGTTACGCAAACATTGATTCCCTATCAATACAGGGCAAATGAGAAAGGACTTCAGTTTATGCTTAATTTTGATCCTCGAATTCCTGAGTATGTAAATGGTGACCCTACGAGGATAAAGCAGTTGATAATAAATTTGGTTTCAAACTCGCTTAAATTTACCGAAAGTGGCGGAGTTGCCATAAGTTTTGAGGCCGAATCGGACCCTAGGGTGAGTGACGATTATTTTTATGTAAGAGGAATTGTAAGCGATACCGGAATTGGTGTTCCTGAAGAAAAACAGAAATTAATCTTTGATAGTTTTACACAGGCAGATGGCTCATTTACAAGAAAATATGGCGGAAGTGGATTAGGCCTATCTATTGTAAAACAATTATTAAGATTGATGCATGGAGAAATAAGATTGATTAGTCCAGCTTTGGAAAAACCTTTTAAGTCTGATAATCAAGGTGCATCTTTTGTTTTTAGATTTAGATTAAAAGCCGAAACGGTTAGTGAAGAAGATAAAGGTGTAAAATTGGTAGAAGCACCTAAGGCTATGAAATTTACAGAGTCTTATACGATATTGTTGGTAGAAGATAACAAGATAAACCAATTGCTGGCGAGCACTGTCTTAGAAAATTTTGGAATAAAAGTGATTACTGCTGATGATGGATTGCAAGGAGTAGAAAAGGTAAAAGCAGAAGATGTAGATTTGATTTTAATGGACGTGCAAATGCCAGTAATGAACGGATATGAAAGTACAGCAGCAATTAGAACCATGGGCATGAATTTGCCGATAATTGGGCTAACCGCCAATGTTTACAAGGAAGACATAGATAAATGCATAGAATCTGGAATGAATGCGCATTTAGGGAAACCTTTCAATGAGATGGATTTATTTTACGAGTTAAAGAAATGGCTATCGTAGCAAATACGAGGGTTTTGTGAGGTTTGTGTTTAAACAAACCAAAACAAATCACGACTTAACAATACCTTAATGCAGCGTAACTCATTTTAAATGACTAATTTCGCGCCGCCAAAAAGCACCCTATGCAGCAAATAAGAAACATTGCAATTATTGCCCACGTTGACCACGGTAAAACTACTCTTGTTGACAAAATTTTATTACAAACGAAACTCTTTCGCGACAATCAAGTTGCTGGCGAGTTAATATTGGATAACAACGACCTTGAGCGGGAAAGAGGTATTACCATTTTATCAAAGAACGTTTCTGTTCGATATAAAGATGTAAAAATTAACATTATTGATACTCCAGGCCACGCGGATTTTGGAGGTGAAGTGGAACGTGTGTTGAACATGGCCGATGGAGTACTACTTTTAGTAGATGCTTTTGAAGGGCCAATGCCTCAAACACGTTTTGTATTGCAAAAAGCACTTGAATTGGGCTTAAAACCAATTGTGGTAATTAACAAGGTTGATAAACCGAACTGCCGGCCAGATGAGGTGCACGATCAAGTATTTGAATTGTTTTTCAATTTAGATGCAACGGAAGAACAACTTGATTTTAAAACTGTATTCGGTTCTTCTAAACAAGGTTGGATGGGTGCAGATTACAAAGAACCAACAGATGGTTTTACCTATTTGTTAGATACAATTGTAAAAGAAATTCCAGCTCCTTTACAACCAGCAGGAACACCTCAAATGATGATTACTTCATTAGATTTTTCTACTTATATAGGTAGAATTTGTGTTGGGCGATTGCTAAGAGGAGAATTAAAAGAAAACATGCCAGTAAGTTTGGTAAAACGCGATGGTTCTGTTGTAAAATCTAGAATTCGTGAATTATACACTTTTGAAGGTTTAGGTAAAGTAAAAGTGGCTTCAGTTGTTGCTGGAGATATCTGTGCTTTAACAGGTATAGAAGGTTTTGAAATTGGCGATACCATTGCAGATTTCGAAAATCCAGAAGGCTTAAAACCAATTAATGTGGATGAGCCAACCATGAGCATGTTGTTTACCATTAATAACTCTCCGTTTTATGGGAAAGATGGTAAATTCGTTACTTCTCGCCACTTGAAAGAAAGGTTAGAAAAAGAATTAGAGAAAAACTTAGCACTTCGTTTAGAGCCAACCAATTCTGCTGATTCATTTTTAGTATTTGGTCGTGGTATTTTGCATTTGTCTATTTTAATTGAAACAATGCGCCGAGAAGGTTACGAATTACAAGTTGGGCAACCACAAGTTATTATTCGCGAGATTGATGGTCAAAAAAATGAGCCGATTGAGGTTTTAACGGTTGATGTGCCTGAATCTTATTCAGGAAAAGTGATTGAATTGGTAAGTCAGCGAAAAGGTGAATTGTTGATTATGGAACCGAAAGGCGATATGCAACACTTAGAATTTACCATTCCAGCACGTGGAATTATTGGTTTGCGTAATCATTTGCTTACTGCATCTGCTGGTGAGGCAATTATTGCACATCGTTTTAAAGGTTTCGAACCTTGGAAAGGCGAAATTCCACAACGTGTGAATGGTGTAATTATAGCGAAAGACCCAGGAAAATCTATTGCTTATTCTATCGATAAATTGCAAGACAGAGGTTATTTCTTTGTTGATCCAGGAGAAGATGTGTATACAGGAATGATTATCGGCGAGCAGAATAAATCTGGCGATATGGTGGTAAACATTACGCAAGAGAAAAAACTTACCAACATGCGTGCTTCTGGTTCTGACGATAAAATGCGTATTGCGCCTGCCATTAAATTTTCTTTGGAAGAAGCCATGGAATACATTCAGAAAGATGAGTATGTGGAAATTACACCCAATGCATTACGCATTCGTAAAATTCACTTAGACGAAAACGAAAGAAAAAGAAACGCGACGCAGTATTCTTAAACTAGTATAAATTTTTGAGAAGGGCAGATACCAGATGGTGGCTGCCCTTTTTTGTTTTCCAAGCATTCTACATATCTTCGTCGCATGAACATCAATCCGCACGACGATAAACGCCTTTTCTTACTCGACGCATTTGCACTTATTTATAGAGCCTATTTTGCTTTTAGCAGAAATCCTTTAATGAATTCTAAAGGGATGAATGTGAGCGCCATTTCGGGCTTCACCAGCACCTTGGTTGACTTAATGTTAAAAGAAAAACCAACGCATTTGGCGGTGGTTTTCGATTCGGCAGAAGAAACTACACGTGCCACAGAACATAGTTTTTATAAGGCGCACCGCGAAGCAATGCCCGAAGACATTCAAAACAGCATTCCTTGGATAAAATCTATCATCGAAGCATTTCACATTCCTATGCTAGAACTTGCTGGTTATGAAGCTGATGATATTATCGGAACCATTGCCAAACAAAAAGCAGCCGAAGGTCATGTGGTATATATGGTTACGCCCGATAAGGATTTTGGTCAATTGGTTGATTACAATATTTTTATTTACAAACCCGGGAGAATGGGCAGTGATGTTGAAATAATGGGCGTTCCAGAAATTTTAACGAAATGGGAAATTGACCATCCGCATCAGGTGATAGATATTTTGGGTATGTGGGGCGATGCCGTTGATAATATTCCTGGAATTCCATCTGTTGGAGAAAAAACTGCCAAGAAATTGGTAAAAGAATACGGCTCCATGGAAAATGTAATTCTCAATGCCGAAAATGTAAAAGGTAAAGTAGGCGAGAATATTAAGAATTTTGCTGAACAAGGCCTTGTTTCAAAAATGCTGGCTACCATAATTCTAGATGTTCCTATTGAAGTAAGCGATGACGATTTAATGATTTCCGAACCTAACAAAGAAAAATTGGGTGAACTTTTCGCAGAGCTCGAATTTCGTTCTATGGGAAGAAGAATTTTAGGTTCCGACTATTCTGTAAATAAGACTGTAGAGATTGAAACACCCGCAAAACCATTAACCAAAAAAGGAAATAAAGACCAAACTTCTTTGTTTGATGAACCTGATAATGATACGCCAGAAGAAGAAGGAAGTGTTGTTGAAAAAGGAAGAAACATTCAAAATACTGAGCATACGTATATTTTAACAGATACGCCACAAGCCATGCAGGAATTGGCGAGTTTGCTTATGACCAAACAAGAAATTTGTTTCGATACAGAAACTTCTTCTTTAGATTATTTCAGCCTACAATTGGTTGGTTTGTCGTTTAGCTTCGAAGCTGGAAAAGCCTATTATGTTCCAACTCCTGAAAATAGAGACGAAACCATTGCAATTCTTGAAATCTTTAAGCCAGTCTTAGAAAGTACCAGCATTCTTAAAATTGGCCAAAACGTTAAGTTTGATTTACATGTATTAAAACAGTTCGGCTTAGAAGTAAGTTTGCCTGTTTACGATACCATGTTGGCTCATTACCTCATAGAACCAGACATGAAGCACGGCATGGATTACCTGAGTGAAACTTACTTAGGTTATTCACCCGTTTCAATAACTGAATTAATTGGTAAAAAGGGTAAAAACCAAGGAACCATGCGCGATGTGCCCGTTGCAGATGTGGTAGAATATGCAGGCGAAGATGCCGATATTACTTTGCAGTTGAAGCAAGTTTTAGCGCCAATGGTGATTCAACATGAAGTAGATTCGGTTCTAAACAACATTGAAATTCCATTGATTCCGGTTTTGGCCGATATGGAGCATGAAGGAGTAAAGATTGATGAAGCTTTTTTGAACGGATATTCCGTAGAATTACAAAACGATCTTATTCTGTTAAGAGATGATATCTGGAAAATGGCAGGGCAGGAGTTCAATATAGATTCTCCTAAACAGTTAGGCGATATTTTGTTTGTAAACCTTGGAATTCCAGGAGGCGAAAAAACCAAAACAGGTCAATTTAGCACAGGTGAAGAGGTATTGAGCAAATTAGAAAAAGAGCATCCAATTGCTTCAAAACTGCTAGACTACCGTGAAATTGCTAAGCTGAAATCAACTTATGTAGATTCTCTCCCAAACTTGGTAAATGCTGCAACCGGTCGCATACATACTACATTTAATCAAACCATTGCTTCTACAGGTCGTTTGAGTTCGGTACAACCAAATTTGCAAAACATTCCTATAAGAACGGACCGAGGTCAGCACATAAGAAAAGCTTTTATTCCAAGAGACAAAGAACATGTGCTGGTTTCTGCGGATTATAGCCAGATTGAATTGCGTTTAGTAGCCGAAATTGCACAAGAGCAAGCCATGTTAGAAGCATTTCAAAACGGATTAGATATTCACCAAGCAACCGCTGCGCGTGTTTACGGAATTGAGCTAAATGAAGTAACCAAAGAGATGCGTAGCAAGGCCAAGATGGTAAATTTTGGTATTATATATTCCATCAGTGCATTTGGACTTTCTCAACGCTTAGGTGTTCCTAGAAAAGAAGCTGCAGAGTTAATTGAAAACTACTTTGCAACCTATCCGGGAATTAAAAAATACATGAGCGATACGCTTGAATTTGCACGTGCAAACGGTTATGTAAAAACCATGATGGGGCGTCGCCGATATTTAAAAGACATCAATAGCCGCAACTTTACCGTTCGTGGTTTTGCTGAGCGAGAAGCCATCAATTCTCCTGTTCAAGGTTCGGCTGCCGATATGATTAAAATCGCTATGATTAATATTCATAACGAGTTTAAGAAACAAAATTTGCGTTCTAAAATGACTTTACAAGTGCACGATGAATTGGTTTTTGACGCGCATAAAGATGAAGTTGAAATCATTAAACCCATTATTTTAGAAAAAATGCGTACCGCAATTCCAACAAAAGTGCCCATTGAAGTAGAAATTGGTACTGGAGAAAACTGGTTACAAGCACACTAAAACATAAAAAATAAACCAAGCTCAAATTAACTACTTTTGTGTTCCTTATTTTTAATTTGATAACCTGTACTTAACTTTCGGGTTTCATTAAGAGAATAGTTTCGCAATGTGAATGTAACATAGCTTTATGAGTACTGAAAAAACGAAAATTTTGCTGGTCGACGACGAACCAGATATCCTTGAATTTATCAGTTACAACCTGCTAAAAGAAGGATTTGAAGTATTTACATGCAACAATGGTAAAGAAGCCATAAAAATTGCGCAACAAGAGCGTCCAACATTAATTATTTTGGATGTTATGATGCCAGATTTGGATGGCATAGAAACCTGCCGTGTTATCAGAGAAACTCCTGAGCTAAAAGATGTGTTAATTGCATTTCTTACTGCTCGTAATGAAGATTACAGTCAAATTGCGGGTTTTGATGCAGGCGCCGACGATTATATCAATAAGCCAATAAAACCTCGAGTTTTAGTTAGTCGTGTTAAAGCATTGTTGCGCAGAAAAGGAGCTCAAGTTCCTGATAATGAAATAATGGAGGTAAGTGGTTTCATAATAGACCGTGAGAAATACTTGATTATAAAAGATGGAGTTAACATTAATCTTCCTAAAAAAGAATTCGAATTAATTGCACTTATTGCTTCAAAACCAGGAAAAGTTTTTACCAGAGAAGATATTCTAAAAACAATTTGGGGCGAAGATGTTGTTGTAGGTGATAGAACCATAGATGTTCATATCAGAAAATTAAGAGAGAAGATAGGAGATGCGTATATTCGTACAATTAAAGGAGTAGGGTACAAGTTTGAGTTCTAAAGTTCCATTCAGTAAAAGTTTAAATACTTCTACACCACGCAGTTTAGCCCTATTTCTATCAGTTTGGGTTTCAGTAACAGTTGGTGTTATAGTTTCTATAGCAGAGTTTGTATTTCACAAGCATTTTAGTATTTGGGTGCCATTGGTGGTAATATCCGTTACTTTTTTATTGAGTTTCGTATTGTTTCAATTTGCTGTGGAACGGTTTATTTATCGGAAAATAAAACTTATCTATAAAACCATTCACCAGTTAAAATTAAAAAAAGGACAGAAGCCAAAATCAGTTGATTTGAATACCGATATTATTTCGGCCGTAAATAAAGACGTTGAAGCCTGGGCCAAAGACCAAAAAGAAGAAATAGAATACCTTAAAAATCTGGAAAATTACCGCCGCGAATTTTTGGGAAATGTGAGTCACGAACTTAAAACACCCATTTTTAACATTCAAGGTTATATTATGACCTTGCTTGAAGGAGGCTTAGATGACCCAAAAATCAACAAAACTTATCTTGAGCGTGCCGAGAAAAGTGTAGAACGCATGGTTAACATTGTAGAAGATCTTGAGATTATTACCCAATTCGAATCTGGTCAGCTTATTCTACACAAAGAGAAATTCGATATTGTTGAACTTGCTCGAGACACCATGACAAGTATTCAATACAGCGCAGAAAAGAGCAACGTAAAACTGTTATTCAAAGACACTTACGACAAACCCATTTACGTAAAAGCCGACAAAGAAAGCATCCAAAAGGTAATTTCTAACTTGTTGGTTAATTCCATAAAATATAGCAAAGCTGTAGGAGAAACCAAGATTTCATTCTACGACATGGACGAAAATATCCTCATAGAAGTTTCCGACAACGGTATTGGCGTTGCACAAGAACACATTCCACGCTTATTCGAGCGTTTTTACCGTGTAGACCGCAGCCGCAGCCGCGAAATTGGAGGCACTGGTTTGGGCCTTTCTATCGTAAAACACATTATTGAAGCCCATAACCAAACCATTAATGTGCGCAGTACGCTGGGCATAGGAACCACGTTTGGTTTTACGCTTTCTAAGGCGAAATAAATAAGGTTAGGGCGGCTTTTCCCGCTATCGCCTGTGCAAGGCACTTGGCTCTATCGGGGCCGCTGGCTATTACTAAAATCATTTGTTTTAGTGTCAAACATTTTGTGGCAGATTATTTTAACCGGAAATTTTTTGCCACAAGTTTGTGGCAAATTTTCCTGTGGCAAAAAAAATTGCCACAAAAAAATTGCCACAGAATTTTACAAGTGATGCCATTTACAGGATAGCTCCGTTTATTTATGTGTCTCACATTTTGTGTCAAATTATTTTGGCCGAAAATTTTTTGACACAAGTTTGTGTCAATTTACTTTGTGTCAAAAAAAAATGACACAAAAATTTTGACACAGAATTTTACAAGTGTTGGTTTTATAGGTTAGATGAAGTATAAGGCCTTTTTGTTGGTTGGCTAAGCACTTTAATTCAATAATAATCATATTCAGAATCTTGATTATTAGCTTTCCGACAAATTTAAAAGTTACTAAGGTGTAAAATAAGAAGTTACTAATATGTAAAATGATAAGTTACTAATGTGTAAAATGAAAAGTTACTAATGTGTAAAATGAAAAGTTACTAATCTGTAAAATTGTAATAAATTTGCCTTTAGTAATTAAGATATGAAATATAAAGAACGCATTACTGATAGTGAGTTAGAACGAAAGCTCGGTGCTTCTGGAGCATTACTTATTCGCGGTGCAAAGGCATGCGGAAAAACTGAATCTGCGAAACAGTTTGCACAAAGCATTTTGCAGGTAGATCGAGATGAAAACGTATCTGTATTAATGGACACTTCTCCTAAGAGATTACTTTTGGGAGAAACTCCACGCTTGATTGACGAATGGCAAACACAGCCTAATTTGTGGAATTACATTCGGCATGAGGTCGACGAGCGGCAGAAATCAGCACAATTCATCCTAACGGGTTCTGCCAATCCTGAAGAAACAGCAAAGATGCATTCAGGAGCAGGGCGATTCACGATAGTTGACATGCGAACAATGTCGTGGAAAGAATTGGGTTTTTCAACAGGAAAAGTAAGCTTAGAAAAACTTTTTGAGGGACATAAAATTGATATTTATGACGAGCCTTTGGAGTTGGATTTCATCATAGAAAAAATAGTTATTGGCGGCTTTCCTGTGCTATTGGACAAAACAAAAAACCAGGCGGCAGATTTGAACCGAGCATACATTGAACTTTTGGCAGAAGTAGACATGAGCCGTGTTTCCAATACCAAAAGAGATCCTGTAAAAGTGAGAAGTCTTTTGCGTTCATTGGCAAGAAATACCGCAACAATGGTTGATATTTCGTCATTGGTAAAGGATGTGTTTGCGCAAGAAAAAGCGGGAATTACACGCCCAACATTACACGACTACCTCGATGCACTATACCGCCTCATGATTTTGGAAGATCAACCCGCATGGAATCCACACATTCGTTCCTCCTATACCCTAAGGAAAACTCCTAAGCGACATTTTACCGATGTTGCTTTGGCGGTTGCCGCTTTGGGAGCAAATGAGAAATCGCTGATTAACAACTTAACTTTTATAGGGTTTTTATTTGAATCATTAGTAACCCACGATTTGCGTGTTTATGCACAAGCCAACGATGCCAAGGTTTATCATTATCTCGACTCAAGTGGAATGGAAGTCGATTGTATTGTACAAAAATTCAATGGTGATTGGTGCGCATTTGAAATAAAACTTGGAACAGGAAAAATTGAAGAGGCAGCTGCGAAACTTTTGAAATTTGCTAAGGTAATAGACACCCAAAAATCGCAGGCTCCTAAATCGCTCAATATCATAACCGGCACAGGAATCAGCTACACGCGAAAAGACGGTGTAAATGTTATCTCGCTGGCATCATTGGGTGTATAGTATTCAAACCTAAATTGGTTTATATTTTGACAGAAAAAGGATGGGTACTTTCTCCTGCTTATGACTTAAATCCATCTATTGAAAAAGACGAATTAGCTTTAAATATCGATTCAGAAAATAACGCATTGGATGTTAATTTGGCAAAAAATATAGGTGAGTATTTTCAACTATTACCCGACGAATTTGTTGTTTTTAAAAGCTTTTCGCCTTTTTTACTTGGTTTGGTTATAAGGAATATAATTCTCCCAGCGCCAAGGTGTAAATGTATCCCCAATTGCTATTTCTAATAATTCTTTAAAAATTCCCTCAGCATTATCACTATTGCTCATAATAATAATTCCGGTTCCAGTTTTAGGAAATATAATTGAATAATGCTGAAAACCATCACCATGACCTTCCTTAAATGCACCTGTCCCATAAGGCGATTCTAGCAATACCCAACCTAAACCATACCCTAAATTAATGTTATCATTCAAAGTAGAATCTCTTAAGCCTAAAATTCCAAATTGTTGTTTTGATTTTATTCTAATTTGTTGGGTAAACATTTCATTTGTTGAAGACTTATTAAGTAATTTATTTTCAAAAACAGCCTCCGTAAAAAGCGAATAATCATTCAAAGTTGTTTCTAAAGTGCTTGCAGCTCTTGCATCATTGTCTTTATCTTTTTCATACGTTTCACCTTTTGAATTATGACCAAAACAATAATCCTTTTCAAATTCATCTTGCCATGTGTAGGAGGAATTATTCATTTTCAAAGGTTTGAAAATGAGCTCATGCATCATTTGTTCTAAAGGTTTGTTTAAAAGATGCTCTAGCACAACCTGAAGATAAACCAAGCCTTCACCAGAATAGCTATATCTGCTTCCAGGTATTTGTTTAACCCTTAATTTATGATCAGGCTCATCCCAACGCCAGTTTGGGAAACCTGATGTGTGCGCCAAACACATTCTCGCGGTTATTTTACTGTAATTTGTGTCTTCTCTTAAATCTTGATAGTTGTCGTGCCATTTTTTAGTCGGTAGGTAACTAAAAATTGGTTTAGGCAAACAAGCTTGCAAAGGTTTGTCTAATTCAAGTATGCCTTTTTCAACCAATTGCATTACCATTACAGCAAAAACAGCTTTGCTGAGTGATGCTCCATAAAAGTTGCTTTCAATATTAATTGGCTCTTTAGTTAGTGCGCTTTTATAACCAAAAGTCTTTTTATAAATCGGCTTGTTGTTATTAAAAACTGCAACACCAAGGCCTTGTACCTGAGCATATTTCATTAAATCAACAATTTTATTATCTAAACTGCTTGCTGAAATTTCGCTTTTGTCTAATCTAACAATGTTTTGCCCAGAAAAGTCAGAAATAAAATAAAACAATAAGAAGATTGAGCAATAACAATGTTTTAATGTCATTTGGAGATGGTTTAGAAAATTACAACTTACTGTGGTAAAAACAAAAGTATACTAAAGAACAATATTTAAATGTAGTTTAAATAGCCGAAACTATGGAAAGATTTAATTGAAATTTAATCTTACTTTTTAAAGCTAAATCTCTAAAGGTGGAAAAATAATCGTCATAAATTTATACAATGAAATTACCGTGAGATTTTAATAAAGTAAATTCATTCATTGTACTTATTGAAAATACTACTATCAAAAGGGGTCCAAAGACATGCTTTTAAATCTGCGGATTTGAGTCCATTGTTTGCCCAAGTATTGCAAGTATTAAACAAACTATAGGTTCCATTTGCTTCATAAAATGAATCATTGTTATAATATGAGAGTCCTTCAATCTTTTGTGTTAAACCTGCACTGTTTAAACTAAAACTTCTTTTAATAAAATTAACTAGTTTGGAATAGTTAGTTCTACTGATACATATTTTTTTGCAGGATTCCGTTTCTTTCAATTCATCATGAAAAGTAACATGCATCGCAGAAGTGCTCAAATAGAAAAGGGCATTAAAAGTTGTACTGAATTTCATGTCACCCCAAGTTTTTGTCTGAATAAAAAATCCCTTATCACCCCAGCCAAATGCTGCATATTGGGTTGTGGTTTTACCTAATTTGGTATCTTCAGGTGTAACATATTTGCTCCAGTCCATGTACTGATTTTGAAAGGGAAGCACTAAATCACAATGCACACCACTCGTTAAAATGTAAATTTCTACAGCGTCTTTATTACATTCTTTGAAATCTGAATTTACAGCAATAGAAGAAATTGAAAATGCTGTTACAAAATATAAAATAATAATCAATAAAAAGTATCCTATTACCTTTAATGGAAGCAGTATGAGCTTTGTAAACTTCATATAATTATGTTTTTTCATTTCTATTCGTCTTTATCTAAATCTTTCAACAAATCATCTAACGATTTTGTCTTTAGCTTCTTTTCTTCTGGTGTCAAGTTTTTATATTCTTCCACAATTCCTTCTATTCTAGAAAGCTCACTTTGAATTTCTTCTTCTTCATACCCGTAATAGGTCATTTCGTACAAGCAATGCGCTATAATTTCTAACTCTGTAAATTCTTTTTGAGTAAGTTCATTTATGCGCATTCCAAGCCATTTGTTCCAAGCTGTCATTCCAAGTGCAAGACCCCCAGAATACTCTTTGGTGGGAGAAGTATCCAACCCGTAAACATCTGCCATTCCTAGTTCTTGCTCCTCCTCGTCGAATTCCTGTTTTATAACAATTTCAATTTCAGAATTTAGAGGTTCCATTTCCTGAAGCTCATCATAAATTTTCTGGTAGGTTTCAATGATATTTTCCTGATCAGGATAAATTTTCAAAAGCGTTAACTCAACGCTCAACCAACTATTAGATTTTATAATTTCTTCTAGTTTCATAATCTCTTTGGTTGCAATAAGTTTTTACTAATGTTTTTTCTCTGTGTAACTCTGTGCTATTATTTTACGGAATACAAAGAGCCACACTGCGGTCACTGCGGTCACTGAGCTTGTCGAAGTGAGCTTGTCGAAGTGTGTGTTTACATGAGAATTTTATGATTAGAACTATTTTTTTTAAAAATCAGCCCTATTCCTAACTATTATCTCCCCTCAACAAACCGCCAAGTCCACCTAGAATACTGCCTTCTTCTTTTCCTCCACTAAATGCGCCCGGAGCATTTTGTAAGATGCGACCCGCTAAACGGCTAAAGGGTAACGATTGAATCCAAACTTTTCCTGGTCCAGTAAGTTGTGCAAAAAATACTCCTTCACCACCAAATAGCGTGTTTTTAATTCCTCCCACAAATTGTATATCATAATTTACTGTCTGCGTGAATGCTACAATACAACCTGTATCGATGCGCAACACTTCTCCGGCTTTTAGTTCACGTTCTATAATGGTTCCGCAACTGTGCACAAATGCCCAACCATCGCCTTCTAATTTCTGCATGATGAATCCTTCACCACCAAATAAACCAGTTCCTAACTTTTTTTGAAATTCAATACCAATAGAAACGCCTTTTGCTGCGCACAAAAACGCATCTTTCTGACAAATTACCTTGCCACCATGAAGCGATAAGTCCATTGGAATAATCTTTCCTGGGTAAGGAGCTGCAAAAGTTACTTGTTGTTTACCAGCGCCATTGTTGGTGTATGAAGTCATGAATAAACTTTCACCTGTTAAAACTCGCTTGCCTGCAGAAAGTAATTTTCCCATGAAACCTTGGTTTTGAGCTCTACCATCACCAAATATAGTTTCCATCTTTATGCCCATATCCATCATCATAAACGAACCAGCTTCCGCCACAACAGATTCTTGAGGGTCGAGTTCTACTTCTAGGCATTGCATTTCTTCGCCAATAATTCTGTAATCTATTTCGTGTGCGTTCATATTTTCTAAGGTATAAAAAAAGCCGAAATTAATCGGCTTTAAGGTTTTTAATTAGTTATTTAACATTACTGGCATTACCAGCATTAATAAGTCTTCATCTTTGTCTTTTACCGATGCTTCTGGTAATAAAATACCCGCTCTGTTTGGTGCACTCATATTGAGATTTACACTTTCACTGTCCATATTGCTCAACATCTCGGTAATGAACTTAGAGTTAAATGCAATTTCCATGTCTTCTCCTTCATATTGACAAGTTAAGCGCTCAGCAGCAGAGTTAGAAAAATCTAAATCTTCGGCAGTTAATTGCAATTCGCTTCCTTGAATATTCAATTTTACCTGATTGGTACTTCTGCTAGAGAAAATCGCCACACGACGTAAAGATGAAATTAAATCCTGACGATTCATGGTTAACTTAAATGGATTTTCCTTTGGAATTACTGCTTCATAATTTGGATATCTTCCCTCAATCAATCTGCAAATCAAATTAAATTGATCGAAATCGAATGATGCATTTTTTGCATTAAACTTCACAGTAACGCTGCTATCAGCATAACCTAATAAACTTTTCAATAAGTTTAATGGCTTTTTTGGAAGAATAAAAGAAGCTTCTACTTCAGCTGTAATATCTGTTCTGCGGAACCGCACCAAACGATGAGAATCTGTAGCCACCATTGTCATATGCTCAGAACCAACTTGCATAAAAACACCAGACATTACTGGTCTTAAATCATCGTTTCCAGTTGCAAAAATGGTTTTATTAATTCCACTGTAAAGAATGGAGGCATCAATTTTAAACTCGTTACCATCTTCAATTTCAGGTAAACGAGGAAAATCCTCTGGGTCATGACCTGCTAACTTATATTTACCATATCCTGAAGAGATTTCAATTCCGAAATTCTCATCATTAATATTGAATGTTAAGGGCTGGTCAGGAAAGCTTTTTAATGATTCCAACAACATTTTAGCTGGGATTGCAATTTTACCAGATTCTTGAGCTTCAACAGCAATATGCGTAATCATTGTATTGTCTAAATCTGAAGCTAACACGGTAAGCTGACATTCTGATACATCGAACAAAAAATCTTCTAAAATTGGTAAACTGCTATTGGTTGACAAAACACCTGAAATTGCTTGCAACTGCTTTAATAATGCACTACTTGATATGATAAACTTCATAGGGTCCTTTTTTGGGGGCGTAAATATAGCGGAATGAATCGCAACATTACAAGAAGAATGTTGCTTTGTTAATAATCTGTTAAATGGTTGGTTTTACTGCTGTTTTAGGAAATAATCTAATGGCTTTATCAAAGGATTCATTTGAAAAAATTGCACCAATACGAAATCTTTTCCTCCATTTACCAATGCAAACATTCTATCTGAATCATATTGAGAACCTGGAATTGAAGTGTCAATCTCTTTTGCCTTATTATATCTATGAAACCCTTTAAAGGTACTAACAGCATTATTCTTGTCGGTAATTGTTATTTCTACCCAAGGCTTTGAGTTTAAAATTGAGTCTTTCTCTGCTTTAGGAAAGGTTTCAGAAACAATAAATTCGTAATTAATCCTTTTATAACCTGCCAAATACTCAATAGCGGCAAGGGTATCAACAATTCCTGATATTTTTTTACCATTTTGACTTACCGTTACACGCTTTGCACCATCAAAACCTAGTTCCACATTTGCTGTTGGCCTTTCATTGTATTTCAAAACCACATTTCTAATATCTCGGTAATCATAACTAAAAATGGTTGGATCTTTCCAAATCCTAGAATCAACTATAAACCTTGTTTGCAAAAAACCATTATGACCGGGAATATGCACTTCATAAGGCTGTTCGTCGCCTTCAAGAAGCATGTATGTACCTTTTTTATCCATACTCTCATTACTCATAAAGATTGTTTTAATCAAACTTCCATTCGAATAAACTTCCACTTTTCTTTGATTAGGGCCCGAAAGTTCCCTAAGCACGGTTTGTTCCATCGATTTTGCAACAGGATACCTTACCTTCATTTTTTTTAATGTCTCGAGCACAGTTTTTACTGCGTCAGCTCTTGCTAAAAATGTATCGTTCAACATCCAAACTGTAGCGCTCTTTCTGGTGAGGGTTGAGGTATGTCCATTTTTATCTGCAAAAAATAATTTATCAATCGATGCAGTATCTTCAACAGTAAATATTTTTAACTTGTCTTTTAATGTACTATTCGATTCCGAATAAGAAAACCAAGCCGCAACTCCAATTAGGACCACCACCACAATTATCAAGATTCTGTTAATTTTCATATAAACATTTATTTTGATGTTCCGAATTTTCTTCTTCTTAAAAAATTCAGGATAAAGCCCATTAGCGCAATAATTACAAGAGGGACCAAAACATTCTTCAATTGAATATTGGTTCTTTCGCCTTTAATTTTTGTATCGTCTAATAACCTTGTCTTTATAATGCGAGACCTCACCGAAATCAATCCTGAATCGTCGCACAAATAATTCAAACAATTTAAAATGAAATCTCTGTTTCCAAAAAGTTCTCCGGTGTATTTATCATAACCCAATGGACTCAACCTTCCCGTAGTTCTGCTGACGCCATTTTTTATCACATCACCATCAGAAACAACTATCATAGCACCATCTTTTTCAGATTGCTCTATAAATCCAATTTGTTTGTTTTCCTTAATTGCTGGTGGAATTCTGTTTTTGAAATTAGAAGTAAATCTCCCTTCTAGGAGCACCGCCATTGGAATGTTTTGTAAATTGTAAAACCTAGGATCAGGTTGTTCTTTAAGAATGTTGAGAGAAATTCTTGCAGGTGTATTAATGAGTTGTGTGCGTTTGGATGAAGATAGCAGCACAGTTTTTTTGATACCTTCTGCAGCTATCGTGTCAATACTTGATGCAAATTCAAATCGAGTCGCATTCAAGTTATTCACTATTGGGTGATTGCTTGGTGGCAAAGAAAGCGGAAAGTAAGGCCATCTTTTTGGCTCATACCGAGGCTGATTTCCAACACGACCAACAATTATAGGGATTACAGAAGAACGTAAATCCATAATCAAATTACTATTTATTCGCGCTCCATACTTAAACAATTGGTCATCCAAGTTTACATCTTTTGGATACACCAATGAAGCAGGGTTGCGACTTAAACTATCCATAGAAGCTTCAACCCTGTCTAATATCCAAAGCACTTTACCACCACGCATAATGTATTGGTCAATAATGAATTTATCTTTTTCTGAAAATGCAGAATCAGGTTGTGCAATAATGATGGCCTTGAAACGAGGTACAAATTTTACAAAAGTATCGCGTTCACCTCTGTAAACCAAACTGGTCAAATTGCTATCAATCCTAACCCTTGAAACACTGTAATATTCTTCTAGTGAAAGCGAAATGTCTTTTGTTTCCAATGAATCTAGCTCACCATGGCCTTCAATAAAGGCAACAGTTGGTTTTTTATTAGCATTCAACTTTCTGATGCTATTCGTCATTTCATATTCAAGGTCGTTTACGGCCCTGTTTATCATTTTTTCTTCACTTGCATAAGTCTCACTCTTGAGCAACTGCAATGGAATAGATTTTCCACGATACGAGAATATGGCTCCGGGCCAAATTAACTTTTGAGAAATGCCCGATTCACTTTGTTCAACAGGATTGGTATAAGTAAGACCTTCTTTCGAAAGTTGCTTGTAAATTTTTATTCTTTCTTTTTCGTCAGCACTTTCAGAAGGATTGATGAACTCATATTCTAAGTATGGTGTGTAAGCCCTGAATTCATCCAGCATTTCTCTGGTAGCATTCCGCAATTGTTTATAATTGGCAGGCAATTCTCCTTCTAAATAAACCTTTACATACACATAATCTTTTAATCCTTCTAATAAATCAATAGTAGGTTTGCTCAGGGTATAGCGTTTCTCGCTAGTTAAATCTAGCCTACCAAATTTAAATGAGCCAACCACATTTACTGCAATAATTACTATTACAATTAAAAAAAGATTAATAATGGCTGAACGTTTCAGCGATGAAGTAACTTTTACCATATTTACCAAGAACGACTTAACAACCTAAATCGGGTAATTGCCAAAAAAAATAAATTAAAACTGATAAAATATATAACATCTCTCGAGTCTATGACTCCTCTGCTCATAGAAGCATAATGCGCATTGATTCCAAGGTCGAAAATAAAACTATCAATAGGTCTGAAAAATTCTAAAGCGCCTACTGCATCAAATCCAAAAAAGAAAAAGAAACATAGAAAAAACCCTACAATAAATGCAACTACTTGGTTTTCAGTAAGCGATGAGGCAAATAAGCCGATAGAAACAAAAGCTCCACCTAAAAACAACAATCCTATAAACGAACCCCAGGTTCCTCCTGAGTCTATATTATTCGGTGGATTTCCAAGAGATTGTACGCTGAAATAATAGAAAATGGTTGGTAACAATGCAAATATAACCACTACAAAGCCTGCAGCATATTTAGAAATAATAATTTGCCATTCTGTTAATGGTCGAGTAAGCAACAATTCTATGGTACCATTGCGTTGTTCTTCTGCAAAAGAGCGCATGGTGATGGCAGGAATCAAAAACATAAACACCCAAGGAGCAATAACAAATAAACTTTCCAAGCTCGAAAATCCAGCATCTAGAATGTTAAAATTACCGGGGAAGACCCACAGGAAGAGCCCAATAGCCAATAAAAAGATACTGATTACAATGTATCCAATCAATGAGGTAAGGAAACTGCTGATTTCTTTGCGCAACAAGGCAATCATACGTTTTTGCAGGTTTTTTAATGCTGCGCAAAAATACATTAATTTAAATGCCAATGGCAACAACATCGTAGAATGAATATCGGAAACATCAACATTTTTTCGGAAATTTGCAGGCTTATTAAAAAAGCAAATTGCCAAAGATGATTATTGAACAACTATACGACAAAGGATTAGCTCATGGAAGCTATGTGATTATAAGTCAAGGAAAAGCAGCTATTATTGATCCTGCAAGAGATCCTCAGCCATATTTTGATTTTGTAAAGCAACACAATGCTCAAATTGTCGCAGTTATTGAAACGCATCCACATGCCGATTTTGTTTCTAGCCATTTGGAAATCGCACAAAAAACAGGAGCAACTATTTATGTGAGTCAATTGTTAGGTGCAGAATACAAACACTTATCTTTCGATGATGATGCCGTTATTTCTTTAGGTGAAGTTACCTTAAAAGCCTTGAATACTCCAGGACATTCCCCCGATAGTATTTGTGTATTGTTAATAGATAAAGATGGTAAGGAACATGCGTTGTTTAGTGGAGACACTTTATTTGTGGGTGATGTTGGAAGACCAGATTTACGCGAAAATGTTGGAAATAGCACAGCATTAAGACAAGAACTTGCAAAAAGCATGTTTCATTCTGTAAATAATAAGTTGAAGAAATTAAACGATGAAGTCTTGGTTTATCCTGCACATGGCGCAGGTTCTTTATGTGGCAAAAATCTAAGCAGCGATTTGTACAGCACTATTGGAAGAGAAAAACAAACAAATTATGCTTTTCAAATTAATTCAGAATCAGAATTTATTGAGGCACTCATTGCAGACCAGCCATTTATACCTAAGTATTTTGGGCATGATGTAACAATGAACAAAGCTGGAGCTAAAAACTTTGAAGATAGTATCAGCAATGTTCCAAGAATTTCTGTAAATCAAATGGAAGATGGAATATTAATCATAGATGCACGACCACAAGTTGATTACAGAAAAGGACATTTTGAAAATAGCATCAATTTAATGGATGGAGGAAAATTTGAAACCTGGTTAGGTTCAATTGTAAGTCCTAATGAACAATTTTATTTAATCGCAGAAGACGGTAATAAATTAGAATCAATTATTCGTAAAACTGCAAAAATTGGATATGAAAATGCCATTAAAGGCGCATTAATATTTGATGCGGGAAATAAAAAATTAATAACTGGAAATGAATTTACATTAGATTATTTTAAAAGCAATCAAAACAATTTTACAATTGTAGATATTCGCAATAATGCAGAAATGCTGAGTAAAAAGATTTTCGAAAATACCATTGAAATTCCATTACCGGAATTGCGCGAACGAGTTAGTGAAATACCATTAAATAAGCCAATCATGGTGCATTGTGCAGGTGGTTACCGTTCTGCTGCTGGAGCAAGTATAATACAACCGTTATCTTCTTTGCCAGTATATGATTTAAGTGAAGCAGTATTAACTTTTTAATAAATAATTAAAATATTTAAAATGAATAAAAGGGTATTAATTACATTATTTTATTTGTTATCTTCATTTATTTTAATCGCTCAAAAAAGCGGACGATTAGAAATATTAGATACAAAAGTATTTGATACGAAATTAATTCATTTAAAAGGGAATTTAATTGATGTGAGAACACCCGAAGAATTCTCCAATGGAGCTATTAAAGGAGCAATTAATATTAACTGGGAAGGGAAAGATTTTAAAAAAGAAATTAGGGAGATTGCAACTAATCAACCAGTGTTTATATACTGCGCCGGCGGTTACCGAAGCAAAGAAGCCGCCGAATGGATGATTAAGAATGGATTTACAACTGTTATTATGCTCGAAAACGGCTACGACGCTTGGAAAGAAATACATAAAAGCAGTAACTCCCAAGGGAATTAATAATTTATAATGAATAATTGTGGATTTTAGGTAAATTTAATTATTCATTACAAAATTAGCTAAAAAAAATTATTAATTATTCACTTTTCATTATTAATTAAAAAATTATTCATTATTCATTATTCATTATTCATTATTCATTATTCATTATCCATTATCTCACTTGTCCATTCCCTTTAACCACCCATTTCTCCGTCACTAATTTCTCCAATGCAAACGGTCCTCTTGCATGCAGTTTTTGGGTTGAAATTCCTATTTCAGCGCCTAAACCAAAGCATCCTCCATCCGTGAATCTTGTAGATGCATTGTGATAAACTGCAGCAGCATCAACTTCAGTTAAAAAACGTTTCGCTTCCAAAGTATCTTCCGTAATAATTGCCTCCGAATGTTTCGAGGAATACGTTTGTATATGTTCAAGGGCTTCATTTAAATTATTTACTACTTTTATGGAACAAGCAAAATCTAAATATTCTTTTCCAAAATCATCTGCATTAGCTTTTTTAAGATATGGATAATTCATTTTCTGTAAAATTAAATGTGATTTTTCATCTGCATTAATTTCAACATTAAATGCAATAAATTCCGGGCATATATTTTTCAATAAAGCTTCAGATACTTCTTCAACTACTAGTATAGTATCCAGCGCGTTACATACCGAAGGACGAGAAGTTTTTGCATTTACTATAATATTTGCTGCCATTTCAAGATTAGCCAGCTTACTCACATATGTATGACACACGCCGGCTCCCGTTTCAATTACTGGAATGCTCGATTCTTTTCTAACTAAATCAATCAGTTCTTGTGAACCTCTTGGAATGATTACATCAATTAATTTATCAGCTTGCAGCATAGTTTTTACATGCTGTCTATCGGTTGGTAAGAGTACAACAGCATTTTCAGGTAAGTTACATTCACGTAGGGCTTTCCGAACAATTCCCACTAAAATTTTATTTGAATTTTCAGCTTCAGAACCACCTCTTAAAACAACAGCATTTCCAGATTTTAAACACAGCGCAGCAACATCTATTGTTACGTTAGGCCTAGACTCAAATATTACACCTATTACACCCAAAGGAACGGCATATTTTTCAATTAATAAACCATTTTCCATCTTAGAACTTTTTAATAAAGCGCCAACTGGCGAAGGCAATTCAACCACTTCCTTTAACCCATTAATTAATCCATCAATTCTTGAATTATTTAAAAGTAAGCGGTCTTTTCTCGGATTATTATCTTCTAATTTAGATGCATCTATTTTATTAGCATTTAATATTTCATCTCTTTTATTATTTAATAATTCAGCTGTTTTTATTAATAGCGCATTTAAATCTTTTTCACTGGCGGAAATTAATTTTCGAGCCGCAGATTTACAATTATTTAATAATTCAATGATATTTTCCATAATTACAAAAGTAAGATATCATCCGCATTGGAAATCTCAATTCCTTTATTGTCTTTAATTTTAATTAAATCTATTGAAGATTTTTTAACTTTTGCCATCGCAATTATCTCTCCATCAGGAGCCACAATTTCAACAATTTCCTGCATTTCAAATTCTCCTTCAATCTTCACGACGCCCACTAATAATAGGCTTTTCCTTTTTAATATTGCAGATTTAGCTCCTTCATCAATGTAAATTCTACCTGAAACCAGCGCACCTCCAGCAAGCCATTTTAAACGTGCATTTGCATTGCTTTTCTTAGGTATAAAAGTAGTTCCAGCCTTCCCTTCTAAGGCTTTTAACAATTCATTTGGTTTGCGAGCTCCAAATAAAATCACTTTAATTCCCAGTTTGGTAGCTAATTTTGCAAAAGTTAATTTGCTTTGCATTCCTCCTAATCCTACAGCCGATTTTTCTTTATTTACCAATGAGAATATTTCCTCATTTACATCTAGAACTGAATTAACAATTGCTCCTTCTTTATTCAGTAAACCTTCAACTCCGGAGCCTATCATCAATACTGTTGCATCAAAAGCTAAAGCCAATAATGTAGCTAATTCGTCATTGTCAGAAAATTTCAATTCTAAATCACTTACCACATCATTTTCATTTGCAATGGGAATGATTCCACTTTTCCATAATGCATTAAATGTATCTTTTAATTGTAAAAATTGCTTTCTATTCGCAAAATGACTTCTCTCGCATAAACTCTGCGCAACGGTTATTCTATGTGGTTGAAATGCATTTCTATATATACTCATCAATAATGGATTACCAATTGCAGCCGCCGCTTTTCTTTCAGAAATTAATCCTGAATAATTAATAATAAATGCTTTTCCCGCCGCCACAGCACCCGAAGAAACAATTACAATGTTGAATTCATTTTTTAACACAGCAACTTGTGCCGCAATTAATTCTATTGTACTATTATCAACCAGCCCTTTTTTGTCTGTAACCGTCGCAGAACCAAATTTTAATACAATTGTTGATTTACTTTTCAAAATAAAATCTATATTTAATTAACAATCAATAATAAGTAATTAACAATTTCGCCTTATTCATTATTAAATAAAAAAATTATTCATTATTCATTATTCATTATTCATTATTCATTATTCATTATTCATTATTCATTATTCATTATTCATTATTCATTATTCATTATTCATTATTCATTATTCATTATTCATTATTCATTATT
>Ga0247832_1002769_pt1 | contig 25863 bp, 22 predicted proteins | sample LaCruzMarch2015__10_FD_192407 | JGI IMG/M metagenome (GOLD analysis project Ga0247832, IMG submission 192407) | Freshwater microbial communities from meromictic Lake La Cruz, Castile-La Mancha, Spain - LaCruzMarch2015_4m | ecosystem: Environmental > Aquatic > Freshwater > Lake | place: Spain... | reverse complement strand
TAGCCGGCGCTCCCGGTGAGCAGACGGGTAACACGCTCTGGGTCGGCAGCCATCTCGGCCGGGTTGGTGAGGGCGGCCTCGGCCTGTTGTTCGAGGCTGGCGGCACGACCGTCCCAGAAGAGCGCCTTTTGGAAGGCCGTCAGACGGATCGTCGGCGTATTCCTCGCGGGGCCCGTGCCGTGCGGCAGGCTCACGGCCCTGCCATCAGCCCAGCCGAGGTTCGGCTCATGGCAGGACGCACAGGACATTTTTCCACTATCAGACAGCCGGGGGTCGAAAAACAGGATTTTGCCGAGATGCGCCTTCGCGCCGCTGAGCGGATTCGATTCGGGATGCACGACCACCGGCAGGAGGCCGATCTCCCGCCATTCGACACTCGAGTCGACGAATGGCGTCGGCCAGGCGGCGGGGTCGCCTCGATAGAGTTCCTGCAACCGGCGGGCCTCTGCCGCACGTTCGGCCGGTGACCGCTCGGGCCGGGGAGGCTTTCGGGCGGTCGCGGTCGGCTCCTCCGCGAAGCCGACCGGAATTCCACCTGCAGAACAGAGGCACCCGACGATCACAAAAGTTATCGCTGCGACGCCTCGGGCTCCAGTCAGACACTCTGTCAGATACGGACGATGGCAGTGGCTCACGAGGAAGTTCCCCGACGGACGGTGCAGATCAGGGCAGGTCGACGGCGTCGCCACCCTGGACGGTCAGCATGGCTGCCACAATGTCGGCCCCGATCGATTCAGCGAGAAATCGGGATGATCCATCCACAAACAAGAGATTTGCACCTCCGGGATGCAGGGCATAGATGCCGGAATTATTGCACCCATTAATCATACTCGGACCGGGTGACTTGTAATGACTCGCCGAATCCGGCTGGAATCCCGTCACAAGGAAAGAGTTCGTATCCGCCCAGCCGCACAACGACGCATACTTGGCCGTCGGGCTCGAAAGGAGTCCCGAGTCGGGAATCAGGCTGCCGAATGCCCAGACCTGCGGCCGGCCTGCCGACTCATAAACGGCGATGCTCTTCGATGTTCCATCGGTGATCATGCTAATCCGGCGGCCCTTTTCTCCCGGCCTGATCGTGCCCTTCATGAAGCCGTCGATCACGGTGGGCCTGGCATACGACACAATCGCGGGAGCGTTCCAGAGCGTGCTGCTCACCCCGGTCGAGCCGGCGTAATCCGCCGCATACGCCCACCAGGCCGGGCTTACGGTCTTGAACTTCGGATGCTGCAGCGGGCCGCCGGGCACAGCCGGGCAGCTCATAAACCCGACCTTGGTCTGTACGGCGGCCTGATTTTTCGCATCGTTCCACTTCACGGTGTAGTCATAGATTCCTGCCAGCGGATTCTCGTCTAGGTAGGGCAGAATCTGGGCCGTCCAATTATGCCGCACCGTGCCGGTCGACACGGGTGTGGGGAAGAAATCCCGGGCCGCATGGAAGTTGTGGAGGCCGATCCCGACCTGCTTGAGATTGTTGCTGCAGTGCGTCCGTCGGGCTGCCTCGCGGGCCTGCTGAACGGCGGGGAGCAGAAAACTGGCAAGCGATCCGATGATCGCAACAACGACAAGCAGTTCGACGAGTGTCGCGCCCCGGGCGGCCCCGGCGGCACCAAGCTCTCTGGCACGCCCACTGCCTAAAACACTGTCGGAGCGTACGGTATGTTTTTTCCGCCAAAAAGCGATCGGCATGCTGCATTCTTCCATGACACTCACAACCTCGTGAAGGAAAAGACTCCTCCGACAGACCTTCTCGTGGGGGGGAATCCTATCCGACAGCCTGTGTCAGGTACCAGAACCCAGTCGGGGGATCGCGTCGCTCCCCGGGGGTGTCGTGGTCTTGTGGCAGCGGTAAAACAGCCGTGGAACGACCCACAACGTCATCACAAGACGCCGTGCCTTCAGTTTGGGGCGATCGGCCGGGAGGGATCGGTCTGGCACCGGATCAGGCCCCGAAAGGGGCCCCGAATCCCACCGGTCCGCGAACGGCCGCCCGCGACGGCATTGCATATCGCCGTCCCTTGATCTAGCCTTACGGGGTCGGTTGTGGTCGACGTCACACGCTGCTCGGTGGCTCAACGCTTTTTCCGCTGCTTCTTGTCCTCGCCTCCACCCTCTGGCGGACTGCCATTACTGTCCCTTTCGACGTGACCCCGGAAGCATTTATGGGTCACCGGTAGGAGTTTTGAAATCGATGGGAAAGAAATTGTATGTCGGAAACCTTGCTTACAGCGTGACGAATGAAACGCTGGAGCAGCTTTTCGCGGAATTCGGTACGGTCACGAGTGCTCAGGTCATTCAGGATCGCGAGACCGGCCGGAGCAAGGGCTTCGGATTCGTCGAGATGCAGTCCGACGAGGCTGCTCAGAAGGCGATCAGTGCGTTGCACGACCAGCAGCACGACGGTCGGCCGCTGACTGTGAATGAGGCCAAGCCGCGCGAGAGCAGCGGTGGTGGTCGTGGCGGGTTTGGTGGCGGCGGTGGTGGCGGTGGTGGTGGCCGTCGTTACTAAGCGTCGTTACGAAGCATCGCTCCCAGGCTTTTAAAAGCTCGGTTCGTGATGCCAATTCAAGGCCGGAGGGAATCGCCCCGCGATCCCTCCGGTTTTTTTGTGCGCGGTGACGGTGGGTGCGGTATGCGTATTCTTCTCCACGAACACTTCTGCTCTGGTGGCCTTGCGGGTCAGGCCGCCGACACAAGCCTGCTCGCTGTAGGGGCAGGAATGCTTCGCGGTCTCGCGGAAGACTTTCATGTCGCCGGTCACGACGTCACCGTCGTCCTGGATAAAATGGTCTTGGATAGCAGGGTCTTGGATGAAAGGGCGATGTTTCCGCTGCCAGGCCGCGTTGTCACCATCGATGCAGCATCGCCGCAGCATGCCCATGATGCCTTTGACGAGGCGCTGGCCACGGTCGATGCCGCTCTTGTCATTGCGCCTGAAACAGACGGGCTCCTGGTCGCCGCGGTCGAACGCGTGGAGCAGGCCGGTGTCTTGAATCTCGGCTCCTCGAGCATGGCCGTCCGCGACGTCAGCGACAAGCATGCCCTCGGGCAACGCCTCCATGCCCAAGGAGTCGTTGTGCCCCTGGGTGAACTGGGACTCGAACACGCCTCCGGCATGATCGCCCGCTTCGGTGAGGTCGTTGTCAAGCCGAATTGCGGAGCTGGCTGCGTCGACACGTATGCCTGCCGGTCGGCAGCCGACATCGCCAGACTCCCCCATCGAACCGACTGGCTCGTCCAGCCGCGGATTCACGGCAGCGCTGCAAGTGTGGCCTTCATTCTCTCCCGATCAGGCCAGCCCATTCCCCTTCGCGCCGGAATGCAGACCGTCGAAATCGCCGGAGAGTCCGTCTCTGGAAGGCTCGACTACGGCGGCGGCCGCCTGCCGCTCACTCCAGAACTCGAGCGCCGGGCGATCCGGCTCGGCATGGCCGCGCTCCCGCATCTCCGCGGTCTCCACGGTTTGGTCGGCATCGATCTTGTTCTCAGCGACACACCGGCGCATGACACGCTGATCGAGGTCAATCCGCGGCCGACCGTCGCCTATGCCGGCCTGCGGCGGCTCGCCCGTTTCAGCATTCCTGAGCTGATGATGGGATCGCAGCCAAAGGTGGTTTGGCATCCCGGCGGCGTGCGGTATCAGGCCGATGGCAGATCGGAACTGCTTTCCTGAGTTGCTCGCATCAGACCGTGTTGTAGGCCCGCAGTCGGCCGGCGGTCGCTTCGCGGGTGAACTTGAAGAAGTGCCAGTGCGTCACACACCGGTTCATGAACTGCGCGAAGCCGATGATGCCGCGTTGGGACAAGATCTTGTGGCGAAAGAAGAAGCGGGCGTAGACCCCTCCCACCGACCGCAGCGATCCGTCGCGGAAGAGGGCCCAGAACAACGTCCACAGGAGCGTCAGGCCATATCCGAGGGTCGGCAGCGCCTTGCCCTCGCCGGCCTTCCGGCAGATCGCGGCCCTCCGGGCGAGATATTCCTTCGATTCACAAACCTTGAAATATCGCTCCAGATAGGCCTCGGGCGTGTAGAGCCGCGTGACCAGATCCCAATACCCCTTGCGAAGCTCATCGCGGGTCATCTGCTTCGGCACGAAGTTGCAGCTGGGATCCTCCTCGACCAGCCGGCCCTCTGCCTGCAGCCGCGTGTAGAGTGGCGTGCGAGGTATCGCCTGGAGCATGCCGACCATGGCCAGCGTGATGCCGTTGTCTTGGATGAATCGGAACTGATCCTCGAAGATCGCCTTGTCGTCGCTGTCGAAGCCGACGATGAATCCGGCGTTGATGTCGAGCCCCGCATTCTGGATTCGGGCAAGCTTTGCCTCGAGGGAATCACCCCTGACATTCTGAAACTTCTTCGTCTCACGCAGCGAATCCATCCGCGGTGTCTCGATGCCGATGAACACACTGCGAAAGTTGGCGTGGTACATGAGTTCAAGCAGTTCGGCATCGTCGGCGAGGTCAATGCTGGCCTCGGTCGTAAGCCGCAGCGGATAGTTATGCTTCTCCATCCAGGGAATAATCTGCTCGAGCAACGCTTTGGCCTTCTTCTTGTTCCCGATGAAGTTGTCATCGACGATGAACGCCGAATGGAAGCCGGCCCTCCGCAGGTCGTCCAGTTCCGCCACCAGTTGCTCCGGCTCTTTGACCCGAGGCTTGCGGCCATAGATGACGATGATGTCGCAGAATTCGCACTGGAACGGGCAGCCCCGCGAATACTGCAGCGCCGCGGAGGCGTAGCGGCCCACCTTGAGCTTGTCGAACCGCGGCTTGGGAACCGTGGTCATGTCGGTGGGCGTCGTCTGCTCGTAGCGGGTGTCGGTCTGGAGATCGCGGGAAAAATCATCGAGAAAACGCGGCCAGGTGGTTTCCGCCTCTCCCACAAAGCTCACATCGCAGAGCCCCTTGAAAAACTCTTCCTGCACCGACATCAGCGGGCCGCCGACCGCGGTGAAGATCTTCAGTTCCCGGAGACGTACCAGGATCTGCCGCATCCGCTCCTTTTGCACGATCATCCCGGTCACGCCCACGATGTCGTACCCGGAGAGCGACGGCCAGTCGATCTCCTCTACGTTCTCGTCCACGAGCGTCACGTCGTGCTCACCACAGAGCCCGGCAAGCGCGGAGAGCGAACCCGAAATCATCGTGCTCCGCTTGTCGCCAGGGTAGAGCGGCAGGGCGAAATCAAAGCCCCAATACGAGGGCTCGAAGCGGGGGTTGATCAAGCAGATCGACAGCTTCCGTCCCGGACGTCGGGGAAGCGGAATGCCTTCCACGGCCGTGGCATGCGGCAGTCGGATACGGTCGATATGTTCGACCAAGACTTCTGTCGAACACGAATCTTCGACGATTGTCAGAGCGGTACTCATCCTTGAGTTTCCCAGGCGAGGCGAGAGGTCCATCCTCAGCGGCACGAGCGGCACAAAGCCGTGCGGCCGACCTCCTGTCTGCCGCAGTTTGCCAAGGATAGGCAGGCCGCTGGAAATACCCAAGGCCAAAACACCGCTCATCCCTCGCCGGCCTCGGGTTTCGGTCGATTTTCGCCCCTTTACCTGTTTTTAAACCACAAAACGCCCCTCACGCATCGGGGGTCGGCTCAATCGGGGGCAACTCCCAGGGATCAACCTCCACCACCGCCACGATATGGGCCGCATTGATCGAGCAGGTCGTCCGGTCAGGCCCCGAAGACTTGAGCACCGGAAAATGTCCCCAGGGGAAGCCATCCTTGCGGTATGGGATGACCAGTTCGACATCCAGCCACACGATCCCATTGGGGCCCTGCCGAACAGACTTGATCGCATCGATGATCAGCACCTGCCGGGTGTCGAGCAAGGCGCCGAAACGTCCGGGTTGCGACAGGATCCGGTCGGCGAACCAACAGGGGAGCAATTCCCTGGCCGTGCCGTGCCACAGTTCCTGACCCTGATCGTCCATGATTTGTCTCCGGCTGGTGGTTTGTTTGTTGGGCAGCATGTGCCGCCGGACTGCCGCCCGGCGGCTGACGGGAAACCAGCCGACAATGTCCTTGAATAGAGGCGGGGCCGCAACGCCCTACCGGGCACTGGCGGTCGCTGCGGCCCGAGGGTATAGTGAGTCTTGTAATGAGGTGGTGAGAGTGATGGCTCCCCGGAGTGTCCGGAGAGCCCATCGAGCGTGAAATTTCACGTATCTGCTCGCCCCCTCCACTGAATCGTACGGTCTTTTCGGCCGTGTTGAATGCCACAAGCCGCTTTCGTCCTCGCAGTGACTGCGTCGGATTCGAAGGCGGATAGCTGGCAGGCTTCGGGTTCAGTGCGTCCCAGGAATGGGAAAGGGGGTTGCCTCCTCGTCAGCGGCCCGTGGCATGTTTGCCATGGGCTCTCACGCGGGGTGACGAATCGGCGCGAGCCTGTGTGCACGCATGCCGTGGCCGCTATGGCCGCAGCGGCATGAATCTCGGTGTGCCTGCCGCGCAGTCCCTGCGTTTACCGCGTCCGTCGCGACCGACGGACCGTATGCAGATGCGTTTGAAACCATTTTCGCAAAGACCATTTTCGCAAAGAGACAACGATTGACCATGAACACATTTGAAAGTTTGGGACTGACGGAACCGGTGCTCCGGGCACTGATCGCCGAGGGCTACACTGTACCGACTCCGATCCAGTCCAAGGCGGTGCCGCATGTGCTCGCCGGCCGCGATCTCTTCGGCTGTGCGCAGACGGGCACGGGCAAGACTGCGGCCTTCGCCCTGCCGCTCATCGAGCGGATGATGGCCAATCCGCGAGAGCGGACGGCCCGACGCTGCCGGGTGCTGGTGCTTGCGCCGACCCGCGAACTGGCCGGCCAGATCCATGAGAGCTTCCGGGTGTATGGCCGAAATGCCCACCTCAAGTCGGCAGTGATCTACGGCGGTGTCGGTCAGCGGCCGCAGGAGACCGCGATGAGCAAGGGGGTCGACGTGCTGGTGGCGACGCCGGGCCGGCTGCTCGACCTCGTGCAACAGAAGTTCGTCGATCTGCGGACTGTGGAGTTTCTCGTGCTGGACGAGGCCGATCGCATGCTCGACATGGGCTTCATCCACGATGTCCGCCGTATCGTCGGCATGCTGCCGCGGGATCGGCAAACGCTCTTCTTCTCGGCCACCCTGCCGAGCGAAGTCCGGCAACTGGCCGATTCGATGCTTCGTGATCCGCTGGAGGTGAGGACAACGCCCCAGTCGACACCGGCCGAAACGGTTGCACAGACTGTGTTTTTCCTGCCACAGCGGCAGAAGCGGCATCTGCTCGTGCACCTGCTTGCGACCGAGGGTATGGCCCGCGTGATCGTCTTTACGCGGACCAAGCACGGGGCCGACAAACTGCAGAGGGATCTCGACAAGGCCGGCATCCGCGCGGCGGCTATCCATGGCAACAAGAGCCAGAATCAGCGGGAGAAGGCGCTGGCGTCGTTCAAGTCGCAGCACCCTCCGGTGCTGATCGCCACCGACATCGCTGCCCGCGGCATCGATGTCGACAACGTGTCGCACGTGGTCAACTTCGAACTGCCGCACGAACCGGAAACCTACGTCCATCGCATCGGCCGCACGGGGCGGGCGGGCATGACCGGCAAGGCTGTCTCCCTGTGTGACCACGAGGAGAGGCCACGGCTGCAGGCGATCGAGCGGCTGCTTCGCAAGACGATCCCGGTTCGCAACGACCTGCCGGAACTGCCGCACGTGGAGGCGGGCAGCGAGCCGCGGGAGCGGCAGGGGGGCGGCGGCCGCTCGCCGCAGGGCAGGACCGGGCACGACCGTTCGGGCCAGGGTGGCGGGTCCCGAGGCAGGGCGGGCAGGGGAGGCAGGAGCGACGGCCGCCGTGCATCAGGCGGGCAGCAGCAACGCCCGGGGTCTCAAAGCTCGCGGCGGCCGCGGAGCGAAGCCTCGCAGACAGAGAGCAGGCCGGCAGGCACGGCGACCGCCCCACCCCCGGCAGCCCCGGCTGTCCGGAAGATCAAGAAGCACCGGCGGGCGCTTTAGACCAGTGCGGCCACCGATGGGCGACGAAACCAGTGAGGCTCCACGAGCGTCAGCGTCCGCTCGACGCCCGCGACTGAGCCTGACTGAGCCCGGCGTAGTGAAATAGCGCCCTCTCAGATAGCTCCCTCTCTCTAGGAATCCAGCATGAAACCCGCGCCTCTCCTCCAGCCCTTTCAGCTCCGCGACCTTCCGCTGCCCAACCGGGTCGTGATGGCGCCGCTGACGCGGTCACGGGCCGGCGGAGACCGCATTCCAAACGCGACCATGGCTGAGTACTACTCCCAGCGGAGCTCGGCCGGGCTGATTGTCTCTGAGGCGACGACGATCTCAGAGCAGGCCAACGGTTGGCTGGAATCACCCGGCATCTACTCCGATGCCATGAGCGAGGGCTGGCGGCTGATCACCGACGCCGTCCATGCCCGGGGGGGCCGCATCTTCCTGCAGTTGTGGCATATGGGGAGGGCCTCCCATTCCAGCTTCCACGGGGGCAGCCTGCCCGTGTCAGCCTCGGCGATTCCGATCACTGGTGATGGCATCCACACACCGCAGGGAAAACAGGCCTACGAGCCGCCGCGGGCCCTCGAGACCGCCGAGATCCCGGGGGTCGTCGCCGACTACCGTCAGGCCGCGGCCCGCGGCCGGGCTGCGGGCTTCGACGGTGTCGAAATCCATGCCGCCAACGGCTATCTCATCGATCAGTTTCTGCAGTCGAAGACCAATCACCGAACCGACCGCTATGGCGGCAGTATCGGCAATCGCTTCCGCTTTCTTGCGGAGGTGGTCGAGGCAGTGGCCAGCGAGTGGCCGGCCGGCCGCGTGGGCGTCCGCCTGGCCCCCAACGGTGGCTTCAATGACATGGGGTCGCCCGACTTTCGGGAGCAGTTCACTTTTGTGGCAGAACAGCTCGACGCCTTCGGACTGGCCTACCTGCATGTCATGGATGGCCTGGGGTTTGGGTTTCACAAGCTCGGCGAGCCGATGACGCTCGCCGAGTTTCGCACCGTCTTCCGGGGCCCGCTGATCGGCAACTGCGGCTACACGCAGGAATCTGCCGAGGCTGCAGTCGAGAGCGGCTTGGCCGACCTGATCGCATTCGGACGCCCCTACATCAGTAATCCCGACCTTGTGGAACGGTTCGCCCACGGCTGGCCGCTGGCCAAACCGGCCGAAATGACCACCTGGTATGCGCCCACCGGCAGCATCGGTTACACCGACTTCCCGGCCCACTCCGTCGGCTGACGCCTGACAACCACTTTCGTAGACACGGCACGTCCCGCCACGAAGGGCAGGACTGGCTGCGTTCCCTTGTCAGGGATTCTCGCTGCTGTTCAGCTATTCTTATCAGTACTTCTTTTCAGTGCTTCTTTTTTTTGCCGCCGCTCGGCTTGCCATGCCGGGGGCCGTTCACGGGAGCGAACTTCCGCTTCTTGGGGTTAGGCCGATGTTCCGGCCGATGGTCAGATCGCTTCTCAGATCGGTGTTCCGGTCGCTGGTCTGATCGCTGGTCTGGCCGCCTCTCCATCCGGTGCACCGGTTCGACCTCGACCGCCTCCTCGCTCGCCGGCGCGAAGTGGTGGAGGATGGCCGCAGCGACATCGGTCGGTGTGTGGCCCTGCTCGAGAAGCCTCTCCACCAGCGGGGCCCTCCGTGCAAAGCCGCCCTCCTCGATGGTGGCCGTGATCTTGTCGAACAGCGCGTCGGACCGACGGTCCTCGACCGCGGCCAGCGATGGCACCTGCTCGCGGCGGATTTTCGTCCGCAGAAACCGCTCAATCGACTGCAGCTTGTAGATGGCCGCCCCAGAGACGAGCGTGACCGCCTTTCCCTTCTTCCCGGCCCGGCCCGTGCGGCCGATGCGATGGACGTAGTCCTCGGCGTCGTAGGGAAGATCGTAGTTCACGACGAGTTCCAGGTCGTTGACGTCGATGCCCCGCGCGGCCACGTCGGTGGCGATCAGAAACGCGAACGCGGCCCGCTTGAAGTTCTGCATCACGCGGGTCCGCTGGGCCTGCGCCATGCCCCCATGGATCCGCTCGGCCGAGTAGCCCCGGCCGATGAGGGCGTCGGCGAGTTCGTCGACCATCCGCTGGGTGTTGCAGAAGATGACTCCGCTCTTCACATCGTGAAAGTCGATCACGCGGACAAGCGCGTCGAGTTTCGCGTGGTGCCGCACCTCGTGATACACCTGGTCGGTCAGCGGCGGCCCGCTGACCGATTTCTGGGCGATTTTGACGGTTGCAGCGTCCTTGGAATGCCCGCGGACGAGGGCCTGAATCGGCGGTGAGATCGTGGCGGAGAAGAAGACGGTCTGCCGACCGGCAGGCGCGGCGGCGAGAATCTTCTCGATGTCCTCACGGAATCCCATGTCGAGCATCCGATCGGCCTCGTCGAGGATCAGCATGCGGATTTTCGTGAGGTCGAGGGTGCCACGATTCATGTGGTCGGTGAGCCGTCCCGGGGTGCCGACGACGACGTGGGCTCCGCGTTTCAGCTCTGCGAACTGGCGGTCATAGGAGGCGCCGCCGTAGATCGCCACCGAGTTGACGCCACGGCGAAACGCGGCGAGTTTATGCACCTCGTCAGCCACCTGCGTGGCCAGTTCCCGCGTCGGGGTGAGAATCAACACCTGCGTCGCTTTAATGGCAGGATCGATCTTTTCGATGGCAGGAATGCAGAAGGCAGCCGTCTTGCCCGAGCCTGTCTCCGACTGGCCGACCACGTCGCGGCCCGACATGATCAACGGTATCGCCGCCGATTGGATCGGTGAAGTCTCCTCGAAACCGAGCTGTGCTACGGCCTTGAGCAGTTCGGGGGAGAGCCCAAGCGTCGCGAACGGCACGTGTCCTGGGCGGGAATCGTCGGTCGGAGCGGGAACGGCTTGGCGATCGGACTTGGAATCCGTCATGAGGGCATGCCTGGCAGGAGGAGGGGAGGCGGGGAAGGGGAATGCGGGCGGGAATCCCACAGACTACCTCAGATGCGATCGCCCTGCGCGGAGCGTCACAAGAATGCCCCCGACCGGTGATCAACGCTTTGGCGGATTCAGCAGCCAGACCGGCAGGGAAATGCCCCGCTCGCGGGCCCGCACCTGGATCGCGGCGAGGTAGCTTTCGAAGAGCTGCACTGCCGGTGAACCACGGGTCTTCGGCGGATCAGCGGCGTTTTTTGCCTTGGGGCGGGGGCGTGGCGGCATCCCGGACGAACGTGGGTTGGTCGCAAACCAGAGATCCCCCGCCGTGACTAGACGGCCGATCTGGCGGTCGAGCAGGGCCTCTTGGTCGCCACCGTCGGCTGCGAAATACTCCTCGATGCCAGCCTGCTGCATCCGCCGCCAATCGGCTGTCAGGGCGGCGCGAACCGCTTGCACGTCATCCCGATCCATTCTGTCGACATTACGGGTGATGAGGCGGAGGCCCGCCTGGCGATCGCGACCCGAGACTTCGCCGTTCAACAGCTGCCTCTGCATGGCCAACGTCTCGGCGACGATTCCCTCGCCGCCCATCCAGAACCATACCAGTGCCCCGATCGCCAGCATGACTCCCACAGACACAACGGCAACGGAGCGGCTTTTGATACTCATGCGTGACCGCTCCTCATGCTTGACAAGGTTTCACGCGTGACAGGGTTTCACGCCTGACCGCGTTGACAGCCCACCGCGACTGCATGTCCATCCGGGGAGATTCACTCATGAATGTCATGAATGTCATGGCGGTCATGGATCGGACGTGCTGTCGTCCTCGTTGCCCGGAGCGGTGGGATCGTTGCCATCCCCGATCGTGCAATACCAACGCAGCAGGGTGGCGTCTGTGCCGTTCTCGATCGACTCCACGTGGCCGTCCAGGAAGACAAAATTCGTGATGCCCCCATGCATGCTGCCATACTTCCGCGGATTACGATCGTCGGGGCTGTCTGCAATGCCCCGCAGGGTGTCGCGGAACAGGGTCAGCGGTGTGTCGGCGGCGAACATGGCAGTGTCCCCTTGATCATGCTGAACCATGTTGGGCGAAGACGATTCAGTCGTCTTTGGGATGTGCCGCTCACCCACGGCAAACGTTCGGCTCAGGCCGTCGGTAACCTGCCGCGGCTGCACGGAGGAGTAGGTATAGATCGGCCCCGCCTGCTTCGGATCGAGCGGCCCGCCCGAGAGTCCGTAGTTGAAGTAGCTGCCGGCATTCGCGGCATAATCGCCTCCGGCGGCGACGCCCGTCGCGGTCGGAGGCTGGTCGTTGTTATCGAAATTCCGGTCGGCGGCCGGCGACCGCCGACTTGGGCAGAAGAAGGTGGCGACCGGTGTCCGCATGGCGGTGCTGTTTTTGTCGTCATAGACGGGCACCGTCTTGTCGTAGGCCGCATGGATCGACGACTGTTCGATAAATGGCAGCACGCGGAAGGCCCACGACACGCCCATCGGGTCTTTGGTGTCGCGGCCCTTTGGATAGCTCTTGTTGGCATGCTCGTAGGTGACGATGCCGAGCCCGACCTGTTTCAGGTTGTTGGCACAGCCGATCCGACGTCCGGCCTCGCGGGCACTCTGCACGGCCGGCAGGAGCAGGCCGACGAGCGTGCCGATGATGGCAATCACGACGAGCAGTTCGACAAGCGTGAAACCCCGGCCAGCATGACCGGGGTGGAGCAGGCACCCCGCAGGGAAAGCGGTCAAGCTTTCGCGGGGGCCCTTTTGTTGGAGGGGTTGCATGTGAGACATCCTTATCCAGTGCGCTGGGATAAACGATGGGAGAGACAATGGGATAAAATACCCTTTTTTCCTAGCGGATGCAGTACACCGCCTCCGAGGACCGGATCAGCAGGGAATCCCCTGTCACTGCGGGGGTTGCCCAGAAGATCTCGTCCTCACTGCCCACTGAGGACTCGGCCAGAATCTTGAATTCGGGCCCCGCCTCCAGGACGACCGTCCGGCCCCGCTCGTTGACCAGATAAATGCGGTTGCCGATCACCAGTGGGCAGCCAACGGCCGTGGTGCCGCCCGGCAGTCGCTTGCGGTATTTTTCGACGCCGGTTCGCCTGTCGTAGCAGACCGCCTTGTCGCCGAAAAAATAGAGCAGGTCGCCCACAACCACGGGCGACGGCATCCCGGCGCCACTCTTTGTCTTCGACCAGAGCACGGCGGCGGTCGCGGTCTGTCCCTTCGGAAGCGTCAGGTCGCCCAGATGTCCGTGGCCGATCGCATAGACCGGTGCCTTGCTGCCGGGGCTCGAGGTGCCGAAGTAGACGCCTTCGGCATCGGCGACGACGGAACAGGCGAACGAGGTGTCGAGGCCACCGAGCCGCCAACGCTCCCTGCCGTCGGCGATTCCATAGGCGATCACCGTGCCCTGGCCGGCCGTCACGACCTCGGCTGTGCCGTCGTTGAGCCAGATGACGGGCGTGCTCCACGCGGTGCCCTTGTCGCGGTCTGCGGTCCAGATGTCATCGCCGGTCCGCGGATCGAGGCAGTGGAGCCGCGCGGTCTCTTCGTTGTAAAGCTGCAGCAGGAGCCGGTCACCCGCGCCGGCGTTGAGCGGATCGCGATAGAGCACCGGCGAAGAACCGGTGCCAAACTGGTTTTGCATCGGTTGGGGTCCGAAATTCCTTCGCCACCGCTCGTTCCCCTGCCGATCGAGCGCCGCGAGCGTGCCGGTGCTCCCGAAGAAGGCGAAGACCGTGTCGTCGGATGCACAAGGGGTTTCCGTCGCGTAGGTATTCGAGGCATGTTTGGCGAACTTCGGCACCGCCTCGACGACCGTCTTCGACCAGAGTATTTTTCCGTCCGCTGGATCGAGGCAGAGCATCCGCCACTGCACCGGTTCCCTGGGGGCCGAGGCCATGCCCCACGTGGATAACGACATCACGCCGCCCATACCGCTGGGATTGTCTGCCTTGGGACCAACGGCGGTCGTGAGATAGATCCGTCCGCCCGCGACGATGGGCTGCGACCAGCCCGCGCCAGGAATGGCCGTTCGCCAGGCGAGGTGGTCGGTGTTGCTCCACTGGGTGGGCACCGTCGCCAGCGGAGCCAGACTCCCGGCCATGCCACCGCGAAACTGGGGCCAATCGGCGGCACCGGCACTGTGCCCCAACAGCAACTCCGCCGCGATCCACGTCACCAGCATCGCTCTCCACCGCATGGGATTCACTCTCCGTCGCGAAACGTAGCTCCGAAACCAGCCCGTGAAGTTGCAGGCCATGAAATTCCACATATTCAAATTGTAGGAGCGATGCGGAAGATGCGACCACCGCAGTTTCCGCCAGGAAAGACCGGGGGGCTGGTCGCGGAGATGAGTCCCTCAGCGACGGCTGCCCCAGCGACGGCTGCCCCAGGGCGACGGTACGCTAAGCTGCTGCGATCCGCTCCCATCATGACGGCATCCACCCACCCACTCCTGCCCGCCGATCTGCCCGTGGCCGCCGTTCTCGGCGACGTGGTGGCGGCTTCGCGGACCGGGGCGGTGGTCGTGACCGCGCCGCCCGGCTCCGGCAAGACGATGCTCGTGCCGGCGGCCATCCTCGACGACCTGCCACCGCCTTCGCGACTCATCCTGCTGCAGCCCCGGCGGCTGGCGGCCCGCGCCGTGGCCCACCAGATCGCCCGGCTCCGTAACGTGCCACTCGGCGGTGAGGTCGGTTATCAGGTGCGGTTCGACGCCCGGGTCAGCCGCGACACGAGGCTCGTCGTCGAGACCACGGGCATCATGCTGCGGCGGCTGCTGAGCGACATCGCCCTCGGCGGCATCACCGCGGTCGTGCTCGATGAATTCCACGAACGCACGATCGAAATGGATCTCGTGCTCGGACTGTTGGTGCGGGTTCGCCAGACGCTCAGACCCGACCTCCGCATCATCGTGATGAGCGCGACACTCGCCGCGGAGCCGGTGGCCCACCTGTTGGGCGGCGGCACGCATGCCACAGGGCAGGCCGGGCCGTGTCCGATCATCTCGGCCCACGGCCGGCTCTTTCCTGTCGACGTGCGGTTTTCGCGCCGCGGTGAGCAGCGGGACCTGATCGACATGGTCACCGCCGCCGTGCCCGAGGCGATTCGCGGCACCACCGGCCATGTGCTCGTATTTCTCCCGGGCGTGGGCGAGATCATGCGGTGCGAGCGGGAATTGACGGCGGCGGCTGAACGGCAGGGGCATGTGGTTCTGCCGCTCTTTGGCGATCTTCCGCCGGAACAGCAGGACCGCGTCCTGACCGACATGGGCCGCCGCAAGGTCATTCTGGCCACCAACGTCGCCGAGACCTCGCTCACGATCCCCGGGATCACGGCCGTGATCGACTCCGGGCTCGCCCGCCAACTCCGTGTCGCACCGGCCACGGGGCTGCCACGGCTGGAGCTGATCCCGATCTCGCAGGCCTCAGCCGAACAGCGGGCCGGCCGCGCCGGCCGCACCGGGCCCGGCATCTGCTGGCGGCTGTGGGACGAATCCTCACACCACCATCGTCCGAAAGCCGATCTGCCGGAGGCCCTCCGCGGCGATCTTGCCGAACCCCTGCTCCACCTGCTCACCGTCGGCGAACACCGCGACTTCCCCTGGCTCGATCAGCCGCCTGCCGAGAGCCTCGAACATGCCCGGCAGCTCCTGCACCAGCTCGGCGCGATCGAGCCGGGCCCCACGGCAGCTGACGACCGGGTGACACCGCTGGGAGCCGAACTGGCCCGCCTGCCGGCGCATCCACGCCTGGCCCGGCTGCTCCTGTCGGGTGCCCGGCTTGGCGTGCTCCGCGAAACTGCCGTCGCAGCCGCGCTCCTCTCTGAGCGGGATCCCTTTCGCGCCGGTGGGCATGGCGGCCAGGGGCCACGGGACAGACACTCCGTTCGGATCCGCTCGGATGTCGTCGATCGCGTGGCGGCCCTCCGGGGCTTTCAGGCCGGACTCCCGCCGGGCCGTGCCGATCTGGAACTCCATCCGGGAGGTGCGCAGAACGTGCTCCGGGCGGCGGAACAGCTCTATGGGATGATCGACAGGCCCACCGTACCGCTGCCGGCAGACCCCGAAACGGCCCTCATGCAGGCGCTGCTCGAAGCGTTTCCCGACCGCCTCACCCGGCTGCGGCCCGGTGCCCAGGATCGCGGTACCATGGTTGGCGGTAGGGGCGTGCGGCTCGATGGCGGATCGCGAGTGCGTCACGAGCCTTTTTTCCTGGCCATCGACATCAACGACGCCGGCGGCGAGGCGGGCGTGCGGCAGGCGTCGGCCGTCGAGCTCGCGTGGCTCGCCGAAGGAACGCTGGCGGCGACCAACCTGCGAGTGGTGGAGGAACTGCTCTATCACCCGTCGCGAAGGCAGGTCGAAGCCCGCCTGCGACGGTACTGGAACGATCTGATCATCGACGAGACCCCGATCCCGATCCGCGACCCGGCGGCTGCTGCAGAACTGCTCGCAAGCGCCGCGATGCCGCTGCTTCCCAGTCTTCTCCCTGGGCCCGACACGGCCGCGGGGAGTTTTCTCGCGCGGGCCCGCTGGCTCGCCGGGGCCGTTCCCGACCTCGGGCTTGCACCGCTCACGGATGCCGATCTCGCCGACATGCTTCCCGCACTCTGCCGCGGGCTGCGATCGCTCGACGATATCGCCACCGCCGACTGGCTCTCCCGGCTGCAGGCGGGCGTGGGCCATGACCGTCTCGCCGAGCTCGACAGGCTGGCACCTGCCCAGCTCGAGCTGCCGACCGGAAAACGCTACAAGCTGGCCTACGCAGCAGGCGGTCCGCCCGTGCTGGCGGTGCGGATCCAGGAACTCTTCGGCGTCCGGGAGACGCCGCGTGTGGCAGGCGGCCGCGTACCCGTTCTGCTCCACCTTCTTGGCCCCAACCACCGACCACAGCAGGTGACCAGCGACCTTGCGAGCTTCTGGAAGACGACTTACGGCGAGGTGCGCAAGGAACTCCGCCGCCGGTATCCAAAACACGCCTGGCCGGAGGATCCCCTGGCGAAAGCGAACCCCGCGCAGCCGTGAAGCGGCCGGTTATACGACGCGTGCACGACATGCCGTGCGCACGGCCGATGTGGTTTATGTGTCGTGCAACGCCACCGACCACACGACTGATTTCCGAAACCGGGCCGTGACGATGACGCAGTCGCGGTCTGTCCGGAGAGCGTCGTGCCCTCCGGTGACCGACGCCCTCCCCCCGTCTCGTGTCCCACAAGCAGGAGCCCCCCTCATGCGCCGGATCGTTCTCGTCGTCGCCGTTCTTTCCAGCCTCGTCATCGCCGGCACTGCCTCTGCCGAACAAATGCGATCCGCCCGCTCACAGGCGAGCGCGACCCGCAAGGGCCCCGTGGCCAAGCTCGTCGAAATGGAAAAGAAGAAAAACGAGTGGCTGCGTCAGCAGTTCTTGGGCAAATAGTCCGTCGTCACGATCATGATCGTGCGACCGGCATCATCGACAGCCTAGCCCCGCGGTGGACCAGCGAGCGCCGCCGTGATGCGTTGGACGATGATTTCCGGTGACGGGGCGATGCCAACCGTGATCGCCTCCTCATCTTCCGTTGGACGCTCGAGCAGCGCACACTGACTCGCCAAAAGCGAGGCGGGCATGAAATGCCCGGTGCGCTGCTCGAGGCGTTCGCGGAGCAGGGCTGCGTCGCCGTCCAGATGGACCAGTCGCACGACCGGCTGTCCCGCGACCTTCGTTCCCACGCCGAGGCGGCGTCGGTAGCTGTGTTTCAGGGCGGAGCAGGCCAGCACGATGCCCCGGCGATCCCGGATCGCGGCATCGATCAGGCCGGCAAGCCGGTCAAGCCATGGGCGTCGCTGCTCGTCGTTGAGCGGAATTCCCTGCCGCATGATGGCGACGTTTTCCGGCGAATGATAGTCGTCGGCATCGAGAAACTCGTAGCCGAGATGGCCCGCCAGAAGCCGCCCAATCACAGTTTTGCCGCAGCCGGCGACGCCCATGATAATAATTGTCTCCGGCTGCCGTGCGGCGGGCACTGTGGAGAGCGACATGAGACCACCGGTTGGCCGCCGGGGGCACCGACGGAATTGAGGGACTGTGGCAGCGAGTGAGGAGCCTACCGTACACGGCCCAACAGCCAGACAGCGTATGCTGCGACGATCCTTCCTGGAAGCATTGCCGATGACACCAGAAACAGCAGCCTGGGTCGAGGGGCTGCGGGCTCACGCCATCGCCGCTCGTCTGAATCGGGCACGAGATGGGGCACGTGATGCGTCCCTCAGCGGCCAGATCAGTGACCAGATCGGCGGGCGACCAGCCGCTGCGATCGCAGCCGAGAGGGCTGTGTTGGCGGCGAGCCTTGCCGCCTGGTTCGACACGACGCTTCCCGGGCTGCTGGCAGAGCGGGCCGCCGAGGCTGCGGCCGGTGGCCATGAGGCCGGCAGCGGGCTCGACGCCGAGCCTGCGATCGTGATCACGACCACGCCGGCCGGCTGCGGTGCTGCGACCGACCTCCTCGATCGTGACGACCCGCTCATGCGGCAGTTGCGGGGCCGCTTTGCCTGTGTCACGGAGCTCGAATACCGCCGCTTCTGCATGCAGCATCCCGATGAAGAGTACCGGCTGCACATCGCGCACTGGAGCTGGATGAAAACCCGCGTGCCGGAGCCTTGGTGGCCGAGGTTTGCCCGCTGGCCGCTCCACGCGGGCGAGTGCTACTGGCTCCACCGCACCGGCACGGCCGGGGCAGGGAGTGAGCGACGGTCGAGCCACCTTTGGAAATGGAACGGCACGACCGCCTCAATCCTCCGGCCGTTCGTCGATGAGCGAATCCCGACCGCCTGAAAAAGATGCATGCAGGCCGTTAGAGATCGACCCAGGATTTACAGCCACCGAACGACTCCCGCCACGGCACGATCAGCGGCTCCGGCAGGGCCGACACCTCCACCTCCAGCACGTGGAGTTCGTCATGCCAGCGGTGAAACCGCTCCTCGACCACGTGGTCGGCCCAGACATGCTCGCCCCGAAACCGGGCCAGCCCCTCAAGCGATTCGATTCGCACTGCATCCACCACGCGGGCCATGTGACGAAAGACGACCGTGCCCTCAGGCGGCCTGTCTGCATCGATATCGACGAGCAAATCGCGGGCCTCGGGCACGAGACTCTCGGCCGACTGGTGCAGGAATGTGGGCATGAGCAGAAACTCACGGTGCGTGAGTTCGAACTGGCCCCCCGGCTCCACGATCCCGCCCTTTCGGAGAATCACCCGCTGCCGCCCTTGCGCGAGCGCACGGCAGATCGCCGCCCATTCCTTGAACGCCGTGTGCAAGGCCGCCTGCATCGCTGGAGCCCTTCCTTACAGTTGCTTGACGAGCCATCCTCAACGAGGACTATTTGGCGGGCGGACGAACGAACATGCCCTCGGCCGTGAGCTGGATCACAGGGATGGCGAGCTTCGGATCAAAGACGCCCTGGCCCCGAACCACCACGTCGGCACCCTTCTGAATGCCGAAGAGCTTCCGGGAATCGACCGGGATCACATTGCCGTCCGCCCCGAGAAACTGCACGGCCGTCATCGGAGCGTTGGCCTGCCGCTTTTTGCAAAACGGGCAGTTGTCGTTGTCGTGGCCGGGCTTGTTTGCATGGTCGTCTGCCGGGATCTCGACGAGCACGAACGACGCCCTGTTTTCCAGGAACGGCTCCATGCCGCGGGCGCCGATCCGGCCAGCAATGACGATGGGCTGCGGAGCCTTCGTCAGTTTTTCCTTCGCGGCCGTCGGCGTGACCGCCCCGGCCGGCTCGGCGGGCAGCAGGAGTTGCCCCCGTGCGGTCGCCGGGTTGATCTCAAGCCCCAGACAGAGCGGAGCGTGCGTTGCAGCCGCGGCCAAAACCAACCCCAACACCATGCCACCCGACACTCGTCGCCCGCCTCGCAAACACCACATCACGCGTCCTCCTCATTTTGGGATTTCCACACCGTCGACCGACTCAGCGCCCAATCATTTTTGACCTGTTTTTCGCCGCGATCTCCACGCGTTCTCCACCACTGCTTGACCCAACGCCGGGCAACGCCCGTGTCTGCCAGGCTATTTCCCAGGACTTGTGTTCCCAGGACTCTTGTTCACAGAGCTTTTGGCCATCTCAGTGAGCGTTTTGATGGCCGCCTCCAACCGCTCCCCGAGTTTGTCGAGGTCGATTTTCTTCAGGTCGTCCTCAGCCCCGTGCAGGGCCGTGTCGAGCACATCGAAGCACTCAAACACTTCCTGGGTTGCTTTCTTACCGACCTCCTGTGCGGCCGCCTCCTCCTTGGCGAGCAGCCCCTCGAAATCTTCCAGCAGGTGGCCGACCGCATGCACCTTGTCGTCAGCCTTATCACGCGCACCAGCCTGAAGGGCTCCCTTGACATGACCCCACATTGCCTCCAACTCGGCCACGCCTGCGGCCAGAGTCGTCGGATGGGCGTGCTCGTGGTCGTCGTGGTCGTGATCGTCGTCGTGCTTGGCATGATCGTCATGCTTTTCATGCTTGTCATGCTTGGCATGGTCATCGTGATCGTCATGCCGAACGGCGACCGGCCGAGCGGCGGGCGGGGCTGATCCCGTCGGACCGCACCCTGGAAGGGTGCAAGCCAACAGCCCGCAGGCCAGCAGCGGCATGGCGGCCTGGCAGTGGCCCAGCCAGAGAGCACGGAGGTGTGGGCCACGGAATGACGAGTCTGGCATCATGAATCTCCTGACGCGACGGGGAGGGGTATGGAGACGGGTATCGTGCAGTTCAAGCATACGGTTCAGCCGGCGACAAATGCAATTCTTTTGCGTGTTGGCTCCGGCTCAGGCTCAGGCTCGGCCACAAAACAGACGATCGAGCGTTCGGCCAGGTCCAGTGGCAGCGAGACGTCGGCAAGGGGGCCCCCGCCGTCAGCAAAAATATCGTCCGGTGACGAGCGACTTGTGTCGATGAACAGCCGCCAGGGGAGCGACGCGATGGCGGCGGGCTTGGGGAAATGGAACCGTCGGGGCAGCGAACCGGAGTGGGTAAAGATCAGGACATGCCGCGGCCGGCCCTCGACACCACCGGCGGCGACGTCGTCTTCCGCCAGGAGTCTCGCACGGGTTGGGGCTCCGAAGAAACAGACGAGGCTTGCATCAGCGGCATACCAGTCGACATGGCTGCCCTCGGGCGAAAACCATTCCACGTCGGGCAGGCCTCCCGCCTCGCTCGCCCCGCCCTCCAGGAACGACCGGCGGCGGAGCGTGGGATTGTCGAGTCGAAACCGCACCAGTTCCCGCGTGAAACGCACGAGTTCGGCGTGCGACTCGACGAGCCTCCAGTCAAACCACGAAATGTCGTTGTCCTGGCAGTAGGCGTTGTTGTTGCCCACCTGGGTGCGGCGGCATTCATCGCCGGAAAGCACCATCGGCACGCCCTGACTCAACAGCAGCGTGGCGAGCATGTTACGGATCTGCCGGGCCCGGACGGCATCGATGTCGGCACGCCTCGTCGGCCCCTCGACCCCGTAGTTGTCGGAGAAGCTGTTGTTGTCGCCGTCTCGATTGCCCTCGCCGTTGGCCTCGTTGTGCTTGTCACGGTAGGTGACAAGATCATTGAGTGTGTAGCCGTCGTGGGAGGTGACGAAATTAATGCTGTGGTATGGCTGCCGGCCGTCGTCGCCGTAGAGGTCGCTGGAACCGGCCAGCCGCGTGGCCAGGTGGCCGGTCTGCGCATAATCGCCCCGCCAATACCGACGCACGTCGTCGCGATACCGCCCATTCCATTCCGCCCAACGCAGGGTCGCGAACGAACCAACCTGGTAGGCCCCGGCGGCGTCCCACGCCTCGGCGATGATCTTCGTGTCGGCGAGCATCGGGTCTTCCGTGATCAGCTCCACGATCGGCGGATTCGGGAGGATATCGCCGTTGCGGTCGCGGCTGAGCACGCTGGCCAGATCGAAGCGGAAGCCGTCGATGTGGTAGTTGTGCACCCAGTGCCGCAAACAGAGGAAGATCAGTTCGCGGACGATCGGGTGGTTGCCGTTGATCGTGTTGCCGCAGCCGGTGTAGTTGCGGTAGTAGCTGCCGCCGTCGCCGAGCATGTAGTAGACGCGGTTTTCCAGCCCCTTGAAGGAGAAGGTGGGCCCGAGATGGTTGCCCTCAGCCGTGTGGTTGAAGACGACATCGAGGATCACCTCGATGCCGGCGGCATGGAGCGCCCGGACCATCTCCTTGAATTCGCGGACCTGGCAGCCCGGCTCCGTTCCGGCCGCGTAGCCCCGGTGGGGGGCGAAGAAGGCCATCGGGTCATAGCCCCAGTAGTTGAACTGCTCGGGCCGCACACCACTGGGAAGCTCCGTGGGGAACTCGTGCACGGGCATCAGTTCGACCGCCGTCACCCCCAAAGACTTCAGGTAGGGAATCTTTTCGATCACGCCGAGATAGGTGCCCGGGTGTTTGACGCCGCTCGTCGGGCTGGCCGTGAACCCTCGGACATGCATCTCGTAGATCACGGTGTCGGCCAGCCCGCGGCGGAGGTGCCGATCCCCCTGCCAATCGAAGGAATCATCAATGACGACACTCTTCGGCGGCCGGAGGATGGAATCACTGCCGGGTAGAAACCGCCCGGCGAGTGCCCGCGAATAGGGGTCGATCAGCCGGGCCTGGCCGTCGAACCGCTGGCCCCGCTCGGGGTCGAACGGTCCGTCAGCCTGAAAATGATAGAGCTGTCCATGGCTCAGGCCCGGCACGAAGATGCTCCAGATGTCCCCCCAGCGATCCTTGCTCGGATCCAGGGCGATCACCTCGGACGGTTCGGGATCGTCGACCGCGTCGTACAGCAAGACCCGCATTGCCGTGGCCGAACGGCTGTAGACGACGAACTGCACGCCCTGCTCCTGCCGGCCGGCACGGTCGCGAAGCAACGCGCCGTAGGGCAGGGGGTGGCTGAACTGCAGCGGCGGCAGCGGCCTGTGGTCATGTGCACGCTGGACCACGGCCTTTGGCTTGCGGGAGATCATGCTCAAAAGCATAGCATCCCAGGCGGTATCGGACGCAGTCGTGGCCGATCGCCGCGGGACCGTGGGGCGGGCTTGCGGGACAAGGCTTCGCGGTGAAGATACACGGCGTGAGCGGAGCCACGTATTCCAGCGCCGGCGTCAACCTCGAGCTCTACCGTCAGGGTATGGCCCGACTCCCCGCGCACATGCGGCGGACGCAGTGCCCGCGGGTGATGAGCCAGGAGGGGGGATTTGCGGCACTGTTCGCACTCGACCTGCCGGGGCTGTTCGCCCGGGGCTACGTCGATCCTCTGCTCGTCTCCTGCACCGACGGCGTCGGCACGAAGCTGAAAGTGGCGGTCAACGCCGGCATCCACCACACCGTCGGCATCGACCTGGTCGCGATGAGCGTCAACGACGCCCTCTGCACCGGCGCGGAGCCGCTCTTCTTCCTCGATTATGTCGCCATGTCGCACGACGATCCCGCACTGCTCGAGCAGATCGTGCGGGGCATCGCCGACGCCTGCGTCGAGTGCGAGTGTGCGCTCGTCGGCGGCGAGACGGCGATCCTGCCTGACATGTACCACGGCGGCGACTACGATCTCGCCGGATTCTGCGTGGGCGTGGTCGAGCGGTCCCGCGTCGTCGACGGCCGGCAGATCCAGCCGGGCGACGTCGCCATCGGCATCGCCTCGAGCGGTTTTCATTCCAACGGCTACAGCCTCGTTCGCAAGGCTGTCTTCGAGATGGGCGGGCTCAAGGGCACCGACCGCGTTGAGAAGCTGGGCGGCAGAACTGTCGATGAGCTCTTGCTCGAGCCGACACGGCTCTACGCCCGGCCCGTGAAGGCGGTGCTCCGCCACTACCGTGTCAAGCAGGTCGTGCACGGCATCGCACACATCACCGGCGGCGGCCTCGTCGAAAATCTCGCCCGGATCGTGCCCGACCGGTTGCAGATCGTCTTGGAGCGGGGCGCATGGTCTGTGCCGGGTGTGTTCCCCTGGGTGCAGGCGCTCGGCGGCATCGAGACGGCCGAGATGGAACGCGTCTTCAATATGGGCGTGGGAATGGTGCTGGTCGTATCGCCCCACTTCGCCGACAGTATCCAACGGCAGCTGGCCGACCTCGGCCACGAAAACTGGAAGATCGGCACCGTGACAGCCGCCACTGCCGACCAGGACCGCGTCGTGCTGCGGTAGCGGTCGATCCACGGCCGCTCGTCAGGCAAAGATCCGCAGCCGGCTGCCTGCTCCGAGGCCGATCGACGCCGCCCGGAGAGACAGCTCGTCGAGGGCCCGTGCCCCCTCGATACCAAGGTCGAGCGTCCAGTCGTTGACATACAGGTCGACATGCTGCATCAGCACATCGTCGTCGAGCTCCTGTGCAAATCTTCGCATCGTTGGCAGGGTGGCGGGCCGATCGGCCAGCGCGAAGCGCAGGGAGTCCTGAATCACCTGCTGCACGGCTTGAATCGTTTCCCGGGGCAGCCGGTTGCTGGCGACGATGCCGCCGAGCGGAAGCGGGCAGCCCGTCTCCTCTTCCCAGCGGGTGCCGAGATCCTCGACGAGGCCAAGCCCCCGCTTCTGCCACGTGAACCGTCCCTCGTGGATGCAGACGCCAAAATCCGCCGCGCCGGCCTCCAGCTTCGGCATGATCTCCGAAAACACGGCCTGTTCGACACGCGTCGTGTTCGGGTGAAAAAGCGCAAACAGCAGGGCCGCCGTCGTATGCCTGCCCGGGCAGAGCGTCAGTTGCTGGCTGTCTTTCGGTCGTGTGGCAGCCGCCGCCGACAGCAGCAACGGCCCCACGCCAAACCCCAGTGCCGACCCGCTCGGCAGCACCACATACTCATCCGCCAGATGAAGGGCGGCGTGGAAGCTCGTCTTGCCGACGTCGAAACCGTTTGAGAGCAGCCGCTCGTTGAGCTGTTCGATGTCGAGCAGTTCAACCTCGAAGTGCAGGCCCCTCCAATCCACCGACTGCGTCAGCAGACCATGAAAGGCGAAGGTGTCGTTTGGACAGGTTGAGATGCCCAGTCGGATGGTCTGGCTCACGAGGCATTCTCCGTGGCCTGGATGATCTGGAGGGCGAGCCTGCTTGCCGCCTCGACCGCGGCTGCCACCTGCCAGCCCGACGTGTTGCGGTCGCCCGCTGTATTGGAGATGCCTCGGACGATGTCGACGGGCACGCCCCGCAGCTGGCAGGCAAACGCCACCGCGAATCCCTCCATGTCTTCCGCCGCCGCAAAAGGAAAGGCCTGCTTTCGAAGCCGGACATCCTCGGCCGACGCCGCAGCCGCGCAGACGGTCAGCAGGAAGTGGGCCCGTTCGCCACCGGCGGCGGCATCTGCCCCGGGCGACATCAGAGTGCCGATCTCGTCACCGATCTGGCCCCTCCTCCCGGCCGTCGATCCGTCGGCTTCGCCGGGCCACTGGTGCCAACCAAGCCGTCCGGCCGGCACGAAGTCACTCCCGCTGCCGGCCCCGACACCGTAGCAGGCGACACGATCGAATCGATATGCCGCACCGACCGCGAGGCGATCATCAAGTCTGCCGGCGATACCGACGAGCAGCACCCGGTCGGGAGAATGTTCGGCGAGCAGGTGTGCCGTACGGGCAGCCGCGGCCACCGGTCCGAAGCCGCAGAGTGCCATGTGGCTCCCAGGCGGCGCGGCGGCAGCCAGAAACGGACCGAGGCTCCGGCGTTCCATCTCGGTCGGAACCAGGATCAGGTGTCGCGGCATCCGCGTGTGATGGTTGTGTTGAAAGGGATGGATCGGCTTCGCCACAGTATACGGGCGACACGATCGCTGACGCGTCCCATACAACGCGTTTCAATGTCCTGCGGCGGGAAGCGGCTTCGCGGCCGCGCGAATCTCAGGCAAATTGGCCCGGGATGGGCCTGCCTCTCGGATGGCAGAGAGCACCTGCGTCTCGGTAATCAGGTCGCGGAGCACGATCGGCTCTGGCGGCTGGTCACCCGGGCGGGC
>Ga0247832_1002766_pt1 | contig 25871 bp, 14 predicted proteins | sample LaCruzMarch2015__10_FD_192407 | JGI IMG/M metagenome (GOLD analysis project Ga0247832, IMG submission 192407) | Freshwater microbial communities from meromictic Lake La Cruz, Castile-La Mancha, Spain - LaCruzMarch2015_4m | ecosystem: Environmental > Aquatic > Freshwater > Lake | place: Spain... | reverse complement strand
TTATTAAGTTATATGAAATGTAAATTACCTAATTTATTATTAAGTTATATGAAATGTAAATTACCTAATTTATTATTAAGTTATATGAAATGTAAATTACCTAATTTATTATTAAGTTATATGAAATGTAAATTACCTAATTTATTATTAAGTTATATGAAATGTAAATTACCTAATTTATTATTAAGTTATATGAAATGTAAATTACCTAATTTATTATTAAGTTATATGAAATCATTGCAAGATATAAGTGAAGCAACATGTAAATGGATACAATTACCGCCATTAAATAAAGAATGGAATGATGAAGAAGTCTATATATATTTTGAGTTATCTGAAAATGAAATAAAATTAATAAAAGAAACAAAAATTATTGGTTATAATGATATTAATCCAATTAATGAAAATGAATTAAAAATAATAAAAAATGGAAGAAAACAATATTACTTAATTAATGATAAATTATATAAGATAAATTGCAAGGTGAATTATTTGATAGTTATATTACACCTTTTTCACTGAAAAATGGGACACTTAACAGTGAAAAAAATATAATTGCACCTTTTCAGGCGTGATGATATTTGACACTAACGATGTTAGGGTTATCATCTTTTATTATTTCAGGAAATTTATAACATCTCCTATATTTTTCTGGTCTTGTTTTATCTATTAAATATGATTTAATTATTATATTCAGAATATTTTATAGGACCTCTAAAATTATAATATAATAATCTATTCAATGTTTACTTAATCTTTAAAAAATCATTAAATAATAATTTTATATCTTCAGTTAAATTTTGTTTTTGATTTTTATTAATTCAGATAAAAATAAATTATTATTTTTTTTGAAATTAAATTATTTTATTAATAATATAATTTATTTATAATTAATCTAATTAATTTTTAATAAAAAAATTGAATATTAAAATATGTAAATGTTGTAATATATTTTTATCTTTTACCGTAGACATTTTGGCTCACTGTGAGCTTGTCAGCTTTTCTGTCAGTTTTCTAGCTTGACAGCTAGGAAAGTCATGGCCGATATTGCCGCAAAACTGGCTCTAGCGGAATCAAATGTGGATGCTGCTCATGCACAAGTTAATTGTGCACGTGCACGCATTGAATTTGAAAAAGCCTCTGAAAGACAAGCAATACTCATGGCTATAACTGGTCTCACCCCTGATTGTGAAATCCGCATACAGTTACAACTAGCACATGCACGCATCCAAGTTGCCATGTCACTTTTAGAAGAGGCATCCTATGATCTTTTGGATGCAGAGGCCCGCCTTCGTATGTTGCCACTCCAGCAAGAAAGGCAAGAAAATGCAGCAAGAAGAAACCTGTTGCAAGCTGCTGCTGATATGCAATATCAGCAATTGGTTGCAATTCAAGCAATTCATCCGGTTGCACCTCAGGTTGCACAACAGGTGCCTCAAGCTGTGCCTCAAGATGTGCCTCAAGATGTGCCTCAAGCTGTGCCTCAAGCTGTGCCTCAGGTGCCTCAAGCTGTGCCTCAAGCTGTGCCTCAAGCTGTGCCTCAAGCTGTGCCTCAACAGGTGCCTCAAGCTATGCCTCAGGTTGCACAACAGGTGCATCAGGTTGCACAACAGGTGCCTCAAGCTATGCCTCAAGCTGTGCCTCAAGCTGTGCATCAGGTTGCACAACAGGTGCCTCAGGTTGCACAACAGGTGCCTCAGGTTGCACAACAGGTGCCTCAGGTTGCACAACAGGTGCCTCAAGCTGTGCCTCAGGTTGCACCAGCTGGTTTGCCCCAGTACCAGATGATTTATAACCATCCGCCTGGTGCTGGTCAAGCAGTGCTTGCTCTGCTACCGAATGCGCATCAGGGTCCTGTTGTATTTTTCTTCTAAGAACACACATGTCAGTTGTTCTAGGCACATACAGTTCATTGTCTCTACTTGAATGCCACCAGGAGCTTTTGTAAGTTCAAACAACAAGTTCTGTAGAGACATGCATGTTTTGATTATTGTTGACAGTTTTTAGTGTATTGAATAAATTTTTATTTAATATGTATATTTTTTTAATACTTATTATATGTTTCCTATAACATTATTTAAATTATATTTAATTTTTTGTACTTTATTGTAGATAATTAATAATCTTATTTTTTATAATTAGTTATAGTATATTATAATTTTATATAAACTAATTATTTTATTTTCAATTATTTAATTATTATTTAAAAGTAATAATTATAATTTTATTATATGAAAATTAAATTAAGAAAAACAATTAATTCTGATTTAGAACCTATTTATGATTTACAAAATAAATGTTTTAATGATTCTGATAGATGGTATAAATGTATAATTAATCAATATCTTAATACTGGAATAGTATTAGAACATGAGAATAATATAATTGGTGTATTATTACAAGGTAATATAACTCCATGTGAATCATCTGATAAATTTGAAATATTAAATGATATAGGAAATGAATTTATAAATAATAATGATCACCTTAAAGAAATATATGGTATAACTATGTTATGTATTGATCCTAATTACAGAAAAAAAGGTTTAGGACAACTTTTAATTAATAAACATTTTAATATAAATCAAAATAAACTATTATGTTTAAATACTAGAAATTTAAATATTAATGCAATAAATTTATATAAAAAAATGGGATATAATAATATATTATTAATTAAAAATAAATATTTTTTGCCCAATGAAGATTCTAGATTTATGATAAAAATAATTTAAATATTAATATATAATATATATTATATATATATTTAATGACATCTCCAGATCAGTTATCAGATCAGTTATTAGATGAGTTATTACTACAAATTAAATCTTTTTATAATATTGATGACGACGAAAAATCAAAATTAGTACCCTTATTAAGTATCATTCAAATTAAAAATTATGTAGAAGCACAATTAATAACAGATACTGCCTTTTTTAACCAAACTATAATCAGTTATGATAGTAATAATGAGTTTATAATAACATTATATAAAAAATTAAGATATCAAGATTTAAAAAAAAATATAACAAATATACACAAATATATAGATGAGTATTCACAACGTTTTAATATTGACATCACCAAATTATTTGAAATGCCAAATATTGCTGATGGTTCTATATTAAGAACTTTAACATCAACTAATATATCTGCCATATTAGATAACATATTGGATACTCTTAAAAACTCATTAGCAAGTGTACCAACTAAAAGAAATATGATTAATTTATATACTCATATAAAACGTATTGATCCTACTAATGATAGGGATCAAATTAATGCCCAAATTCAGTTATTTGAAACTCAGGTTATTACAGACAAAAGTAGATTAGACTATTTAATAAGTTTATTAACAACTCCATCCGAAGTAAATCAAGAAAATATATATGAAATAATTGATTTAATAAAAAAAATAGGGTTTTCATCAGAACAAGCACATGTAATACCAATTATTACAAATTTTATTGCGACCAATACAACACAAAATGATAATATTAAATTATTAACTGAATTAAGTAACATAATTAATGAATATAATACCATATATGAAGACATAAATACTAGTAATAATGCCTATATTACAGAACAATATAGTGAAGATATTAGTACATTAAATCCAGAGGTAAGATCAATTATTACCATTCCTGCAACTATTATAGATGGTATACCAAATGATATACTTCAACATCAATTATTAAGTATATCTCAGGCTAATTCACAATCAGACCAATCTAAGCTTACCGATATTTCTACCAACTTAGACACTTTAATTAATGAATTACGTAATAATGAAGCATTATTTAATTTAGGATTAACGGGAGGTAGTATAAATAATATATTAAAGGGTGGAGCAACAACATCTGACAAAATAAAAAATATGTTAAATATACAAAAATATTTTATTGAGTCAAGAAAGAATTTAGTTCAGTTATTAAAAAAATGTAATGCAATAAGACCTGAAATGCTTACACCAGAAATTAAAGAAATACAAAAAAGTATTATTAAAAAAATAGAAACACTAACTACTTTTATTAGTAAAAAAGAAAGTGATATTAATAAAATATTTGATAATATAAAATTTTTAAAAAAAGAAAAATCTAAAAATATAGATTATAAAACAAAACATACACAACTGTATAATTCATTGCCTAAATATATAAAAGACATTATTGATGACAATACCACCCTTACAGAAATACAACTAATTATAACAACCAATTCCAATAGTATAAGACCAAGACTCGCAGCCACCAGACCAATATCTAAAAAAAAACAATTTAAATTAGATAAGGATACTAGTAGTGATGATGAACAAATTGTAAAAATAAATAAAAAAGAAGATTCATTTGTAATTAAAAAAACTGAACCAAAATTTATATATATTAGTAAAACTAATTATCTTAATTTTATTATTAATTTATCTATATATAAAATTACATATATAACTAACTTTAGTATCCCATTAGTTAAAAATCAGTTAATATTAAATAACCTTAGTTCAGGAGTTGCTACTGAACCTCCTGCGACACCTGCTGCTGAAACTGCTACTGCACCTGTTGCTGCTGAACCTGTTGCTACTGAACCTCCTGCGACACCTGCTGCGACACCTGCTACTGCACCTGTTGCTGAACCTGCTGCTGCACCTGTTGCTGAACCTGCTGCTGCACCTGTTGTATCAATAATTAATACTAATAATATTTTTTATAACAATTTTGTAATTAATTTAAATGATATTAATAATAATAAAGACATGACTAAACATAAACAGTTTATTTATAACATAAAATCTTATTTTTATTTAAAAGATGGATTAAAAAAAGATAAACAAAATAATGATAAATTATTTAAAGACATTAAAAACACAGATTTAACAGCATTTGTTAAGTATATTAAAGATGTATATATTAATAAACTAGAAAATGTTTATAATATTTTTAGAACAGATCTTATATTAAAAATTTTAACTATAATAACTAATAAAGAAATTTTTCTAGTTTATTGTGAAAAAATATTAAACAACTTAGATAGTAGTAATAATATAAATCCTCATATAGATGAGAATATAAAATTATCTATTATATCTAATGAAGCATTATATAATTTATTTATTAATATTTTTTTTATATCAATAAATAAAACAAAATTAGAAAAAATTAATATTACACCAAATCAATATACTAAAGATACTAAAATATTTGATAAAATAAAAATAGCCGACCAACCTACTATAGACAAATTAAGTGATACTGAAAGCTTATTTAAAATAAATAATTTAAATCAACTATTTACTTCCGATATCAAACAAGAATCAGGTACTATACATGATGATACTACCAATAATCGTTATATATTTATATTAACATTATTTAAAAAATTTATTACTTATTTAAAAGAAATACCTCCAGGCAGTACACTCCCACGTATAGATAATATATTTGATTTTAAAACTAATTTACACGAATATAATAAAAATGACATTACAAGTATAGATACTTTAACATGGTTATATTATTTTAAAGTTGTAATAGATATTCTTCATGAGTTATATTCAATATTATATAATCCTATATTATATAATAGATTAGATTTGATATATGAAGAGTATATATCAAAGAAAAAAAATATTTATTCTTTTATAAGAATAAGAAATGATATAACTTTGAGAGATGATAAAACATTATTTATTACAAATCCTAGATATAAATATATTATTGATAATTCTAATAAATTTTTATATTTAAAATATTATAATACTGATGTAAAATTACATTATTCAGACTTAAATTCATCCCCTACCAACGCTGAAATACAAAGTGACCATATTCAGAGATTAGAACTTGTTAACAAACCATATACTGCAATAGTTGGTGATAAAGAATATACCTATAAGCCTAATAAAGAATATTATTATTTTGGTTCATTTGATAAAATATTTACACATTTATCTACTAATCAGAACATTGCAGATGAAAGTAAAGATTATTATATACAAAAAATAGACAGAGCGGAAAATATATGTATAATAGGATATGGTCAATCTGGTAGTGGAAAAACAAGTGTATTAGTCAAATTAAATTTACCTACTAAACCAGAAGATGGTATAATAATTAAATTATGTAATAGTCAAGAATTTTTTACACTTGTAGATAGTATTGAATTTTCTACAACTAAGTTATATATTAATCATACAGATACTTTAAATATTTCAAATGGACCAATAAAACAAAAAGATTATAATTTATTAAACGACAGCAATTATTTTTGGCAACCTAAAGAAGGTTATTTAAAAACTAAATTTAAAGAATGTAGTTTTTATTTGTTAGATGTTAACGCATCTATTTATGAAACAGATAAAAATTTAGCATATACTTTTACTATTAATGACTCCTCCTCATCAAAAATAGTAGATCATTTTAATATTAATGGTACTCCAGAATTAACATCCAGAATAAAAGAAATATTACAAAAGTTATTTGATGTATCTGATATTACCAACATAGATAAAAATAATAATGAAACTAACATTTATAAAAAAAAATTAATAGATCCTTTAAAGCATGATTATATTTTATCTAATTCAATAAATGCAAACATAAATGTATTTAGTGCCCCCCCACTAAATCATAGAGCTACTCCTCAGGAAATTAAGGACATTAGTTTTCCAAAAATTATTTTTACAAAGTCCAATTCTAAATGGATGATTGAGTATACTAACCTATCCAATGTTAATAATAATAGTATTGAAAATAATTTTAAGGCTTATGAAGGATGTATTAAAATTATTGATACACTTTTACCGATAGTTAGTGAAGCTACAAATATATTTGGTTATTATATTAAAATAATTGATATCATTATTAATAAAATTAAACTTGATATAACTCAAAATAATAAAATAGCTAGTGATAGTATTATTGATACCTTATATGAAAAATTAAAAACTATTCAAATATGCTATGATACTAATAAAACTGCATTAACTATATTAAATCAAAATTATGATTATATTACTAAAGAATTAAATAATTGTAGCCCTACAAAAATAGAAGAATATCAACAATTGAGTCAATTTATATTAGATGCATTTGATGATAGACAAATAGAACCAACCTCAAATAATCCTGTTAGTTCTAGGAGTCACGTTATAGTTAATTTAAAATTAACTCTAACTTCTAAAGGTGTTCCTTCACGGGAAGGAAAAACATCATGTAATATAACAATATGTGATTTAGCTGGAGTTGAAAATATGTTTGATTGTGAGAATCTAAATGAAATATTAAATTTTGATAAAAAATATGAAGAAAATAGGATGTTAGGTGATAAATATAGTACAGAAAATATTGATTTTGATCAGTATGTATGTAAATTAGGCGTTACTACTGAAAATATTAGGGAATTAAAAATAGAATATGATGCCTTAACAAAAGAACGTGATTTTTTAGAACAAACCATTGTATCTATACCATTTAACCGTATACCACTTAATATTATTGAGACCTTCAAAAGAGAAAATATACTAGGAATAACTCAATCTGGGGGTCAATGGGGTGGAACAGGTTCTTGTAGTTCTACTAAAATAGTTGATAAAAAGAATATACATAATCATATATTAAAAGCAGACTTAATTAAACAAATTAAACAAACATTGGAAGCCTTACTTGAAATAGTTGAGGTAAAAAACCAGTTAATTAGAAATAATGATACATATGTTGCAGTCACTTTATTAAACAAATTAAATGAATATTATACTACATTAAATAGTAATATTGCTGCTATTTTTTCTAAAATAACTAATAATACTAGAACAATACAACAAAAAATAATAGATTTACAATTGTTATTAAATGTACCGGGTGACCCTATTACAGAGACTGACTGTAATAGAGCTAGGGAAGAAATTAACCGTATTAAGGGCCCTAGTGATATTTATGATACATCTAAAAATATAATTATTTTTTCTACAAAAGAGTGTAAGGACATTACTCTTTCTGAAATTGAATCTATAGGAAATAAACTAACCTCATTAAATAATGATATTAATAGTAGGAAAGATAAATTAGATGAAATATTTAGAAAATATTTAAAAGCCACATCAGACTTAAATGATACATTAATTGGTTATATTATAACTAACAATAAGTTTGATAAAACAGATCATTTTTCACTAAACTATTATGATATTCTTACTATTGATGAAGTATCATCCCATTCTCTACCAGATTTATTTGATGAGAAAGAAATAATATATTCTATTAATTGGCTAATTAATAAACCATCTACTATAATAGGCACCAACAAAGGAACACCTAATCTGAGGTTGTATAATAAAGACACACAATCTGACCAGTACCGGTCAAGTGATTATTATAAGTTATATACATCTATACATGACATATATACAAAATTAAAAATATCCATATCCATAAACATGCCTACCCCACTAATTAATTTAGTTGATTTTAACGTATCTCAAATTAAAAACACACTTGCAACTGATATAAATTATAAACCCATTTCAGTTAAACTTTTCATCAATGTCTTCAATGAACCAAACAATTGGTACGAAATACATTGCGATAAAGAAAATTCTCTGTTACAAATAAATACACTTTCCTTTTCTGTAAAAAAGGAAAGTGCGCCATGGAACAATTTAGGAGGTGCCCTCTTTTTTGGAAGACAGCTTACAGATATAGAATCATCCTCCCCAGTTAATAATGTAATGAATAAAATAATAAAATATATATGTGTATATTACTATATTATATATACTAATAATAATCCATCTGATTTATTAACAAAATATATTATATTAATATATATACTTTTAAATTTAGGTTTTAACCTTACATTTAAAAGTAATTCATCATACAAGCAGAGCTTGACATATAAACCAATAAGACATTTACTATTAGAAGTGTTATTATATGATTTATTAGCAATAGTGTCTGCATATGTATTAATAGTAGATACATCATTTCAGAAAATATTTACAGAGCAAAGTCCTTTAATATCTAATTTTATAAAGGCTAAAACACAAATATTATCAGGTGCCACCGTCGATGAATTCGCTGGCGCCCTAGTATATATAACACCTAATATATTTAATTATGATAATAAAACTTATTATTATAATAAAGAAATATTAACTAATGTAAATATTATTAAACGATATAAAGAAGGAACTACTGCGAGGGCCGACAAAGAAAGACTTGTACTAGAAAAAAAACAAATTGAAGACTTACTTGACCAACATAAATTATACGTGCCAAACAGTTTAACATTACAAAAAAGTTTACACACAACCCTACACGATTCATTACAACAAATGGCATCAGAATCTATTACTGATTCTGATATAATATTACAAAAATTAGTTAAAAATAATATATTATTATGGACTAATTATAACCAATTATTTATTAGTAAATTTACGGAAGAGAAAATTATATTAGATAAATTTATAAGTGACTATAACATATTTTTAACTAGGCTTATTAATTTTTCTATATACTGTAATGACATTGATAATACTGGATTTATTATTAGTGCCATCGACGACTTAGATGAATTATTAAAAAATGCAACCGTAAAAAGCAAATTAAAACAATTTAATGCCAATATTAAAAAATATACAAATAATGGATCTAGTAATATGAGTGAAGATGATACATTAAAACAAAAGTTATCAATTTTAGTATATGATTATATTAAATATATTAAAATTGAATATAATTGTAAACTAAGAAGACATGAAGGATTAATGATAAATAAATCATTATTAGAATTACGGAATGATATTAAAAAGATATCAATACAGAATATAAGTAACGGAGCTGATATAATATTTTTTGATAAAAATATATTCCCCTACTGTAGAAATACTAATTATTATGATGATGAAATATTTGATATTTTTTATCCTAATCCTACTGAAACATCTACTCCTACTGAAACATCTATGTATGGAACACTAATTTCACAAATATTAAAATTATTAGGCATCGAGAAAGATACAACAGTTAAAATAGATAATTTTTTTATATACACAATATTAAATTTTACTGATTCTAAATCTGTTAATAATCCACCTAAACCACCTTATGTAAATATTAATAATTTATATTATTTTAATTATATATGTAGAAATATTCAAAATTTAGATATAAAATATAATGATTCAGAAGTAACACAAGAAGTAACACCAGAAGCCACATCTGATATTACTTCTAAAATAAAAAAAGGTTCTTATAGAAAATATTTAATTAAATTAATATATAATACATTTAATGAATTATACAAATATGAATATTATCGTATAAATGCAAATATAACTAGTGAACAAGAAATATTTAAGAAACACATTATTTCAAATTATACTTTACAACAACAGGCAGAGATTAATTTTATACAAGTAGATAAGGAATTAAAAAGCTTATCTAATAGATTATGTAAATTAATACAAAATGTAAATGCTTCTACATTGATAGGAAGTATTGAATCTACTGAATTTTTACAAAATATGACTTTTGATAAAATTCCTTGTTATTTTGATAATGTTTTATATAATAAATTATATAAAAAATTTAGTACTACTTATAAAACATTTAATATAAAAGCATTGCCTTATAAGTTTGATTTAAAACAAACTAAAAACCCGGACCAACAAATAAATATGAGTCTAGATAAACCTAATGATATTTTAACTTTTAATAATAATGTATTTATAAAAATATTAGATAGTAAAACAGATGTAGATATAATTAAGAAAAAATCTGACTTGAAAAAAGACAAAAAAGAAAAAAAGAAAAAAAAACGTGATGAAAAAAGTTTATCTGATGAGGATGTAACTAAAATAGACATAATAGATACATTGAAAAAAGACTTAAAAAAGAAAACAACTACAGATGACAAAAAAATAGAACTTAAAACAAATATAAAAGCTACAGGTAAAGTCATTAATCCACTGGCTCCTAAAAAACAACTACCAAAAGAGATTGATGAACTACAAATATTTAATGGTAATAAAATTGATTTTACTAAATTTATAACAAATTTAATAACAATTCAAAAATTAAATAGAGACAGTACAAAAGTTTATAAAAAAAAAATGTTTAAGCAATTATTTGAGAAAGATATAAATGGAATTAAAGTTTCACAAACTATTTTAAAGGAGATATCTACATATATTTCTAGATTATTTGAACAAAAATTTGAAATTGATGGAAAATGGTATCAATTAAATACAATAGGAGGTCTCTTTAAACAAGAACCAGATACTGTATATGTTGACAGTATCATACAAAAAATTGCAAATCTTAGCGCGGGAAGACAACCATTTCATATAGAAACATATTGTATAGAAAGACTGATTAAAATAGATGGAATTCAGATTTATAACAAAATAATTATTATATATGTACGCATATTAAATAATATATACAAAAAATATCATGATACAATACTTAGACAAAATATAATAAAAATATATACTATTACTGATACGATAATTGACGAAAAACTTTTAATATATAAAAACATTATTAAAGATATTATTACATTTTTAATATTAATAAATTTTATTAAAATTATTAAAGATATTAGTAAAAATATTATTGATTTTATAAATATTCTTTTTAATAAAATGCTAAAAAAAACTACTAATATTACTAATAAACCTATAATAATACGAAAAAATGAATATTATAAACAAATAACAAAAAAATATTTTGAAAAAGATTTTGTTTATGTAAATAAACTTGATTATATAGAACAACTTATGAAAAATTCTCCTCCTGCTGCTACTGCTGCACATTCTAGTCCTGCTACTACTGCTGCACCTTCTAGTCCTGCTGCTACTGCTGCACATTCTAGTGCTCCTGCTAATGATTTTTCCAACATAATTGATTCTATACAAACAATAATAAATACCTCAAATAATGCCATCTCTGGGCATATTGATATAACTTTAATAACCTCCATTAATGATATAATTAAGAACTTTGTAAAGATATATTATTTATATTTAAAAAATTTACCAGGTGTACCTCCTAATGACTTTATTATTAATTTAAATGGGGATACTTTTCCCTAATAATTAAAAATCTCAATCAATATTAATATCAAGAATATAATATATTACCAAAATTCACTGAATTCTGTTAATGTTTTTATTTTATTTTATTTTTATTACACTATCAATAGTTTTTATTAATTCACATAATTTTTTAGTTAACTATTAATTTTTATATGAGATTACAATTAGGATTATATTCTAATGAATATAATATTTTATTATTACTTATATTTATTACATCATTATAAAATTTTAGGGGTTTCCCTGCATGATATGTGTGCCTGTAATTTTATCTTTATTAATTACACTTTGTTCTTTCATATAATTTATAACCATATTTAATATATAGATACTTGAAAAATCTAAAAGATTTTTACTTTTATTTCATCTTCCAAATGTTTTACTTATATTTTAATAAAATATTATTTCAATAAATATAAAAATCTATTTATCTTTTTTTTAAATGTTGAAAGTTTTTTATGGATAACATTTTTGGCAATTTATAAAAATTTTAAATTGCCAAAAATTCAATGAATTTAGTGTAATATAAATTATTTATATTAAAAAATATTATTAATATAAATAATATTTTTTAATATAAATAAATGTAGTTAGTATGTATTATATTTTACATTTTTATAAATAATTAATAAATTAAAAATTTATATTTTTAATTTATTAGTTATAAAATATAAAATTTTATTATTTTTACAATTTTTAATATATATACATTATTTGTATATATGATTATATATTTATAATTTTAACTTAATATATAATATAATTTTATTATATTAATTATTAATGATACTTGTGTTTCTACAATAGTTTTATTTAATTCATTTAATTTTTTTTTTTGGTCTTCATCTAATCCTTCAGATATCTTTTGTATTGTTTTTGAATCTTCAGTATCAGTTATATTATTAAATTTATCAATTAAACTAATTATGTATTCATCATAAATTATATTATTAATTTTATTTAAATAGGTGTCTTTAATTGAATCATCAGATATATTTAAATCTTTATTAGATTTTTGTATAAGTACTTCAAGATAATTTATTTTTGATTTCATTATATAGTATTACATATTATTTAGTTTTAAATATTTAGATTTATATTTTAAATATTTATTATAAAACATTTTTCGTATGGGTTGGTTATTATTGTTTTGTAAAATGTGATTAACTGCTGCATCCATTAATTGTTCATCCTCACCTAGTGGTGTTGTTACTAATATTCTTTTTAATCTTACTTCTAAATCGTTTATATTAGTATTATCGACTAATTCAATGTCCTTAGGTGCCGCTATTATATTATTTATGTCCATAACCATTTTTTCCCACGGTTTGCGCACCATGTCTTCTACATTAGTTGTAGAAGACTTATTAAATATTTCTGGTAAATTAGTATGAAACACTTTATTACGTTCTTTATACTTCCACATTTTATCTATAATCATATTATAATTCTCTATTTTTTGTTGTATTACTGCGTGTTTAGTTTCCGGGACAATTTCTGGATTTGATCTTAAATATGTATTTAAAGGTGTTATATTCGTGTTAATTTGATGTAAATCATTAGTAGGCTTAATAGCATCATTAAACTCAAATACGGTGTTTGAGTCTGGATTTTCAGTTAAGAGAGTTGTATTATTATACCATTGTACTTCATTGGCTTCTGCATCTAATTTTAAATTATATTTTAAGGGGGTTACCATTATATATATATATATATATATATATATATATAATAATTTTAAAAATTTAAATTAATTATTTTAGTAAATTTATTATTATAAAAATCTAATAAATTATTTAAAGTATTTTTCTTTAAATTATTTTCTTTTTGTAATTCATCATTTGTATTTTTTAAAGAATCTATATTCTTATCTAAATATAATATTTTATCTTTATTTTGTTTTAATTCATCTAATGTGTTTTTTAATGTTTGTTCTAATTCATTACTTGATTTATCTTTATTTTTTTGTAATTCTTCATTTTTAGTTTTTAAAGAATCTAAATCTGATGTTTTAGTTTTTTCTAATTCATCTAATTTTTGTTTTAACTCATTACTTAGTTTATCTTTATTTTGTAATTCTTCATTTTTAGTTTTTAAAGAATCTAAATCTTCATTTTTAGTTTTTTCTAATTCATCTAATTTTTGTTTTAACTCATTAATTAGTTTATCATTATTTTGTTGTAATTCATTAAACTTATTTTGTAATTGTTCATTTGTAGTTTTAAATGAATCTAAATCTGATGTTTTAGTTTTTTCTAATTCATCTAATTCATAACTTAGTTTATCTTTATTTTTTTGTAATTCATTAAACTTATTTTGTAATTGTTCATTTGTAGTTTTAAATGAATCTAATTTTTTATTTAAATCTGAATTCTTATATTTATTTTGATTTAATTTATATAATGTTTGTTCTAATTCATAACTTAGTTTATCTTTATTTTTTTTTAATTCATCATAATCATTTTGTAATTTTGTATTATTATTTTTAAAAGAATCTAAGTTTTTATCTAAATCAAAATATTTTATTTTAAATAATTCTAATTCATCATTTAACTTATTATTATTTTTGTGTAAATCTGTATATGTATAATTAATATTATCTAATTCTTTTTCTAATTTTTGATTTAATGATTTTAAATCAGTAATTTTTAATTCATAAGATTCTTTTAATTTATCTAATATTTTATTATCTGGTATTGTTTTTAACATATCTTTTGCTACATCCCTAACAACTGATTTTGGTAATTCACTAAATAATTTATCAGAATTGTTAACAATAATTTCTTTTATAACTTCTTTAGGAACTTCTTTAATAACTTCTCTTATTACTTCAATAGGTTTTTCAATAATAATTTCTTTTATAACTTCTTTAGGAACTTCTTTAATAACTTCTCTTATTACTTCAATAGGTTTTTCAATTATAATTTCTTTAATTATTTCTTTAGGAACTTCTCTAATAATTTCTTTGATAACTTCAATAGGTTTTTCAATTATAATTTCTTTAATTATTTCTTTAGGAACTTCTCTAATAATTTCTTTTATTACTTCAATAGGTTTTTCAATTATAATTTCTTTTATAACTTCTTTAGGAACTTCTTTAATAATTTCTTTTATTACTTCAATAGGTTTTTCAATTATAATTTCTTTTATAACTTCTTTAGGAACTTCTTTAATAATTTCTTTGATTACTTCAATAGGTTTTTCAATTATAATTTCTTTTATAACTTCTTTAGGAACTTCTTTAATAATTTCTTTTATTACTTCAATAGGTTTTTCAATAATAATTTCTTTAATTATTTCTTTAGGAACTTCTTTAATAATTTCTTTTATTACTTCAATAGGTTTTTCAATTATAATTTCTTTTATAACTTCTTTAGGAACTTCTTTAATGACTTCTCTTATTACTTCAATAGGTTTTTCAATTATAATTTCTTTTATAACTTCTTTAGGAACTTCTTTAATGACTTCTTTTATTACTTCTTTAGGAATTTCTTTAATAATTTCTTTTATTACTTCAATAGGTTTTTCAATTATAATTTCTTTGATAACTTCTTTAGGAATTTCTTTAATGACTTCTTTGATTACTTCAATAGGTTTTTCAATTATAATTTCTTTTATAACTTCTTTAGGAACTTCTTTAATAATTTCTTTAATTATTTCTTTAGGAACTTCTTTAATGACTTCTTTGATAACTTCAATAGGTTTTTCAATTATAATTTCTTTAATTATTTCTTTAGGAACTTCTTTAATAATTTCTTTGATAACTTCAACAGGTTTTTCAATAATAATTTCTTTAATTATTTCTTTAGGAACTTCTTTAATGACTTCTTTAATAACTTCAATATGTTTTTCAATAATAATTTCTTTGATAACTTCTTTAGGAACTTCTTTAATGACTTCTCTTATTACTTCAATAGGTTTTTCAATTATAATTTCTTTTGTAACATCATCTGAATTTTTATTAATTAAATCTTTTAATAACTCTTTTGAGTTTTCATTAATTATAGCTTTAATTATATCTTGAGGTATATTTTTTATAATTTCTTTTATAATATCTTGTGGATGATTTTTAATTAATTCTTTAATTAATTCATTAGGTAAATGATTTAAAACTTCATTAATGATATTTTGTGGTAAATTTTTAATTAATTCATTAATAATTTTAGTTGGATTATTATTAATTAATTCTTTAATTAAATCTTGAGGTAAATTTTTTAAAATTTCTTTTATAACTTCAATAGGTTTATTATTTATTAATTCTTTAATTATATCTTGAGAATAATTTTTAATAATTTCTTTAATAATATCATGTGGAACATTTTTTATTAATTCTTTAATTAGCTCTTGAGGTAAATGTTTAATTAATTCTTTTATTATATCATTAGGTTTATTATTAATTAATTCTTTAATTATATCTTGTGGTAAATTAGAAATTAATTCTTTAATTACATCTTTAGGAAGATTTTTAATTAATTCTTTAATTAAATCTTGAGGAATACTTTTTAAAATTTCCTTCAAAACATCAATAGGTTTATTATTTATAAGTTCTTTAATAATATTTTGAGGTAATTTTTTTACTAATTTATTAATTAGTTCATCAGGTTGATTTATTAAAACTTCTTTAATAACTTCTTCAGATTTAATATCAATTAATTTATTAATTAAATCTTGTGATAAATTTTTTAAAACTTCCTTAATTAGTTTATCAGAATTACTATTAATAAGTTTATTAATAATATCTTGTGGTATTTTTTTTAAAATTTCTTTAATCAAATTATCTGATTTATTATCAATTAATTTATTTATAATATTTGTTGGATTTTTTAAAATTTCATTAATAACATCATCAAAATTTTCTGATATTAATTTATTAATAATATCTTCTGAATTATTTTTAATTATATCTGTCATTGAGTCTGGTTTTTTTTGTATAACTTTAACAGGAACATTTTTAATAACTTCTTTTATTACTTCAACAGGAACATTTTTAATAACTTCTTTTATTACTTCAACAGGAACATTTTTAATAACTTCTTTTATTACTTCAACAGGTTTTTCAACAATAACTTCTTTTATTACTTCTTTAATAACTTCTTTTATTACTTCAACCGGTTTTTCAACAATAACTTCTTTTATTACTTCTTTAATAACTTCTTTTATTACTTCAACCGGTTTTTCAACAATAACTTCTTTAGGAATACATTTTTTATCAAAATCTTTTTTAATATTATTTAATTCTAATATTGATTTTTCTATAGTATCATTAAATTGATTTGATTTTTGATCTAATAATTCATTTATTGAATTATTAGTTTCATTTATTAATTTTTTAACAAATACTTTTGCATTTTGAATAGTATTTTTATTATTTATATCATCAGATAAATTATTAGTAGAAATTTTATTTAATAAATTTTGAATATTATCAAGTTTATTATTAAGTTGATTATTATTTAAATCATTTTGTTTATGCATTGATAAATTATTTATTTTATTATTTTTTTCTGATAAATCAAATTGAATATTATTAGAATCATTAATATTATTATTAACTAATTCTTTTATTTTTTTTGATAATTCTTTTATTAAATTATAAACATCATATATAAATTTAGAATTAGTAGGTGTATTTATTAAATTATTAGAATTATTTATATTATTTTTTATTATATCAGATATTTTATTTATTATATCATTTGAAAATCCTCTTAATATTGATAAAATAAACTCATTTAATTCATTATCTTTAGTTTCAATAATATAATTTAATTCATTTTGATTATTAATAAATGTATTTTTATTTAATTCATTATTTTTAGTTTCAATAATATAATTTAATTCATCTTGATTATTAATAAATGTATATTTATTTAATTCATTTTGATTATTAATAAATTTATATGTATTTAATTCATTTTGATTATTAATAAATTTATATTTATTTAATTTTTTAATAATATTAGATTTTATATCATTATTATAATTTTTCTGATTAATTAAAGAAGTATTATTTATTTCATCAAGTAATTCATTAATAATATTTTTAATATTATTTTTATTATTAATATTATAATTTATTTGATAATTATTAAATAAATCTTTTATAATATCTTTAATATCATTAACATTCATTATATTAAATACATCAATATGTGAATAAATATTATTATATTTATTTAAAATTTTTGTTTCTTTATATAAATCCCATGTTTCATATCCTTTAAAATTAAATTTAATATTTTTATTAAAATGATTAATAAACTTTTTATATGGTTCTAAACTTATTTTATAATTTATATTATATTCATAATAAATTAATGGATTATCTGAGTTTTGCCAAGGAATCATAATAATATTATTTGCATTAATAAATTCATAATTATTTATATAATCAATAATTATATTTTGATTTTTTATAATATTTTTTATATTAAAATAAAAATTATTTAAACATGATTGATTATTATCATTTGTAATAAAAGTTAAATCAGGAAAAATTTTTTCAATAAATTTTTTATAGTTATTGTTTTCAATAATAATATTTTTATTTATTAATTCTTGATATTTATTAATAATAATATTAATTAGAATTAATTTTATACCTCTTTCTATTGACCAATAAAAACTAATATTTTTCATTATATATATATATATATAAATAATGAAAAATATTAATTTTTTATAAATTATATTAATATTTATAAAAACTTTAATATAAATGGATAAGGATTTAATATTTTTTTTATTTTTTTTTTTATATTATAATTTATTAATTCTTCAATAACTAAATTAAATATATATCTATAAGTATAATCATATTTATATATTTTAATTTTTAATTCTGAAGGTAATATATCAAATAATTGTTTTCTTTTCATTTATTTATATTTATATATAAAATTAATTATAATTTTTAATTTTAGATAAATATTTTAATTATTTATTAATATTTCACATATTTCATCTAAATATGATGTGTTTTCATTTAACCATTTATCAAAAATAATATCCATTTTATCAAATGTTGTATAATCATCTAATTGAATATATTCATCTAATAATAAATCAATTCTAAAAAAATGTTTTAGATTGTTTATTTTACCTATTTGTTTCATAGTATTTAATTCATATGTAGAATGTGCATTTAATACTATTTCTAATAATGATCCTGTCCAAGATAATAATCCTAAAGGTTTTTTATTTAATTTATGAGAATAAAATCCTGTACCTATTGATATTTGAATAAATTCTTCATTATTATAATAATTAAGTGCATGAGTATAAATTATTTCAGATAAATTATTAGTAACAATCCCACCATCAATTAATAATTTATCATTTAATTGATAAGGTGGAAATAAAATTGGAGCTGCTGTTGAACTTCTTATAATTTTCCATAATAATTCATCATTTAATAAATTATCAAATGATGAATAATATACAGGACTTGATGTATTTAAATCATAACATAATATAATATATGGTTTATCAATATCTTTTAATTTAATATCATTAAATTGTAATTCTAATTCAGAATTAATATGATATTCAGGATATTTAGAATTTAATAAACCAAATAAAGAATAAAATGTATAAAAATATGATTTATAAAAGATATTTTTTCCAACTATTTTTAACCTATCAATTATATAATCTAATGAATGATTTGTTAATATTATAGATAATATTATAGAACTAGCAGAAACACCAGCATAAAAATCAAATATATCTTTAATATTTTTATTAGTTTTATTTTCAATATATTTTAATATTAATAATGAAAAATATACTTTAATACCACCTCCATCTATATTTAATAATTTTTTCATATATAAATAAATTCAGAAAATAATCTTTTATATTAAAGTTTGAAAATTAATAAAAAATATTGTAAAAAAATATTATATAATTATAATATAATATGACAGAATATGAAGAATTATATAATGATTTATTTGCTAGAAGAATATATTATCAAGATATTTATAATAATGAATTACATATTATTAAAGAATTAAAAATATTTTTATTAAATAGTAATATTAATCCAATTCATATAAATCAAAGATTATATGAATTTTATCAATATTTTAATATCGAGGTTACTTTTGAAATGATTCAACAAACTATAATTTTTGGTATAATTCATACTATTAATGAAGAATCTAATGAAGAACATGATGAAGAACATGATGAAGAACATGATGAAGAATCTAATGAAGAAAATAATAATGAAAATAATAATGAAAATAATAATGACACATCAATGCCACAAGTAAGATTTTATAATAATAATTTAATGAATTTATTATTATCTAGAATTAATATTCTAAATACTACATATGAAAATCAATTAAATAATAATATAACTTCTTATCAACCTTTTCAAGATGTTTTAATAACTACTGATGATATAGACATTGAAAAATTAGAAATTAATAAATTAGAAAATAATTTAAATATTGATTGTAGTATTTGTATTAGTTCATTAATTAAAGATGAAGAAATTATAAAAACTAAATGTAATCATACGTTTCATAAAGATTGTATTATTAAATATTTAAAAGAATATAGTAATAAATGTCCTATTTGTAGAACAGAAGTTGGTAAAACTAAATGTCATTTATAATTAATTATAAATTATATCTATATATTTATATATATAAATGTCAAATATAAAATATTTAAAATATAAAAAAAAATATCTTGATTTAAAATTAGAGTTAGATAATAAATATTTAATGAAAGGAGGTTTTATAGATGATATTGATTTAGATTTTGATGTTTTTTTTGGAAATTGTTTTACTGATTTAATAAATGATTATAATAATGGACGAATGTTTAGAATTGGAATACAAACATATTTTATAAATAAAAGAAAGCAATTAAAATCAACATTAGAAAAAATTAAACAAAAATTTCCAGAAAAATTTTCAGATAAATCACAATTAAAAGAAAAATTAAGTAATATATTTTTTCCAACAAAAATTAATTTAATAAACCAATTAATAATTTTAAAAAAATTAGATGATTATAATCCATCTAAATCAGAATTAAGATTAGCAGGTAACATTAATGATCATGTCTCAGCACCTGAAGTACTACCACCAGTAATCAAGCCATTATCAGTACCACATGATAGTGGTGTACTACCATTCAACCCAGGGCAACGAAAACTAAGGAAAATACCTTCAGTACCTTCCCCAGAACAAATAGCACAGGGATTACTTGGAGAGGATCATGATATATATCCAACTATTGATTGGTTACAAATAGAATTATCAAAAACTGATTTGGAAACATATAAAATTGAAGATATACCCCATTTTCCTTTTCCAACTAGGACTGATGAAACCCCAGTAGTAGAATCACATAAAATACCAAAAAATAGTAATAATTTTTTACAATTTATTTTTGATATAATATATCAATTTATACAAGAAATTTAAATATTAATTATAATTTATTTTATATAACCAATTATTATTATCATTAATTAATTCATTTTTAATATTAAATAAGTGTGAATTAATAATATTAGTTAATGTAAAATTATTATAAATTTTATTATAATCATTAAAATGAATTAATTCAATATTAGTTATTCCTACACCTGTACCACATATAAAAGCTTCATCAGAATGTATTAATTCATCTAAACTAATATTACATTCTTCAACTATATATCCTAATTCTTTAGCAATAATTATAATACTATCTCTAGTAATTCCAGGTAATATATTTCCTAATTTTGGAGTTTTAATTACATTTTTAATTATACAAAAAAAATTACTAGTAGATGCTTCTTCTATATATGTATTACTAGAATCTAAATATAAAATATCAGTATAATTTTGAAATTGGGCATTTTTATGATATAATAAACATGGTGCATAATTACCTGGTATTTTAATATTCCCAATACCTAAATTACATGCTCTTTTATGATTTAATTCAACTAATAATTTACCTTTATCATTAAAATATTTACCAACAGGAGAACAATACATTATAAAAATATATTCACTACTAGGAACTACACTTAATGAAGCTCCTGAACCTAAAATTAATGGTCTAATATATAATTCTCCTTTATTATAGGGAGGAATAAACTCTATATTAGAATTAATTAATTTTTCACACATTTCTAAAAATAATTCTTTATTAATAGAAGGAATTAACATTCTATTACAACCATGAATTAATCTATTATAATTCATTTCTGGTCTAAATAAAACAATATTATCTTTAAAAGTTTTATATGCTTTCATACCTTCAAAAATACCTTGTCCATAATTTAATATAGTAGATGCAGGATCTAAACTTAACGGTTGATAATTTGTTATAATATAATCATTCCATAAATTATTTTTATAATAACATATTATCATTTTAGTATTAGTATTTATATCAAATTTTAATTCATCAAAGTTAATAGAATTATTTAACATTAATTAATATTAATTAATTAATTTTTAAATATATAATATTCAATTATATATAATAAAAAAATTGAAAATTAATAAAATAAAAATTATTTATTTTATTAATTTTTATTAAATAAAATGTCTATATTAAATACATCTAGTAATGAAGATAATTGGAAAATTATTTTACAAAAAAATAATATTAGACAATATTGTCAATACTGTAAAAAATCAGAATGTTTAAATGATTGTAAACGTTTTGAAATATGGTTAATGTTAATTAATTCTAATCAATTAATAGATGATGAACAATTTAATAATTATAAAGATTTTTTATATAGAGAAGTTTTATTAAAACTTATTATCATTGGTAATCAATCATGTTTAGAATTAGAATTATTAGAATTTAAATTATTAGATAAATATAAATTTGAATGGATTTATAAAAGAATTTTTAATCATTATAATAATCCACACAATTATATGTGTCCTGATGTTGCACACTATATTTTTAATTATGAATATAATTTAATAGGATATATGTGGACTCAAGAAATTAAACTAAAAAATGAATTACTATTAAATTCTAATGATATTATTATTTCTAAAAAAATTATAAATAATGAAACTATTAGTAAACCTATTAATGAAAATATAAACATTAATGAAAATACTAATGAAACTAATTTATTTATATATCAATAATAAATATATAATTTATTAAAAATATTATAAAATAATTAATTATTAATTATTGTTGAGCACATTGTACATTTTGTTGTTGTTGATTATTTTGATTATTTTGTGATGATCGTTGTTCTTCATCAGAGTCATTATTATTTATTTTATTAAAAAAGTTATTAAAATAGCTAATTTGTTCTTGTTTGCAATTAAATAATTTAGTTTTATTTAATTTTTCCATATTAGATATATTATTTTCATAATTAATTTCATCTTGTTCAGTCGACTCTAATAATGTTTTTAAAATAAGTTTATTTTCTAATCCCATATTATTAATATCTGGTAATTTTATGGTAAATTTAATATATATGTTACCTTTAGTATTATGATTTAATGATTTCATACCTTCTTCTTGAATATATTTTATTGTATTATAATCAGTTTTTCCAGTATGAGTTATATTTAATAATCTACCATCTAAATGTGTAATTACTTTATTAAAACCAAATAAAGCTTGATATAATTTTAATTCAATATTAATAAATAAATCATCATTATTTCGTTTAAATATATCATGAGGTAATTCATTTATTAAAATTATTAAATTAGTTTTATTATTTTTATAATGATGACCTTTACCAGAAAAATTAATTTTATTTTCAGTTGTTAAACCAGATTTTAATGGAATTTGTATAGTTTTTTCTTTATAATTATAACAATTTCCATTACATTGATCACATTTGGTATTATCATTAACAACTTTTCCAGAACCATGACAAACATTACAAGGAACAATTTGTTGTTGAATCATTGGTCCCATTTTAATAATTTGAATTTTCATACCTTTCCCATCACATGATTTACATGATGGATTAATACCATTTTTATAACCTTCACCATTGCATTTAATACAATATGATTTATATTTATAAGTAAAATTTACTGGAATTTCATTATATAATTGTTCTAATGTTACATCTATTTTTTCAATTAAATCTTCATTTTCTTCTTTATTTCTATTACCATTCATATTACCCATATTACCCATATTACCCATATTACCAAAAGGAAAATGTTGACCAAACATATTTTCAAAATGTGAACCAAATGGATTAAACTCTTCATTTGGATTATTATTACCATTTTCAAATATAGCCATACCAATTTGATTATATAATCCTCTTTTTTGTTCATCTAATAATATTTCTTTAGCTTCATTTATTTCTTGAAATTTTTGAGTAGCTTTTATTTTATCATTTTCATTTTCATCTTGATGTTTATCTGGATGCCAAATTTTAGATAATCTAAAATAATTTTTTTTAATTTCTTCAGAACTAGCATTTGATTTAATTTCTAATCTATCATATAATATTGTATCTTTAACCATATTATTAATAATAAATAATATTATTTTAAATAATATTATTTATTATTACTATATTTTATTTTAATTAATATTATTTAAAGTTTTATCATATAATTTTAATATTAATGTCTAATATTAATATTCATATATTAGGAGATAAAACATCTTTTTATTCAAAATCATGTCTTAATAAATTTAAATTATTAATGAAAACTAAATATAATAATTATAAATCAATATATTATCAATTCATTAAACCTGATTATAATATTGAATTAATAGAAGAAACAGAAACTGATATTAAATTTAATATTATAAAACAAAATATAGTTGATAACAATCCAAATAAAGAATTATTAAAAAATAAATTAAAAATGTTAAAAAGAAAAACTAAATCAACTAAATCATCAGATGCGTCAGATGATATAACTAAACAATATAATGATTTAAAAAAATTAATACCTAATATACCTATTCCAGAACCTACTGAAATATTATCTGATCCAGCAAAATATAAAGAAATTATATCAGGAGTTCTTAATAATTCAATAACTCAAAAATTAGGTCAAAATCATCCTTATATTAAATATTTTAAATCTTTATTAAAAATTATTAATCAAAATAATAATAATAATAATTTACAAAATGAATCTAATAATAATTTATTAGAACCAATATTAGATATAAATAATATTATTAAAAAAGATATTGAGACTGACTTAAATTATGATAATAATATTATTGAAAAAGATACAGATAATGAATTAACTTATGATGATAATATTATTGAAAAAGATACAGATAATGAATTAATTTATGATAACAATACTATTAAAAAAGATATTGATACTGATACCGAATCTAATAATTAATAATATTTATAATAGATATATATTAAAAAAATATATATAAAATATTATTAAATTTTTAAATTTATATATATTTTATATATTTTATATATTATATATATTATATATACAAATAATAAAATTATATACAAAATTGTAAAAATAATATTTGATGATAATTGATTATTATATGAGTTTTTTTCATTTAATATTGTTGTATCTGCTGGAGTTGTTGTAATAGCTGGCGTTGTTGTTATAGCTGGTGTTGTTATAGCTGGTGTTGTTGTTATAGCTGGTGTTGTTGTTATAGCTGATGTTGTTGTTATAGCTGGTATTGTTATAGCTGGTGTTGTTGTTATAGCTGGTGTTGTTATAGCTGGTGTTGTTGTTATAGCTGGTGTTGTTGTTATAGCTGGTATTGTTATAGCTGGTGTTGTTGTTATTGCTGA
>Ga0247832_1002764_pt1 | contig 25920 bp, 29 predicted proteins | sample LaCruzMarch2015__10_FD_192407 | JGI IMG/M metagenome (GOLD analysis project Ga0247832, IMG submission 192407) | Freshwater microbial communities from meromictic Lake La Cruz, Castile-La Mancha, Spain - LaCruzMarch2015_4m | ecosystem: Environmental > Aquatic > Freshwater > Lake | place: Spain... | reverse complement strand
CGCCTGATCCTCGCGGTTGTAGGAGAGGAAGATGTCGGTCATCGAGCCTGGATGACATCAAGGCCAGGAATTGCCAGCGCGCTCCATTGCCGGTCAGTCGTGATCGCCGGCAAGCCCGCCGCGATCGCCAGCGCCATGCAGGTGCGGTCGCCCAAGCCGCGGCCTTGGGCCTTCGTCGCCTGATAAAGCGCCGCCGCCGCATAGGCGTCTTCGACGGTGTGGGCGCGCGGTTCCAGATGCAGCGCCTCGATCATGGCCCGGGCCAGCTCCAGCGTGAAGCCGCGCACCAGAAGCGCTTTGACCACTTCCTGCAAAGTCACGGTCGATATCAGCGCATCGCCAACATAAGACGCGATCAATTCGGCGCCCGGCTCATTGCGCAGGAGCGCAATCACCGCCGAAGCATCCAGAACAGCGCGCGCCACGCTTAGACCGGCGCGCGCGCAGCTTCGGCCTTGCGGGCCTCAAGGAAGTCTTCGCTCGATTGGTCGTCTTTGACATGCGCCTGATAAAGCGCCTGCGCCTTCTTGATGCTCGCGGCCATAGAGGTGAGCTTCACCTCATCGCCCTCAACGGAAACCGCGATCACGCCGGCGCCCGAAAGGCCCAACGCCGCCCGCGCGGCCTTGGGCAGAACCATGCGGCCGTTCGGCATGATGCGAACTTCGATCTGCTCCGCCATAGCGCGCGCCCTCTCAATGACACGGTGTGTGTTTATGCCACAAAAGCAAAAATGTCAATTTTTGCCGGCGCCACACTCCCGGCGACCTGATCCTCGCGGTTGAAGGAAAGGAAGATCTCGGTCACGCGCGCCCCAGGATTGATCAAGTGACTGTTCGCGTGCGGAAACGGGGGGGCGAGGTCGCGGGCGTTCGCCAATGGGCACCTAAGGCTGGAACCGGCGATCTCCGGCCTGATATCGGCGTAGCATCCCGATGACCGGTCTGCCCTGATCATAGGTTAGTCGTTCGGAAGACTGGTTTGCGGATTTTCGCGCCCGAGGACGCGCACGATCAAGACGCCACTGGCCTCGACCTAGAAATAGATAGAATGCGCGACATACACCGAGCGGCGATAGCCAGCGCGGATATGATCGACCTCTTGCCATAGCTGCGGAGTGACCGCGATCTGCACGAGGCGAGCGATCAGCCCCTCATAATTATCATCCGCCGCATTCGCGCCGAAGCGATCAATGCCCCACTCGTACAAGCGTTCGAGGTCCGCATCGGCCGCCTGGGTGAGATGATAGCGGCCATCAACCATTCAGGGGCTTCCGCTTCTTCACCGCTGCGCGAATCTCTTCGGGGCCGCGCGCGCTGAGGCCGCTTCTCTCACCTTCGATGAGCGCTGCGCGAATGGCCTCGATCTCGGAAGTTTCCTGCTGCGCCTTGCGGATCAGGTCGCGCAACACCTCGCTGTCGTTCGTGTAAGCGCCGCTGTCGATCTGCGCCTTGATCCAGTCATTCTGCGTATCGGTGAGGGTAATGGTCTTTCGGACGGTGGTCATGGCTGGGCTCCTTCGGGCGCAGAAATCATACTATTGGTGCTTTATAGCACGTTTTGGAGCATCCCTTGCAAGATCTTCTGTCAGCTTTGATCGCTTGGTCCAGGCTGCTCGCCGCCTTGGATGGGAGAGGTAGCTCGGTTCGTTTGAACAGCTGGCGGTTGTGGAATTCCCTACACATTGCTTGGCACGAGCGCTCGTGCGGCGGCGCGGTATCAATGACTTCTATCGGCAATCTCCCGCCATCCCCAAGGCTCTGCCTTTGGGCTGCCACGGCAGGCCTCGCCAAGCCCCGGGTCATGGTGAATAAGGGCCGTTGAAAAACCAGCCTGAGGAAACATCATGGCCCGCTACACCCTTCACGGCATCTTCGCCTCCGGCCCGGCCTACAGGGTCGGCCTGATGTTTAATCTGACGAACACGCCGTTCAACTATGTCCACGTCGATCTGCGCGGCGGCGCACACAAGGCGCCGGACTTCCTCGCCCGCAACCGCTTCGGCCAGGTGCCCGCCCTCGAAGACAGCCAGACCGGCTTCGTGCTTTGCCAGTCCTGCGTCATCCTGGATTATCTCGCCGACGAAACCGGCCAGTTCGGCGGCGCTTCCCGCGCCGAGCGCCTGCGCGCCCGTGAATGGCAACTCTGGGGCGCAGGCAATCTCTCCACCGGCATCTACCGCACGCGCGGCGCGAAGCTCGGCTTTGCCAAATTCCCGGAAGCGGTCGTCGAGGCAAACCTCCAGACCGCGCTCGCCGGACTGAAGGAACTCAACACCCTTCTCGAAGGCTGCACCTGGCTCGTCGGCAATAGTCCGACGATTGCCGATATCGATATCTACGCCATTGCCGGCTACTCCGCGCAGGCCGGTATCGACCTCGCGCCCTTCCCGAACCTTGCCGCCTGGCTCGCCCGCGTCGAAGCGCTGCCCGGCTTCAAGAGCGTGACCGACTGCCTGCCGCAGGCCAGCGCCGCAGCATGATCACCGGCGTCGATCACATCGTGATCCTCGCGCCCGAGATCGAGACGGGCGCCGCCGTCTATGGCTCACTCCTCGGCCGGGCGCCGGACTGGCGCGCGGTCAGCGATGGCGGCGCCGCGACGGCGCTGTTCCGGCTCGGCAACACGTCGCTGGAACTGGTCGCTCCCTCCGGGCACGGAGAGAGCGCTGAACACCTGCGCGCCCGCATCAAGGAAGAGGGCCCCGGCCTCAAATCGCTGGCTTTCGCAAGCAGCGACATCGCCGGCGACCACCGCACGCTCTCCCGCCTCGCCCTCGCGCCCACTGCGATCGAGGAACGCCTCAGCGAAGACATCAGCCGCGAGACCCGCCGCACCTGGCGCAGCTTCCGCACGCCGCGGGAAAACAGCGCCGGCATCCGCTGGTTCTTCGTAGAGCCCGGCGAAGGCGCACTCGAGCCTGCGGAAGTCCCCCTCGGCCATGTTCACGCGCTGGACCATCTCGTGATCAACACGCCGAACCCGGACCGTGCGATGGCGCTCTATGGCGCCAAGCTTGGCCTTCGACCCGCGATGGACCGCACCGCGCCGGAGTGGGGCGTGCGTCTCATCTTCTTGCGCACCGGCGGGCTCACCGTCGAGATCGCACACCGGCTGGTGCAGGCCGAAGACGCCTCGGGGCCGGATGCGTTCTGGGGACTTACCTGGCGCGTCGGCGATATCGAGGCCGCGCATGACCGCCTTGCCGGACAGGGCTTCAGTGTCTCCGAAGTCCGCACCGGCCGCCGCGCCGGTACCCGCGTCTTCACTGTCCGCGACGGCACGCTGAACGTGCCCACCCTGTTCATTTCCGGCGGGGCCGATTAAACTGGTGCCATGACCCCGTTCACCGCCCTCACCGGAACTGCCGCGCCCCTCCTCGAGAAGGGAAGACCGATGCCCAATGTCGACACCGACATGATCATCCCCAAACAGTTCCTGAAAACGACAACGCGCACCGGCCTCGCCACCGGCCTGTTTCACGAACTGAAAACCAACGCGGACGGCTCGCCCAATCCGGACTTCGTACTGAACCGTCCCGAATATGCGAAAGCCTCGATCCTGATTGCGGGCGAGAATTTCGGCTGCGGCTCCTCGCGCGAACACGCCCCCTGGGCGCTGCTTGACCAGGGCATCACCTGCGTCATCGCCCCGAGCTTCGCCGATATCTTCCACAATAACTGCTACAAGAACGCCATCTTGCCCGTCCGCCTCCCCGTGGACGTCTGCGAGAAGCTCGCCAAGGCTGCCGGTGGCTCGAACCACATCTTCACGGTGGATCTCGCCACTCAAACCGTCACCACCCCGGACGGCGAGACCCACAAATTCGATATCGACCCCGGCCGTAAATCCAACCTGATGGCGGGCCTCGACGAGATCGGCGCCTCGCTCAACGCCGCGCCGGAGATTGATGCCTTCGAGACCGGCCGCCGCCTTGCCATGCCCTGGCTTGAACCCGCCCGCTGATCCAGCGCGGGCCATTACCGGAGAACCGACCCATGTCCCGCGCCGCCCGCCTGCTCCTAGCGCTCGCCCTCATCGCCGGCCTCGCCGCCTGCAACACCGATCCCTTCGGCGTGAAGCCCGAAGTACCAGGCGTCCGGATCCCGGAAAAGCCGCGTGCGCCTGAAAAGACGGGGCCCGCAACCAAAGCCGAGGAGGCCCAGCCATGATCGTCATCGAAGGCACCGTCCGCGTCCCGCCGGAGAACGTCGAGAAGGCGCGTCCCGTCATGGAGCAGATGATCCGCGCCAGCCGCGCCGAGCCCGGCTGTCATGAGTACGCCTACAGCATTGATGTGCTCGACCCCGGCCTCGTGCGCGTGATCGAGAAATGGGAGAGCCGCGAGGCGCTCGCGGCGCATTTCAAGACGGCCCATATGACCACTTGGCGGGCCTTCTATCCGCAGCTCGGCCTGACGGACCGCTCGCTGCGCCTCTACGAGGCCGACCCCGAGCCCATCTGATCCGTTGCGCGCTGCCCGCTGCGCCGCTAGTCAGCCCGTCAGGCCTGTTCGCGGAGACCGCACCCCATGAAAAAGACACTCCTCCTCCTGCCGGGTGACGGCATCGGTCCGGAAGTCATCGCCGAGGCGCGCCGGATCGCCGAACTCCTCGTGTCCGATATCATCATCGAGACCGGCCTCGTCGGCGGCGCGAGCCTTGATGCGCATGGCGTCCCGCTTACGGACGAGACCCTCGCCCGTGCCCGCAAATCGCACGCCGTCCTGCTCGGCGCCGTCGGCGGCCCGAAATGGGCGGGCGCCGCCCGGGACAAGCGCCCGGAAGCGGGCCTCCTCGCTCTGCGCAAGGGCCTCGACGTATTTGCAAACCTGCGCCCCGCTTTCTGCTTTCCCGCGCTCGTCGACGCCTCCAGCCTGAAGCGAGACCGTGTCGAAGGCCTCGACCTGATGATCGTCCGTGAACTGACCGGCGGCGTTTATTTCGGCACGCCCCGCGGCATTGACGAAGCCCACGGTCTGCGCCGCGGCTACGACACCGCGATCTACACCCATCCTGAGATCGAGCGCGTCGCCCGGGTCGCCTTCGACATCGCGCGCGGGCGTTCGGGCAAGGTCACCTCGGTCGAGAAATCGAATGTCATGGAATCCGGCCTCTTCTGGCGCCAGGAAGTCACGCTCGCGCATGCCGAATTCGGGGGCGGCGTCGCGCTCAGCCACATGTATGCCGATGCCTGCGCGATGGAACTCGTCCGCCAGCCCAAGCAGTTCGATGTGATCCTCGCTGACAACCTCTTCGGTGATCTGCTCTCGGACGAAGCCGCGATGCTCACCGGTTCGATCGGTATGCTGCCCTCTGCCTCCCTTGGCGCTCCCGGCGCTCCCGGCCTTTATGAACCCGTCCACGGCTCTGCCCCCGATATTGCTGGGCAGGGCGTCGCCAACCCCTGCGCCGCAATCCTCTCGCTGGAGATGTCCCTGCGCTGGTCGCTCGGCAAGGAGAAGGCCGCCGACCAGCTCCTCGCCGCCGTCGGCAAGGCGCTCGACCGCGGCGCCCGCACCCGCGACCTTGGCGCAGATCTCACCACCAAGCAGATGGCCGACGCGGTCATCGCCGCATTGTAGGGCCGATTAAATCCCGCCGATGCAAACGCCGCGGCTCGAAGCTGGCGGGATTTCATCCCGCCTTACGGCGACAAGCACGCCCCTTTTGACAACGCCCCTAGTTGTGACATCCTCCCGGAAAACAAGACTGCCCGGGAGGAAGTTACCATGTCATACGCCGCTGGACGCCTGATCCACGACGCCGACAGCCATCTCATGGAGATGACCGACGTTCTCGACCCGTACTTTGAGAAACACCTCCTCGCGCGCTACCACGACCTGCCCGTCTACAAATGGAAACACTCGCACGCCGGTTGGATGAACGAGGAGCGGGCCCGGCATGAGGACGCCGCCTACCGCGCCGCCGCCGCAGACGCGGTGCTGCTCAACAAGAACTACGCCGCGCTCGGATCATTCCGCCGAGAGGATCGCCCTGCCGCGATGGACCGGCTCGGCTTCGCCAGCCAGCTTGTCTTTACTACCTTCTGCCTCGGCAATTTCGGCCTCGACCAGTCAGTAGACATGGAACTCTGCTACGCCGCCGCCGATGCCCACAACCGCATGATGACGGACTTCTGTTCCATCGACCGCCGCCTCCTCGCCGTCGCCTATGTCCCGCTGGAAGACTTCGCCCGCGCCGAGGCCGCGACGCGCCTTGCCATCAAGCTTGGGGCGAAAGCCATTATGGTGGCGTCCGTATGCCCACAAAAGCATTCGCCCAGCCATATCGGCCTCGACCCCGTTTGGCGCCTCGCCGAAGAGGCGGGCCTTCCCATCCTCCTGCATGTCGGCGGCGAGGAAAAAATGAACACCGTGTACAAACAGAACGGCCTGCCGCCGGTGCCGGACTTCCACGGCGGGGACGACAACTTCACCTCCGTCTCCTACATGCCTATCCCGCAATCGGCGATGCAGACCCTCGCCACCCTGATCTTCGATGGCGTGTTCGACCGGTTCCCGCGCCTGAAATGGGGCGCCATCGAACTTGGCGCGGCCTGGGTGCCCGGTTGGATGCGGTCCATGGATTCCGCCGCCCATGCCTTCGTTCGCAACGAAGAGCGCCTGCAGAAGCTCTCTGCGAAACCCTCCGAAATCGTCCGCCGCTCCTTTCGCGCCGCGCCCTATCCCCACGAAGACGCCGGCTGGATTATTCGCAACTCGGGCGACGAGATCTGCCTTTTCTCGTCAGATTATCCCCACGTCGAAGGCGGCCGCAATCCGCTCAAACGCTTCGATGAAACACTCACAGGCTGCACCCCCACGCAGATCACGAACTTCTACTCCGAAAACTTCATCGACCTGATGGGCGAGGGCCTCGCCGCAGACCTCCGCCGCCCGAAACTCCAGCAGTCGGCCTGAACGCCCCGGGCCCAGGCCACTGCGTGCGTTCTGGCAAACGGCTATTGCCTCAGCCGGCGTCTCGCCTATCCATCCTGTGCATAAGCTCAGTCGGGGGTCTTGGAGATGCAAAGCGGGGGTGGAGCCGGGCCACTGGCCGATGAGCAGGCGCTGATCGCGGCCCTGCGCGCCGGTGTCTGGGCCGATCTCACACAGGCGCCCGGTTATGATCCCGAAACGAAGCCCGGTTCCTCCGGGACATGCTGCTCGGTCTCGACAGCCGCGTCGCCGGGCTGCCCTCGGGCCTGCGGATCCGCGGCGTGCGGGTTGAGGGCGATCTCGACCTCGCAGACTGTCCCGCGCCGGGCGGCGGCGGCTTCGGCGTGCTCGCCCTTGAGCAATGCGATTTCACTGGCCGTATCGACATCACCAACGCGGAGCTTTCCCGCTTCTCGATCCGCCAGAGCCGGTTCCGCGAACTCTGGGGTGAAGGCGTCAAGGTCGGCGGAGACTTCGACTTCCGAGGCGCGGTCCCTTTGCCCGCCACAGATGACGCCGTGGCCTATATCCGCCTGAGGGCAGCCCGCATCGGCGGCGATCTCTGGGCGCGCGGGGCCGTGCTGAAATGCCCCGCCGAAGTGCCGCGCGGCCTCACCGTGGTGCCCCCGGCCCTGAACCTCTGGCTCGCCCGGATCGAAGGCAGCGCCCTGTTCGAGATGGGCTTCGTCGCCGAGGGCGACGTGCGCATGTCGAGCGCCTTCATCGGCGGCGATCTGGCATTCGACGGCGCCGTCATCACGGGCCGCGACGGCCTCGCGCTTGATGCGGCGGGCGTCAACATCGGCGGCGAGGCAACCTTCGACCTGCTCGACGATCGCCGCTTCACGGCAACAGGCGAAGTGCGCGTTTCAAACGCCAGTATCGGCAAGACCCTCAGCTTCTTTGGCGCGAGCCTCTCGCATGTGGACGCAGACGCCCTCGATGTGAGCGCCAGCACCATCGGCGGACACCTCCGCCTGACCATCGCCAACGGCCACCGGTTCGAGGCGGAGGGCCAGGCCGTCTTCTGGGACACGAAAGTCTCTGGCGACTTTATATGTAACGGCGCCCGCCTGTCGGCGCCCGGCCGCATCGCGCTCTCCGCCGGCAATCTCCAGGTCGGCGGGCGGGCAAGCTTCGATGTGTCGGATGGTGCGCGCTTTGAAGCCGACGGCGAGGTGCGGCTCGCGAATGCCAGCATCGGCAAGGCGCTCAGCTTTTTCGGCGCCTGCCTGCGTAATCCCGGCGCCGACGCGCTTGACGCCAATGCCTGCAGCGTCGGCGGCCATGTCCAGCTCATGCCGATCGACGGGCACCGGTTCGAAACCGAGGGCGCGTCTTTGTTCTGGGACGCCCGGGTCGCCGGAGACTTTGCCTGTCACGGCGCGCGCTTGAGCAATCCCGGCGGGCTTGCGCTCGCCGCCGCCGGGATCGAGATCGGCGGCCTCGCGATCTTTGATGTCTATGAGGAATTCCGGTTCGAATCTGCCGGTGAAGTCAGGCTGTCCAATGCAAGCATCGGCAAGTCGCTCAGCTTCTTCGGCGCCGCCTTGAGCCATCCGGACGGCGACGCGCTGGATGCCAGCGCCTGCAACGTCGGCGGCCATGTCCGGCTGGTCGCGATGAACGACCACAAGTTCGAAGCGGATGGCACGACCACCTTCTGGAAGGCCCGGGTCTCGGGAGACTTCGTCTGCCAGGGCGCCCGCTTCACCCGGCCGGACGGTGTCGCACTCAACGCCTGCGCATGCTCCGTGGACGGCGGATTGTACGCGCATGATAACACGCTCGACGGCATCGTCGACCTGGCGAATGCCCGGATCGACACGCTCGGCAGTTTCGCCGGTTCGGCCTGGAGCGGCGCCCGCCGCATCCGGCTCGACAGTATCAGCCTGCGCCAGATCGAAGTGGACCCGTCGGACGGCGTCGCCTGGCAGGCCCGGATGCGCTGGCTGCAGCGCAGCACCGACCGCACCGCCAAGGGCCAGCGCATCGTCTCGCCCCACCCCTGGCAGGAGTGCGCCGTGGCGTTTGCCCGGTCGGGCCGCCATGGAGATGCGCGCCGCATCCAGCGCGAAGGCTACCGCGAGGCGAACCGCGCGCGGCCCCTCTGGATCCGGCCGTTCGTCTGGCTGTTCGCAGAAGTACCCTTCGGCTTCGGCCTCTCGGCCCTGCGCGCAACGATCACCCTCATCCTGTTCTGGATCGCCGGCACGCTTGGCGCGCAGACCATGCAGGCCCGGCATGTCCTCGTGAACCTCGAAAACCCGCGCGATCCGCAGGCCTGCAACACGCTCATACCCGCGCTTTACGCCCTCGATACCGCCATTCCGATCATCGACCTTCGCCAGGAGACCCTGTGCGATCCCGCAGATGTCGGCCAGCCCGGTCTTTTTCCCGGCATTGCGCTCGCCGGACTGACGCGCGCCCTTCCCATGCTTCCGGCGGCCCCGGGCATCCTGCTGCTGAATGAAGGCGCTCTCTGGACCTGGGCGAAGGCGATCTATGCCCTGCTCGGCACATTCCTCGTCAGCTTCGCCGGCATCACCTATTCGGGCGTCTTCAAGCCGAAGGAATAGGCGCGCCTCGCCGGGGAGGGCGCTGTCAGAGCGTCTTGAAACACCGCGCAGCGGGCCAACGTTCGCAACGTGCCGCCTCACAGGTCGCCCGCGAAGCGTCATGCCCTGGGTCGCCGCCGGTCTCCACCTTCACCATCGTCATCCCCGAGGCGCGGATCTCATCGAAGGTCATCGTCCGCGCCGTCAGCTATAGTCCGCGATCCGGCAGAGCAGGGGGCCTCGGAATTCGAAAAAGCTCGCCCCGCGCACTTTGACAGTCTCGCCCGCCTTGATGCCATTCGGCAGGTCCACCGCCGCGCGGCCCTCGAATTCGATCTCGGCTGCCGCCTTGCCGCCCGCGGTCAGGAGGTTGATCAGCCGCTGGCGCCGGTAGGAAAATGCGTTGCCGGACACTTCCGCCACCTGCCGCATCATCGGTTTGCCATCGAGGCGCATGGACTGGCCGGCATTCGAGATGTTCTCGAAAACGACATCGTCGGTCACGCAGGCCAGCATTGCGTCGATATCCCGGTCATTATAGCTGGCAATATAGCGGCGGATGATCTCGTCCAGCATGGCAATCGGGCCCTTCTTCTGGCGCCCCGTCTCCTGCCAGCGGCAAGCGAATTGCACAAGCCGCTTTTGATTTTGCCACAGTTGAGCCATAAGCCGCCTCCAGTTCTGAAGACGGAGACAAGCATGGGTACGCGCATCGCAGTTGTCGGCGCCACGGGAAATGTCGGGCGGGAGCTCTTCAACATTCTCGAAGAGCGCCTCTTCCCGGCAGACGAAGTCTATGCCGTCGCCTCCCGCCGCTCGATCGGCAAGGAAGTCGCGTTCGGCGACCGTACCTTGAAATGCCATGATCTCGAGCAGTTTGACTTCTCGCGCGTTGACATCGTGCTGATGTCTGCTGGCGGCAAGGTCTCGAAGGAATGGTGCCCGAAGATCGCCGCCGCTGGCGCGATCGTCATCGACAACTCCTCCGCCTGGCGGATGGACCCGGATGTGCCGCTCGTGGTGCCGGAAGTGAACGCCGATGCCGTGATGGGCTATGCCAAGAAACGCATCATCGCGAACCCCAACTGCTCCACCGCCCAGCTGGTCGTGGCGCTGAAGCCCCTGCATGACGCCGTTGGCATCAAGCGCGTCGTCGTCTCGACCTACCAGTCCGTCTCGGGGGCGGGCAAGGAAGCGATGGACGAGCTCTGGAACCAGACCAAAGGCATCTTCGTCAATGCGGAGCTTGCCCCCACCGTGTTCGAGAAAGAGATCGCCTTCAATGTGATCCCGAAGATCGGCAGCTTTCTGCCAGACGGGTACACGGACGAAGAAGCCAAGATGTGGAACGAGACGAAGAAGATGATCGATCCCGCGATCAACCTCTCCGTCACCTGCGTCCGCGTGCCGGTCTTCGTCGGCCACTCCGAAGCCGTGCATGTCGAGCTCAACGGCCCGATGAGCGCCAAGGAAGCCCAGGCCCTCCTGCGCGAAAGTCCCGGCATCATGCTGCTCGATGAGCCGGGCAAGGACGTTTACGTCACGCCGAAGGAATGCGTCGGCGAATGGGCCACCTTCATCAGCCGCGTCCGCAAGGATGTCAGCACCGAGAACGGCCTCGTCTTCTGGTGCGTCTCGGACAACCTGCGCAAGGGCGCCGCCCTCAACGCTGTCCAGATCGCCGAGGAACTGCTCAACCGCGGCATCGTCAAACCGGAATCGGCCAAGGCCCGGGTCTGACCTTTAATCCCTCTCCCGCCAAAGGCGGGAGAGGGCGGCCCGGCCCGAAGGGCGGGGTCGAGTGGGGGGCTTCCTCACAAAACCGAAAAATCAACCACCTCGAACCCGTGCCCCGTCGCCTCGACAAAGCGCCGGAAATCGCCTCCCGAGATCGCGGTCGTCCCGGTATTCACCAGCGGATGAAAGTTCACTGTCTCGGCTCCGGCCAGCACCGCGTCCACCAGGAACCGCACGCGCCCCGCGCGGTCATTCATCAGTGAAAACGCCGTCACCGATCCCGGCACAACGCCGAGCACTTGCGTCATCAGCTCCGCGGGCCCGAAGGATAGCCGCTTCGTGCCGATCAGCTTGTGGAGCTGGTTCAGCTTCAGCTGGTTATGCGCCTCCGCCCCGATCAGCACGAGCTCGCCCTCGCCGTCCTTCAGGAACAGGTTCTTGGTATGCGCGCCCGGCATCTGCGCCTTAAGGCCCGCCGACTGGTCCACCGTGAACAGCGGCTCGTGCCATACGGTTGAATGCGCAATTGCCAGCGCGTCGAGATAGGCGAACAGGTCATCAGGGCTTGCATGCATGCCTCCCATTCGCCAAGACTTTGCTGCTCCGTCAAGCACTTGCGAGCGGCGGTCCGAAACGTGAGATCCGGTTTTCGGTAAACCGCCGCGAAACAAAAAAGGCCCAGTCGCCCATGCGCCTCGACTGTTACAAGATCTATGACGTCGCCCCCGAGATCGTCCCTGGCCGGCCCGACCGCGTCTGGATGGACGTCTTCGTCGACCGCCATCCCTACCGCTGCCTGCCGCTGACCATGGCAAACTCGACGGGCTGGGAAATCCTCTGCCCGATGGATATCAAGGTCATCTGGAACGGCGGCCCGCGCACCGAAGATATCGAGCTGAAAACCACCGGCGACCCGCGCGCCATCGCCAGCTTCGCCGACAGCCATTTCCAGCGCGGCATCGTCACCTTCCATACCGGCCATCTGTTCCGTACACTGCCCGGTTGGGGCGTCTGGGTCACGGGCCCGCCGAACTGGCCGAAGGATGGCATCGCCCCGCTCACCGGCCTCGTCGAGACGGACTGGCTGCCCTTTCCGTTCACGATGAACTGGCAGATGACCCGACCCGGCGAAGTCATCTTCCGCAAGGGCGAGCCCTTCGCCTTCATCACCCTGATGGAACACAAGCGCCTCGAGGAGATCGAGCCCGAGCGCAAGCTGATGCGCACCAATGCCGAGCTCGTGAAGGAATACGAAGCCTGGCGCGGCAGCCGCGCCGACTTCAACACCCGCCTCAAGGGCCGCGAGGAAAACGCCATGAAGGAACGCTGGCAACGCCACTACATGCGCGGCGAAACTCCCGAAGGCGGCAAAGCCGAATCCCACCAGACCAAGCGCAGACTGAAAGCACCAAAGGACATCAAGTAGCACATCTGGCTGGCCCCGCCGCAGAGCTGGAATTCGGCGCAATCAAGCGCCCGAACACCCACTTTGTCGCCCCTCCCGAAGCAAAAGCGCTCAGCCAGTTAACGCTCTAGTTCTTCCCGAACTTCCGGTCGCGTCCCGCCATCAGCCGCAGGCGCAGCGCGTTCAGCTTGATGAAGCCTTCCGCATCCTTCTGGTCATACGCGCCATGGTCATCCTCGAAGGTCACGATCTTCTCCGAGTACAGACTGTACGGCGACGACCGCCCGATGAGATACGCCGTGCCCTTGTAAAGCTTGATCGTCACTTCGCCGGTCACCCAGCGCTGCGAGTGGTCGATCGCCGCCTGCAGCATCTCCCGCTCCGGGCTCCACCAGAAGCCATTGTAAATCATCTCCGCATAACGCGGCATAAGCTCGTCTTTCAGATGGCTCTGGCCGCGGTCGAGCGTCGCCTGCTCGATGCCGCGGTGCGCCACCAGCAGGATCGTCCCGCCCGGCGTCTCGTATATGCCGCGCGACTTCATGCCGACGAACCGGTTTTCCAGAAGGTCCAGCCGCCCGATGCCGTGTTTTTTTCCGTAAGCGTTCAGCGCCGTCAGCAGCGTCGCCGGGCTCATCGCCTCGCCATTGATGGAGACAGCGTCGCCGCGCTCGAAGCCAACCTTGATGATCTCCGCCTGGTCGGGCGCGTCTTCCGGCGCAATCGTCCGCATATGCACAAATTCCGGCGCCGGCTCGCCCGGGTTCTCAAGCACTTTGCCCTCTGAGGAGGAGTGGAGCAGGTTGGCATCCACCGAAAAAGGCGCGTCGCCCCGCTTGTCCCTGGCAATCTCGATGCCGTGTTCCTCGGCAAATTGCAGAAGGTCCGTGCGCGACTTGAAATCCCAGTCCCGCCAGGGCGCAATCACCTTGATATCCGGGCTCAGGCCATAATAGCCAAGCTCGAACCGCACCTGGTCATTCCCCTTGCCGGTCGCCCCGTGGCAGACGGCGTCGGCGCCGACCATGTCGGCAATCTCGATCTGGCGCTTGGCGATCAGCGGCCGGGCAATCGAGGTGCCGAGGAGATAGACGCCTTCATAGACGGCGTTGGCGCGGAACATCGGGAAGACGAAATCGCGCACGAATTCCTCACGTACGTCCTCGATGAAAATGTTCTCGGGCTTCACGCCCGCCGCGAGTGCCTTCTTCCGGGCCGGCTCGAGCTCCTCGCCCTGGCCAAGATCGGCGGTGAAGGTGACGACTTCGCAGCCGAATTCGACCTGCAGCCACTTGAGAATGATCGAGGTGTCGAGCCCGCCGGAATAGGCAAGAACAACCTTTCGGGGCGCGATACGGGGCTTCGGCATGGGGGTCCTGACGTTATTTTCGGCGGAGAGGGAAAAGTGTTGCCTTAAAGTCCCGTCTTCGGCCTGACAAGGCGGCGCAGCCGGGCGAATCCTGTGGTTTCCAACTTCCCCAGGCGCTATACAGGAAAGGCTGGAAAAAGGTGGCTTTCATGCTGAATGATCCCATGGACCGTGCCCCGGGCACCAAGCCCGTTTTGCCGGAAAGCCTGCACCAGGCCGTCCGCGAAGCCGAAGCCATCGGCCGCGCCGCTGAAGAGCGCGCCCAGCTCGCAATGCCCTTCCGCGCCCGACTTCGCGCCCGGGACGCGGTGCGCCCGCAGCCGACCCTGTCGATCCTCACCCAGTCCGGCCCGGTCAGCGCGGGCCCCGTCACGCCGCTCGCCATTTCCGAAGTGCGCACCCTTCGCAAACCGCCTGCGCCTCACCCGCCCGCAAAGACGCCCGTCGCCGCGTCTGCTGGCGCTGTCGCGGTCATCCCGAAAGGCAGCCAGACCGGCGGCGGCGGAGACGGGGATGACGACATGGCTGAAGATCGCGGCGGTCTGTTCCGCCGGATGGGAAATTTCTCCCAGTTCGCCTTTGCCGGTCTCGCCGTTCTCGGCCTGGCTGGCCTTTCGGTGATGGCGGCCGAAAACGCCCTCGGCAACAAGGCGGACACGGATGATACCGATCCTGACCTTACGCGGACCACCGCGAGTGCCGGCTCATCGAACGTTTCAGTCGCCGCCGTGTCCCAGGCCTCCTTGCCGGTCGAGGCGGCTGCCACGCCATGGTTCGACTATCGCGGCACGGCCGACATGCTGAAGGCCCGCGTCGCGGAAATCCGCGCTCAGGAACAAGCCGCCGCGCGCCTTGAAACGGCTGAGGCCGAACGCACCGCGGCCGCCGCTATCGCCAATGCCGAGGCCGCCCGCGTTGCTGCCGAAGCGCCCCCCAATCCGCCCGGCCCTGCCATCATTGACAACCGCCTCCGCGACCGGCTCGCCGCCGAGGAGGCCGCCCGCGCCGCGGCCGCGACTGCTGCCATGCAGCTCCAATCCGAGAAAGCCGCCGCTGTTGCCAGGGTCGAAGCGGGCCGGATTGCCGCCGAAGAAGCCGCGCGCGCGTCAGCCGCTGCCGCCGAGCGCCAGCGGATCGCCGAAGCGCAGGCGGCCCGCGCCGCTGAAGCGGAAGCCGCCCGCCTTGCCGATCTCGCCGCGAAGAAAAAAGCGGCCGAGGCCGAAGCCAGGCGCCTGGCAGATGCCGAGGCCGCGAAAGCGGCTCAGGTCGCCGAAGCCAAACGCCTTGCCGATATCGAAACGAAACGCGCCGCCCAGGCCGAAGCGACACGCATCGCCGCGCTGGAAGCCAAGCGCGCTTCCGACGCCGCGAACGCGAGGCGCCTCGCAGACGCTGAAGCCAGGCGCCTTGCCGACGTCGAAGCCGGCCGCCTTGCTCAGGTCGCGGCTCTTTCGGCGGCGCCTGCCGCTGCGCCTGCGCCTCGCGTCTGGCGCGATCCGCCGGGCCGCGCCTCGCTGAAGCCGGCGCGTCCGGCGCCGCCGGTTGTCCTTGCTGTGGCCGTTCCTGCCGGGACCGGACTCGGTCCGGTCGTGCGCGGCGCACCGCAGACGCTGACACCCGCCGCGCCGGAAGTGCGCGCGATGGCGGGCCTGCCGCGCCCGGTCGATGACTTTATCGCCGAGCGCACGGAATACACGGCCGGCCGCGCGCTGGATGTCGCCGCGCTCGACGCGCTCAAGTCCGATTTCCTGCGCCTCGTAGAGACGAGCGCGGACGGCGCCCATCATCAGCTGACCACGCCGGACGGGCGCCCTCTGCTCATCCATTTCGAGCGGACCGTATCGATCGATCCGATGAAAGCCAGCTTCAACGCGATCAGCTACTCATCGCAGCCGGATAACCTGGTCACCCGCGCTTACCTTCAGCCGGTGGACATGAATGTGAAAGTCATGTGCCGGGATGTCAGCTATGCATTCCCGGGTCAGGAGCGTGGCCGGTTCGCCGCCTGCGAAGGCGCCAATGGCACCTGGACGATGGCCCGGGCTTCGGCAACGCTCGGCACACCGATCTAGAAGGCTGCCTGGCGGGCTGGGCCCTTGATCTGTTTTGCAGCGCGTTTCAGGACGTGCTGTTCGACGAGATCGAAATTGCGTTTGTGCGAGCGGAAAAAGAAATCGAACAGGTCGCCGGCAACCGGGACCGCGCCGATACCTGCGTCCGTGATGAGATTCAGGAAAATCCGCGAATGTACATGCCACGGCAATCGCAGCCGCACCGACGTGTACAGCGCTGTCGCTCCCGTAACAAAGGTGACGGCATCACCGGCCACCGGAACGAGGCCAACCAGCGCATCGGCGCCGAACTTCACGCCGAGAACCTCAAAGCGGGAATCCAGCAATCTGGCCAGCTTGCGCAGCGCTTTCAGTTCCTCTCTCGCCGTTCGCCCGCTATCGAGGCGCACGTCCAGCAGGGCTTCGGCATTGGCAGCTGACGCTTTTTGCAAAGCCCGTCTCCTCGTGGGTGCGCGCATGATTGCACATCCCGCCAAAGCCTGCGACAGGCCTTCGCCATGACGTGCGGACCTGTTTACAAACTGCTGACTGAGGCCGACTGGGCCGCTGCCGAAGCGGCGGGCGCCACCGCGGCGGCGCTCGATATGGCCGACGGTTATGTCCATCTGTCGACCGGCGCGCAGGTGCGTGAGACGGCGCGGCGTTACTATTCCGGCATTCCGCGCGTCCGGCTGCTCCGTTTTGATCCCGCCGCGCTTGGCGACATCCGTTGGGAGAAAAGCCGGGGCGGAGAAATGTTCCCGCACCTTTACGGCCCACTCGAAATCTCGAAGGCCGACGCGGCCTGGTGGCTGACGCCTGGGCCTGACGGCGCACCGCAATTTCCGGAGGATGTGTGATGCTGGCTGATTTCGGCGCCCGCGCCATCCGCCTCCTGCCGCCGGAAGCGGCTCATAATGCAACCCTCCGCCTGCTGACGACGGGACTGGGCGTGCCCTGGCGGGCTCCTCAACTTGCGCCGGGCCTGAAAGTGACGCTGCCGAAATCGGGGCTGACGTTCGCTTCGCCGGTTGGGCTTGCGGCCGGGTTCGACAAGAATTGCGAAGTGCCGGACGCGGTGGCGCGCTTCGGCTTCGGTTTTGTCGAGTGCGGAACCGTGACGCCGAAGCCGCAGGCGGGAAACCCGAAGCCGCGCCTCTTCCGGCTGGAGGAAGACCGCGCGGTGATCAACCGGATGGGCTTCAACAATTTCGGGCTGGACTATTTCGTCCGCCGCCTCGCGCGTTACTCGCATGCCGTGCCGATTGGTGCGAACGTCGGCGCGAACAAGGATAGCGAGGACCGCGCCGGCGATTACGTCACGGGCATCGAGGCGGTCGCGCCATATGCCGACTACATCACGATCAATATCTCCTCACCCAACACCCCGGGCCTGCGCGGCTTGCAGGACAAGGCTTCGCTCACCGCCCTCCTCGCGCGGTGCGGCGCGGCGGATCGGAAATGCAAGCCCGTTTTCCTGAAGGTAGCGCCGGATCTCGACAGCGACGCCATCGCGGACATCTGCGGTGTGGTGCGCGGGGAAGGGGCGTGGCTCTCGGGCCTCATCGTCTCGAACACCACGCTGGCGCGGCCCGGCTCGCTGGCGAGCGCGGACAGGGGCGAGGCCGGCGGCCTCTCCGGCGCGCCGCTGTTTCATCCGTCTACAGCGGTCCTGGCCGAGGTCGCCCGCGCGCTGCGCGGCGAGTTCGACCTCGTCGGTGCGGGCGGCATCGCGTCCGGCGCGGACGCCTATGCAAAACTCCGCGCCGGCGCCCACGCCGTTCAGCTTTACTCGATGCTCGTTTATGAAGGCCCGGGCCTCGCCGCCCGCATCGGCGATGAACTCGAAGCCTGCCGCCGCCGCGACGGCCTTGCCTCTATTGCCGAAGCAACGGGCAAGGGCCTTTAGCTCAGCTCAGAGCACCACGACCTGGCGGGCGACGGTGCCTTTGTTTGCCTTCAGGTTCTGCATGGCGCCTGTGATGCCGTCCATGCCGATCCTGTCGGAGATCAGATCGTCGAGGTGCAACTTGCCCTGCCGGTAGAGATCGACAAAGCGCGGGAAGTCGATCCGGAACCGGTTCGAGCCCATCACCGCGCCTTGCAGGCGCTTCTCTGTGACGAGGAGTTCGATGCCCGGCACTTCAATGTTCACGCCGGGCGAGATCATCCCGATGATGGTGGCAACACCGCGCGGGCGGAGCATGTGATAGGCCTGTTCGGCGGTTTGCTTGAGGCCGACGCATTCGAAGGAGTAATGTACGCCGCCCTTGGTGAGTTCCTTGACGGCTTCGACGGCGTTGACCTTGCCGGGATTGACCACGTCGGTCGCGCCGAAGCGGATGGCAAGCTGCAGTTTTTCGTCCGACAGGTCGACCGCGATGATGCGGGACGCGCCGGCAATCGCCGCGCCGTTGATAGCTGCAAGGCCGACACCGCCGCAACCGACGACGGCAACGGTGGAGCCGGGTTCGACCTTGGCCGAATGGAAGACCGAGCCGACGCCGGTAATGACGCCGCAGCCAATGAGGCAGGCGCGGTCGAGCGGCATGTCCTTGTCGATGGTGCAGAGGGCGTTCTCGTGGACGAGGATCTGCTCGGCGAAGGACGAGAGGTTCAGGAACTGGCCGACCTTTTCCTTGCCGATGGAGAGACGCGGCGCTTCTTCCGGGCCGCGCTTGAACTGGGCGCCGTTGACCGTGTGGCAGACGGACATGTGGCCGGTGAGGCAATGCTCGCACACGCCGCAGAACGGCGAGAGGATCGAGATGACATGGTCGCCCGGCTTCACGGCGGTGACCATCGAGCCGACCTGTTCGACGATGCCTGCGCTTTCGTGGCCGAGGATGACCGGCATTTCGGTTGGGAAATTGCCATCCCAGAAGTGAACGTCGGAATGGCAGACACCGAAGGCCTTCAGGCGCACGAGCACTTCGCGCGGGCCGGGCTTCGAAATGGTAACTTCCTCAATCGTCAGAGGCTTGTTGGCCTCCCGCATCACGGCAGCTTTCATGGCTTGGTTTCCTCCCGGTTTTTGTGTTTTGCGGAGTGTCTCGCAAGGCGGCGGAATTGACCAGAGTGACGTTGGGGGAAGATTGAGCCCTGCCGCCCGGAAGCGCCGACCGAAACTCACGCGCTGAAGTGACCGATCGTTCGGAGCTTTTGACCCTTCTGTTCGCCGCTTAAGGCATGAAAACCGGAAAGGGCTGGAAACTCCACCTGGCCGTCGGCACCCCCGAAGATGTGGCCCCGGCCAATGCTCAACGCAAACCGGCGGCCGGGCTTCGGGTTGAGGTCTGGCGTGATGTCTCTCACGCCGTATTGAACGTGATGAGAAATGTCCCAGTGATGCGCCACTCCCGGATGGCGCACGTTGATCCAGCAATGACCCGTCGGCCAATTCGGCTTTGGAGTCGCGACGTGTCCGCCCATGACATAGGCTGCCTCGACCCCCAGAGCGCGCAAGGCAGCGACTGCGACGGTGTGCATGTCAACACACGTGCCAGAGGTCAGCCCGCATTCCAATGCGGGCATCGACTCGAGATCGTCGCCCAAGGCGATTTCTCTTTTCCCGTATTCAAAGTGGTCACCGATGAACTGAATGATTCGCGGGATCCGGAGTGGCAGGTCCATCTCGGGAAACTGCTGGCAGACTTGTTCGACGAGGGCTTGCGAGGGTCGTTCAAAACGGCTGTTGCGAGGGACAAAATGATCGTCATTGAGACCAGGCCCGGCTTCGTCATACGTCATGCGCACCGCGGGCGTGGCGCCCGCCTGTAGCGAGAAGCGATAGGCGGACGTGGTGCCATCAAGACTTTGAAGGATGTCGACCGGTTCGGCGCCTTCAAAAGCCACCTGCATGATCTTCTGCTCAAAGGTGTTGATCGGCACAGGAAACAAATAGTCGCCTGCGCTAATAACAGGCTGTTCCAGGTGGCATTCAAACTGGCTCATCTGCGACACCTTTCAATACGGACAGGCGCTTTGCAAGGGCGATATTAGGTTCGCTGCGATCGATCAGAACGCGTCAACCCGCCATCGCCTTCAGGGCGGTGCGGGTGACGTCGTCCGCCGGGAAGAGCAGCTCAAGGCGCAGGTCGCGGACGGTCACGTCTTCACTGGTGCCGAAATGGGCGATGGTGGAGAGGAAGCTCAACTGCCCGCCGGGCACATTGACGATAAGCGGAACAAGCGGGCGCCGCGGCGCGCCGCCGGGAAGGGGGTGCTTGAGGCTGGCGGCGTCGAGCGCGTCCAGCAGTTCCCGCAGCACAGGATCGTTGCCGGCTTCCAGCGCTTCGAGCGCGATGCGTCCGCGCATTTCATGGATGACTTCAGGCAGGTTGGCGATGAAGGCCTGAGCGGCGACGCTGTCCGTCAGCATGCGGACAAGATTTGTTTCGTCGGTCTCACCTTGCAAGGGCGCGAGCAGGGCGGCGGCGACGGCGTTGGCGTCCCGCATCCGCCAGTGCCGGTCGCACAGGATGGCCGGCCACGGCGCGTGGCGGTCCATAATTTCCTGAAGCACGGCCCGAAACGGCCCGAGCGCTTCGGAATCGAGCGGGGAAGCGGGGAACACCGGCGCGAAGCCTGCGGCCTGCAGCAGCGCGTTCTGGCTGCCGAGCGGCAGGACGAGACCTTCGGACAGTTGAAGCACCATCTCGCGACTAGGCTTCGCGCGCCCGGTTTCGAGGAAGGAGAGGTGGCGGGCGGAGACATTGCAGTCGAGCGCAAGGTCGAGCTGGCTCATCCGGCGGCCGGCGCGAAACCGGCGCAGGAGGGCGGCGAAGGCATCGCCCTCGGCGACGGGAAGGATGGGGGCACGCAGGCTCATGGGATCATTTTCGCAAGGCCGGGTGCGCCTGTCCATGACCTGCGCGGTAATTGCGGGACTTACCTCGTTGGGGCGAGGATGGGCCGTCCAATGACAGGAGACAGACATGAGCGGACTTTGGAAGACCTGGATCACCCTCTGGTGCTGGGGCGTCATTCTCTTCGGCGCGGTGCTCGCCACTGCCGGACTTCCGGCAACCGAAGGCATGGCCGGGCTGGCGTTCAGCGTGATCGGCGGCGCCGATGTGGGGCCGAGCTATTTCGATCCGCCGGGCATGCGCTTCTCCGTGGCGCTGATGGGCGCGGTGACGCTCGGCTGGGGTTTCACGATCCTGTTCCTGTTGCCGGCCATCCATGCCGCCGGCGCACCGGCCTGGCAGGGGCTCGTGGCAGCGATGATGATCTGGTTCGTGATCGACAGCGCCTTTTCCGTGATGACCGGCTTTGCCCTCAATGCCGTGTCCAACACAGTGCTCGTCATCCTACTTCTCATTCCGCTGATCGCCAGCGGCGCCCTGAAATCTGCCCGCTGATCATTCCACAACCGGAGACTTGCCGTGACGACGACCGAAACTTCTGCCGCCGAGACGGTTCACGCCTTCCTGAATGCCATCACCGCTTTTGACTATGACGCCGCCATGACGCTGATTACGCCGGGCTGCGAATATGAAAACATGCCAATGGGAAAGGCGATCGGGCCGGCCGGGGTGCGGGGCGTGCTGGAGCCATTCTTCTCGCCCACGCTGGAGAACGAGTTCCGCATCCTCCGGGAGTTGACGAACGGCAAGACGGTCTTCACCGAACGGTTTGACCGCCACCGCCTCGCGACCGGCTGGGTGGAGTTGCCGGTCGCAGGCGTCTGGGAAGTCGAGAACGGGCTGATCACCGTATGGCGCGAGTTTTTCGACCTCGCCACCATCCTTTCGAAATGGCCCGCGCCCGCGAGTTCGTTACTTCGCGGGGGCAGTCGCCGCGCCAAGCACGGGTGCCGGGGCCGGGATCAGGCCGAGCGCCCGGCCCATGACGTGGAAGATCTCGTTCTGCTCGATCACGCCGGAGATGAGATTGGCGCCGGGCCCGGAGGCGAAGGCGGCAACGTCTTCGCCGGCATGGGTTTCCGAACCTAGAGGAACGAGGGCGGGCTGGCGGAAGTCCGGCGCCAGTGTGTCGACTTTGGTGAGGTCCTGGCGGGTGCAGTCGAGGATGTCCTTGCCGTCCTTGTCCGTGCCATTGACGCGGCAGGCGCCGGGGCCGTTGGCATAGGAAAGCGTCGTGTACGGAAGGCCGTCAGCGCCCATCGCGCCGCCTTCGCCGCCGGCGCCGGCGACCGAGATGCCGAGGATCGGGTTGCCGCGCTGCGCGTAGCCGCTGATCGTCAGGGTGTGCGAGTGGTCGGCGGTGACGATGATCAGCGTCTCTTCTGGATCGGTCATTTCCAGCGCGGTGGCAACCGCGAGGTCAAAGGCCATTGCGTCTTCGAGGGCACGGATGGCGTTGCCGCCATGATGGCCGTGATCGATGCGGCCGCCTTCGACCATCAGGATATAGCCGTCCTTGTCCTGCGACAGGCGGGTGATGGCGGCGCGCGTCATGTCGGCGATGTGGGGCTCGCCGGCTTTGTCCTGCTCGCGGTCGAGTTCGTATTGCATGTGCGAGGGTTCGAACAGGCCGAGGACTTTGGCGCTGGTTGTGAAGTCAGTTGCTTCGAAGCCCGCCTTGTCGAAGATAACCTTGTGATCGGCGGATTTCGCCGTCCATTCCTTGGTGAGGTCGCGGCCATCAGCGCGCTCGCCGGTCTGGTCGGCATATTCCGGGTCCGGCGTATCTTTGGCGAGGAATTTCGAGCGGCCACCGCCGAGGACGATATCAAAATTGCCGGCCGGCCATTCGATCAGCTGGCGCGCAATGTCCTTGCAGGTGTCGGAGGAAGCGCCGCGCATATTGGCGTCGGCTTCCCAGTCGCGCAGGGGCACTTTTGCGTAGGTGGCGGCCGGTGTGGCGTGCGTGATGCGCGCGGTGGAGACGAGACCGGCCGAGAGGCCCGCGCGGGCGGCGAGTTCGAACAGCGTGTCGGTTTCATTGCCCGCAACGGTGGCGCAGTTGCCGTAGCTGGCGGCACTGGTGACGCCGAGCACGCCGGAGAGGGTTTTCACGCCGCTGACCATCGCGGTCGCGGTGCCGGCCGAGTCGGAGATCTGGAAATTGTGGCTGTAGGTTTTCGAAAGCGCCGAATACGGCAGGTCGTCCATCGCAAGGTGGTAGCTTTCGCCGTCCAGGCCTTTCGACTGACCCGCATAGATGCGGGCAGCCGTGATGGTGGAAATGCCCATGCCGTCGCCGACGAAGAGGATGACGTTCTTGGCCGGCTTGATGCCGCGCTCGGTGATGCGTTCGTCTACGGCCGCCGCGGCGCTCACATAATACGCGTCGGTGGACTGTTTCGGCGTGGCAACGGCGCGCGCCGCGGCTGTGTCGGTAGCCTCGGGCGCGCTGGCGCAGGCGGCAAGGACGGCAAGGCTGGCGGTGAGGGCGGTGAGGGCGAAGCGCATCGACAAAGTCTCCGGTCGGGAAAGGGCATATCCCCTGTAGCCCAGCTTTGTGACGGTTTCGACCCTCAGACGGAGGCGGCGGGCCGGCTTTGCCGTTTTTGCTGGGCGAGCCAGACGGCGACGAGGATGGCGCCGGCGCCGGCGCACTGGATGACGGTCAGCGGTTCCTTGAACAGCGACCACGAGATGGCGGCGGCCACGACAGGCTGCGCGAGCACGAGGATGCCGGCAACGGCGGTGTCGGTGGAGCCGAGGCCGGAGATGATCAGGCCTTGCCCCGCCACCTGCACGATGATGGCGAGCGCAAGCGGCGCGCCAAATCCCGCAAGGGTCTCGGGCAGGAAGGATTCGCCGGAAGCCGCGACGACGCAGAAGGCCATCGCGGTTTCGAACACGCTCAGCCAGAACATCGCCTCGAGGCCGCCCAAGGTGCGCCGGGCGAGTTTCGAGAACAGCATGTATCCGGAAACGAACACGGCTGCGAGCAAGGCGAAGAGGTCGCCGCGCAGCGCGCCTTCGCTCAGTTCGTTTCCGCCGAGCGCAAGGGCGGCAGCGCCGAGGATGGCGAGGATCGCGGCCAGGGCCCAGTTGAGGCCCGGGCGCTCCTTCAGGACGGCCCAGGCGGCGAGGCCGACGAGAACGTTTCCGAGATTGACGATAAAGGTGGCATTCGAGACGCTCGTCATCGTCAGGCTCCAATGCCAGAGCGCCATGTCGAGCGTGAAGAACATGGCGGCGACGAAGATGGCCGGGTTCGGTTTGCCCGGCAGCCGCCTATCCACGAGGAGAACCAGAGTAAACAGCATTGGCACGGCGAACAGGTATCGCCAGAAGGCAATCGCCTGCGGGCCGAGTTCGTCCAACCCCAAACGCAGGCCAATCGGCGCAAAGCCGAGCGCGATGCCGCCGCCGAGCACCATCAGCGGCCCAAGCCAGGGGCGCGGCTGGGTCACGGGACGAGGCGGGGCAACGGCATTTGTCATCAGTCCCGGGTCATCGCGCGGATATCGTCCGGCGTCATCCCTTCTTCGCGGTAGTCTGCCAAAGATTTGCTGCCTAAGCGCTTCGACAGCTTCTTGCCGTCGGGGCCGCGGATGAGCGGATGGAAGCGGTAGATCGGGGACGGCCAGTGCATCAGGGCTTGCAGGAGCGCGTGAATGGCCGTCACGGCGCGCAGGTCTTCGCCGCGCACGACATGCGTGATGCCCTGCAAGGCGTCATCGTGGCAGCAGGCGAGGTGGTAGCTGGTGGGCATGTCCTTGCGGGCGACCACGACGTCCCCAAACGCCTCCGGCCGGGCGGGCCAGAGGCGCGGGCCATCGGCGGTCCATTCGGTTACGGTCAGCTGGTCGAAGCGGGGACCGAGCGCTTGCCTGGCGGCGCAGAGCGACAGGCGCCAGGCGAAGGGCGCGTTCTGCATGAGGCGGCGCGCTTCCTCGGTTTCCGGCAGCGGGCCGCTGACGAAGCCGGCCTCGTCCGGATCGGCCCCGGCCGGCAGGCGGGCGGAAATCTCGCGCCGGGTGAGAAAGCAGCGATAGACGAGGCCCCTTGCGCGAAGGGCATTGAGGGCGGCTTCATATTCGCCCATGTGATCGCACTGGCGGCGGAGGGGGCCGCGCCAGGTAAGGCCGAGCCAGGCCAGGTCGTCCGGAATGGCGGCTTCGAAGGCCGGGCGGCAGCGGGTTTCGTCGATATTCTCGATGCGGAGGATCACTTCGGCGCCGAGCATCGCAGCAGCGTCCCAGACAGCAAAGGCCGAGGCGGCATGCCCAAGATGCAGGCGTCCGGTTGGGGAAGGGGCAAAGCGGGTGCGCAGCAGGGGCAGTGTCCTGAGAATAGAGAGTTTCCCTGTTGCACGGATTTGGTATGAAACGTATCGCCTTGGGGCATTTGAAGGTAGCTTAGATGTTGATTGCCGGTTGGCTCGAAACCGCTGACACGTGGCTGAAAACCTACGTACCAGGCGCCGAATGGCTTGCCCTGTTCGGCGCCCTCATGCTCGTGCTGACCTGCCTCTGGCTGTTTTTCCGGTTGATGGTCGCGCTGCAGCGCCTGGCCAGCGCCATCGCCAATTCAAGCCGCGCAGCCCGCGCAAAAGCGAGCAAAACGCCGGGTTTCCGCATCCTGATGGCCCGCCCGGTGGGCGCAGCGTCCGCCCGCAATGCCCGTTGGCTCAGCGGCGCGCTCGAGCGCGACTTGCCGGTTTTTTCGTTTGGCGCGCCGTTTTCGCTGGTGCCGATGGGCCCGATCCGGGGCGGCCTTGCCACCGCGGCGGTGGCCAAGGCCCGCAGGCGCATGGGAACCGCGGACGCCGACCTGTTCGTGTGGTCCAGCCGCCAGAACAAGGGCGAGCGTGGCCTTGAAGTGCATGGTCTGAGCCGGGGCGGCGGACTGACCGCGGCGGACGCGCGCCTGTTCAGCATCGCGCTGCCAAGCGCGCGCAAGGCGCAGACCGGGTCCGCCGCGCGTGTGGCGGCCTAC
>Ga0247832_1002761_pt1 | contig 25959 bp, 24 predicted proteins | sample LaCruzMarch2015__10_FD_192407 | JGI IMG/M metagenome (GOLD analysis project Ga0247832, IMG submission 192407) | Freshwater microbial communities from meromictic Lake La Cruz, Castile-La Mancha, Spain - LaCruzMarch2015_4m | ecosystem: Environmental > Aquatic > Freshwater > Lake | place: Spain... | reverse complement strand
GGGCAGATTCTTGAGCTAACAGTGACGGGAACTCCATCCAGGGGTTCGCGCCATGGGAATGACCGCGGACGGCAAGGGTTGCCCACGAGTCAAGTTCCTGATCCATGGCTGCCTTCGTAGATTTGGGTTGCAGCCCCAAGGAGTTTCCGGCCATGTAGGAAATCGGGTTACCGTTTGCATCGGTGGGAAGTAGGTAATGATCTCGGGCAAGTGGATGATCAAGTTCACGATCCCGGTGAAGGGCGTATTCCTCGCTCGCAAACTCAGCCTGGGTGCTCACCCCACCAGTCTCTCGCATCTAGTCTCCGGCGCTCGCCCCACCTCGCATCTCCAACGTAGACTCAAACCCATGAATACCGGGTTGGGAGAGGGAGTCGCCTCATGGACCTAATTTTCCCGGGAGCTATCTACCCTGAACAGGTTGAAGGTCTTGCTTGGTGGCCACTGTTGCTCGTGGCTATAACTTTGATTGTTTTCAATATCGTGAGCAACCGGGTAGCGCCGCAAGCTCACTATCTCCTCTGGGCATTTGTCGGCTCGGTTGTGCTCCTTGCAATCGGTTTGCTCGACGGTAATGACTTCACCGATATGGGCTTGGGCTTCTCCTACATTCTGCCCGGGCTGATCTGGGCTGGGGTTTCGATTGTGGCTGTTACTTTGGTCTATCTGATCGGGTCGATTTTTAAAAAAACTCGTGAGGCTTTTGCCGATGAACGAGTCGGGGCACTTTCCGGTGGTCGGCTACTTTTTCAATCACTGGTAGAGGTTCCGCTAGGAACGGTTTTCTTTGAAGAGATCGCATTTCGGGCGGTTTTGTTTTCGATGCTCGCCCGACGCTTTGACCTCACCACCGCAATTGTTGTTTCGGCAATCTTGTTTGGGCTCTGGCATATTTTGCCGAGCATCGGCACCCACGAGAACAATCCGGCTTTGGGTGGGGTGGTTGGCTCAGGGCGAAGGGGAAATATTTTGGGTGTGCTGGCCAGCGTTCTCACCACCACGTTGGCGGGTGTTTTATTCACCCTCATGAGGATTTTTTCAGGCAGTGTGATCGCGCCGATGGGGTTCCATTGGGCGACCAATGGCTTGGGTTACGCTTTTTCTTGGATCCTGCTTCGATCCCGTCGACGTAGTTCACGGATCAACCCAAAGAACAATCCAGGGGGTGAATGACAAGCATGTCATTTAAGGAATACGATAGGGACCCCGAAGAGGAAACCCTCGAGGGCAGCGAGCACGCCAGTTTTTTGGAGGAAAATCACATGTACCAAGCCGCAAGTGGGAATCCCCTTTCCGGTCCCTCTGGTGCAGAGTTCCCGCAGCTGTCTGATCGCGATCAGGCGATTCTCGGCTTTGAGCGTCAGTGGTGGAAGTACTCCGGTGCAAAGGAAGCGGCAATTCGCGAACTTTTCGACATGAGCTCAACCCGTTACTACCAGTTGATTAACACTTTGATTGACACCCCAGAAGCCTTGGAATTTGACCCCATGTTGGTTAAGCGCCTACGTCGGATGCGTTCAAGTCGCCAGGCAGCTCGCACCGCAAATCGCGCGAATATTCGTTAACTTCCTGAGTGTTTTATCACTTTCTTAACCGGAAACACGCGCATCTAGGTCTAGCATTTTGTTTCATAGGTAATGCGACTTACGATGTGTCATTAGGTCGACTGTTTGTTTGTCTAGGAGAGTGAATCATTGTGCGCCAGCGATCATTGGGTGCGTTCGGCTTATTGAAGAGAGGGCAGGCCGCAAAAGGTTGCGTATCCGCGATCGCCGCAGCACTTATCGCTGGCTCCTTGCTGGCTGCACCAGCCCAAGCTGCGCCTCGAGAAATAGTTGTATGGGTTGACGCACAATACAAAGATGCTGCGACAGCCCTATTCGCCAATGGTTACAAGAATAAAACGATCACCGTCACTGCGCGCGATATGTCAACAATCGCCCTCGACCTTCAAAAAATTGATCCTAATAGAGCCCCCGACATTGTGTTAGTTGACGGAGAACAGGTAGGGGAACTCGCAAACAATGAACTCATTGCTCCAATTGAAATTTCTGCCGCTACCTCGCGTGCACTCTCCAGTGTCGCAATCAACACTTTCAAAGTTGGCACCTCGCTTTACGGCACCCCAATCCAGCGCCAAAGTGTGGCACTCGTGACCAATGCGGAAATGATTCCTACCGCCCCCACGACCTTCAAGAAGTTGTCGAATATGGCCTTGAAGCTTGTCGCTGATGGCCGGGCCGAAATAGGCTTTGCGCTCGCGCAAGGCTTAGATGGCAACGCGTATTCAACTTACCCGCTCTTCGCCGGCCTCGGCGGTTTCGCTTTTGGAACAACCGCGACAGGAAGCTACAACCCCACCAGAATCGGAATCAACAATAAGAAGTTTGTGAAAAACCAGTCTCAAATTGATACATGGAATGCAAGTGGGTTGATCGATTCTAATCTGAGCGAAGAGGAGGCACGCATCGCTTTCACTTCGGGTCGGGCACCGTTCTGGCTCACCAGTCCGGAGGAAATCGTGAATCTAAAAACAGTCACATTCCGTTATCGAATCACTCAGGTCCCCAACATCGTAAAAGGAATAAATGCGGCGCCGCTTATGAAATCAATTGGTTTCGCGGTTACCTCCTTCGCCCAGACGCATAGAGTTCTGCCGGCCGCCAAGGACATCGTCGAAAATCAAATCACGACCACAACTGCGCAAACAGCCTTCTATGCTAAATCCCCGTATGTTGGCCTGCCCGCAAATTCAGTCGCGGCGGCTGCAACACCGGACCGCGTATTACTGGCATTCGGATCGGCAGCACTCGGAGCTGCCCCGTACCCCAATATTCCCGAATGGGGTCAGGTTTCCCTTGCACTCGGCGGCGCATGGCGCGATAGCACCCGTGGCGTAACTGCAGTCAAAGCCGCGACAGCATTCGCCGCTGCCCAAGCTCAAGCCGTAACGGCGCTCACTCCTGTACCAGAGCCAACTCTCACGCCGACAATCCCTTAATCACGTCATTTCGAGCGCCAGCTGGCACCTCAACGCGTCCCCACCCACCCCAAAAGGCTAATTTACCCACTGGCCTGAACAGGGCCATTCGGTCGATTCATAGGGGGATCGGGCTCGAATTTGCCATCGGATTTGCACTCTCACCCCGAGAGTGCTAACTTTTCCATTAGCACTCTCACCATGAGAGTGACAACTCAAAGAACCTAAATTACGGCAGTTTCCGAAAGGAACACTCTCATGGCAAAAATGATTTCATTCGACGAGGAAGCCCGTCGTGCACTTGAGCGCGGAATGAACGTGCTCGCTGACGCAGTCAAAGTGACGCTTGGCCCCAAAGGACGCAACGTTGTTTTGGAGAAGAAGTGGGGAGCCCCCACGATCACCAATGACGGTGTATCCATTGCAAAAGAAATTGATCTCGAAGATCCATACGAAAGGATCGGCGCAGAACTGGTCAAGGAAGTTGCCAAAAAGACAGATGACGTCGCTGGCGACGGAACAACCACCGCAACCGTTCTCGCCCAGGCACTCGTCCGTGAAGGTCTACGTAACGTAGCCGCCGGCGCAAACCCGATGGGTCTGAAAAAGGGCATCGAGCGTGCAGTTGCCGTTGTGTGCGACGAACTTCTCGCAATGGCCAAAGATGTAGAGACCAAGGAACAGATTGCATCAACAGCAGCAATCTCCGCCGGTGGCGACCAAGAAGTTGGCGAACTCATTGCAGAAGCAATGGACAAGGTCGGCAAAGAAGGCGTAATCACGGTCGAAGAAAGCCAGACATTCGGACTCGAACTCGAGCTCACCGAAGGTATGCGCTTTGACAAGGGTTACATCTCCCCTTACTTCGTCACCGACACCGAGCGCATGGAAACAGTTCTCGAAGACGCCTACGTCTTGATCGCTAACTCTAAGATCTCTGCTGTCAAAGATGTTCTGCCAATTCTTGAAAAGGTAATGCAGAGCGGCAAGCCACTCATGATCATCGCTGAAGATGTTGAAGGCGAAGCACTCGCAACTCTCGTCGTGAACAAGATCCGTGGCACCTTCAGAAGCGTCTCGGTCAAGGCCCCAGGCTTTGGCGATCGCCGCAAGGCAATGCTGCAGGACATCGCGATTCTCACCGGTGGCCAGGTCATCAGTGAAGAAGTTGGTCTCAAGCTGGACACCACAACATTGGATCTTCTTGGCCGCGCCCGTAAGGTCGTTGTCACCAAGGATGAAACAACAATTGTTGAAGGTGCCGGTAACGCTGAACAGATTCAGGGCCGTGTTAACCAGATTCGCGCCGAAATCGACAAGAGTGACAGTGACTACGATCGCGAGAAGTTGCAGGAGCGTTTGGCGAAACTTGCCGGTGGCGTTGCAGTTATCAAGGTCGGTGCGGCCACCGAAGTTGAACTCAAGGAGCGCAAGCACCGCATCGAAGACGCTGTTCGTAACGCAAAGGCTGCAGTCGAGGAGGGTATCGTGCCCGGAGGCGGCGTTGCACTAATTCAGGCAATGAAGCTCGCCGGAAGCAAGATTGATGCACTGGGCCTCACCGAGGAACAAGCAGTCGGCGCAAACATTGTTCGCGTCGCTGTCAGCGCTCCGTTGAAGCAGATTGCCGAGAATGCTGGACTTGAAGGTGGAGTTGTCGTGGAGAAAGTCCGCGAGCTACCTGCAGGCCAGGGTCTCAATGCTGCAACTGGCGAGTACGTCGACATGATCGCGGCCGGGATTATTGATCCTGCCAAGGTCACCCGCTCAGCACTACAGAATGCTGCATCCATTGCAGCCCTGTTCCTCACAACCGAGGTTGTTATTGCTGAGAAGCCAGAAAAGTCCGCTCCTGCAATGGGCGGCGGCGGCGACATGGGTGGCATGGACTTCTAGTCCCTGCAAGAACCCAATTAGTTCCCGGTAGGGGAGCAACTCACATAATGAGTTGCTCCCCTACTTTTTTCGCCAACCACCCTCGGCCACCAGCATTCCGAGTACTCTGTAACTGACGTTCTGGGAAAGGGGACTGCTCCATGAACAGTGTTCAGCCCGCGAATCAACCCGCTCGTCAGATCGAGGCCATTAGGCGCGATCATTTCAAGATTTTTGAATCTCGCGCATATTTAAATTCATGCTCCCAAGGTGCACTAGCCAATGAAGTGCGAGCGGCTTATGACCGATACCTCGACCAGCTGGAGGAATTCGGATCGCTTTGGGAAACTTGGGTTGGGGTACAAGAAGACGTGCGCGGGCAGATCGCCTCATTGTTTTCAACACAATCCGATCAAGTTGCCGTGACAACAAGTGCCTCCGCCGCGATGAACGCGATAGCAAGTTGCTTTGATTTTCGAAACGGTCCGAGCAAGGTGTTAACAACATCCCTTGAATTTCCCACCATCGGTCACATCTGGCACGCCCAAGAGCGCAACGGAGCGGAGATTGTCCATGTGCCGGCCGACCCTGATCATCGTTTACCCGCTGAGCGCATCGCTGCAGCAATCGACAACAACACCGCGATTGTCTCTATCACTCATGTCTGCTACCGAAACGGTGCAATGAATGACATCCGGTCGATCGTTAAAGCCGCCCACGACCGCGGTGTACCCGTTCTCGTTGACGCCTATCAATCAACGGGGGCCGTTCCCATTGACTTCGAGGACCTCGGAGCTGATTTCCTACTCGGCGGAGTTCTCAAATACATGTTGGGAAGCCCTGGGATTGGTTTTGCTTTAGTGAACAATAAGGCGCTAGCAGAATTCATCTCGACAGAGTTCATCCCGACAACCACAGGGTGGTTTGCGGCACGCGATATTTTCTCGATGGACATCTATAAATACGATCCGGCAAAAGATGCTCGAAGATTCGAAGCCGGAACCCCAAATGTTCCAAGCATGTATGCCGCACAAGCAGGGTTAAAGTTTTTGCTTGAGGTGGGCGTCAATAATGCCTGGGATATCTCAAGTCAGTTACATGATCAACTTCGCTCAGGTGTTAACGAACTTGGTGGAGTGTGCGTAACGCCAGAACACCCAGGTGAACACGGCCCGATGCTGGCGGTTGCATCCGTTGACGAGCATGCATTGGTCGATGCAATGGCTCAAGACAATGTAGTGGTTTCAAGCCGTGATGGAAACGTCAGAATCAGTCCTCATTTTTACAACAACAGTAAAGACGTCGAGATGGCCTTAGCGTCAATGGCCAAAAATCGACATCTGCTTGCCAACCGGTAGATTACGGGGATGGAACTGCTCGGATCATTTATTTTCGTAGCGATTGATGGCGCGGAAGTAAGTCTCAAAAGCGGAAGTTCGCGACTCATGAATGTTGACATCAAAGCGCCCGTGCGCTCAGGATCACTTCATATTATTGATTCGATCGCGACCATGAATTTGGTATTGGCTCTGGACAAACTCAAGACGGGAAACTTCCTCACGGATGCTGCCGCCAGGACTTTCATTAGTGGCTACAAAGCCCAGGACCTCGTTTTTAGTGGTTCAGGGCCGCACAATGGCAATGCATATGACGTGTTGGGAAACGCTGTAGCCGGGGAGATTGATGTCCAGCTATCCATCATTCTCACGTCAGTGGGGAATTCGGAGCAGCCAGAAGTGGAACTAACGGGTTCCGCGCAATTCGGCACGGTACACATCCCACTGCCAGGTATCGGAACCGTAGAAAACATGAATATCGAAATTGATGCTCAATTGGCTGTTCGCAAGGCTTGATCCCCTCGCCAGTGCTTCGGTGCTTTACATGCCAGGTGAGAGTTCAGCGGAATCAATAATGCGATACGAGTAGCCCTGCTCCGCCAAAAAGCGTTGCCGGTGTTGGGCAAAGTCTGCATCCAAGGTGTCGCGGGTGACAACCGAATAGAAGTGTGCGGTTCGCCCGTCAAACTTGGGTCGCAAAATCCGACCGAGGCGTTGGGCCTCTTCCTGGCGGGAACCAAATGATCCGCTTACTTGAATCGCGACGGTTGCCTCGGGGAGGTCAATTGAGAAGTTTGCAACCTTGCTCACGACAAGCAGGTTCACTTCACCCGTTCGGAACGCATGGTAGAGGCGCTCACGCTCTTTTACGCTCGTTGCACCGGTAATCACCGGAGCACCAAGGTGCTCACCGAGTTCTGCTAATTGATCGAGGAATTGACCGATCACAAGGATTTGTTCACCTTCATGCTTGTGTACGAGTTGTTCGACAATCTCGATCTTTTCAGCAGCACTGGCTGCCATGCGATATTTGTCCTCTTGCTCGGCAACGGCATAGGCCATGCGATCAGGTTCGGGCATGGTGACTCGAACTTCTACACAATCCGCTGGCGCGATGTAACCCTGATTTTCAATCTCTTTCCAAGGAGCGTCATATCTTTTAGGACCGATTAGGGAGAACACATCAGACTCTCGTCCGTCTTCACGGACCAGAGTTGCTGTTAGGCCAAGGCGACGTCGCGATTGAATGTCTGCGGTGAAGCGAAAAATTGGGGCAGGGAGCAGGTGGACTTCATCATAAATAATCAAGCCCCAGTCACGTGAATCAAATACCTCGAGATGCGTGTAAATTCCCTGGCGTTTTGTTGTCATCACCTGGTAGGTAGCAATTGTGATGGGACGAATTTCCTTTTTGGCGCCGGAGTATTCGCCAATTTCGTCAGGGGTCAGCGTGGTTCGCTTGAGTAGCTCATCCCTCCACTGGCGGGCGCTTACCGTATTTGTCACCAGAATCAAGGTCGTCGCTTGTGCCCGATACATGGCCAAAGCACCAACCAGAGTTTTTCCGGCACCGCAGGGTAGGACCACAACTCCCGAACCACCGTGCCAAAAACCATCAGCCGCGTGGGTTTGATATTCGCGTGCTTCCCAGTCGTTACGCAGTGAAATCGCATGACGTTCACCATCAACGTAACCGGCGACATCTTCGGCAGGCCACCCGAGTTTTACCAGAGCTTGTTTCAGATGGCCGCGTTCACTGGGATGAACGACAACGGTGGTGTCATCAATTCTGGCACCGAGAAGCGGTGCAACCTTCTTGCTTTTGAGGACCTCTTCGAGAACGGCAACATCGAGTGCTTGAAGGATCAGGCCGTTCGCTGGATCGCTGTTAATCTGCAGGCGGCCGTAACGCGACATGGTCTCGGCGATGTCAATGAGTAGTGCGTTCGAAACTGTGTAGCGCGAGTACCTAATGAGCGTGTCGATCACACTCTCGGCATCGTGGCCGGCTGCCCGGGCATTCCACAGGCCAAGCGGAGTGAGTCGATAGGTGTGAATGTGTTCGGGTGCACGTTCAAGTTCGGCAAATGGGGCAATTGCCTTACGGCAGGCAGCGGAATCAGGGTGATCAACCTCAAGGAGCATGGTCTTATCACTTTGTACGATGAGGGGTCCGTCGGTCATATCCTGCTCTCCGGTAGCTGTGCTCGATGCTGGCGAACAGGCAACCTTACCGTGCTACGGCTCAAGGGGCTGCTGCTGGCTGGAACTGAAGAGGTAGTTCCCTAGCGAGTGGCCAGTAGTTTCATCAGCATTTTCGACAGAAGTTCCACTCGGTGAGGAATCGCACTCGCAGACGCCCATTCACAGTCGGCGTGCGCCCCATCTCCTACGGCCCCCATTCCGTCGATTGTGGGGACGCCTGCGGCCGCGGTGAGATTGCCGTCACTCGCTCCACCCACGGCGCATTCCATGAGTTCGGGTAAACCCAGTTCGCGATTGGTGACTTGGGCGAGGGTGAATAACTCGGAACTCATGGTCGATTCCATTGCTGGTCGGTCGATTCCGCCGACGACTTCAATTCTGACCGGCAGGGTTGAAGTTGTTGAAACGGTTGACGTGAATGTACGGATTAGGTAGTCAACGCGTTCCTGTTCTGCGCGATCCCAAGCGCGGACATCAACATGGACTTCGGCGAGATGAGGAACGGTATTTGTCGTTGTGCCTGAATTACTGACGGTTGGAGTTACGGAAGTTTCACATTCTTTACTCGCCCAGCGCTGGGTCGCGAGAATAAACTCGGCCGCAGCCACAAGTGCATTGACCCCGCGATCTGGATCAAGGCCAGCATGAGAGGAAACTCCATGGAAACGCATCAAATAATTTGATGTTCCCTTGCGCCGAGTTTTGAGTGCACCGTCGAGTGACGGTTCCAGAACGATCACAGCTTTGGCCTTCGCAATTGATTGCGCGATTAATTCGCGTGAGGCGTGGGATCCGGTTTCTTCGTCGGTCGTTAACAGCATGCCCACACCGCTTGACTCGGTGATCCCGGAATCTTTGAGAGCTGCCCAACCTTGAACGACCCCCGCCTTCATGTCGAAGACACCGGGACCAGTTATGCGGTCATCGGTGATGGCGAATGGAATTCTCGACAAGGTTCCTATTGGCCAAACGGTGTCAAGGTGACCCAATAGCAGGAATTCAGGTTGATCCGGTCCCCATCGCCAAACGGGACGACCATCGTGAATCTCCACTCTGGAACGAGTGGGTAGCCAGTCATCTGCGAGTACTTGGGCGAGTTGGGTAATGGAGTGCGCGGATTCCAGGTTGCTGGTGGGCGACTCACATTCAACGAGTGCTCGAAGCGTCGCCAGCATGGCGGGCAGGTTAGCCGAAGGGTTGGCGGGCAAGTTGGCCGAGAATTCGGATTGCGTGGCCATGGGCTCTCCTCGAGAGGGGTGTGAAGCGCGGCAGATACGGTTGCTTCGCGCCTGAGCATATTGCCAGGGAAGATGTGGCCATCTCTTGGTGGTGGAACGCCGGTACCGCCACAACTGATTCGACCGAGGACTAACTATTGATTTCATTCATTTTTGCGGGTGCAATTCCGCTGATGCGCGAGATGGCAAAAGTTCGCACGTTGGCACTTCCGTGATCAAATGCTGTCATGGTGCCGTCACCCATACGAATTGGTTCAACGATCTGCGTGCTTGTGCTGCCGTCTGCTTCCGCGTAACCGATCCATACTGCGGTGTGGTGCTCCTGGGCACTTTTGAGTAGAGCGATGAGAGCAGAAGTGTTGAGTGAAAACACTTCTTCGGGCTCGGCCAGATTTGCCTCGGTTACCTCGCCTTTGAGGAGTGCTCTGGCAATACGCGCAGCCTCACGTTCGGTAATTCGCCGTGAATGGCGACCCAGCCGCGCTGCTGTTGCCGCTTTAGGCTTTGATTCGGAATCTTCGAGGACAACTTCCGTCGCGTTCTCAATGAGATAGGTCAAGGGCTGTGGAATTGATCCTTTGATCCATTGCCCAAAAAACTCATTGAAGTCCTGTGACTTCCATCCGGCCTGCATGCCGCGCTCAATCGTGTCGGCGGTAAATCGATAAACACTTGCTGCCCCACGGCTTTCGACATCGGCGATTGCATGTAATTTTTCGCCAACTTCCAGGGGGAGTGGTCCAGCCGCTATGACCGTTAAGTCTCCTTGAATAAGGAAATCAGATACCTCTGCTGGAAGTTTGAGGGCTGATCCGGCGACCGGAGCATCATCTGCTGTGATTCCAATGCCTGCTTCGCACAAAATTTCACCGTGAGCAATTCCAATCCATTCTGCTTCGCGCAGGGTGACTTTGGCGACTTCCTCTCGGCGGGCCCCGCGCCTCCGTGGGTAGAAGTGGTCAAGCGCTTTGACAAATAGTTTCCAGTGCTTCGTCGCAGCAGCGTCAGTGTTTTCATTCCACCATTGCAGTGTGCGAAGAGTTTGCCAGCGCATGACACCGACGGTGGGTGATTCACCACTTCCCGAGAGAGGTTTATTGCCTTCACTACCAAGTAGTGGAAGATCAAGCCAGGCTTGAGCGAGTACGACCCACTGCGATTCTTTTGACTTATTACGCCAAGCCTCATATTTTGTCGTGACTTCCCATTGCAAAGAAGTCGTTAGTGCTATGAGTCCAGCGTGATACAGAACTTCAATCAGTAGGCAAGCTTCGTTCAATGGGATTGCCAGAAACTTTGCAAGTTGATCAACATCTTTTGTTGCGATACCACCGGAGCGAAGTGCAGTTAGCGGTGCAGTTCGGAAAATATAAAGTGCGTCATGTGCCAATGACATAAATGTGTATGCGGCAAGACCTGACTGCATTTGTAAATCCTGTTTCGGGGCGGCGCCTTTTGATTCGGGGGGAACAGGAACAACGAGAGCATCTGAGTAACCCTCATTTAAAGTGTCGCGCACAGAAGTCACAGCGCTGAGTGAGTCGGGCAATCCCCAAACCAGACCCAATTTGAGCAGTACTTCAATCTCTACCCCAAGGTGTCCCGCGACAAGGGGATCAACGGACTCAGAGAGCGTATCGCTGCTCATCGAGTTTTCGCGAAGGGTAAACAAGACGTGTAATTGCGGTGCCGACAAAATATCTAGAGTTCGACTTACCGAAGGTGTCGCGGTTGCACGTCTGGCCAAACTAGAGATATCGGCGGGTGCTGGGTGAGCCAAATCTGGGCGACCCAAAAAAAGTTCAGTAAGTTCAACTTCGCTGCGACCGCGCAATGAGTCGGCCAGGCTTCGTGGACGGCTAGTGCTCATTCGCTTTGTGACCCCGATGGTTTAGTGGACATTGACGATTGAGTGGGGTGGGACGAAGGGGTCGAGCGAGTCGAGCGAGTCGAGCGAGAACGGGCCGACATGGTGAGCCCAACTAGAACTGTGGCTAGGCCAACCCCCGAGATCATCGATAAAAACCACCAAGTACTTGAAAGTTCAATGTCACTGACGAGCGGCAGTATCGCAATCAAGGATGCGATAATTCCAACGATCGTGAGGATCGCTCCCACTTTGATTACGCGTTGCGCTCGCGTTACTTTCGCACTTACGGCGCTTTCGGGCATCCCATTAGTCTAGGCCCTCATGGTTAGACCACCAGATCCGGAACCAAAGGGTGACTGCGATAACCTTGAGGACACTCCGTTGGGGGGTGGAAGTGCGTTATGGAGAGAGTGGGGCGAGCCGTGCCTACAGGAACAGTTAAGTGGTACGACGCAGAAAAGGGCTTCGGCTTTATTTCAAGCGATGAAGGCGAAGACGTCTTCGTTCACGTCTCAACCCTGCCCACCGGTGTTACCGCGTTAAAGCCGGGCACCAAACTCGATTTTGGAATTGTTGACGGGCGCCGGGGCAAGCAAGCTTTGACGGTGACTATTTTGAGTGAACCGGCATCAGTGGTCAAAGGTCACCGCAAAAAGGCCGACGACATGGCAATTATGTTAGAAGACGTCATTAAATTACTCGACAGCGTGAGTAATCAACTGCGTCGTGGTAAGTACCCGACCGATGCCATGGCTCAGAAAACTGCTTTGGTGTTGCGCGCGGTCGCTGACGATCTAGATATTTAGTACAAGTTTTCCTTGCACGTCGCCGTGCAGCATTGACTCGAATGCGACTCGGGCTTGCTGAATTGGCATTACTCGATCAATCACAGGCCTTGTTTTGGTGCGCTCCATTAATTCAAGTAACTCAACCAAGTCACTTCGTGACCCCATGGTCGAACCGTTAATTGAAAGTTGCAGAAAGAAAACCCGGTTGAGGTCTGCCGGTGGCATTGCGCCGCTTGTTGCGCCAGAGACGACTATTGTTCCGCCGGGGCGAAGGGATCGAAGTGAGTGCGACCAGGTTGCTTCACCTACGGTTTCAATGACCGCATCAACTTTTCCGGGCAATTTCGCATTCGATTCAAATACCTGATCTGCACCGAGTCCAGTAGCAAATGCACGCTTGTTCTCATCACGTGAAGTCGCCCAAACATTGAGACCCAGGGCTTTCGCCAAGATAATTGCGGCTGTAGCAACGCCGCCGCCTGCACCTTGAATGAGAACGGTGTCACCGGGTTGCGTGTTAGAACGCTTTGCCAGCATTCGATACGCCGTCAGATAAGCCGTTGGTAGGCACGAAGCTTCCTCAAAACTAATCGATGCCGGTTTGTCCAAAAGATTCTGGGCCGGGACACGAACACGCTCCGCGAGCGTCCCCGGGTACAACTCACTTAGCAGAGTGCGATGAACATCAAGGGTTTCGTCGAAGACTTTTCCATCGGAAGTATGGGAGTCACCAATCACCGCGTGCACGACTACCTCGCGACCGTCATCGGTTACACCGGCTGCGTCACTTCCCAAGATCATCGGAACTCGATCGGCTTTGAGTGCTTGACCCTTTAAGGACCAGACATCGTGGTGATTAAGACTGGCACTTTTCACGTTAACCGTTACCCATTCCTGGGGAGTCTCCGGTTCTGGAATTTCACCGACGGTTAGTGCATCGAGGGGGTTGTCAGGATTGACCGAGTGTGCATAAACGGCAAACATCTTGCTCCTTAACTTGCCTGATCCAATTTGAAAACCCAGATGCCACGGGCACCGACACCGCTGCTAGCAACGATTTGCAGAAGCACACCTTCAGCAGGGATCTCCTGGGCATCAGGGAATGTGAAGCGGTAATAAAGGCTCGTAATCGGGTTTTCGGTCAAACGTTGATTACCGAGCACCACAAACCAACCTGTTTCTGCAACAACCGGATCCACGCTAATTCCCACGGTATCGCCAGGAAAGACTGAGACGACTGAAACTGCATCGCCGGTTGCCGCTTGGGCTATCAAGTCTTGGGCGCAGTCCCCGGCACCGAGCTCTTCAGCGCCAAATGCCCAACAGGTTGCCTGCCGGTTTTGGCTATTGGACCCCGAGAAGACGGTGGCGTTGGGTAGAGGTTTTGTACAACCGGAAAGAACCAGCAATGCCGAGACGGTCAGGGTCAGGAGGGCAGCGCCCTTGCGAAACTGTGGGGTCATGGCGGTGACATTACCCGCTGTTCCCTCCCGCCCGCCTCATGGGAGAGACTTGGGGAGTGAGTACGCAACTGTCAGCCCTAGCCACAGCCGCTGAGGCACCAAATGTGGGTGTGGATCCAACATTTGTCTCTGCAGTAGATGAGGCAAAAGCCGCTGCAATTGTTGAAGCCGGCAATTCAGCTTTCATCGGTGAACACCTTGGATTGGTCATGGAAGCCGAGAACCTGGCAACCCACCTGTTTCAATGCACGAATAAGGCATATGTGGGTTGGCAGTGGGCCGTCACGCTTGCGGTTGCTCCAAAGAGCAAGTCCAAGGTCACCGTAACTGACGTTGTTCTGCTTCCAGGGCCTGACTCGATCCTAGCGCCGCCCTGGCTTCCCTGGAGTGAGCGAATTCAACCCGGAGACCTCAGCCCCGGTGACGTACTCCCAGCGGACGCGCAAGACGAGCGGCTCGTCGTGGGCTTTGCCGAATTTTTTGCTAGTGACGTAGACGAGGACTTTGAATACGTTGAGGAATATCGGGGCATCATGTCCGGTTGGGAATTGGGACTTGGTCGGGCTCGAGTACTTTCCGTTGTTGGGCGCGAGCAGGCCGCGGATCGCTGGCACAGCAGCGAATTCGGTCCCGCAACCGAAATGGCGCGACTAGCGCCAGCATCCTGTGACAGTTGCGGTTTTCACAACTCCTTAGCGGGTCCACTCGGGCAAGCTTTTGCCGTATGCACCAACGCACTCTCGCCGGCTGACGGCCGCATCGTCTCATTGAGTTTTGGTTGCGGTGCACACTCTGGCACCGTTGATCCAGGGTTTTATCCCGTTGAACGCGAAGGCTCAACGAGCATCGAGTAGAGAACTTCGTCGACTGCTCAATTAACTCTTAACTTTCCAGTCGGAGCCTGCGATTACGTCGGTGTAAAAAAGCCAAACCCAAGACTCCGGTCACGCTGGCGATCAGTCCGACACCGAACCACCAAACCGTAATGCCCGATGAACTCCCCGTGTTACCAGTCGGTGAGATCGGCTCAGCGAGTGCGATTACAGTCGTCGAAATGATTGCAATTACGGTGCCTATTCGTACCGGCAAAATCGCGTTGAAATCGGATGCGGCCATGCGGAAAGAGTAACGGCAAATAGGTCGGATGGGAATCATTGCTTTAAGGTTAGGGAATGACTCCAGGATTTCGAAGAATCGTCACCATAGTGGTGCTCGTGGCGCTCATTGGAAGTGTTTTTGTTGCAGCGATTGCGTCAATCTGATTCGTAAGTTTGGCTCTGTCGCTCTCCTGATGATGCTGGTGCTCGCACCGGCAGGCCCGGCTGCAGCCTCGACCGCGCCAGACGTGATGTGTGAATTCACCGATCTGCGTTTGAGCGAAATCAGTGGAATGGCGCCCTCGGCATTGCACCGAGGTGTCATGTGGGTTCATAACGATTCAGGCGATGACGCCAAGTTGTATGCGCTCAAGCTCAACGACTGTTCCATCGAGGGCGAACTCAGTCTTCAGGGTGTTTCTGCACGTGACTTTGAAGGCTTAGCCGCGGGGGTGGACCCTAAAGGGCGCCCAGTTCTGTGGGTTGGTGACATTGGGGACAATCGAGATTCGTGGAGTGATGTCTCGATCTACCAAATTCGGGAACCAAAAAAACTTGGCAATACGAGTGCGCAGGTGATCAGATATCGGTTTACCTATGATGACCGGCCGCATAACGCCGAAACAATTCTTGCTGACCCCCAATCTCAACAGATCTGGATCGTTACCAAGCAATTAGCCAGTGGTTCGATTTATGCGTTACCGAAAAAAATGAAAAAAACTGGAATAAACATCGCCGAAAAAATTGGTTCGGCCTCAGGGCTGATAACCGATGGTGCGATGAAACCTGACGGAAGCGGGTTTGTTCTTCGCGACTACTTCGATACACAGTTCTTTAATGGGCGTCCTGCTGGTGAACTTGTTCAAGACATTGAGTTACCCGCTCAACCACAAGGGGAAGCTATTGCTTGGCTACCGGGTGAGAATGCGGTTGTGATTGCAAGTGAAGGCGATAACCGACTTCTGCGTGTGCCGGGGCCTAGCGTGGTCGCGCCGAGCCGATCACAAGAACCCGAGCAAACACCCGAGCAAACACCCGAGCAAACACCAGCAGCGGTGCAGGGACAATCAATAAATTACGTGACGCTGGTAGGTGTTGTTTCAGGTGTGATTGTGTTGGTGACGGGCTTGATAAGTATCAGGAAGAGACCCAAAAATAGGAGAATGGGAAGTGCTAAGAAGGCTGAATGAACCCCGATTGCATCGGCTAAGGCGCCAAGTGCAAATGGCCCAACCCCACCTGCAGAGGCACCGGCAACGGCTCCTAATGCGGTTGCTCGGTCGTTCTGACCGCCAGAGGCCAGCACTGCCCGACTGAGCCCTAGTGGCCAGAAAATGGCGACGCCGATTCCGCTAATAACCAATCCGCCAATCATGATCGGGGCAGAGGTGTTCAGCCACACAATGAGCCAACCCGAACTTGCGATGAGTACAGCGATACTCAGAATCCGGTCCACGGGAAAGTACTCCGCAAATCGGGAACCAATTAACCGACCGATGAAAATGCCGAATGTTAAAGCGCCAACAGTGGCGGCAGCCGCACCAGCTTCAAGTCCACCGCGATCTCGCAATAGATCGACACTCCACAAGGTCAAGATGAATTCAGAGCTGATCAAAATAAATAGGGTGCCCAGCGCCCACCAAAACCGGCGGGGGAAAGGAACTTTTAGGGTCTCTCGGATCTGTTCGTCCACAGGCACCCGGAACGCGGGAAGGTTGTTTCGCATCAGGAGCAAACCGACCAGTAGACCAAGGAGTGTGATCCACACACCAAATCGCCAGCCAAGAAAAATTCCGACACCCACTCCTACCGCGATAGGTGCGATCGCTCCCGAGAGAGCTGCGACGGCGTTAGCTTCGGTTACCGAAGCCGGACCGGCTTCCTTCTGGTGGTCAAAGAGAAAAGCAATCGCACCGACAATGATTGCCGAACCAAAAAAGGATGCTACGAACGAGCCTGAAAGTGTCAAGATTATTCCGCCGGGGGCTGTGTAGAGAAGAACTCCGGCTGCAAGGCCAGCAACGGAAAAAATGATGAATCGCTCCCGACCTAGTTTCACAATCAAACGGGCGGCAATCAGTCCAGCGATGATTCCACCAACGGAAAGAACTATGACATGCAGACTCGCAATGGTGCGCGAGGTTCCCTGTTCATCTCTAATCAGGGCTTGGCTTGAACTAAAAGCGTAGACGAACCAAACGTATGAAGTAATGAGAATGTAACCAGCCCAGGTCGACCTATCTCGATGTGGCCTTGCGGCGACGAATTTGGTCACGACAGTTGCGCAATAACAAAATCAATCGAAGCTATCAGCGCTTTAACATCTTGTGGGTCAACTGCAGGGAAAACTGCGATGCGTAGTTGATTGCGTCCAAGCTTGCGGTAGGGCTCAGTGTCAAGAATTCCGTTCGCACGCAGTGCCTTCGTGATTGCTGTTGCATCAATTGAATCGTCAACATCGATGGTGGCAACAACGCCCGAACGTAAAGCAGGGTCGCTCACAAAGGGGCTGAGCAGGTCATTTGATTCGGCCCAAGAATAGATAAGTCCTGAGGACTCAGTGGTACGAGCCGTTGTCCAAGCCATTCCGCCGTTGGAATTAAACCAATCAACTTGTTCGGCCATCATGTAAATGGTTGCAAGTGCCGGGGTGTTGTAAGTCTGCTGGAGTAGTGAGTTCTCAATTGCTGTCATCAAGTCAAGAAAATCTGGGATCCAACGGCCGGATTCCTTGATCTCGCTAGCGCGAGCCATAGCTGCCGGTGACATGAGAGCAAGCCACAATCCACCATCTGAACCGAAACTCTTTTGTGGTGCGAAGTAGTACGTGTCAAACTCTTTGGCGTCAACCTGCAAGCCACCCGCAGCCGACGTTGCATCGATAATCATCAATGAATCTGCGTCAGCGCCAGCGACTCGTTTGGGGGTGAAAGCAACTCCGGTCGATGTTTCGTTGTGTGGAGTGCAGTAAGCATCGATTCCCGCGACCGCTTCAAAAACTGGTGCGCTTCCAGGATCTGATTTACGAATGTCTTGATCCCCGAGTTGCGGTGCCTTTTGAGCACCGGATGCAAACTTGGCACCAAATTCACCAAATGAAAGGAACTGGGCACGGTCGCGAATCAAGCTAAATGAGGCGATATCCCAGAATGCTGTTGAACCGCCGTTGCCCAAGATCACTTCGTAGCCTTCGGGAAGGTTGAACAGTTGAGCGAGTCCTTCGCGCAGGCGTTGAACCTCGTTGCGAACGGTTGACTGGCGGTGCGAAGTACCCATGTATGACCACCACACTTGGGCGAGAGCATCTGTTTGCTCCTTGCGAACTTTCGATGGACCGCTACCAAATCGCCCGTCGGTGGGAAGAAGTTCGGATGGGATCACAATGTCGCTCACGTATGGCTCCTTGGGTGGGTTCTGCTGAAATATCGCTTGAGTCTCGGAGTTTATTGCGTTGCCTGAGGGGGAGTCCCGGTGGACCGGTTGCCCGACCCGATCATTCGATCCGATTGGTGATTTCGGTCCAGACATGGTGAGATGAGGCCATGGAAAAGCCGGCGCAGGTTTCCGTACGAGACCTTCGGATTTCATATGACCTTGGGGTTCTCACCCACGACATGCTGGCCCAAAATCCATTGGACCAATTTGGTGAATGGTTCGCCCAAGCTGCGGATTCGCAGATTCTTGAGGCAAATGCAATGGTGGTTTCGACAGTCGGCCTAGATTCGCAAGGAAATGCGCGTCCGGCGTCAAGAACGGTTCTCCTCAAGGACTTCTCCGAATCGGGCTTCAGTTTCTATACGAATCTGGAGTCCGCGAAGAGTTTGGATATCGCAACTAATCCCAACGTCACACTGCTTTTCCCCTGGTATGAATTGCACCGGCAGGTAATTATTTCCGGTCGGGCACAACTTGTCCCTAGGAATTTGGTGGAGGAGTATTTCCATTCCCGGCCACGACAGTCGCAGTTGGGTGCCTGGGCTAGCCAACAATCCACACGATTGGAAAGCAGGGAAGTACTAGATACCCAATACGCCGAATGCGAATTGCGATTTGCTGAGCAAGAAGTGATTCCGGTTCCCGATTTTTGGGGTGGTTGGCAAGTTGTTCCTTATCGGATTGAATTCTGGCAGGGTCGCGAGTCCCGGCTCCATGACCGTTTCGTTTATGAGGCACAGGGTGACTCAACCTGGAACCCGACGAGATTGAGTCCGTAACTGTCGTAGATTCCTTGACCACTGTGTAAGTTCCGGTTGTGGCAAAAATCTTCGCTGACCTAACACCATTAAAGGTCAGCGCACCGTTTCGTCGCATCTGGTTTGCTCACGGAGTAAGCAATATCGGTCAACAGATGGCAAGTGTTGCCGTCGGACTACAAATATGGGAACTAACAAATTCGTCACTCATGGTGGGGTTGGTTGGACTTGCGCAATTGATTCCACTCATCGGGTTTGGGCTTTACGGTGGGTCACTCTCCGACACTTTCGATCGGCGCACGGTGGGCTTGATTACGGCGGTCGGCATGTGGCTGACCTCATTGATGCTATTCACCCAGGCTTTCATGGGTTTTGATTCCGTTGGTTTTCTATATTTGGTCGTCGCGATTCAGTCAGCATTTTTTGCGGTTGGAAATCCAGCAAGGCAGGCGATCATTCCTCGCATCGTGCCGGTTGAATTACTACCGGCAGCCAATGCCTTGGGAATCATGACGTGGAATCTTGGATTCACTCTTGGCCCATTGATCGGCGGCTTCCTTATTGCGGCGACAGGAGCCATCACAGCGCCCTACCTATTGGATGTTGTGGCTTTCGGCGCGGTGATTTACGCGATGTATCGACTTCCGAAGCTTCCATCAACGCAGTCGGCTGATGCAAGTCGAGGCTGGAAGTCGGTCAAAGAGGGTTTCGAATTTCTGCGCGGCAAGATCAACCTGCAGATGACCTTCTATCAGGATCTGGTTGCCATGGTGTTTGGCATGCCGCGCGCGTTATTTCCGGCAATCGCCGCACTCTGGTTTGGTGGCACCACCCAAGACATTGCGTTCACACTGGGATTGTTGACCGCGGCCCCCGCATTGGGTGGTTTGATTTCAGGAATCTTTTCCGGACCGTTGGGCGGAGTTCGTTGGCAGGGTCGGGCGATTGTGATTGCGATAATTGTCTGGGGCGCCTCGATTACGGCCTTCGGTTTTTCCAGGACTTTAATTATTTCTCTCGTTCTCCTCGCTATTGCGGGTGCCGCCGACAATGTCTCGGCAATTTTCCGAACGACGATCCTGCAGTCCGCGACACCGGATGAATACCGGGGACGATTGCAAGGAGTTCATACGGTTGTCGTCGCAGGTGGTCCGCGCCTGGGCGATGTGGAAGCAGGAGTTGTCGCTTCGCTTGGAGGTGAAGCTTTTTCGGTGATAACCGGGGGCTTGGCGTGTGTAGGACTTTCGGTCGGCCTCGCTGCCAAATTTCGAGGCTTTTTGCGTTATGACGCTCAACACCCAGTTCCTTAGGCCGGTTTGCTTCGGCTTTTCGCGTTGTATTTAGCCGCTCAGCCGAGATGTAATGAGTTCATCAACAGTAATCCTTTGATGCTTTGCTTCGGCCTTCAACTTCTTGCGAAGTGATTTGGGGATGGTGATGCGCATCTCAACCGGCTTATCCTTTCGCGAGAGCTTTACCGAATCACTCGCGTTACCAAATCTTGCTGAGTCGTGACCAATGTGTTTTGGTTCAGCAGATGCGTCATCGAGAACTGGGTGAACACTTGAATCAACCGACTTGCGCAATACGGGTCTGGGTGTTGAACTGAATTCCGTTTTAGCCATGATTAACCCCACAACCTTTTCCTTGGCGACATGATTGCAATAACTTGGTCAAAAACTGTACCGAGTTCACGACCAGCGGGTGAATCCCATGCATGAATCGGCATTCCGGCAGACTCCGCTTGAGTGATCGCATTGCGTTCGGGAACTTGAACCTCGAGAACGACCGGACCAAATGAATCCCGTAATTCGGCAATGCGATTGCGGTGCTCGGCAACGGTTGGTCGGACTCGGTTGAGCAGGATACGTGCGGGGTTGAGCATTGGGTTGGACGCCAAACGAATCACGTCAACAGCCTCAACGGCCTGCTCGGCTCCAGCTAATGCAAAATAGGCGGGCTCGGTAACAACGAGAGCATCAGTTGCCGCGTGCAGGGCGTTGCGGGTCATCTCGCCCAGTGAAGGCGGACAGTCAATCAAGACCAGGTCGTATTGGCGGGGGAGATTACCCAGAGAGATTCGAAGGCGCTGCGAGGAAAGTGGACCTTCAATTGTGTTGCGGTGTTCAAGTGAGCGATCTGCTGCGAGAACTTGGACTCGGTTACCCCAGGCAGAGTCAACGATGGCATCGGCTGCTATTCCTGGGCGAGGATCGGCCAGTACGTCGTTCATGGTGAATTCGGGATTGGTGACCCCAAGGCCCATGGTCGCATTGCCTTGGGGATCAAGATCAATAACCAGCACTCGTTCACCACGCTGCCAGGCGGCACTTGCCAGCCCCAAAGCAACGGTGGTTTTGCCCACGCCACCTTTCATGGAGAGCACGGCCAGGGTTTGCATGGCCCAACTCTATGAGGCGTGAGCCCCGAGTGTGCAGGCTAGGTACGGCCTTTAATTGAAGCAAAGTCGGCCAAGGCCACCTCACGTTCCGCCTTGTGGTCAACTAATCGCTCTGGGTAGCCCTGGTCGTAACCGTCGAGGGTGTCCCACGGCTCGTGAACACTCCCCCCAACCAGGTGGGCTAATTCAGGAACGTACTGGCGCACGTAATTACCATCGGGGTCGAACTTTATTCCTTGAGTAATTGGATTGAAGACTCGATAAAAAGGTGAGGCATCTGTTCCGCACCCGGCCGTCCATTGCCACCCGTGGGAGTTGCTCGCAAGGTCACCATCGCGTAGGTGCTGCATAAAGAACTTAGCGCCGCGTTGCCAAGGGATATGCATGTCCTTGATAAGGAAACTCGCAACGATCATGCGCACCCTGTTGTGCATCCACCCGGTTGACGTGAGTTGGCGCATCCCGGCGTCAACTATGGGGTAGCCGGTGCGCCCTTGACACCAAGCATCGAAAAGTATCTCCGCTTCTGCGCCGCTTGCCCACGGCATGATGGAGTCATATCTTGCATCCAGCGAACGGGATGCACTCAAGGGGTTATGAAACATTATGTCTGCATAGAACTCACGCCAACAAATTTCCTTAATGAACACAATGTCTTCAGGCTGCAATTCAGCGAGGAGTGAACGCGGGTGGATCTCGCCATATTTCAAGTGGTGTGACAGTGCGCTCGTGCCATCAAGGTCGGGGCGGTTACGAGTTTCGTCGTATTGCGCAAGAGCCGCCTTCTTGAATTGTTTCCAACGCTTCCACGCGGCCGCTTCACCTGCAGGGGGAAGTGGAACAGGACTCATCACTTGTGGCATCGGCTCAGAGGGTGCCGTGACAAAAGTTGGGAGCGCACCGGTTGCAGGTGCTCGCCAACCATGGGTCGCCCATGCCTTATAAAACGGAGTGAACACGCGGTAGGGCGTGTCATCGGATTTAACTACTCGACCCGGGACTACTGCATATGGTGAACCGGTTCGCACCAATGGAACGTCAAGTTCTTTCTCAACTTTGGTGTCTCGAGCACTGCCATAGGGACCGAAATCAGCCGCGATGTGAACCGAATCGGCGTTCACTTCTTTCACCAGTGCCGGAATCACCATGCTGGGGTCTCCAGTACGAATAACCAAGTTCCCCGCGAGGGATTCATTGAGTGAGGTCAAGCTCGCCAACAGATATGCGCGGCGAGTGTCACTGGATGCATCCCAGAGGACAGGGTCAAAGACAAAAACAGGTAATACTTCACTGCCCGCTGCAAGCAAAGCAGGGTTGTCGCGAACCCTAAGGTCGCGGCGGAACCACATGATGCTTGTCACGAGACAACATTACTCACCGTTGCACGTGCGATAAGGCCTCGGGAAGCTCTGCTGATTTCAGGGTGGTGGGAGTTGGAGTGAAGCCTTTCGAGAGATGACTTTCATAGCCTCGCGCCGTGCCAGGGCTGACAATTCGGGTAGGGAATCCACGTATTCGAAAACCCAGTGAGGGTTTGTGTGGGAATAGTCTCGTAGCGCCCAGCCCACAGCCTTAGCGATGAAGAATTCGATGTCACTGGCTCGCAGCGAGCAGAGTTGGGCAAGGCGTTCAGTGTCTGTTTGTGCCTTAAGGGTTAATTGGTGCGTGAGCGCGCTGCGAACGATCCACTTATTCTCACTGGTGATCCACTGATACATGATGGGTACGCACTCGGAGTGTGTTTGCACGAGGCGCCTGATGAGCGGATTGAGGGCATCGACACTGTCCCACCAGGATTTGTGGGTAATGAAAAATTCTGCCGGCTCACCGATAAAGGCAGGACCGATTAACTTTCGATGATAGATGAGCGCATCCACACCGGCGTGTTGGAACTCGCGTTGCGGCAGTTGATGGAGGGCTCGAGCGAGTTCGACGACTTCCTGCTCACTTGGAGTCGAGTAGCGCTTCAGTGTGTTGTTAACGGTGTTCCTGCGCAGTGGTGTTGCGATCCCCAGGAATTCAAATTGATTGCGCATGTAGCCGGACATTCCCTGCGCTTTGACCGGGTCGGCACTGCTGTGGAGCTGTTCTGAGATCGAGGTCAGGATTTCTGCCTGAGCCCACTTTTCTCCCATGGATTCAATCGTAATTACCCGTTGACCGCATTCGGGGTAGATTAACCATGTGAGCGAGCTGATTGACACCACCGAGATGTATCTGCGCACGATCTTTGAGCTGGAAGAAGAGGGAATTCCTCCGATGCGCGCTCGAATTGCGGAGCGTCTAGGACAAAGTGGTCCGACAGTCTCTCAAACTGTTGCCCGGATGGAACGAGATGGCTTATTGCATGTTGATTCCGAACGTCACCTCAAGCTCACCACAGAGGGTCGAGAGCATGCAACCCAGGTCATGCGCAAGCACCGACTGGCTGAATGCATGTTGGTCGACGTCCTCAAAATGCCATGGGAGGAAGTTCACGCTGAAGCATGCCGTTGGGAGCATGTGATGAGCACTGCAGTTGAGATTCGTCTTTTGGAGTTGCTTTCCCACCCAACGGTGTCACCATTTGGGAACCCGATTCCGGGGCTTGAGGAAATTGACCCGAATTACGCTAAAGCAAGCGACTCAGATCTCGCGGTGATTAGCATCATCGAGGTGGTTGAGCGCGAACCGCGGCAGGTGACTATTCGTCGATTAGCCGAGACTATTCAACATGATGAAATTGTCATGGCTCGTTTGCGCAGAGTTGGAGCCTTGCCAGGCGCTCGAGTTAACGCCTACCGCTCGGATACCGGAGTGTTCATCGGTAGTGCAGGTGAATACACCGAAGTGCCGCTTGAAGAAGCAGCGCATATTTTTATTGGTGCTTGATCAGTTAAAAAACTGAGCGAAGCGGCATTCCTGACTGCCCCCGCGGGCCAAGTTTTACCCCGAGCATTTGATGCAATTGAATTGTGTTGAGGTCAAACCCCATCCGGGATGCGGCCATATAAAGTCGCCAAACTCGGGCAGTTCCTAAACCAGCTTCTGCGACAGCTTCATCCCAGTGGGCTTCCAAGTTCTCTCCCCAATGCTTGAGGGTCAGTGCGTAATGTTCGCGCAGATTCTCTTCATGTCGGATTTCAAAACCTGCGTTATTAAACGCGTTCATGATCACACCTGGGGCCGAAAGTTCCCCGTCGGGGAAAACGTACCTATTAATAAACGACTTGCGGTAATGCGTGGGCAGTTTTTCATCTGGCCGGGTGATCGTGTGGTTGAGCATGCGACCTTCGGGCTTCAGTTTTTCATAAAGGAAACTGAAATAGGAAGGGTAGTTGTCGCGACCAATATGTTCGGTGAGACCGATAGAAGAAATTGCATCAAAATCGGTTTCGTTTATATCGCGATAGTCACTGAAGCGAATCTGGGCCGAATTTTCCAGGCCAGCTTCTTTGATCGCGCGATCCCCCCACAGCGCCTGCTGCTCGGAAAGGGTTACCCCGATTGCTTGCACCCCGTAGTTTTTGGCGGCGTGCATAACCATGCCACCCCAGCCGCAGCCGACATCGAGAAGTTTCATTCCTGGCTTGAGCCCCAACTTGCGCGCAACGAGATCGAACTTCTCTTCTTGAGCCACCTCCAAGCTGGCGTCCAGTGAAGGGAACACCGCACATGTGTAAGCCATGGACGGACCGAGTATCCAACGGTAAAAAGTATTCGAGACGTCGTAGTGATGATGTATTGCCTCGGCGTCACGCCGCTTTGAATGACGACTCCCCTTGAGAGCGCGTTCCAGGGTGGGTGGCTCGGGGCGCTTAAGAGCAAATGGCGCGAAATTTTTTGCAAGTGCTGCCTTGTCGCCAAGGGTAAGGTGAGTAAGTTTCATCGGGTAAAGGCGCGAAAGAGTTGTGTACGCGTCACCGACGATGTCTAGGTCACCGTTGACATAGGCGCGCGCAAGCCCAAGTTGGCTGGGGGCTGCTGCCAAATACTCGACGGCGCGCGGGGTTTTGACCTCGATAATCGCGTCATTGTCCTGTGGCCCGAAAGTGGAACCGTCGTAAGCGCGAAAACTCACATTACGTTGCGTTCCAGCAACCAAGCTGAATGCGTCGGCTAACTTCACGCTTCCCCCACCACTTTCTCGTAGAGTCCGAGGAAACGACCATCGGGGTCGTATTTCCTTTTTACCTGTTCATAATCTTGGCCCCCATAAATGGACCAAAATTCCCCCTCGTTGTAGAACGCGGTCGAGTATAGAGATTTTCGTCCGCCCATTTTGGTCACTTTGTGCTCAATTACCCGATTTTTTTTCCCGTCCTCGGGCTTCTCCCCGGCGGCAAGTGGCACGGTTGACCAGAAACCCACGTTCACGTACAACTCATCAGGGTCGAATTCATAGAGTGGCCAGCGCGCATTGGGGTCTCGCTGCTGGAGGGGGCAAAGCCAGATGGGTTCGATACCAATTTCCGCGTGAAAGAAATCAAGAAATTCAGGAAGGTGATCAACCGGAATTTCAATATCTTGCAC
>Ga0247832_1002758_pt1 | contig 25981 bp, 18 predicted proteins | sample LaCruzMarch2015__10_FD_192407 | JGI IMG/M metagenome (GOLD analysis project Ga0247832, IMG submission 192407) | Freshwater microbial communities from meromictic Lake La Cruz, Castile-La Mancha, Spain - LaCruzMarch2015_4m | ecosystem: Environmental > Aquatic > Freshwater > Lake | place: Spain... | reverse complement strand
ACCAATGTGCCAATCTGAGGTATGCAGGATTCTCATGTGCAAAACCTACTGTCTGGCCCTGACGAGTTCTAGGTAAATACAGCCTTCTGATCGATGGATGGTCAGGGTTTAACTTGTCAGGCGTTTGGGGCAGGATTGCCTCATGGATCACAACGAGTACTGGGTGAAGGTCACCAATTCGGCTGCAGGGCCAGAAAATGAGGCATCCGACTCACAGTTGCTTGAGAAGCTGGCACAAAACTGCGCTGAGTACGTAAAGTCTCTTAGAGCTACAGAAGAGAATGTCCAGCAAGCATTCTTTGCGATCTATAACTTACAAGATCGATCTGTATTGGCACATTACTTGCAGGCAGTAGAAGATCCTAAAATCATCCGAATCATTTACGAAGTTGACGAAACCGAAAGTGCAAACATCGGCGACCCAATTGGGGTGATGCTTGCAGGAAACCCAAACACACCCAAAGACGTTTTGCAGAAGCTCTCTGAAATTGATTGTGTTGAAGATTTTGAGGATGAGCAGATTCAAGATGCCCTCAAGCAAAATCCATCTGCAGCATTCTTGTTTTCTCATACAAAACAAGCAGTGGAATTTGATCAAGAGAAGAAGCCATGACCGTGGAAATGAACCAAAAGTTCCAGGAGGGCGTAAAACTCTGGGACGGCGGTCGTGAACAAGAAGGCGCGGAACTGTGGGCAGACCTCGCCCTTCTAGGTCATCTGAATTCAATAACAAAGCTTGCGCGGATATTTATAGAACAAAGAGAGTTCGAAAAATCTGAAACTTACTTGAAATACGCACCAGATCAATCAAGTTCACATGTTCAAAATCTTAGATTAGAAATTGCAAATGAGCGCGAACTTGAAAATTTACACATTGAAATGGCGGCGAACCCAGAGACTAAATTAGAGATTCTGGAGAATCTTTCCAAGGATGGAAGCATTTACATCAGACACAATGTTGCTGCAAATCCTTCTACAAACCTCGAAATCCTTGAATCACTTTCTAAAGATCCAAGAGCACTTGTTCGTGGTGCCGTGGCATTGAATCCGAACTCTAGCCTTGAGATTTTAGTTCAATTATCTCAGGATGTTAGTTTTTTTGTACAAGATGAAATCGCGGAAAGGTTAATGGCACTTGCGGAGAGTCCACGTACCAGTCCGCAAATCTTAGAGCAGTTGGCCCAGATTGAAGATTTGCGTGATGGAAAAAGTGAGTCGAATATCCGTCGCCGAGTAGCAGAAAACCCAAGCACACCTCCCGTTACTTTAAATGCTCTTTCAACAGACAAAGATTTCCAGGTTCTATGGGGTGTTGCTCTAAACCCAAGTTCGAGCCACAGTGTTTTAGAGAAGCTTGCGCAAGAAGAGGACCACTATGTTCGAGAGTACGTGGCCAAGAATCCAAAGTTGGATCAATCGATTTTAGAGAAACTTTCTCGAGACCCCGAGGAAGGTGTGAGAATCAGTGTTGCAGGAAACCCAAGCACGAGCCAAGCTACGTTAAGAATTCTTTTAAAAGATGAAGAAGAAGTGCGTGAAGCCGTTGCTGAAAATCCTAATGCGGGTCTTGCAATCCTGGATTTACTATCCAAAGACGAGAGCGAGCGAGTACGTAGAAAAGTTGCTCTGAATCCGAATTCAAGTGCCCAGATTCTCGAATTATTAGCCGAGGATGAGGATTCTGATGTCTCTCAGAATGCCAGACGAGAATCTATCTCTGAACCTACAGATGACTTGGACCCTGAATCAACCGAAGATACTGAAATTTCAGTAGGTATTGAAAAATTAGAACTCTTATTAACCAATACTGATGCGGAAGCCAGGGGAGAAGTCCTAGAAGATACAAATCTAATCCTTTGGATTGCTTCAGCCCCTATTGATCTTCTGGCGGCTCTTATAAGTGATGAAAATACGTATCTGAAAAGACGGGCACAGAGCACACTTAAAGAGAAACTCTTTAAATATCAATCAAATGGATCTGGCATCTTCTTGAATAAAGAGATGCTTAAAGCTAAAAAGGAATTTCAATATTTCTCAGATGCAGAGAGATACTTCAAGGACGGTAAGAATGATGATGCTGTCGAGCTGCTTTTTGAGTTAGCAGTTGGCGGACACATTGAGTCATTTGAAAAAATATATGAAATTTTTCTAAATCAAGAGGATTTTGAATATGTTGAAGAACTTTTAAATGACTTTCTGATCCAAGACAATCCAATAATTCTCTACTTACGAGCCAAACTCATTGAAAAATGGAAGTCCACTGATTTGGATTTGTACATTAATGCAGCAAGCGCTGGAAGTTTAAGCGCTATGTTAACGTTAGTTGAAAAGCTCGCTTTGACAGATAGAGAAGAAGCGAAAAAATGGTTGAATGAAGCAAAGAAAATCGGTATTTCTGGTACTCAACACTATGAAGAAATGCTTCAAATCAAACCATTACCAAAGTCTCTCAAGATAATCGTCGTGACAAGTGACGAAACAGGTCAGTGGTTAGAATATGTAGTTCAACGTTTTGAAAGTAGCGAACTTGTCTTTGAGTTTGAATCTTTGGAAACAGCAATTGATTATTGCATTTCGCAAGAATCTGGCTTTGCAGTCATCCAGGTAAATGAGGATTGGGTCCGATTAAACTCTGAATCTCAATATCGCATCAAGGTTATAGCCCATCGCAGCAGAGTTACTATCGCTGAAGGTATTTATGAGTATTGGTTCGGCGACTTGAATGACATTGATGCAGCGGTTGAGGAAGTTTCGGCTAGAGATTCTGACTGGGAAATGGTCTATTACGTTTCAATTGATCAAGAAGTAGGGGTAAGTTATGAAGATGATGAAGACGATGAGTACTCATTCGATTCTCCCAATCCTTACCAACCGCCACAGCCACAGATAGCGGAATCTACAAAACGCAGTGGTTTTGACTTTATCTAGACTCGCAGGAATTTCAGCTCTTCAATCGGAGCGGTTCATTAATCATTTAACCTCCCGCCATAAGGGGACGAAGAGCCCTGCCAAGTGGCTCGAGTGGTCACAGACGCCTTAGCCAAGATCTTGCCCCTACCCGAACACCTGTTCGAATACTGTGTTACTCTCCGCTTCCCCCAAAAACTGCCACCTGCCGCATGATGCCTATTCAACTATTGCAAGTTGAACCTTATCTCACGAATAATCAGCGATTGAAGTTTGGGGGGAATAAAAACATGTCAGGAACTGAGGAACTCTTAGCATTTGTACAAAAAAGGATAAAAACTTTAACAAAAATTCGAAAAGAAATGCTGGCTGCAGGAAATCATGAAGCAGCAAAATACTCAGAAGGAGCATTGGACGCATACGAAATCATGCGAACTAAGATTGAAGGCCAAGCGCAATTGGTTAGTGAAGAAGACGACGAAGACGACGAAGACGACGATGAAGACGATGAAGACGATGAAGACGATGAAGACGATGAAGACGATGAAGACGATGAAGACGATGAAGACGATGAAGACGATGAAGACGATGAAGATGATGAAGACGATGAAGACGATGAAGACGATGAAGACGATGAAGACGATGAAGACGATGAAGACGATGAAGACGATGAAGACGATGAAGACGAATCGCTAGAGAGAATTGACCCTAAGGAACTAACCTTTATTGGGACTTTCGCAGTCCAATCTGGATGCGCTTTTGCAGGCGATCCTTTTGGTCTCGTGGATTACATTGCCAATGAGACTGAAGAGAATCGTTCGTGGAATTCAGCTAACCCTGATCAACGCCACTCATTTTCATATCAGGGTTTTAAAAACATGGCCGAGGATTTTGGATCTTGGGGATTAGATTCAAAGGTAGCAGTTTTTAAAGCTAGTCAACCTGGCAAAGTTTACGCACGCATGAATGACGAGGGAACTATCAACCTGGTAGTCATTTCATTCAACGAGAAATTTGTCGAGGCAATTTCTGCTAACGATTTACTAAATGGGGACGATGTGTCTATTGATTCAGGGATACTTATGTTGGGGGACCCATTTTTTCTAGGGTCTTGGGATTTGAACCAATCCGAAGGGGAAGAAGTAAGGGTTGGTGATTATTCGTTCCAAGGCGCGAAGGCGGCGCTTCAAGGAAATCATTCAGCTGTTTTAGGGGATGGAACAGCGATGGTTTTGGATACAAGTCACGGCGATGGCTTGTATCCTATTTTCATTCAAGTTGAGAATAAGCATGGTGGGGTTGTTTATTTGGAAGATCTCATGGCTAAAGATGGCAAACTTTCTCCCAGTTGGATTAGCAAAGCAGGCCGAGTAAAATACGTCGTGATCGATTTCGAGCATCAAGTCTGGGATTATTAACTTATTTCACTTAACTTAATCGCAAAGACTTTGGCAAGCGCAGCAATTTGATTTCTACGTAATGTTCGATTCCTTTCGCTTTGCACTATTCTTATCAGGTGAGATATTGGTGGGTAAACCAAAACCAGACATTCGATTATGAAGTGCCTGGAGGGTTTCTGTGGTCCCCAAAAACTCGTATCGATGGTGCCAGGAATTACTTTTACGAATGTATGAAAGAAGTAGTTCCAGGAGATCTAGTTTTTTCATTTAAAGACACATATATAAAGGCGATCGGCGTTGTTCAAAAGTCGGCGTACGAAGCTCCAAAACCAGATTTTGGTGGCCAAGGCGAGAACTGGGCACAATCTGGGTGGTTGGTAGAGGTCGAGTTTTCAAAGAATATTGTTGAATTCAAGCCCAAAGATTACATGGATGTCATCGTGCCGCTCTTATATCCAAAGTATGCACCTCTACAGGAAAATGGCTCTGGCCTGCAAGGAGTTTACTTAACGGAAATTTCAGAGGATTTTGGCAGATTATTGATTGCTTTAAGTAGTGCTCCGATTATTGATATTCAGAAAGAGTTTGAGCCAGTCATAGATGAAGATTCCGAGTATGAGATTGATTTAGAAATATCACAGAGGCATCTTCAGGGTGATCTGGAAAAAATCCAGTTAGTTAAAGCACGTAGAGGTCAAGGACTCTTCAAAGCAAATGTTCGGTTGCTTGAAGAGGGTTGTCGCGTAACAGGTGTCACTGAAATCAAGCATCTTCGAGCAAGTCACATAAAACCTTGGAGCCAATCTGACAATAAGGAAAAACTTGATGGAAGTAACGGATTGTTGCTAAGCCCTCACGTTGATCACCTTTTTGACAGGGGATTTATCTCATTTACCCAAAGAGGAGAGCTGTTGATTTCAAGCAAATTGAATACTTCTGTTTTAGATGATTGGGAGATAGAAGTTCCCAAGAATGTTGGAAACTTCTCCTCATCCCAAGAGGATTACTTGTCTTTCCATCGTGCTCGAGTGTTCAGAGCCAGTTAATTGGTAGCGATCCAATAAACACCTTCACTATCCCTCTCCAAAATCCCATACTCGATCACATGAAGTCTGATTGCTTCGCGGTGTCGACGTGGGACGTGGTCTTTATCGCGTCGAATTCCCTCTCCGAAGGGGCCTTCTTGCGCAAATGTCAGAATCTTTTGACTAGTCGTTGAACTGATTCAGCCCCCACACCCACTAGCAAAAAAACTTGCAGCTCGTGACAAAAGTGTCAGGTTCAACTTATATACTCAAATCATGAATAGAGGGAATGCGTCGCAGGCGACCCTCAATCAGCTGCTCTCAGCTATGAATAATTGGCGCGATCGCATGGTTAGCTTCGATGGTCGAAATCGACAACTTTTTTACCGAAATCTCAAAACCGGCGATGTTGACCTCGCGGACAAGTTCATAGATGCTAATGCATTAGACAGCTTAATGGCGGGGCGGCCTGTTTTAACCTCTGCACTTTATCCAGAATTATTCAAAGACTCCAAGCGCGAAAAAGTACCTAGCGATTCTTCGTTAGATGAGGAATTAAACGAATTAGTTGCACTTGAGAGTATGAAGGTCCCAAAAGAATGGAACTCGAAGCTTAAGAAGTATGAAGCGGTCTACCGAAAAGCAAAAGAAAATTTTGATGAGAAAAATGTTGATACCTGCTTTTTAGCGGATGGTTTTGTAAGTTGGGAACTACCTACATCAGGTCCAGTGCCCAATGCTCCTTTGGTCCTGTACCCACTTAAAGTCGAGCCGAGTGCCCGCGGTAACACTGACTTTTCAGTAAAGGTCAACGGAGATCCAGTTTTTAACCAAGCTCTCATGATTTATATGGCAAGCACATTCGGGATACCTGAAAGCCTATTTGAGTTTGCCCAAGGCGAAGATGGCGAGATTTCTTACGATGTTAGCCACGTAGTTTCGGTTCTCAGCGATAAGGTAAAAGGTTTTAGTTACGTTGATTCAAAGTTGATTGGTAATTTCTCATTTCAGAAGTATCCGATGGTAATGGACCTGAACCGAATCATTCAAGGTGGGCAATTTCATAAAATTCTTGCTTCACTTGCGGGAGATTCACTTTCGATTACAGAAATAAATGACATCGGGACAGAGGAATCTCTAGATAAGCTCTCTGCCTTGAATCCAGCATCCGAGAATTTGATTTTCCCAGCAGATTCAACACAACATCAAGCGATTAGTGCTGTATTAGGTGGAAAATCTGTGGTCATTCAAGGACCACCTGGCTCGGGAAAAAGTCAAACCATTGCAAACTTAATTGCAGAATCCGTCGCTAATAACAAAACCGTACTCTTCGTTGCCGAAAAACGTGCAGCAATTGATGCTGTAGTTAATAGGCTGGATAAGCAAGGACTAGCTGGAATAGTTCTTGATCTACACGGAGAACCTGACAAGAAGACAATTGCTAAAAATCTTTTAGCAGCTATCAAGTCGCTTTCATTTGCACCAGCTTTATCAAATACCGCAACCAAGGATCTAGTGGCAGCTAAAGCTCGGTTAAATGATCGCTGGAAGTGGCTACATCAGCTTTCCGAGATTACAGACTTGTCAGGTGAATTCCTCACGAATAATCAAGTACTTCGAGAGCTAGGGGATACTCGTCGTCAAATACCAGGTGATCAAATGGAGCTTATCGAGCCAACCACTTGGAGACTCGAACGACTATCCCCTGAAGGTCGCGATAAAACTGGATTAGCTCTTGAAACACTTGAAAGTATCGGATTTTTCGATTCGAAACTACAATTTGCTCAGCTAATGAGTGATTTTCCATCATTGTACTCAGTCAGCATTCTAGAATCTTTTGAGGACAAGCTCGAGATTTATCTGCAAAGTGCAACTTCGACGTTTTGGAATCGTATTTGCACACAAATAGCGATTGCCTCTGGAGAGATTCCAACCAACACAGCCTTTATAGATGATTTCGTTAAACGTTCAGAAACTTACCAAAAACACACCTTATGCTTTCGGGTAGAGTCAATAGAACGCATATCTGAAATTTCACCGGCTTTACTTGCACGAAAAGAATTCCAGTCTCGCTTGCAATTGGGATTGATTTCTTCTTTCTTTAAGCAAAGAAAAATGAAAAAGGAAATTTACTCCCTTTTATCCAGTCCTTTCAGTGGATCTGATTCTGACTTGTTTAAAGCAGTGTCAGAACATTCGGCTTTTCTTAAAGTTGTAAATCGGGATGAAAATAGCTTCAACGCTCTTGGCTTTATTCTCGATAACATGGAGAGCATTAGCGAGGTGTCCTCGACTCTGTCTGAAGCAAGTAAGTTTCTTCGGAATTCCCTTAAGGATAGCGCAAGCACTTTAACTTCAGATTTCGATGCCGATTTGGTGGTACTTAAGGAAATAAGTGGGAAGATGGAAAAGCTCCGTCACATCCCGAATATCAATAACTCATTAAAAGTTCTGTCTGACCATAAAGTTAACCATGTTCTAGCAAACTTTGAGGATTATGAATTCGATGATGGCGAAATCCTTCGCCTATGGAATTATGCTTGGCTGAGTGCAAAGCTAGAAAGCCAAATTGGAAAAAATAAAGAAGTATCTCTGAATGCCAGTTCTTTGGACCCGAGCATTAGAACTTTCGCGGATTTAGATGACAAACACTTAGCTGGTAACGCTGGGAAAATTCTCACTTCGCTTTCGGCCAGAGCTGCACAAATTCCTACTGATGATGCTCGTACTTTGTCACAGGAGGCGCGAAAAACGAGAGCCTGGAAGCCATTCAGGAAGTTGCTGCTAGATATTCCGAAGAGCATCCAGATACTTAAGCCAGTAATGGCTATGTCTCCCTTGGCGGTATCTCAGCTCCTGCCCTCACAAGCAGGCTTGTTTGACATAGTAATCTTCGATGAAGCATCACAAATTCGCCCACACGATGCGATAACTGCCATTTATCGAGGTAAGCAGGTAGTAATTGCAGGAGATCGTTTCCAGCTTCCACCAACGGAGTTTGGCGAAAAAGTCATAGAGGATGAATATAGCGAAACCTCGGAAGAGGAAGTTATTGAAACTGCTACCTTTGGAATGGAATCAATTCTCACTTCTGCTATCGCAATTTTCAATAAGAATGTTAAGCCTTTGGGTCTACATTATCGGTCACATGATGAGAAGCTGATTTCTTGGTCTAACTTCAATATTTACAGAAAAGCTGGCGAAGAACTTTTTACATTTCCAAGCAATAACACCGATTCAGCGCAGGTTTTGAGGTATACCTATTTAGAAAATGTTCGAATTGCGGGTATGCAGGATCCTAATTATGCGGAAATTGAAGCTGTAAAAGAGGCAATTCTCCTTCATATCCAGAAGACACCGGAGTTAACCCTCGGCGTTATTGCATTTGGTATGCGTCACTCAGTTCGCTTACAAGACGCATTAAACATTTTGGAGCGAGAGAGTGATGTCTTCTATCAGTGGAAGACCAAGTGGATAGATAAGGCTGACCAATTCTTTGTGAAAAATATTGAGAGAGTTCAGGGAGATGAGAGAGATGCAATAATCATTACTCCTGGATATGCGCCTGGCCTTGATGGGGTGATGCCTCTGCAGTTTGGAACTTTGAATCGACACGGTGGCGAACGACGACTTAATGTTGCAGCAAGCCGTGCAAAGGAATACATGCATCTGATTACTTCGATGCGTAGCACTGATATTGAGTTAAAGAGAACTAAATCAACGAGCATTGGATTGCTTAAGAGTTACTTGGATTTCATGGAAAATAGCGGCAGAATCACAGAGCCAGAGGTCGGATTCAATACAGCTACGACACCATTTGAAGAAGAAATAAAGGAATCTCTTGAAGCACGCGGCCTAATCGTTGAATGCCAAGTTGGAGATTCTGGATTTAAGATCGACTTTGCAATTAGGGATCCCAAGTCGAACAAGTATTTATTAGCAATTGAAGCTGATGGCGCTACTTATCATTCATCCGAGTATGCGCGTGAGCGTGACTATATGCGTCAACGAATTCTTGAGTCTCGCGGCTGGCGATTTGTTCGAATCTGGTCAACGGATTGGTGGAGAGATCCAGAATCCCAAGTACGCAGGGTTCTAGCTGCACTTGAAGATAATTCGCCCATTCTTACAGGAGCAAGAGACCAACAGAGAATCAAGAAAAATAGCGAACCAGTATTTTCAAGCAACGCGGACCAAGAAGAATTTGAGATTTTTAGGGGGATTTTAGCGAAGAATCCACACGCTTCAGATCGTGAATTGTTGGATCTTTGGAAAAGCGTAACTGGAAAAGAGCGCGAGACTCAAAGGGTCATTAATAAGTTTTGGGAATACTTACGAGAGGCACGGCGCACGCTTGAGAATTAAACATATCTCGACATCCTTTACGTTTTAAGTTCGTATTGGAATCCAATAAAGACTCTCACTATCCCTCTCCAAAATCCCATACTCGATCATGTGACGCCTGATAGCTGCGGTGTCATCGTGGTACTTGGCGATAATCGCGTTGAGTTCCTTCTCGGGATACTTGGTGGTGGGGGATAGATCTCGGGCAATTTGGAGCAGGACTGCGATCTTCTTGGCGGATTTAACGGGGATGGAGATTAATGTGCCATCGGGGTTGAAGAACTGGTCGATCTGGTCGTTCATAAGTAAATGCTAATACTTTTAAATCTCTGACACGTCCTTTATATTCATAGCCATGGCTCACTCACCACAGGAACTTTATGACTCAGCTATGGGCTTGTATGAGGAATCAAGGTATGAAGAGGCCATTGCTCCGTTAAAGCAAGCTGCAGATCAAGGTCACCTGGCATCGGCAGAGAAGTTAGCTAATTGTTACAACAGAAGTGGTTCACCTGATTTAGCTGTGCCTTATTGGGAAATTTGTCGCAAAGCAAATAATCACTCGGCAAACACCAACTATGCGGGATATCTCAAAGAATTCACAGATCAACAGGATCTAGCCATGCAGCTTTGGCAAAATGCCGCAGAAGAGGGAGTTCCGCAAGCGGCTTTCAATTTGGGTGTTTGGCTAAAGAACATTAACCGAATAGAGGAAGGCAAGGCTTACCTGAAAAAGTCTGGGGATCTTGGGTATCTTGACGGATATTTTGTTTTGGCTGGAATTTATTACCGTGCAGAAGTGTGGGTTGAAGCTCAAGAGGCGTTAGCGCCTCTAATTGCAGCACAGGACCAACGGGCTCTGACCATGATGGCCGTGATTGAAAGTAAAGTTCATGCAACATCAGAATCACAGGTGATTCGCAGAGAAGTGGAAAGAAATGTGAGCGGATTTGATTTGATTTAACAAGTTGTCTGGTTTTGGAGATTGTATGAATTATTCAGATTTTTCGTTATCAAACACTTCAAGCGGCGCAAAGTCGTATGCGTACTTCGCGATATCCTCGTTGATTGACAATTCTTTCACGAGTTGCTCGGCATTTTCGGGAGAGTCGGACTCGACTTCAAATTCGTAGTAAATCTCTCGGCTAGCAAGAATTTTGTATTTTGGCATGGAAATTTTCACTGAATGCAAATCAGCCCAGGCGGGCATGGTCGATTGGTCATTCCTGAACTATAGGAGGCTTGACCGTCAAAATCATTGACTTTTGTCAGTCGCTCAACCTAGGATTTCGAGTTAGGAAGGTTGATTGTCTCTAGCAACTTATCTGCGGTGTTTCGCCGCAGTTGAACTAATGCAAGACAATCGCCACCGGATATCGATGGCACTTACCCGCGCGCTAGCCGGCGCTTTTCTGTTTCTATCGCTGTATCGATTCTTGCGAATCCGATGCTACGAGAAAAGCGCCGGCTAGCGCGCGGCCTACAGTGATCAATACCGATCATGAGGTAGGAGGTAGAGGCAATCACCCTTCCTTTTTTTCAAGCATGTAGGTCATTTAATTCGATGTGGCTGTTCATTTTGGGAACCAGCTTCCGCGCTCCTTCTAAATTCATTGACTTTTGTCAGTGGGGCAACGTAGGGTTTTATTCATGGAAGGTTGATTGTCTCTAGCAATTTATCTGCGGTGTTTCGCCGCAGTTGAACTAATGCAAGACAATCGTCACCGGATATCGATGGCACTTATCCGCGCGCTAGCCGGCGCTTTTCTGTTTCTATCGCTGTATCGATTCTTGCGAATCCGATGCTACGAGAAAAGCGCCGGCTAGCGCGCGGCCTACAGTGATCAATACCGATCATGAGGTAGGAGGTAGAGGCAATCACCCTTCCAACTAAGTTAATGAGGAGATGGCATGGCAATTTTTAAACGCAAGAGCGTTGAAGTCGTGCCCGAAACTTCTCAATATGAATTCCAGCCTGTATCGGTCCGGCAAGTTGTCATTTATAGTTCATGGCAAGAGGGCCCAATCTTTGTTCACCTCGAAAAACATGGGGAGAACTTTGTAAAGGGAAGTATTGGTGGTGAAAATTGGTTCACCAAGAAGGTAGAAAGTAGAGAAGCTGGTGACGCGCTAATTTCATCAATTCGCGATGATTGGAAGAATGCGATTTCTTCTGGACTCTTTCCAGAAGCTACATCTGTTTACATTTGGGCCGTACGCAGCTTTGGATTTGCAAGTGTAGATTTTTCGGTAAAGCCTGAGGATTTCTCAGGTGACTATGTTTTTTCACTTGGTCGGGAGCTAGCTGAAAAGATTCGAGGCGGCTGGTACCCAGAAACCGATGCTGAGCTTTATCTGGTGTTCAATTATTTTGTTTTGGCGCCAATACGCGTTGGTTTTTTTGGGCCATTTAAGTACATTCTAAAAACGCTGACCGATCGATTCCCAGAGTTTTGTGCAGATAAAACTCCGTTGTTCGCTTCAAGGGTTTCAGCAGCGCTAGGTTTTGGATACGGTCGAGTCGATGCATTGACTACGCGAGGGAAACGGGCCCCCGAGGGAACTTATGACTGGAATATTGACAGTATTCACACGCTTCCAGAATTAACTGGGTTTAAATACCCGCATCTAAAGACCATGCAGTTTTTGATGCGCAAGTCTTTGCGCTTCTTGGATTATCTAGAGTCGGAACAAGATTCGGTTGTTGTAAGTCGATTTAAATCGCATGCACTGTGGTCTGCCGATATGTGGCATCAAAGTTCTGGAAAGCCAGAGGAGAGCTACCTTGTTTACCAACAACTGGTTTGTCGAATCGTTTATGGGAAGAGTGGATTAGCGATTCGCGATCGTGAATCGCGAAAAATGGAGCTTGCTACTCGAAAAGAGCGTCACAACCTTCAACTGGATAAGGATTTTGTAAAGAGTTTGTCCGAAGATGAAGTTGCTATCTATAAGCGATGTATTGAAGCTTTCCAAGGCAACAATTCGGCTATTGCGCACTTCGCACTTTCGATGTCACAAACTTTTCCGATTGAATTCAACTGGAATGAAAAGACAATTGCCTTACTTTTCAGCTCCGAGTCCGAGATAGCCAGAAAAGCGATCTGGGAAGCAATAGATGTTAATCCATCACTCCTGAGAAGTATTCCAACATATTCCTTATTGGAATTCTTAGAATCTACTGATGAGAAGCGCATAGAGATGTTTCTCTCTGATTTTAAGTCAGCACAATGGGCATATGGCGAGGTGATGAATCTTTGGGTGACGAACCATTTGAATAAGAAACTCACCGAGAGAGATTTACATATAGCTACAACCTTCCTTCAAGTCGGTTGGAGCTCAATTTCAAATGATATGTGGGGCAGCAATCCTCCAAATCGAGATACCCTGTTCATACAAGTTGCCTCACAAACTAAACTTCAGCCATTCGATGCATGGGCTAAGTGCATCAGCATATATTTGTGGAATGAAGACCACTTCTTAAGCCTTTTCGGTGTGAAAGCAAGTGACAAGCATGCACGAGGCATCTTGGATGTAGTAGATGTGCGAAATCCTGAAATGCTTAATTTCTTTGCCAAAGTATTAGCAGATTTCGTGAGATATGCAAACAACGATCGAATGATAAATGTTTTGTCAGCTTTCGAGGAGTCTCCTAAGAAGGGAGCCTCAGAGTTAGCCTGGAAGGTCTTGAGTGGTCAATTGATGGATCAAACCAAAGTTCTTGCATTCTTAGATCATTTGAATGGAAAGGATCCATCGGGAGCTCCGTATTTAAAGGGAATTGGATTTGCGGTTCAAAGTGGCGATAAAGCGGCGATCTTGCAGTTCCTAATCTCTCTTTCAACAGAATCAAACGAAACCTTCTGGAGAAGGAATAAGGCTGAAGTCGAAGAAATCCTCATGAAATGGAAAGAGTTCCCTCTTTTCTTTTGGGAGAACGCGCAAAGCATTCCAGCTCGAACTTCGGAACGTATTCGAAAGTTTGAAGGTTTATCAAGCAAAATTCTAAAGTTGATAACTCCATCATCGATAGCACGGATGAATGAAGAACAGATAGTTCAGTTCTTAGAAATGGTAAAGGCGAATACTGACGTCTTCACAAATGTGAGCCTATTACGTGCAATGCTAATTGCACCGAGTGCGCCTATTAATGAACTTGCAGCAAAGTACGTCAAGGATGAAAACAAGTACAGCGCTCATTGGCTGTTGATGCTTGAAAGCAACCTTCCCGTTTCGCAACAAGCCGCACTTCGATATCTAGAAACTCAAGTTGAAGCAAAGGATTTTTCTGCCAAACTACTCATGGCATTGGATAGCAACAATGTTGGAGCCAGGAAACTTGCATTGAGTGTTCTATCTTCCATCAAATCTCCAGCTATTCTTCGGAAAGTGGTGGATGGCCTTGTAGAGAATAGAAACATTGATACTTGGGGAGTTGTTTCAAAGAACCTTGAGTTAATTAGTGACACTGATAAGTATAAGGAGTTCACAAGTCAAGTTTTCCTATCTCGACGAAAAGGTCGCAAAGTCAAGGAAGAGATCAAGTTTGATATTGAAGAGCTAATTGAAGATATTTCAGAGGCTATCGAGAAAGACACTTTAATCCGAATGGCGCATAGTTCTGTCGCCAGAGATCGTGATTGGGCTTTAAAACAAATAGCTCTTTCGAGTGTCCAAATTGAAGGAGTTACAGTTGAAAATACTTGGAAGGGGAATTTGAATGTTTGAACAGAATTCTCGTCGAGTTGATTCAACTGCCTCCGTAAAAGGAAACAATTCTGCTTTGACTTTCGGCACCGATTTAAATCGCGATCCTGTTTATTTGTCAGGAAATGTGAAGTCATCACGGTCCTTTGCTCACGCGATGTTGGCATTGGGGGCAGTAGTTAAGATTCAAAAACCTGGACAAAAGGATCACTCCGAGTACCAAAAGTGGGTTGAAGGCGAATACTTGCGAATTTTGCAGGAGAGGGAGCCAAATCGACTTGCGGAGCATGCTGAGCTAACGCAAAAAATGGAAGTACTTCGAAAGAAGCGGGATTCTCTAAATTCTAATCTTCGATCACTTGAGGCTTTCGTAAACTCGAAGAAGCGTGCATATTTTGACTGGTTGTATGAGAATGATAGAAACGCATGGCTTGTCTTAGACCCAATAGTAAGTGTTCAGAAAGACGGAACATTTTTTGAGGCATTTTCTGGTGATGAATCGATCTACGCGAGAGTCTTTTTGCCTCATTCGCAGCTTGAATCTGCTGAAAAGCCGAGCATGGGAACTACGAATATCGATTTCTCGTTGCTATTGGAGAGGGAGTTTGAAAGAGTTAGAAGTTACCGTCCTATGTCGTTGACCATTGGACTGAATTCCGTCGACTTCAAAACGGAAGCTGCAGTTGTTGAAGAAGAAAAGATCCCACTTCCTGAGACCTGGGTCCGAGGTTTGGTAGAAGTTCAATCAGTGTTGGCTCTAGCGCCTATTAACTTTGAAATGTCTTCAGATGCACTCTCTGAAATAATTGCTAGGTTGCAATCTGAAAAAGAAAAGCATGGACCTCGGTCACTCAAATTCATGCTGAGCCCAGATCAACCAATTCGCGTAGAGATTGAGCCATGGGGAGAAGTTTTCGCGGATGATTGGTGCACTTATCAAGGTGACACCATGGAAACCATACGAATCTGGGGTCGTCGACGCCTAGCTGTCTTAAAAGATATTTTGGTTGGGACAGATCGCGTGAAGGTTCATTTCCTTGGCTCCGGAATGCCATCATTTTGGACAGTTCTTAAGGATGATATCGAGTTGACGATTGGTCTTTCAGGCTGGTCATCAAATGATTGGGCATCAAAAGCAAAGTTTTCAGCCTTTATCCCAACTTCAAATGTGGATGAGACACAAATACCTCTGGCATTGCAGTTTCTAATCAAAAATGGATCTATTAGCACCGCTGACTTGAGTAAAGGATTATCTGTAACAATTCCACAAGCATCAGTTCTTCTTCAGAAGTTGTGCTTGCAAGGTAAAGCAATGTTCGATCCTGCTCGAAACCTATATCGTTGGAGAGACTTATTCCCAACGCTTGATCTCTATCAAGAAGATGATTCTTCACGCGAATCGCGGGCGGGCTTAGCACTATTGCAAGGATCAAAAATTGTAAAGACTTTAGATGATGTTAAGTCTGGCGTTCGTTACCTTGGCGGTCTTGCCAAAATCGATAACAATGAATTTAAGCCTATGCTCGAATTAGATGCGGACAATAGACCTAAATACGCTCAATGCACCTGCCCGTTTTATAGCTTTAATAAGTTGCGCCAAGGTCCATGTAGACACATGATTGCTTTGATATTGGTAGGTGATTCAAAATGAGTTCTATTGAGGATGTCCGTAAGCGCGTTGCTGAAGTAGGAAAAGCCGCGGCCATCACGGAAGAGATGATCCGTTTGGGTTTCATTACTCAAGAAGAGTTAGCAGCGGGTAAGTTAAAAGAGTCAGAGATCAAAGAGATTCTCGATGAATTGAAGCCAACCCTTGCCGAAATGGGTCAGGTACAAGCAAAACTAAATTCGCTAGGAAACCTAGAATCTGTACTAAAGACCATTAGGTCAGAGCGAATCGCCATGGTTAAAGCACGTCGTGAAGAACGAAAAATCGAGAAAGAGCGCAACAGAGTTCTAAAGCAGGAGGCCTGGGAAAAGAACAAGAGAACCAAGGCTCCTTTCCTCGGAGTTGGAGTTTCCACAAGACTTACTTTTGAAGGCGGAGACATCTCCAAGATTGTTGGGCAAGGGTTGCCAGAGCTAGTAAGTCTTTCCAATATTGCGGAAGCAATGGATTTAAGCACAGAAGATCTAGTCTGGCTCTGCTATGAGCGGTCGACCACTGAAACAGATCACTACACCCGTTTTGAAATTCCGAAGAGAGCTGGTGGCACTCGACTTATCTCATCCCCAAAGCCAAAGATGCGTGTAGCGCAAAGTTGGATTAATGAGAATATCTTGAATAAGTTGTCACCTTCGGTGTATTGCTATGCGTTTAGACCAAAAACTTCTATCGTTGATAATGCAAATCAACATGTCAAAAAGAATGTAATCGTAAAGCTCGATGTGAAGGATTTCTTCCCTTCAATTACCTTCAATCGTGTAAGAGGTTATTTTGAGTATCTTGGATATAACCCTGGTGTATCCACGGTACTAGCCCTTCTTTGTACAGATGCTCCTCGTGTTCGAGTAACCATAAAGGGTCGATCACAGATTGTTGCGATTGGGGCTAGAAGTCTTCCTCAGGGAGCTTGTACTTCGCCTGCGCTTGCAAATTTGATTGCATCTAGACTGGATTCACGCCTCGCAGGGTTCATTAATACTTTAAGCGGTGAGTGGAAGTACACGCGTTATGCCGACGACTTAACCTTTTCTACCACAGACAAAGAGCCAGAAATAGGTCAATTGATTGCAGCTGTGGGACATATTGCAAAAGACGAGAACTTTGAAATCAAGAGTGAAAAGACACGCATTATGCGATCTCCTCGACGACAATCAGTTACAGGGCTGATCGTCGGAGAAGATGTCAGAATTCCTAAGGCAACAATTAAGCGCATGCGAGCGCTGTTTCATAATATTGAGACGAAAGGCAAGGAAGCGGTAACTGAAGAGCTCGGAAAAGATGCGCTTAATGTTGCACATGGTTATTGGGCGTACCTTCACATGGTCAGCCCCGCCCAAGCAAACAAATACTTGAAAAAACACAAGTGGCTTGCTCGCTAAGCGATGAGTAATTTAGAACGTGCATCAGATCCAGATCTAACTCCAGAGCAATTTAAGGCCTTACTCGACCTTGAAGATGAATTTGTTTATGAAGCATTAGATCTAAATGATTCGGCAGCTGAGCGCTATATGGCTTATTTGGAGACAATCCCTGATCCAATTTACATTCCCTTCGAAGAGTTAACAGATGAAGAGCTAAATCGCAGGGCACGAGCAGAGGATCATTTAGCGCAGTTTGAGTTAGGGCACCGTGCATCAAAGCAGGGTGAGTTGGAAGTTGCTGCCAATTGGTTTTTGAGAGCTGCGCAAAATGGAAATATCGTTTGTGCGCACAATTATGCGGTTGATGTTGAGAGTGATGATGAGGCCTATTTTTGGTTTAGAAAAGCTGGTTTCAAGGGCTTCGCTATGTCTCAACGACAGCTTGGACACTTGTATAAAAAGCATGGTGATATTGAACGTGCCCGTATTTGGTACGGGCTAGCTTGCAGACGCGGTTTGATTGAGGCCTACAGTGAACTGGGAATGCTTCATTGGGAGCAAGGACAATCCGAAATTGCGACTCAGATTTGGTATGCAGGCTCTATTGAGGGCGACGAAAAGTGTCGTGAAAACTTGAATCTCCATAACCCAGAAATGCTTTTCGACGGAGGATCATTGTTTGATGACGATGATGATGACTTTGAGTTTGCTGCCTCAGACAATACCTACACACCACAAATTGAAGAGAAGGAGATCTCTTCTAAGTCTGGCTTAGAATTTTTCTAGAGGCAGTATCCATCATGAAACACAAAGTAGTAGAAATTCGATCAAGCCGATTGTTTTGTGGAGACTACAAAAAAACTCTGAGTCAGGTTAAGAACGTTCGTTTAATTATTACATCGCCACCATACAACATTGGCTCAGCGGGTAAGCGAGAAGACGGTATGCGGCGTGAGGGTAAGTTTGATAGAAAATCATTTAGTGGGATTAATTCATATGAAGACAATTTGCCAGAAGCTGATTATCAAGAACAACAGCAACGCTTTTTATTGTGGTCCTTGGAGCGACTCAAGTCCAATGGCGTAATTGCCTATGTGCATAAGAATCGGCACAAAGATAGAAAACTGATTTCGCCTTATGAGTGGATATTGCCTCTTGTGGAGCAAGGTCATCTGAAGATTTATGAAGAGATTGTCTGGGATAGAGGTAGCACGCACAATCATGACAAGGGGTATCTGTATCCTGAAACAGAGCGCATCTATATTTTGTGTAAACCTGACGCCAAGCCATATTTTCAAAACTATGATCCAGATGGTGTGCACAAAGGAATGTCAGATGTGTGGAGGATTGGGCGAGCACGAAACAGCTTTCATGATGCAGCCTTTCCGCAATCGCTAGCTGAGCGAATCGTGATGTGTTACTCGAAGCCGCGTGAGCTGGTGATGGATCCGCATTGCGGCAGTGGCACATCCTTCATTGCCGCTCATGCCAACAAGCGTCGTTTTGTAGGTAGCGAGTTGTCACCTACGCACTTCAAGAATGCTCGCAAGAGGATTACCGAAGCTCTTCAATGATTAAGGCTTGACCAGGCACCTACGGCTATTTGAGCCTGGTCGGCCTTAAAATTGAGCGTCAAGCAGGGTTAGCAGGATTTGTCAGTGGTGGTCTGTAACTTCATATACCTAGAGATAGGGCCATTCCTATCTCAGTAAGGGGAAATATCAATGCGTAAGAATGTAACCCAGAGAGTTCGATTGGCAGCTATTGCACTACTGACAATTTTCTCGCTCAGTTCAACAATGGTGCCAACATCGGCGATCGATCTTGGAGCAAAGGCCAAGTACATCATCTCGGTCTCACCAGCTGCAAAGGCGGCGATTGAGGCAACTGTCACCAAAAACGGTTGGAAGATTGACAAAAAGTACAACTACGTTTTTGATGGCTACACCGTTGAACTTCCAAAGCTGGTTGCAGGGTTACTCGCAAAGATTCCTAATGTTTTAACGGTCGAAGAGGATCGTGAAGTTTTAGGTCTGGCAATTCAAAATATTCAGTCACCAACTCCTGCTTGGGGATTAGATCGTGTTGATCAGCGCGAAAAGGTTGGTTTAGAGGGAAGCACAAGTGCATATGGATATCGCAGCGCGGGAACCGGCGCAACGATTTACATTGGTGATACCGGAATACATCCTCACAATGATTTTGCAGGACGTCTTTCAACATCAGGATACTCAGCGATCAATGATGGAAATGGAACGGTCGATTGCAACGGCCATGGAACTCACGTTGCTGGAACAGCGGCTGGTACAAAGTATGGATTAGCTAAGAATGCAAAGTTGGTTCCTGTTCGTATTCTTGATTGCACAGGCCGTGGAAGTTATTCAGGTGTGATGGCAGGACTTGATTGGATTCTGAGTCCAGAAAATCCAAATGCTAAAACTCAAGCGGTCTTGAACTTGAGTATTGGTGGAAATTTATCTGCATCACTTAATGCGGCGATCTTGCGCTTAACAAATGCTGGTGTGACAGTTGTTGCAGCTGCTGGAAATGAATCAACGGATGCATGCACCCGTTCACCTGCAAGTGCACCATCAGCCATTACCGTTGGTGCTACAACCCTTGGTGATGCCCCTGCGGGATTCTCAAACCAGGGTAAGTGTGTAGATATCTTCGCCCCAGGTTCAAGCATCCTCTCAGCGTGGATCGGTACGGCAGATGCTACTTACACCGCAAGTGGAACCTCGATGGCATCTCCACATGTTGCAGGAGCCGCAGCTATTTATCTGGGCTTGAATCCAACTGCATCTATTGCACAGGTTGCACAGTACTTAGATGCGGAGTCAACCAAGGATGCGATTTCCTCCCTAAAGGCAGAGACCGTCAATAAACTTTTGTATGTTTCGCCAACAGATGGTGGAGCACCAATCGTTCCGCCAGTTGTGGCGCAAAAGAGTGTTACAAACATTACCCATCAGAGTGCTGATGTATTGATAGATGTAAACCCAGGTTTTGCTCCGACCACTTTGAATTTTGAGTATGGAACAGATCCAGCCTTTGCAGCTAAGTCAATAGCAACTGTTGTTCCAGGAATGGTTGATGGGGGAGCGCCTACAACCGCTTCAGTGAAGCTTGAAGGATTAACTGCAGCAACAACTTACTCATTCCGGATTATTGGAGTTAATGAGTCAGGTCGAACTGTAAGTGCAACAGGATCATTTACAACATTGCCACCACCTGTGACCGCACCAATTGCACGTGTTGCTGATCCGACAAACGTGACCGCCTATAGCGCAACACTAAATGGTGTCGCCCAAGCTGGTAACGCCCCAACCAAGGTTTACTTTGTTTATGGTACTGATCCAGAGTTCAAGGTCAACACAAATACAGTTGCGGCATCTCCATTTGATATCAGTGGCGGAACCAATTTCTTTAATGTCACTCTCAATGTTTCATTCCTCGATGGTGGAAAGAGTTACTACTACAAGGTTGTAGCAATAAACCCAACTGGTACTACACATTCGCCAGTTATGACCTTTGATACCCCTGTGGCACCAGGTCTACCACCTACCGTCACAAACTCTGTTAATCCGCTAAGCCGCACAGTGGCTACCGCAGCCTTTGAGACAACGGTAAATCCGAAGGGTCAAACAACCACTGTTGAGTTTGCATGGAGCTATGAGAAATCTGTCACCACAGGTGCCACTCGAATGTTTATTGCGGGAAGCCCTGTTACAGGAGAGGCAGATATTAAGTTAGTTGCCAATCCTAAGAATCTCTTGCCAGGCCGTGGTATCTATTACCAATTTACGGCTCGCAATGCCTCAGGTATGACCAAGAGCATCATCTATTACGCAATTATGAGTCCTGAGACACCTGTAATTGTTAACACCTATGCCAATGGAAATCTTGCAAATGGAATTGTTCTCAATGCAATGATCAATCCAATGGGAAGCAATACCAACCCATTCTTTATTTATGGAACAGATCAAGCTTTAGCCACCGGTACAACGATGGTGGCATCTGTACCTCTGGCAATCACTGGTGCGTTGAACAACACCGTAAAGGCCACGATCATTGGCTTGACACCTGCGACTCGCTATTACTTCCGTTCACGAATTGTTCCATATACAGGACCATCTCGTGGAGTAACCATTTTGGGGCCAATTCAAAGTTTTGAAACTTTAAATGTGGCACCTACTCCAACACCTACTCCAACACCTACTCCAACACCTACTCCAACACCTACTCCAACACCAACACCAACACCAACACCAACACCTACACCAACACCAACACCAACACCAACACCAACACCAACACCAACACCAACACCAGTGCCTGTTGTTCCCGCTCCCGATACACAGCGTCCAGTAATACTCTCAGCGACATCAACTCCTGGAGATTTAGAGGTATGCCAAACAGTTCGAGCGATCACAGTGACAGCCACCGACAATGTGGGAATCACTACCGCTAATTTGAGAATTACAAACCCTAATGGACTACTTGTTTACTCAACTTCGATGTACAAAACAGCAGGTACTTCTCTTTCAGGAACTTGGACAAATGATTGGGCCGTACCGTGTACATCAGTGGTTGGTCGCTATCGCGTAGCTGTTTCGGTGTCTGATGCCGCAGGCAACTCCGCCCCTTGGTGGAACGCTCCAGATTTTAGAGTTGCAGCGTCAACCGTTATGGATAAAGCTGCACCAGTCTTCGTTTCAGGCTCAATCTCTACCGGCCCAATTGAGGTTGGTAAAACTATCCCTGAGATCGCTGCACGATTTACCGATGATGTTGGTATCTCATCCGTTACATTTATTATCACAGATCCACGTGGTGGAACTACGGCTCGCGTTCCTGGTTACCGCAATAATGGAACAAAAACAGATGGAGTTTGGAAAAACGATTGGGCTATTCCGGCAACATCATTAACTGGACTTTACACAATCTATGTCGAAGGTATCGATGAGTGGCAGAAGAGAATCACTAAAGTATTGGGAACAATCGACATCAATCCTGTTCCTGTGGCAACACCAGCACCGCTACCAGCACCAATTGCAGGAGATGCAGCGATGGTTATCACTCCATACTTCACCTCATCAACATCTAGAACAGGACGAATTGTTCTAGCAAGTGCAGTGACCCTGCGAGCTAAAAGCAGCGGACAGTTCCTAGCATCAACCTTGTTTGCTAGTGGAAACAACTCTGGTCTGGCATCTATTGGCCACTTACTTGAAGTTACCTCCCTTACTCCAGCGATCTGTTCAGTGACAGGTGTTGCAACCTGGGATCGAACAGGTGGGATCTTTACTCGCGCAACTGTTAATGCACTCGCTGCAGGAACTTGCTCGGTTTCTTGGAGATTCCTGGGTTCAAAGGGCCGAGCAGCAACTTCAACCACTATGAATGTCACTGTGAATCCATAAGAAAGATAAGATCTCCTTATGCGCAAGTTGATCGTTTTACTTCTAGCAATCTCACTCGTTGGGATTGCTCCTGCTCAAGCATCTGTAAAACCAGGTGCAAAGTGCAAGAAAGCTGGAGCGACCGCAACGGCTTCAGGTAAGAAGTTCACTTGTATTAAAAGTGGCGGAAAACTTGTTTGGAATAAGGGTGTAACTATCAAGAAAGCTGCGGCGATTAAGGCGGGGGTTTGTCCATCAAAAGTCATTGCCGATAAAGATCCAGGGATTACCCAAGTACGCGCAAATGCTTTGCTCACGATGACAGAGGCAGCTGCAGAAGCATGTGCCATGGATCTTGATTGGATCTATCGATTAGGGCAACGCGATGATGAGATCTTTGCAGGTACTTTCGATTACCGAATTGACCGGGTTACCGTCACGGTGATGAAGGGTCTTGTAACCCAAGTAAATGTGGGTTAGTTGACAGGCTTTAACTGCGACTTTGCAAAACTTTCTCTGCTTCTCGCTTGATCGCTGAATTAATACCTGCGCCTTGTGATCCAAAAAAGTCAGAGTTACCTTCGACATCGAAGTTACTCTCATTACCGGCATGGCAAGCAGATCGATGGAATTGTCTCTGAACGCGACATTGTCCAGCATTTCCCGCTTGGTTGGCCGAAGGAACTGCTGAATTTGTTGGCTACTCCGTAGGCGCTCTATCCCAGAATGCTAATTACTTTGATGGCAGACCGGCGGCACTTTCCTACTCTCCACCCGGAGAATCGACAAACAGAAACTCGATAGCAGATTACGAGATTAGAACTTGCTGTGGCAATGGAACTCCAACCTACCCATACAACATTGGCCATGTAGCAACTGAATACATTGTCGCCTCAGTCGGCTTTCAGAAGTTGCTAGACATCTTTGTAGATTTCGGAAAGACCAACGATTTCGAAAAAAGCTTTGAATCGGTAACTGGTATCTCGAAGCAGGCTTTTTATGAAAAATTTGACCTCATTAGAACAAAGGTTGGATTGCCAGGAATTTCTTGGAAGCTAGATGGCCTTACAAATAAGAAGATCGGTGGCTAGGTTCCGCACACAAAAGATGGGAGGATTAACCCATGGGATTTATTGCAAACTTCAAAGCTAAGCGAGCAGCAAAGCGTGCCCAAGCTGTTTACCAGACAGAGCTTTTTGAATGGGAGCGAGAAAACCAAGTTCTCACCCAAGCACTAGAAATCTTCACCGCTGCATCAGCTGGCAGCCAACCAGATGATCAATCATTGGTGCAGAAAAAAGGCGAACTAGTTTTGTGGACTGGCCAAGGTATTTATCACGTGGCAGGTAGAACTCCCTCCACATATAGCGGCGGCTCCCAAGGCTTTTCTATTCCACTTGTTGCCGGCATTCGTTACAGAGTCGGCTCCTTTAAGGGCACGATGATTCCAGGTGTAGAGATGCAGATGGATAAGGATCAAGGAATGGTTAAGTTAACCAACCAACGACTTATCTTTGCCGGCCCAATTGCAACAACCGAGTGGGCATTTGCAAAAATTCTCTCTACCTTTTCAAATCCAGATCGAACAGATTTCATCATTGGAGTTTCAAACCGACAAAAATCATCTGGCGTTAGATTTTCATCCGAAGATGGTTACGTCTTTTCCCACCTATTTGCCATGGGCCTTTACTCCTATGAAAACGGTATCCCAGCCACCATCAAAGCAATACAAGATGAGTTAAAAGAGGGAACTACCGATAAACCAATGCTTCAGTTGCCTCCGAACCTGTAAGGGATCGACGACTCTGAAGAGTAATTAATCCGTGTAATCCCACCAAGTCTTTTCGCCCTTGAACTCATACTCACACTCAAGAATCTTTGCGCAGAAACCATCCAGCGACATCGCCCCGTTGTATTGCTGAACCTTATGACCCCATGAAGTTACGCCAATAAGGAAACCCTCATTATCAATGAGCGGCCCACCGCTGCTACCGCTTGAAATATTATTAGTAATAAAAATGTCGTTATTAAATGAATTGATCACATTTCCAAAGGAAACTGATCCCTCATACCCATCGGCAGTACCCAACGCCATCACCCAATATCCAGGCCATGGTGCATTCTCCGACAGCGATAACGCGGGCAACTTACGACCCGTGGCAAGGACAGCTAAATCATTCTCCTTATCCCATTTCACAATCACAGCCGCCGATCGTTCCTCACCCGGAAGCGCAATCTCCACCGACTCATCCTCGCCAATACAGGTATCAATCACATGATGGTTTGTAATCAGAGTCGTTGGATAATTCTTTGATTGAGTCGTTGGAAGCTCTATTGCCCACGCAGTTCCCTGCGAACCCTTGTCATCTTCAGGATCACACCACACAGTCACAGTTGACTCCTGAGTTCTTTCAACCAACCGCTCAATACTGCGCGGTGGCACATAGCCATCGCCTGCAGGATCCTCATTACTGAATTGCTGCGCAGGGGACCAGGCCAAGACAAAAGCGCCCAAAGCAAAGGGAGTGGCGATGATGGCGAGGTAGGCGATGAACTTATTGGTCTCTTCTCTCATAGTTGGAACTTACTGTGGGTGACTGACAAAAGATTCACGCAACCCTTCCCATTCACAACTTTTACACTTTAAGTCAGGATCGCTCCCATCTCCATTCATGCAGCATCCGCCCACTACATACTTTTCGAAGTCGAAGCTTTCAGGATCTGGCATCCCATAGACGATCTTTCGTAGGGTTCCAATTTCTGAACAGCCTGGACACACCAAACCGCTAATTCTCTTCCGTCGCTTTGTTGTCATGACCTCAGAATAGGAGAGGGGACTGACAAAAGGCCCGGTGATTAAGAGTTATAGGACAGTGACAATCTGAGCTTGTAAAAAGAAATAATAGACGGGGTTTTGACCTTTTCCAAGGGGAAAATAGGCAAACCTTCCTGACATTACTGCTTCTACTGCTTACCGTACTGCTAACAATTGCCAGACCTTCCTGACTTTTTACCCCCAAGAGAGTCGATCTCTTTGATGAAGCTACTGCTCAAATATTGATGACCTTTCTGCTGTTTCGGTCCAATTTGTGGTCACCTTCTTGGGGTATGACCAGAATATTCTCTCAACCAGTATGCAGAGTTGGATTTCAGTATTACCCTTGTA
>Ga0247832_1002755_pt1 | contig 25990 bp, 24 predicted proteins | sample LaCruzMarch2015__10_FD_192407 | JGI IMG/M metagenome (GOLD analysis project Ga0247832, IMG submission 192407) | Freshwater microbial communities from meromictic Lake La Cruz, Castile-La Mancha, Spain - LaCruzMarch2015_4m | ecosystem: Environmental > Aquatic > Freshwater > Lake | place: Spain... | reverse complement strand
GCACGATCTTCGCCGGCAATCTTCAGTTCGCCCGTGAGGGGGAAGATCGAAAATTGACCGTAATCATTGATCCAAGGGCTGGGCTGATGCGTTTGCTTGAACCCTTGAATTTTGTAAGCGTCATAGGAGTAGACCCAACCGTCGCCGATCTTTCCGGTTTGCGGGGTCCAAAAGTTCATTCCCCATGGCAACGCAATCGCTGGATAGGTGTTCCCACTTGAAAGCTTGAACTCCGAGTCAGACCCCATCAGGGTGTTGACCTGATCGACCGGCGAGACTTGCTGGCAGAAGGATTGGTGTGTGAGGGGCAGAAGCGATAATGCGACCAGTAGTAACTGCTTCATGAATGTGTGTCTATTGCTTTAAAAACGCGGAATTCATGTGCCTCGTGGCGAGTGTCACATGGGTCACAGGCTTCGAACCATATTTCTACTAGAAAATCGCGCCGTGGGTGAGCGCAGGCGTTGCCATCACACCGAATGCCGTGGAGCGCGTGATGTAGCCACGCTACTTTTTAGCGGCAGGTGTCATGGAAAATGGACGCGAATCTGGAGCCGTGCCCCATGCCGATGGCTTTGGACCCATGACAAACTCAATGGTGCCGCCCGACTGCAGGACTGCATGGGAAAGCCAGCTCTTGTCCCATGGCTTGCCGTTGATGGTCACCGACTGGATGTACTTGTTTTCCGCTGAATTGTTCTTGGCGGTCATGAACACCTTGCCACCCGGAAGATTCAGAGTCGCCTTGTCAAACAGCGGGGTTCCGATTGCATATTGGGGAACCGCGTGGGTGTATGGATAGAAACCGAGCGCACTAAAGACATACCACGCCGACATCTGCCCAGCGTCCTCGTTGCCACTGATCCCTTGGGTGTCGTTGGTGTATTCCAGTTCCAAGACCCGACGTATCAACTCCGCTGCCTTGTACGGTTGGCCGACAAAGTTGTAGCAGTAGATCGCGTGGTTGTTTGGTTCGTTACCGTGCCAATACTGGCCGAAGTTCTTGGCGCCCTCCTGCCAACCGGTCGCGTTGCCGCCATGCACCGTGAAAAACTCATCAAGTCGCTTGGCTGTGTTCGCATCACCACCGAACAAGTCAATCAATCCTTGGGTGTCTTGCATGACATGCCAGAGCCACTGCCAGGCGTTGCCCTCGCAATAGTCGTCGTTGCCCTTCCCGTCCCAAGTGAATGGGCTGAAAGTGTCCACCTTCGACCAATTTCCATCCTTGTCCTTCCCACGCAGGAACTGAGACTTTGGTTCCCAAAGATTGCGGTAACCAAGAGCGCGACGGTCATACTCCGCTGCCTTTTCCTTCTTGCCTACGGCCTCGGCAAAACGCGCCATCGAAAAGTCTAAGTACGCGCTCTCAAGCGTGTGCGTGACTCCCCAGTGACTGGGCGACGGCACATAGCCAAACTTGATGTACTCCTCCACATTGGCGCGCCGTCCATCGACTGTCGCGTTCTTCTCCATCAGTGCCCATGCGGCCTCGGTGTCGAACCCGCGGATGCCCTTGATGTAGGCATCGGGGATGATCACATCGCACCACGTGCCGGGCATGCAGAAGACTTCCTTGTAGGCCAGTTTCCAGCGAGGTCCCCAGCCGGAGTCCTTGTAATCGTCAATCATCGTCTTGATGACATCAAGCTGCAGTTCTGGCTCAACGATCGTGTAGAGCGGATGCGCTGCACGGAAGGTGTCCCATGTTGAAAGCACGGAGTAGTGTTGGTGACCGTCGGTCTTGTGGACATTCCCGTCAAGACCGCGGTATTCCCCGTTGACATCGCTCGCAAGCTGGGGATGAAAGAGCGCGTGGTAATGCGCGGTGTGGAATATCACCCGCTGGTCCTTCGTACCACCCTCGACCATGAGCTTTGAGAGTCGGTCATTCCAATCCTTGCGGGAATCAGCTCGAACGGCGTCAAAATCCCAACCAGGAATCTCTGCTTGGAGATTTTCACGGGCGTTCTGTTCACTCACGTAAGAAATGCCCACCTTCACGAGCACCGGGGAGCCATCATCCTTGGCAAACTGAACGATCCCGCCCTTGCTGTCCAATTTCTCAAAGGTAAACGGCTTGTTGAATTCAATATAGAACCAAGTCCGGTGCTCACTCCAAGAGGTGGTGTGAGCCACACCCTGCAGGGCTCGATCGCCGACAAGAGAAACCTCTCCGTCGAAGACCTCGGGTTTCTTTCCTTTACTGTCATTGAAAATGGCCCGACTCAGATCGAGCAGCACGCGCTGATTCTTCGCATCCGCCGGATAGGTGTAGCGATGAATCGCGGCCCGCTTCGTGCAGGTCATCTCTGCCGTGATCTTGTCCTCTTCCAACTCAGCTTTGAAATACCCAGGCTCAGCGGAGCGCTTCTCAGGAGAGCTGGTCACTACCGTACCCAATCCCTTGTCTCCTGTGACCGGCAACAGCGTGATCAACCCATAGGACCCAACGCCCACTCCGGAGAGGTGTGTGTGGTTGAAACCGATCAGCGATTTCTTTGCATGGGAATATCCGCTGTTGGTGTACTGCTCGTTGAATGGCCCTGGGGAGATCATGCCAAACGGACGGATCGCTGCTGGCGTGCATTGCGCGCTGGTGGTCAGGTCCAAGCGCCTATCCCAGTCCGTGCCAAGGAAAATATTCACTTCATCCACCGGGTCGGTGGCTACCCAGCCAAGGTTGGCACTGACCAATCCGATCAGTATGGCCGACCGGGTCAATCGTAAACCGATGGATTTTTTTGCATGGTGCATGTGCTGGAAAAGTGTAACTACGTGGCGGAGCCATGCAACCATGTATCCGAGCACAAGCCCACTCCACCTCGCACCAATCATTTGGTCACAATGATGACGAAAAGTTAGCGCTGAAGTGTCTATTGTTGGAACACCAGCCAACGACGCTCCTACACTCCTTTGCCGCACACTGGGCTCGTTCCAGTGGCGGCATCGTTTCAACACAGTATTGCTATGAACATAGACACCACCGCACAGAAGACCAGTATCTCCAATGTCATCAGTGCAGTGGTGTTCGCCGCTGTGCATCTGATGTGCTTGTTCATATTGGTAACCGGAGTGTCCTGGGTGGCGGTTGCGGTTTGTTTGGCGCTTTACTTCATGCGCATGTTTGCCATTACCGGGGGATACCACCGGTACTTCTCGCACCGCAGTTACAAAACGGGCCGAGTGTTTCAATTTGTCATGGCATTTGTAGGCGCAAGCGCTGCTCAAAAAGGACCGCTGTGGTGGGCTGCGCATCACCGCCATCATCACCGTCACTCAGATAAACCTGAAGATCTCCACTCCCCGATCATCAGTGGATTGTGGTGGTCACATGTTGGCTGGGTGCTTTCGCCCAAACATCTTGAGACAGATACCGACGCGGTCAAGGATTTGGCCAAGTTCCGTGAGTTGCGTTGGCTCAATGAGCATCACCATGTTGCACCAGTTTCGCTCGCCGTGGCGACTTTCTTTTTGGGAGTAGCGCTGAACGCGTTGTTTCCAAGTCTCGGTACCACTGGATTTCAGATGCTCGTTTGGGGATTCTTTGTCAGCACAGTGCTGACCTACCACGCAACATTCTGTATCAACTCTTTGACGCATCTGATTGGCAGCAGACGCTTCAAGACCACCGATGACAGTCGCAATAGTTTGACGCTGGCGTTAATTACCATGGGCGAGGGATGGCACAACAATCATCACCGCTATCCAGGGTCCGAGCGCCAAGGCTTCTATTGGTGGGAGATTGATCTGACTCACTATGGCTTGACGGCACTGTCGTGGTGCGGTCTGGTCTGGGATCTGCGCGCTCCACCTGCTGCGGTGTATGAAGAGGCCAAGCGTCTGAGACATGCAAGCGAACAGGGGTAACCCATATGGGCTACCCCTGTGATTTCACGCATGTTTCGGGCAGGTGTCTGCACCGAGATGGGGCGTCGGTGCTGTCTTAGTTGCGACGGCGACGGCTAGCGAAGCCAGCGAGGCCGAGCGAAACTTTGCGGGATCCTTACGCAAGGCGTGCGGCTTCTTCACGAGCGCGGAGAATAATTCCCCATGTGAAGACTCTCATGACCGGCACGCTCCTTCTCGCCCTCGGTGCCGTCCTCGGGGCGACTCTTCTACAGTCGCAGGCGCAGGCTGGAATCGTCCTCGACGAGGCGACGTTCGGGGATTTCTCCGACGATCGCGCGGCGCCGACGGTGGTGACGCTTGAGACGGGCATGAACGTCATCGCCGGATTCTCCGGTCAGTCGCTGGTGCCGGAAATGCACGATCTCGACTACGTGCAATTCACCGTGCCGGTCGGGCACGTGCTCACGCGGTTCCTGGTGCAAGACGCCTTCGTGGGAGGCGCGTTCTCGTTTGTCGGTATGCAGGCCGGGCCGGTGGTGACGATCCCCTGGGACTGGTCGAACGTCAATTCGCCGCTCCTTGGATGGGCGCATTTTGGAAGCTCGAGCATCGGCTCGGACCTACTTCCCACGATGGCAGGCTCGCCCGGCTCTGTCGGATTCATGCCTCCGTTAGGGCCCGGAACCTACACGCTGTGGATCATGGAGCTGGACAACTCACAGGTGAGCAGCTACCGGTTTGGCCTGGACGTGGTCCGGATCCCCGGACCGAGCGCCGCATGGCTCGCAGCCGCGCTCGCGCGACGCCCGCGGCGACGGGCAGTGTGAGGCGAGTTGGCTGAATGACCGCCGCAAAGTCTGCCCTTCGGTTTCTGTCGCGCGATGCGGTAGTGGTGTTGCACCGCGAATCGCTTTCCGAGCACGGTGGCATCGACGGCATCCGCGACGAGGGACTGCTGCAGTCGGCGCTGCATCGGTGCGTCCATAAGTCCAACTACGAGCCGGATGCTTCGGTCATTGAACTCGCTGCGTCGCTCGCATTCGGCCTGGCACCCCCGGTCACCCCAACACGCGGTGCAACACTTCCACGGGATGCAGGGTCTCGCGCCCTGCTCCGTCGTGGATCTGGTGGCGGCAGCTTGTGCCGGGTGCGCAGACCATGGCGCCGGGGCGGGCGCGGACGGCTGGCAAGACTGTTTGCTCAGCGATCTTCATGGAGAGGTCGTAGCGCTCTTCGGTAAAGCCAAAGCTGCCGGCCATACCGCAGCAACCCGTTTGCAAGACTTCAAGTTCCGCGCCGAAGTACCGACGCAGGATCGCGGCGCTGGATTCCGCGCCCCACAGTGCCTTCTGATGGCAATGGGCGTGCAAGGCAAGTTTCCCGGGGTTGAAGGCAGGCTTTGCGGGGCGCGTTGGGTGCGCGTCCCACTGCTTCTCTAGGAACTCTTCGACCATGAAGCTCTGTGCAGCCAACGCGCGCAATTGCTTCACATCAAGACCCATCTTGAGTTCCAGCCAATCGTCACGAATGGCGCTCATGCAGCTTGGCTCGCAGCCGACTACGGCGACCGCGTGCTCTCGCTCCATCACTTGCATCAAACCCTCTGCCGTGGCGCGACACGTGCGCGAGGCTTCGGCAAGCATGCCGGTGGAAATGAGGGACCGGCCGCAGCAGCCGAGTGTTGGCAGGACTACGCGGTATCCGAATGCTTCAAGCAATTCGATCGCCGCGTGACCAATGCGCGGCTCGTTGTACATGGTGAAGCAGTCAGGGAACAGCACCACCGCGGGCGCACCGGGTGCTGCCTTGCTGCCGCGACGCGCGTACCAACGGTCAAGACCCTCGGCGTACAACGGCATGGAACGGCGCGTGTCGATACCGAGCACCCAGTTCTGCACGGTGCGCACAAACGGAGTGCGATTGGCGAGATTGGCCAGCGGCCACAGGCGCGAAAGCAATCGGTTGATGCCGCGCACACGCCCAAACGCACGCGCACGGAACGGCACGCGGCCGGCAGCGGCATAGCCCTGCGCGGTGTATTCGGCTTTTAACTTGGAGATGTCAACGTTTGACGGACATTCACTCTTGCATGCTTTGCAGCTGAGGCAGAGGGAAAGTGTGTCTTGCACGTCTGGTTGGTTCCAGTCCGCGTGCGCGTGAGATGCGCCGTTGGTACCAAGCGTGCCGGGCGCGCCGCTCGTTCCAATCGTCCCGTTTGCCCCCAACTGCCCGGTGATCGCTAGCCGCAAATGATTTCCACGGCCGCGCGTTGAATGGCGTTCATCAAGCGTTGCCTGATACGACGGACACATAGTGACGGTGCCCTGCAATCGTCGGCACAGCCCTGCTCCGTTACACATTTCGATCGCGTGACCAAATCCATCTTCCTTCTCATAGGTGAAGAAGGTGCTCTTTGCTTCTGGATGCACCGGAACGCCGTTGGGTGCCAGTCGCAAATCTTCAATGGGCATGGCGCGGCGCGTGACATCAATCTTGATGCCCGGGTTCATGATGCCCGCCGGATCCCAAATCGCTTTCACCGCAGCAAGCGCGTTGCAGACCGTCTCACCAAAGTAACGCAGTTGCAACGCGGTGCGCGATCGTCCCGAGCCGTGTTCGCCACTCAAGGCACCGCCGTAGCGCACCACCAAGTCGGTCACTTCTTCGCCAATCTTCAGTACGCGTTCACGATCACCTGCATCGGTGAGCGCAAGCATTGGACGAATGTGCAAGCAACCAACGCTGGCATGCGCGTAGAAACTGGCGTGCGTTCCATGACCTGCAAGAATCGCCTTGAATTCCTTGATGAATCCGGGCAGCTTGGCAGGGTCCACCGCGGTGTCCTCTACAAATCCAAGCGGCCTGCGCAATCCCTTCACTCCGTGCAACAGCGGCTCGCCAGCTTTGCGCAAACGCCATGCTTCAGCCATGCGCTTTGCGTCCGTGTACTGCTCCATCGGCTGACTCGGAAGCCGTTCGCGCAGTGCGCTCAACTTGGCTTCGACCTCTGCAAGCGTCTGTCCGAAGTACTCCACATACATCACCGCGCCGAGTGCAACGCCTTCGGGGCGCGGCATCAATTCCACGTACTTGGCGTACTCGCGGTTGCCGCGGGCAATGTCAATGATGACATCGTCAATCATCTCAACGGCGGCAGGCCCAGTAGAAAGCATGGCATCCAATGCTGCAAGCGACGCATCCACGGACTCAAAGCCCATGATGGCGAGACCCTTTGCCTTTGGTGTCGGCACCAACTTTACTTCTGCACCAAGAATGGTGCAGAGCGTTCCCTCCGAGCCGCACACCAGATGCGCCAGATTCACGCGGTCCATGGTGCCGGGCGTGGACTGCTCAAGGCCATCTAAAAACAGGTCAAAGTTGTAACCATCCACATGGCGCAGAATGCGCGGGAAACGCGCGCGAATTTCATCGCGGATCGGCCAGAGCACTGCGCGCATGGCTTCCGCAATTCGTCGCTGCGCCGGGTCACGATCACAGGCGCCCTCTTGCAAGCGATGCACTGTGCCATCAGCGAGCACCACATCAAGCGCGTAAAGATTCTCAACCGTGCGGCCGTAAATAATGCTGTGAGCGCCGGCGGAATTGTTGCCGATGCAGCCACCAATGGCGTTGTGACTACTGGTGGCTGGGTCCGGCGCGAACATCCATCCGAGCGGCTCCAGATCAGCGTTGAACTTGTCGAGCACGACGCCCGGCTCCACCCACGCACGGCCGCGCTCTTGGTCGATCGAAAGCACGCGGCGACAATGCGCGCCCATATCAAGGACCACGGCCTCGTTCACGCTTTGACCATTCAGACTGGTGCCGCCGCCGCGCGGCAAGATGGCAATGCCCTCTCCCGAGCACCACTGCACTACGCGAATGGCTTCATCGACATCACCAACAACAACAGCGCAGAGCGGATCGATCTGGAACGGACTTGCATCCGTGGCATAAATCAACCGCTCCGCGCGGCTCGTACGAACATCCGCGCAGCCAACCTGCGCAAGCCCTGCCTCGATGCGGGCCCGCACTGCATCAGCTGCGCGAACGGCGTCCAGTTGCGGCAGGGAAATCACTTGGTGGTGCCAGGTGCCTTGTTTTCAGGAGCCTTGATTTCAGGAGCGGCGGCTCCATCCTTCATATCAGCACCCTTCATACCGAGCGCCTTGTTGACGTCAGCGGCCAGCTTGTTCTCCATGTCGGCGTCAAAGCCCATGTGCGAACTCACCAGTTTGCCATCTGGGCCAATGATGATGCACGCAGGAATACCTTGGAAACCATACTGAGTGATGAGCTTGGCTTCCGGGTCCATGGCAACATTCATGGTGAATGCCTGCTTGGTCCAGAATTCAGAAACCTTCTTGGAAAGCTCCTCGCCCTTCTGTTGTTCCCACACATTGACTGCGTACACAACCACCTTGTCATTGCCCTTCATTGAGTCTGCAAACTTCTGCAGAAGCGGCAGGCCCTTACGACAAGGTCCACACCAGGTGGCCCAGAAATCAATGATGATCACTTTGCCCTTGAGCGATGCAAGGTCCACCGACTTTCCATCAAGCATGGTGAGCACGCCCAGCGGAGCTACTTGGCCGTCTTTGATGGTGATTCCAGGAGCAGGTTCGTCAGCAGGAGGCGTGAACAGGTCTTCCAACTTGGAAACATTGGTGCGCTTACCGGCATCAAATGCGATCGGCGCGGTCAAGGCTGCAGTGGACGGCGCGCACTTCACGGTGAAGCCAATGCGAACGTTTGCTGGCAAACCTTCAGGAGTCATCAGCATGTTGAAGCCAGTGATCAGGCTGGTCTTTGGATCGCATGAAACCACGCCATCCGCAGCCGGACCAGTGACGAGCACTTCCTGCTTGCCGTCACGCTCGCGGAAACCCTTGACAACCACGCCGCCCTTGGCTCCCATGGCAAATGAATCGGTGATCTTGGATCCAACAGCGGGCTGACGCATGGCCAAGGCTGGTGCTGGCAGCGAGAATCCGGGCAACATGGCGATGAGGGTGGCGTTGGCGTTACCTTCAATCTTCCGCGAGAGGTACTTGTCCGCCGGCTGGTCGGGCACGAAGTACACCGTGCCTCCCGCTGAAATGATCTGCAGGCTGCCCATCTTGACCATCAGGTCATCACCGGCGCCGAAACTCATGTCGATCACTTCGTTCTGCTCGCCGTCGGGCATGGAGATGGTGAGTTCGGTGTGATCAGTGAGATTCTTGGCGGCTTGGTACGCCTTCTGCGCTGCTTCAAGTGCGGCGGTTCCGCGCGCTACGGCGGCATCCGTCTTGTCAGCGTCAGCCCATCCCGCGGATGGCACCGCCATCGACTTGGGTGCCATGGATGGCATGCCGGTGACCGGATCCACTTGACCAGCCACGCGGGTTGGCGCAGGCACATCGCCCTGCGCGCACACGGAAGTGCACACGGAGGCGGACAGGATGAAAGCAGTGCCAACCAGACCTGAGATGAGCGAAGTGCGCATGGGGTTTCCTAGGGAAATGACTGGCATCGGTCACGCCCGATGGACTCAGTCGGAAGCAAAGTGTACGGGGCTACCCGCCGCACGGCGCGCAATTTCAGGGTCAAGTTCCGCTAAAGGGAGCAGCACAAATGGCCGTTCGTGCATCCGCGGGTGCGGCACCGTCAGTCCGGGAGCGTCAATACGCGCAAACCTGGGCAGCGAAGCGTCCCAGATGAGCATGTCAAGATCAAGTGTGCGCGGGCCAAAGCGCACCTCGCGGGTGCGGTCGCGGCCGCGTTGACTTTCAATATGCAGGAGCGCGGCTAACAGCGCGTGTGGCGAAAGATCCGTGCTGATTTCTGCCACCGCATTGAGGTACGGACCCTGCCCCGGCGGTCCAACGGGTGCGGTCTCATGAACCGACGATTGCCGCAGGAGACGAATGCCAGCCGTGGATGCCAGCGCGCGGAAGGCGTGATCCATGTGCGCGGATCGGTCGCCCATATTTGATCCGATCGCCACAAACACAGTCACTGGGTGATCTGGTTTCGCGTGCGGATCAATGGTTCGCGCGGTGGTCATGAGGTGCGTTTGATCGGTTGGTGAGCGGCGCGTGCATCGGTAGTTTCCCCTGCCCGCTCCCAAATCATCGGCGCATCCTCGCCGCGTAGTAACCAGCGTGCCAATTGCAGCGCGGTCTTGGCGGCACGGTCTCGCACCGTGTCGCGTTCACCAGGAAATACAAAGCGCCGCGCGCGCGTGCCCAGTTGCGTGTCATGCAGACCGATCCACACGGTGCCCACGGGCTTTTCTGCGGTCCCGCCACCGGGACCAGCGACCCCGCTCACGGAAATGGCAAGCGATGCTCCCGAGCGCGCGCATGCACCTTCAGCCATGGCCATCACCGTCTCGCGACTCACCGCTCCATGCTGCGCAATCAACTGCGGCGAAACGCCAAGGTGCGCTTCCTTCATGGCGTTTGAATAGGTGATCCACCCACCTTGGAAGACGTCACTTGAGCCAGGCACCGCGGTCAACATGCTGCCGATCAGCCCGCCCGTGCAACTTTCTGCCACCGCCAACGTGCGCCCACGCGCGCGGCATTCCGCCAACAGGGACGATGCAAGACTCGCGTCAACGGCAGCAAATCCATAGGGAGCCACCGCGGCCATACATGCCGTCATTTCCGCGTCGGCGCGCGCCGCAGCATCCGCGCCGCGGGCCACTACCTGTAGGGAAACCACTGAACCGCTCGCCGTCGTACCGACCGCCGGCTCACGGCCGCGCGTCATCCGTTCGCCAAGTAATTCGGCAAGCGCACTCTCACCAATGCCAAACGAACCAAGCGTGCGCTTGGCAATCATGAGTGCTCCCACGGGACGCACTGCTGGCAATACATCGGACTCCAACATGGGAATCATTTCGCGCGGCGGTCCAGGCAAGCAGTACACGCGACACGCGCCGATCGTGGCAGCAAGTCCTGGCGCTGTACCCTCGCGGTTACGGATGATTCGCGCTGAACGCGGGCGCATCGCTTGCCGAAGATTGATCGCCGCCATGGCTCGACCACGGCCAGCAAACCAGGTGTCAAGGTCCGTACGAGCAACCGCATCTTCAACCTGCGCTGCGTTGTTGTCGATGATGTGATTCAGTGCATCGCGCGTTAAGTCATCGTCAGTTGGGCCAAGGCCGCCCGTTGAAATGATCACCGAGGCAATACCTGCAAGCGATTGAAATGCACCCACAATCGCAGTGAGATCATCACGAACGGTGCGATGCTCGATGACATCAAAGCCAGCCTCACGGAGCGCGATGGAGAGCACGCGCCCGTTGGTATCAAGCGTGGTTCCAAGTACTAATTCATCACCAATCGACAAAATGCATGCGGTTGGTGGCTGGATCTGCTGTGGTGCAGTCATGGTGTACGTCTCCCAGATAGAGCAATGACGCGCTGCAGGTTCGCCTTGAATCCATCAGAAAGTATGCGTCGAAACACATCGGTTGGCACGTCGTTTGCGCCCCACAGGCCAGCATCTTTCCACTTGCCGCGCATCCAACCTTCACGCACTTGAGCGAGTGCGGATTCATCAGCAAGATCAAAGGTTGTGCCGTTCGGGCCAGGCACCACTGGCATGGCATCGAACGCAGTAAGCATGGCACGCAGTGTGGGATCTGTTGCGTCAGACGCCAGCAACATCCGACCGTCACGCGGATATTCCGGATGCGCAGCAATCAACGCCCATGCAGTGCGCAGTAGTGATCGATTCTCCATCGCCATGGCAACAAAGATAGGCACCACAAATGCACGGACGTCTGGATTCGCATTCGGAATCTCCCGCGCCAATTTCCAAGGATCGACTTTATCAACGAATCGTGGCATGTCGCTTGCGTAGACGGCACGGCTGATCGGAAGCCGCCGCAAGGAGAATTGCCGCGGACCACCCGCAGAACCAGCGGGATACTGCCAGAGACGCTGACCTTCCGGCGAAAGGACAAACTCAATGAAACGCCGCGCAGTTTCAGGGTGCGGCGCGCCGCGCAACATTGCCACCGGGTCCGGATCAATCGCGGTCTTGCCAACGGGGTCAACATATCCAACGCGCCCCGGCGAACCACCATCAGACACTGCTTGCTGCTGATAGCGACCGTAGAAATCAATACATAGGCCCTCGGCGGCGTCGCCCTGCGAAACATCCATCGGGGTGCGCGGCCCGCCCGCTGCGATGGAACGTGCGTTTCCAGAAGCGCGCCGCAAGATCGCCCAGCCGCGCTGCCATCCTTCGCGCAGAAGAATGGTCTCCATGGCCGACGCAATACTTCCTGACTGCGCAGGATTCACCATGGAAACACTGTCCTGCAAACGCGGATCTGCAAGCGCTGACCATTCAGTTGGATACGCAACGCCCATGCGCTGCAACATCTCCGCGTTGTAGACAATTCCAAACGCGCTCAGCGCGGTACCAAACCATGCGCGGTGAGGGTCATAGAGCGTGCGGCCCGCGATCGAGTTCTGACCGTACACCGCATCCAGCCAGTCCTGAGGAAAGTCAATTGGAATCAACACCGTGGTGCTGCGGACTTCGCCATTGACTTCAACAGTGATCGGCTTGGTCAATTGTTCAAAGTCATAACTGCCGCCGCCGAACAGCAAGTCAGCGGCGCCGCCCGGAGCACTTCCATCACGCAACGACGCAGTGGCACTAGCTTCAAGCATCCTGCGGATTTCAGTGGCGCCGCCTGGCATGTTCCAAATCACTTGCGCGGGTACACCAAATTTCTCACGATGCCACTGCGCAAATCCCTCCGCAAACTCCACGCGAATTTGCTCATTGTTGGGCGTGACAATGATCACTGTGGCTGCGCCCGCAGATACGGCCGGTTCAGCACGCCGTGCAATCACTGGCACTGCCAGGAGCAACAGCATCACTACCGCAAGCAATGCACCCACCACGCGGGGACTCATACTCGGGCGCCCAGCGCAGCACCAATCTGCGTTCGAAGGTCTTCCGCAGCACGGCGCACCGATTCATGCCACGCGCGATCACCTGGCTCAAATGCGTAGATGACTGAGCGACTGGCAGTAACCAGCGCACCGCGCCCGTCAGCGCGGAAACATGGCAAGACATCCTCCACTCCACCGCCCTGCGCCCCAAATCCTGGCACCAAGAAGATCTGCTGCGGCATACGAACACGCAATGCAGCAGCATCAGTTGGCTTGGTTGCACCTACTACCGCACCAAGCGCACTAAACCCTGCGGTTCCCAGCGAAGCTGCGCCGATCGATGCAACCAGGTCTGCCACCGCTTCGGCCACCGTGCGGCCATCAGCCAATCGCAATGATTGCACCGCATCACCGGAAGGATTGGAAGTACGCACCAAGGCAAATGCGCCGTGGCCGTTACCGACGAACGGCGTGAGCGAATCCGCTCCGAGGTACGCACTCACCGTGGTCCAATCGGAGCGGTACGCGTCGCGCGCGCTGGCGGCGTAATGCTCGGCGCTGATACCGATATCGCCGCGCTTGAAATCAAGAATGACTTCAAGGCCATCAACCGTACGCGCGTGTTCCAGAACACTGGCAAGCGCAGCAACGCCCGCGGGTCCGTGCCGCTCAAAGCATGCCGCCTGAATCTTCACCGCCGGCACGATCCCCGCCACTGCGTCAATGACGCCGCGCGAGAATTCGCCGATGGCGATGGCCGCAGCCGCGTGACCAGCAGCAGGTCGAAGAATTGCCGGAAGTTTCTCTGCCACCGGATCAAGCCCAACGCACACCGGGGCGCCCGCAGCCTCAATCCGAGCAAGGAGGCGGTCGGCAGCATGTGCAGCGTTGTTGTTTGGGGCGTTCATCGCATCCGAAGTCTAGAGCCAGCGGCGGCACTCAGCCCGCGCCGTAGAATCGGGAAATGCACGCGGATGAATCCCACGCATCATCGGAAGAATCCTTGGCCTCGGCGTCGGCCGCAGCCTCCGCGGCAGCGGCTGCGATGGCGCCCGCGCACCTTGATCTTGACCGAGAAAAGGGACTTGCCATCACCTGGGCCGATGGCCGCGAGTCGTTCTTTCCGATCGCCTACCTGCGCCGCCGCAGCCCCAGCGCCGATGCCAAAGTCTTGCGCGAGGAAATGGCACGCAATCCGCTGACCGTCCTCCCAGCCAGCCGCGCGACCGGCCCACTGACTGCGCTCGGTGCCGAACTGGTTGGCAACTATGCAGTTCGCATCCGCTTTAGTGACGGCCACTCCACTGGCATCTTTAGTTGGACGTACCTGCGCTCCATCGACCCCGCGCTGGAGACGCGCGCATGAACAGCGCGCCACTGATTCCAGACGCCATGTTGTTTCCGCCGCCCGGTAGTTCCATTGCACACCCGCGTCCGTTTGGATTGCGATTGGTTCCGTCCGCTGATGGCGTGAGCCGCGAGGTGGCGCACATCAATAATGTGGAATACGTGCGTTGGATCGATCGCGCTGCCGAACTGCACGCCGACTCACTTGGACACACACGCGAACTTCTCTTGGCAAGCGGCCGCATGTGGTTTGTTGCTCGCCATGAAGTGGACTACCGCGCCGAAGTCTTTCCTGGTGATGAGTTGCATGTCTTCACATGGATTCGATCGGTCAGTCGCGTCACCAGTTGGCGCGACACCACCATTCTGCGCGCGCGTGATGGCGCCGTGGTGTGCAGCGCGTCGACGTGTTGGGCACTTGTTGATTTAGCCACTCGCAAACCAGCGCGTATTCCGGCTGAAATGTTGCTCGCCTTTGAACCACTGGAGGCTGGATGCACATCGCGCTCGTCGTCGATCCCGAACGCCTCCTGACAGACGCTGCTGCAGTGCAACGCCTGGCCGTAGCACTTGCTGGCGATGGCGTACGTGTTCGCCGCATCCTGCCACCAGCGCGTGATGAGCCGCCGCTACTCCGCATGATTGCAGCGTCGACCTTTGACTTTGATAGTTCGCTGCTCTTTCGCCCTTCGCGCCTTGGAGCGCTGAGTAGTTCGCTTGAGGACGATCCGCCGGAGATATTTGTGAGTTTCGGAGCGCGCGCGTTCATTGCCGCTGCGGAGTTAGCAGATGACATGGATGCCGGACTGGTTGCCATGGTCTCTACCTCCGATGAGCTTGATGCCACCGCGCTCAAGCGACACACCGGCCGCCTTGACTTGGTGTGCGCCGCCACGGCACCGATCGCCGCGCGTGCAGCGCGCGTTGTTGGTGAGCAAATGGTCACCGTTCTCCCGCTTGGCGTTCCGGTGCCCTCGCGGCGCGATACCTTCGTCGCCAGCCCACAAAGTTTGGCGATCGCTGGAACTGGCCGTGACGTTGGCGCCTACCGCGCCGTATTTGCGGCCATCGCCGATGTCATGCCCGCGCTTCCGGAGTTTCAAGTGGCCATTGAGTTGCCACCCGGGCACGACCCCCGCCTGTGGGCGCTCGCCCGTGAGTTCGGCGTGCAACGTGTTCTCAACGGCGTGTCGCGCCTAGAAACGGTGCGACCACTGGCGCTGGCCTGCGGCGTGTTTGCGTTGCCGGAAGCACTTCACGGCGTTCGATCCGTCGTCCTTGAAGCGATGGGGCTTGGCAGAACCGTGGTAGCGATGGATGATCCATTTGCTGATCACTTGATTGATGGAGTCACTGCGCTGGTGGTGCAAGAGCGCGACGCGCGCGAATGGACCGCGCAATTGACCAAGGCCATGCTCGACCCCGCAGCTGCCGGGGCCGTGGGTGCCGAAGCCGCGGTTCGAACCGCCGCTGGATTTGCGTCAGCGCGCTGCGCCGATCAACTTGCGGCAGCGTGCGAATCCATCATGCGCGGACCGTCGATTCCGTTTCCGGGCGCGGGAACCAGTACCGCGAAGGCGTAGAACGCGAAGGCGCAAACCGCGCATCGGCTGCTTCTGCAAACCAAGCCAATTTCTAACCGGAACGCTGTGCGCCGCATCGCATTTGCGGAGACAATCCGCGCATGCTTTCTGCCGCCGCTCTTATCGTCCTGACCATGGCCGCCACCTCTGCAGGCGCACCGCCGCACTTCCAAGCGGATAGCAACGGGCGTGCCACCGATGGCCAAGTGGTCAAAGACGGAGCTCGCCCGCGTGTGCAGCGGATCGCCATTCTGCCCGACCGCACCACGGGTCGCGCGTGGGGCATTCCATACCTCTTGGCTGCGGTGGAAGATTTGAACATCGTTCGACCCGACGCGGTCTTCACCGTTGGTGACATGGTGCAGGGCTACACGCGCTCGACTTCGCTTTGGAATACTGAGGTGGACGAATACCTTGGCGCAGTTGGCAAACTCTCTGCCGCCTTCTATCCCACTGCCGGCAATCATGATGTCATCAGCGGAACGCGCACCGCTGGAGATGCCACGTTTGCAGAGCAGTACCGGCAACGCTTTGGACCCGTGTGGTACTCCGTTGAACTTGATCTGGCCACGGTGTTGGTGGTCTTTAGTGATGAAGGCTTAGGCGATTCCAAGATGGGCTTTAGTGATGCGCAAATTGCATGGCTTTCGGGCGCGCTGCAATCCGCATCCAAGCGCAATCAACCGATCTTTCTACTCATGCACCGACCCATGTGGCGGTACCCCTCAGTCAAGTGGAACGATCGCGTGCAACCGCTCCTGGAGAAGGCAGGCGTTGACGCTGTCATTGCTGGTCACTTTCACGCATTGCAGCGCGACGCAGATGTCGGCGGCGTCCAGTACCACATTGTGGGCACCTGCGGCGGAATGATCGATCAACATCCGCTGGCCGGGCAGATGCAACACTTGACGTTTGTTGATTGCACTTCCGAAGGCGCGCTGCGAGTGTGGCATCAGCCAGTGGGTCTGGTACTTCCCGAGGACTTTGTAACACGCGCTGATCAAGACCGCGTGTATGCATTGCGTGACCCAGTGCCCGCGGTGCGCACTGATGGCAAGCTGCCTGATCCATCCACATTGACTGCTCCGACAGAAGCAGTCGCGCGGTTTGTAGTGAAGAACCCCATTGATGTGCCTATCCGTGTCACGCTTGATCCACCCGGCGTACTGCGCAATGCCAATGGCCCCGCCGTGTGGTGGACCGCCGGTCGAGCGGGCCAAGGAACTCCCGGAACAACTGGAGGAGCGAACGGTTGGACCAGTCACACCCTCGCTGATGTTGACTACGCCAGCACCATGGCAACCAACGCGCGCTCCATGTTGCGCGTGGCCAACGGGGCATGCGAACACGATGTACCCGCCAAGAGTGAAATGACTATTGAAGTTCCCGTCACACTCATGCCGCAGAGCGGAACGATCTTGGCACCGCAGCTTGATATGTACGCCACCTTTGTAGATAGCAAAGGCCGAACCGTGCCGATTTACCTTCCCACGCGCCTACCGATTGATCGAACGGTGCAACTTGGTACGGATGTAGCAAGCGCCGTTTCGCTACCGGTACTGGCATGGAATTACTCCCCGTACGACACCCGTGAAGAGAACCCCACCGTGCAGTTCACGCGCTCTGCTGACGGCAAGAAGTTAATCATCGACGCACTGGTACCAGACCAACTGCAAGCCGCAGCGCCTTCATGGAGCGCACCCGACGCCAAGCGCAAGAACGATCCGCACGCCGACGCCATCCGCATCTTGATTGAAAGCCCAGCACTGGCTGCGCCCATCGACTTTCTTGTTGAACCATTTACTACCGGTTGCACCGCGCCGGATGGTGTCACCATGCAATGCCAAACGAGCGCCGGCACCGGTTGGACCGCACACATGGAAGTGCCGCTCCCTGCAAGCGCGGGGGCAATGGCGTCCATTCAGGTTGGTATTGCCGACAACGATGACACGTTCCACACGCAGTGGCGCTGGCTTGCCCCGGCTGCCGCAGCGGGTCGATGGCGCCTTGCCGAACCGGCGCTGCGTTCGAAATAATCTTGGGTAAGTTGCGGGAACCACCCCTTGACGGCAACCGAACGGTTCTGAGACACTGCGCGTGCGCGGCACTCGGCAATACATGCCCCCGCGCATTGGGAAGCTCGCCCAAACGTAAGCCCGAGCATCGAAAGGCAATTCAGGAACCACTATGAAGACCATCGCCACCGCAAGCGCAGTCGCCCTACTCGTTGTCCTCACCGGCTGCGACGGCGGCTCACCAGCCACCAAGTCTGTTCAGAAGAACGATGCAGCTCCAGCCGCTGGCACCATCAAGAGCCCGAACGAGGGACTCAAGGACCGCATGAAGTCTGCTGAAGGCTCGTCCGCAGCATCCGCTGCCGGCACCGCCCCGAAGAAGACCCCGTAAGAATCATCTGAGTCCTGCGTCGCAAGACGCCTGACACTCTGAAATCAACAGGCGCCCGAGCTTCATGCTCGGGCGCCTGTTCGTTTCATTGGGGTTGTGTGCTGCGCGTTCGCGCGGTGCACGTTCGCCTTACGCAGTCATCAAGCCGCGCAGAATGGCAAGACCTTCCGCCAATTTGTCGGGGCGTGTTGCAAAGCTAATTCGGAAGTGCGTGTCACGCCGGCTAAACACGTTGCCAGGAATCACCAACACGCGGTTGGCGATCGCTTGTTCAACAAATTCATGGCCAGTGATTCCAAGGCGCTTGGGAACTTCAACAAACGCATAGAACGCGCCACCAGGCCGTGGAACCGTGGTCACTCCAGCAAACGCATCGACCACCATCTGCCGCCGTCGTTCATAGTCAGTAACGATGGGCGCAAGGTCGACGCCGAAACTTGGAATCACGCCCCACTGCGCCATGCTGGGCGCGCACACGTAGGTGTACTGCTGAAACTTGGCAATCTCTTGCACAATCTCCTTTGGCCCCGCCACATATCCAAGGCGCCAACCCGTGCATCCATACGTCTTACCGAAGCCGCGGATCAACAGGCATTCATCGCTGAAACGCGCCGGACTTGGGCAGTGACCATCCTCGCGCATGTCGCTAAAGCAGAACTCGTCGTAGATCTCATCGCTGATGAGCAGCACGCCGCGGCGACGGCACAGGTCAACAATATCGCGCAGTTCCGCGCCGGTGAGCACAGTGCCGCATGGATTACTTGGACTGCAAATCAACACCGCCTTGGTGCGCGGCGTCATGCAGCGCTCAATGCGCTCGGCGGTCATACGAAAGTCTGGATAGGTATCGCAGCACACCATGGTGCCACCAGTCATCTTGCCCAATTGCGCGTACATCACAAAGTACGGATCGGGAATGATCATCTCATCACCAGCGTCTAACAACGCCATGGCTGCAAGCACAATGCCACCACTGGTACCACTGGTGATCACCAAACTGCGATGCTCACCCGGGCCATCCCAACCAACGTTGCTGCGCAGGTGATTCCACGTGGCATCAATGAGTTCGGGAATCCCCTGCGTCACCGTGTAGCCATTGCGATCGGCATCGATGGCTGCCTTGGCCGCCTCTTTCATCACCGCGGGAACCAAGAAATCAGGCTGCCCGATCGAAAGATTGATCGGGTCCTTCATCTTGGCCGCCAGGTCGAACACCTTGCGAATACCTGACGCGTCGATGGATCGAGCGCGCTGCGAAATGAGTGAGGAAAGAGAAAGGCGGCCCAATGGGCCGCCCGAGGAGGTGTGCGTGGTCATACGGATTACTTCTTAGCGGCTGGCTTCGCTGCGGCCTTCGCGGCTGGTGCTGCTGCACCCTTCGCTGCGCCCTTAGCGCCCGGCTTCGCGGTGGCATCAGCCTCTTCAGCCTTCTTCGGCTTCTTGCCAGCAGCAATCTTGATGCTGCGGACCTTCACGAGACCAAGCGCGTTGTTCTTACCAACTTCGAAGCGCTCTTCCTCGGTCAGCTTTGCGATGCGCTCGGCGCGGGTCAGCACGTTGCGGTGCTGGTTAAGGGCGCCGGACTTGGTCTTTAGGCTACGGTGAAGGCTCATCGGGTTCTATCTTTCAACGCGGGTTCAGTGTTTCGGAGGCGCCTTCGTGACGACTCCGTTTCAGTCTCTCTTACATTCCGTCGGCGTATCCATTGCTCGTTTATTTGAAGAGCGCAGGGTACGCGTCGTCAAAGTCCTTGTTTCCGGGCTTGTTGCCCTTCCACTTCTTGCCGACCTGCTTGATCTTCGCTTCGAGAGCTTTTATCTCTGACGAGGATTTTTCAGACAGGTCGCGGTAACCAGGCAGGACGATGATCTTACGCAATAAAGCATTATCATCGGGAACGAGGTACGCATCAAGCCCCTCAGCCCGACAAAATGTCAGCATCTCCACCCGGCGGTCGGATGATGGATGGCCAACCACAAAGTAATACATCCCCTTGACCCGGGGATCTGACTTGTTATCGGTTGCTGCGCGGGCGGCAGGCGCAGACTTTCCAGACCCGGAAGCACCCGGGACCGGAGCGGCGTTCTTGCTGTTGGCTGCTCCGGAGGACTTCCCCGGGATGGCGGGAATCACCGGCGATGTCTGTTGCGATACGACCGACGGAGGACTGACCGACTCCGCGTCACTTCCGCTGCGGGGTGCACCGGTGTTGGCGCTCGAACCGCGCTTGACTCCAAGGCCGTACGCGATGGAGACGGCAACCACCACGGCAATCCCCAACACAATCGCGCGCCGAAGTGAAATTTCAAATGTAGAAGGCAGGCCGGGCGCGTTGCCGACGCGGCGCGGAGTCCCTGCCATTGCGGGCGAAGACGAAGAAGCAACCGGCGCACCGGGGCGACGCATTAATTCATAGAGAGCCGGAGCCGCGCGACGTGCCATGGATCGAAGTGTAGTGGAAGCGAATTAGGACGGGATCGCCCGACCCCATGCCTGAACGGTGGCCAAGACTCCCGCATGGGGATCGATCCACTGCCGAGCGTCGATCACTGGGAATCGGGCGAGTCCGGCCATTTCCAAGGCCACCCGGAATCCAAGAACGTCCAGCCGAGATTCGCCCGCTGCGCCGACCGGACCGCGCATTCCAGAGCGCAGGAGGTCCACAATCCGTGCCGACACCAAGCGGGGACCAAGTTGCGAAACCATGCTGACCGGGTCGCCGCCTTCGGCAAGGACCGCCGCCGGGTCAAGCGACACGCCCATGGGTGGCCATGGCGCGCCCGCGGCACCGGAGGCGTCGGCGACCGTTACCCCGGAACGCTCGGCAGCCGAGGCGATGGCATTGATGGCGTCGTGTCGGCGCGCAGCGTGAGATTCTTGGGCGGCGCTGTTTGTTGCACCGGCGGCGTGCGGACCTGCGGTGCTCTGCGCGCCAGCGTGATCGGTGGCACGCGGCAATTGCAGCGTGACGGGTACGCGCCCAAATTCACTGGCGAATTCGCATGCTGCACACGCCGCTTCGATGGCTCGGTCTGCATGCGCGGGATCAATAAAGTGTCCGCTTGGAATCCACGCATCAATACCCGTGACCACCAACTCATACCGCGCGAGCGTGGCGCGGAGATCGCGCCGCGCACTGGCACCAAGATCGCGGGGACGCATGGATGGATGCGTGGCGCTCAGTTGCACACCGGCAATGCCGCGCGATGCCACCCAGGCGAGGGCTGCGGCGGTATCGCCAAGCGCAGCAATGGTGACACCAAGCGGAATCTGCACGCGAGTATCCATATCTATAGGGTAGTGGAGCGCGGCGAAGGGGATGGGACGCGACACGTTTCGTGATCGCCGAGCGCGCTGCACCCGTGTTCTGCCCACTAGACTCAGGCGATGCGCACCACTGCCACCATTCTCTTGTTTGCGCTTTCAGTGTGGTTGTCCGTCATTCTGGCAACCGGCGTCGCGGCCATGGGCGCGTTTGGTGCGCTTCCCAAGCTGGGAATCTCCGTTGCAGGAACCGAGGGGTTCTTTGCAGGAGACACTGCTGAAATGGGCCGATTTGCTGCCGGCAAGATGCTGCAGCCGCTCTTCATGGCAGGCGACTGGGTGCAGTTTGCAGCGTCGGCACTCACGGTTGGGTGCACGGTTCGATTGGCGCGGCTTGGCCACTTTAACGGAATGCGTTGGGCACGCACGGTGTTCTTTGTGTGCGTTGCGGGTGCCGCATTGATTCTTGCATGGCGCGCCTGGACTGCACCGGCAATGACCGTTGACTTACTTACCTATTGGGATGCCGTTGCAGCCAACGATCGAGCCGCTGCCGAAGCAGCGCGCGCACGTTTCGACACCGCACATGTGGCGGCTGATGCGGGATTCAAGGTGCAAATGCTATTCGTCATCGGCGCGTTGGTATGCCTGTTGCCCGCATTGATGGCGGCACCTGTTCGAAAGGTTGCACGCGGTGACTGGTAACGCACTCTGGCCGGAAATCGAATTTGAACTTCCGCGTAAGAGCGCACGACAACGCGAACGCGCGTTGCAACTTCTTGCGGCACTTGATGCGCGCTATCCACATGCAAAGTGCCGCCTGGATTGGAAGGTGCCGCATGAACTTCTCATTGCCACCATCCTGAGCGCACAAGCAACCGACGAAGGCGTGAATGCGGCAACACCCGCCCTGTTTGCGCAATTTCCAACTGCAAATCACTTTGCTTCATCATCCGCTGACGAGATCGCGCCATTCATTCGCACCATTGGTTTGTGGCGGAATAAGGCGCGCGCCGTGCATGAATCCATGCGCACGCTGGTGGATCAGCATGGCGGCGAGGTGCCGAACACTATGAAGGACTTGTTGGCGCTGCGCGGTGTGGCACGCAAGACCGCAAACGTAGTGCTTGGAAACTGCTTTGGCATCCAGGCCGGCGTAGTGGTTGACACACACGTCGGGCGCTTAGCGGAACGCCTTGGGCTTTCCAAGCACACCGACCCCGGCAAGGTAGAGCGCGATCTCATGGCACTCTTTCCACGCGAACGCTGGTGTGACCTCAGTCACCTGCTGATCTTTCACGGGCGAGCCGTGTGCAAGGCACGCGGGAACACCTGTAGCAGTGATGAGATCTGCGGCAAGTTCTGCGCTCTGGCGGCAGAAGCTTCCAAGAAGCGATGATTACTTCACGTCGCCGCGACCAGTGAAGACCGGCGAATCACCAATCGCCGTCTGCTTCAACAGCATGAAGCCGCCGTGCAGTGAAACGATCGATCCACCACCGCCGAGCCGCTCTGGATAGATGAAGAGCACTGGGCCTTCAAATCGCCACGAACGGATCGGGCTGATTTTCCCGACAAATTGCCGCACTGGCTTACCGTTCTCATCAAGCTGCTTCTTCTTGGCTCCCGGTGCGGCGCCTTCAGCAGCGGCGGCATCAACCTCTTCATCTTCTGGCTCAAGCACTTCGACTCGGCGCAATACATCCAGACCGTATTCGTGGCCAATCCACAGATCGCCGTCAATGAACTCGATGGCAGTGATGTGCGGCGAACCGTCTGGCTCGTAGCGTTCGACTGCCCCGTCGTGCTTGATCTCAACGCACGTTCCCACACTGATGCCATCGGGGTTCTTCTCTTCAACAATGTGCGCGGAGCCCCATGCAGCGCTGCGTTCCGCACCCATGATGGTGGTCAGATCGGTGGTCTTGTCGGTGAGCGCAGGTTCGCCACCGATGCGCCACAGCCAGAATCCCTCGCGACCACCAGCAAGGACGCGTCGACCATCGGTGACGGCCACTTCCAACAAACCGGGTTGGCGCTCAACGTTATAGAAGGTGTCGCCGATGCGGCGATCTTCCGTGCGATGGCGGTACATGGCGCGTCCAAACGTGCCTGCGACGGCGTAGTGATTGGGTCGAATCAGGTCGATATCGCGGCCACCCTTGAGGGGAATCTCTTCTGGGTCAATCAACTTCAATCCATCAACGCGCCAGGTGAAGAGAAGCTTGTCGGTCACTGCAAACAGGCGATCGCCGCACATGCGGATGCGCCGTACCCGAGCAGGAAGAGCAGCTTGGTCCGTTTCCGCAAAGATGGCGGACATGATGCCCACCGACGCGCCATTTTTGCCCTGCAATAGAAACGCAAATCCGCCCGGCGAACCAACCCCTGGTGGCAACGGGACCAACGCACTTGCCGCGCCGAGGTATCGCCCATCTTCAAGTGACACGATCTTGCGACCCGTGCAAGTGACCGGACCGCCGGCCGATGCAACAATGTGCACTGGCGATTGACCCTCAAGGAATCGCTTGCGGTCACTGATGCGCACGGCGCCACCCTTACCGCTGACGTACATCTCATCGCCAACGCGAGACACCAACCGCGGCTGAATGCCCAACTCCTCGGCGGAGATAGCAGACACACGCTTGGGATCAGAATTGTCCGAGACATCAAAGGTGATCAGCGAAGTGAGATCAGAAATTGCCCACGCGGAGTCGCCAGAGACCACCAAGTCAACCAGCGAACCGCCCTCGCCAAACACCACGCCGTCGGCGCGACCGAGTTCACGACCATTGGTGGTGTCGATCGTCAGAAGTTCATTGCCGAATGTCTGAAACCAGCGCCCATTGTCAACCACCGTGGAGTGATGCGTGCCACCCGTGTGTTGTTGGATGCGCAGTTCCTTCTCACGCCGATCAGTGCGATCCTCATTGACGTACTGAGGAGCGCACGAAGACAGCACGGCCGTAAAGCCGATGGCGACCAGGGAGATGAGGGCCGAACGCGCGAGAAGTGAGCGCATCTGAGCAGCGTATCCGGATGTGATAGTTTGCCGCGTATGCAACCAGGGCCGAACGACCCCGCCACCACGCCTCGCCTTGCGCAACTGCTGAAATTGCACGCCAGTGAGCCTGGCGACCCGTTCTGCATGTACGGAATTGCGCAGGAACACGCGCGCGCCGGGCGGCACGAGGAGGCGCTTGGTTGGTACGACCAAACCATCGCCGCTGACCCGGGCTACTGCTACGCGTATTACCACAAGGCGCGGTCGCTGGAAGATCTGGAGCGCATCGATGATGCATGCGCGGTCCTCCGCACCGGACTGGAAGCGGCGAAGCGCGTTTCGGACAGTCACGCGCTCTCGGAGATTCGCGGATACCTCGACCAACTCAGCTGAAGGACGAACCACAATGGCAAAGGCAGCACGCAAGAAGAAGGTTCCCATTGATGCACTCCGCGCATTGAGCGCCGATCCAAATCAGGTGGAAGTGCGCGTGGGCGGTCGAACGGTTGCCACCCTGCTTCGCCAGCGCGCTGTTGAGCTTGGACTGGCCGAAGGCGGATCGTGGACGCCCGCACTGGCGGCGCGTGTTGATGCGGCTGCGGCGGAGTCGTTGGCTCGTGAGGCAGCGCTGGCGTTTCTTGCCAAGCGGGCGTGGAGTGCCGCGGCGTTAGAGGCGCGGCTGGTGAAGGCCGGCCACGTTGCACGCGCCGCTCGCAATGCCATCCGCGCCATGGTGGCTGACGGTTGGCTGGACGACCACGCGTTTGCAACCGCGCGCGTGGAACACCATCGTCGACGCGGATCGCTTTCGGAGGAGGCGTTGTCGGAGCTCCTGCAGGCCGACGGCGTGGGCGAAAAAGATGCAGCGGACGTTGCGCGTAGCGGGGCCGCCACCGCTGCCGAGGTGCGCATTGAAGTGCGCCGCGCCAAGAAGGCTGGAGAATCTGCCAAGCGCGTCGCGGGCAAACTCGCCCGGCGCGGATTCGACCCGGATACCATCCAAGACGCGCTTGAGCACGCTGGATATGCCCTTGATGAATGAGTTCCCTGATGAACCCCGCTTGTAACGCCATCATCCTTGTCACCGTCACGCTTGCAGCTGTTGGCTGCCAGAATCCCAGCGCGACGCTCACTCACGCGGGCGATGATCCGATTCCGGATCTGGCCACCCCAGAGTTTGTGCCGATTCCACGGGATGGCGGACCGACGTCGCTCGACGGCACCGCGTTTGTTGCATCCGCTCCCCCGGCGCCAAGTGCCACCACGCTTGATCGTTCTTCGTGGAGCGAAACAACGATTCATCAGCCGCGCGGCCAAGTGGAAGTGCAGCCCAAGTACTACACGCTGTTTGAAGGTTTCTCCAACGATCCCCGAGCGACTGGGGCGTATCCAACGATAGCCACCGCACTGTCGACGGGTGGTGAAAGTCACACGGCTGTCCAGGACTTAGCGGCGCAACCCGCCATCGGCATGTTCTGGCTGGCAATGACGCCAGGGCAAATCATCTTCATGCCGCCGTGGGTAACGGTGCAACGCGAGCCGATTGATGGTGTCGAGTGGATGCCGCCACCCGCGCCCGCGCACAACCCCACCCCCGCGACCAAGGACTAAACAGTGTCAACGCT
>Ga0247832_1002754_pt1 | contig 25991 bp, 39 predicted proteins | sample LaCruzMarch2015__10_FD_192407 | JGI IMG/M metagenome (GOLD analysis project Ga0247832, IMG submission 192407) | Freshwater microbial communities from meromictic Lake La Cruz, Castile-La Mancha, Spain - LaCruzMarch2015_4m | ecosystem: Environmental > Aquatic > Freshwater > Lake | place: Spain... | reverse complement strand
TTGTGACTCTTTGCTGCTCGTCCCAGAAGCCTCTCTGACCCACAGTTGTTGTGAAGATTGCTTAACCGATCATAATCGGAATCATGCCACAATCAAGTGCCTTGTTGATTTTTCGAAGTTCCCTTAAGAGGAAGTACGCCACCTTTCTCGGGTACTGTCCCAGTTGAAAACTGTACAACACTGGTCTCTGAGAATGTATTCAACCCGGTGGCTGAATATGACAGGTTTAACATCTTTGGCAGGGATACCTCACCAGAAAGCACCTGCATCGATGCGGGACGCACCAACCAACCGTGCAATCAAATCATCATCATCGGCGCTGACTCTTCTGCTACGGCAGCCAACCGCTCCCGTATTGCAGGTGCCTGGTTCTATCTGCCCTGGGGGCTTGTCTCCTTCTGCGTCAATGGTTGTGGTCCTTTGCCAGCCCTCACTGCGGCAGAATTGGCAACGGATGACAGCTGGAACTTCGGTGGCAGGATCTGGGTTCGCACGATTCTGGCTGGCGGGCAGAACCATTTTCGAGTTCCGCCATCAGCCTCTTCAAGCCTCACCCAATTGGTAGGCGTGGCCAATTCCGCTGACGTGTCCTTCATTGGCTGGGAAGGTATTGACTGGGTCGCGCGGACACCAACGGCTGCGCGCAAGGGCTTTTCTTTGAATTAGAGTTATGAAGAGATTCTTGCGAGATCGACTCAACGCAATCCCGTCCTCGGATCAAGGGATTGGAATCCTTGAGTCATTGGTGCTCACGGTCATGTTGATGATTGTGGTCAGCTCTACGGCGACCATTTTCAACAGCATCAACCGCAGAACACTCTCCACGCAACAGCAGGTGGTGATGCAGGCCTCCATCGATGACAACCTGAGTCAAATTAAGACGCTTGCCCGTCGCTTTACCTGCTGCTCTGGGGTCTGCACGACAGTGCCGCCTACCAGTTTTGGTGTCGTCAGTGGCGTCACGCAGCCATGTGCAACCAATAATCCATTGGATGATCGTTATTACTTCCCTCAGGTTGACCTTACCTCGACAACAGCCAACTTTCCCAACACAACAACCTCATCAGAGCCGATCGCTGTGGAGCAACTCTGTGCAGCCAGCAACAACACAGCCTTCATGACCCCGTTTCGCAATGCCGTGGATGGTCTAGGACAGCCTGTCAACGCCACCCGCACCACAGCGATTCAGGCCGAGCGTATCCTCAGAGTGACATTCACAGATAACAACAGCAATAATCGGGTGACGCGAGTGGAGAACATCATTCCCCACATGGCTTATCACTGCCCATGAGCATCCTGCCCAGAGTCTGCCAGCGCCATCAACGATCCCAGTCTCAGGCCTTCACCTTAAGCGAGTTGATGGTGACGGTGGCTGTGATTGGCATTGTGGGCTCGCTTGTTTTTGCTTCTTCCCAGGTCTTCTTGCGCCGTGATCAGGCCAATGCCGCCGCCGCCGAGCTGGTGGGTTGGCTGGAGGGCATCTCTGGACGATCCGGTGCCTTCGGACCCTGCACCGTGCAGTTCACCACAGCCAATGGCTTGGCCCCCGGCGCCACCTTCGCTTCCTTGCAAGGCAGCGATGCCCGGTGTACCTCGGAGGCCAACTTGGCGCTGCCTTCCACCGATGGTAACCGCACATACAATGTTGCTGTCACGTACACTCCCGCCGGGACAACATCCATGGCGTTCACGCCACGTGGTGGCGTCGTTGCCAATGGAGTGGAAGCCATTGTCAAGATCTCTGTTAACAACCAGCTGCCTTTGCGTTGTGTGAGAGTGTCTTTTGGCACCCTCAGCACAGGTATTAATAATGCCACCGGTGATGTTACGCAGGCTTGCAGCGTATGGGAGCGGACCTGATGAAAGCTGCTACTGGCCGAAGGCGACAAAACCATGGCTTTACCCTGATTGAGCTGCTGATCGGTGGGGTTCTTTCTGTTATCGCTTTGGGATCCGTAGCCATCCTGGGAGTCCATCAGATTCGTATTGCTGACCGTGTCTATGCCCTTACGACGATCAACCGCAACTTTCGGCGTATCTCCGATCTGTTGAAAACAGAAGCGGGTGAAGCCTGCTTGCTGCGTCGAGGCGTGGACCCAGGAACATCAAGGACCATCACTCTACCGGATACACGCTGCAAGCCTGCTCCAGCATCCGCACCACCCCCCGCCGCGCCAAACAACGCTGAATGTGCAACGCCTTCAGCAACAGCAGACTTAAGACTTTTGGTGCCGATTCAAGGGGCCAACAACACCATTTCTTACGACGTGATCCGCTATGAACTGGTCGGCACCGAATTACGTCGCATTGGTCCACAAGTCGACACCAATGGTCTGCTGACCACCACCCCGTCTACTTCAGTGGGCAGCCAACGGGTCTTGACCAATGTCTCCACGTTTGTTCCAACGGTGTCAGCTGATTGCACATGGGTCAGGTTGGATCTGGGTCTGAGCGTTCCCGGTTCTGCGGATGTGGAGACGCGTACCCTCACTCTCTACTCCGGAGCCTCCGAGAGCATCAACTGATTTGGGCGAGGCCTCCTGGGATCACGGCTATCACTCGTCAAGGTCATACACGAGTGAGTTTTATTGTGAACTGTGCCCCAGTTGGATGGATCTTGCCGCCCTTCATGGGGCATCTGCCGGCTCGGGATTCTGAGGGTGAGCCGTTCACTTTCCTCGACCTCGGCTGTGCCACCGGCTTTTCTTTGGTGATGCTGGCGGCCCTTTATCCAGAGGGGCACTTCTATGGCGTTGACTTTCATCCAGATCATGTGGCCCATGCCCATGCCCATGATCTGGTCCGTCGAGCAGGGTTGAAGAATGTGGCCATCATTGAGGCCGACTTTCTGGATTTGGCCGGCTCCGATGTCTCACGCCCTGGCCTGCGGGTGGCTGTCATTAAGTGGTGGCCTACGGTATTTCGCCCTGGGTCACTGCGTCGGTTCAGAGCGCCCTTCTTGCCGCGGCGGCGGCATCCCTGCGCCACGGTGGCCTGTTCTACTGCTCCTACAACACCTATCCGGGTTGGCTGGCTTGCAGCAGTTTTAAGCAGCTTCTGGCCCTTGAGCTACCGACTGCAAAGCCAGGTGCGCTGGGCCATTGCTTTCACGAATCGGCAAGCCTTCTGAATCAACTGCTCGGGGAGGAATCCCAGCCTTCTCCCCTGGGTTCGGCCCTGCCTGGTTTACGCAGAGAGTTGCAATCATTGCAGTTTGCACTTGTTGACTATCTATGCGGTGAGTTTGCCAATCCAGGTTGGTCGCCGCTATATGTCTTAGAGATGCTGGCGCGGTGCGCGACCCACCAGTTCTCCTTTCTCGGGTCGGTGACTTACTCCGAGTCCTTCATCGAACTCCTGCCGCCACCTCTGCGCGAGCTCGCGATCCCGGAAATCAGGCCAGCGGCCCGTGAACTCCTGATTGATCTGGCCACCAACAAGCGATTTCGAATAGATATCCTGACGAGGTGGAATGTACGGCTCACCCAGCAGGAATGGGGCCAGCGCCTTGCCTCGCTGTCGTTCCAGTTGGTGCTGCCCCAGCGTGAGTGGCTCCCCACGCCCCGGGACACCCTTCACTTCAGAGCCACCTTCGGGGACATTCAGGGTGACCTGAAGGCCTACGGACCCGTGATCACGGCCGTCTCGGATGCACCGGCTTCGATGGGTTCCCTACTGAGCTCCAGCCAGCAAACCCAGGGCGAGCTGGTGGTCATGCTCGCGTTGTTGCTCGAGGCGGGGTGCATCGGCTTCGACCGGGGGGCTGCAGGAGCCAAGTCGACACCGCTGGTTCAACGCCTCAATCAAGTGCTGCTGGACCGCATGCAGGAGGGGCATTCCTACACCCAATTGGCCTTGCCGGCGGTGGCCTCCGCCCTTCCATTCTCAATTCTCGAAGCCTTGATCGATAAGGGGCTTCAGGACCGTCTCGAGGAGCCGATGCTCAGCAGCTGTGTGCTGTTATGGCTCAAGGAGCTGGGTGTGCAACTGCTCAGTCAGGACAACCAGGTGATCACCGAACCGCAAGCCCAGATCGACAAGATTCAGACGATTGCAGCCACCTTCATCGCTACCAAGCAACCGCTGCTGAAACGCCTGGGTGGCCTCCCCGCGGCGACTCCCCTCAATCCGCCCCGATCGTGTCGGAGCCGAAGTAAGGCACCAGCGCCTCGGGCAGCCTGACGCTGCCGTCCGCCTGTTGGCCCGCCTCCAGCAGGGCCGCCATGGTGCGCCCCACGGCCAGACCACTGCCGTTGAGGGTGTGCAGCAGGCGGGTGGTCTTGCCGTCGCGGAAGCGGATCGAGGCCCGCCGGGCCTGGAAATCGCCGCAGCTGCTGCAGCTGGAGATCTCGCGGTAGGTGCCGGCCCCCGCCAGCCACACCTCCAGGTCGTAGGTGCGAACGGCGGAGAAGCCCAGGTCGCCCGTGCACAGCTCCAGGCGCCGGTAGGGCAGCTCCAGGGCCTCCAGGATCGCCTCGGCATCACGGGTGAGTTGCTCGTGGGCGGCTTCCGAGTCTTCGGGGCGGCAGAACCAGAAGAGCTCCACCTTGTTGAACTGGTGCAGGCGGATCAGGCCGCGGGTGTCGCGGCCATAGGAGCCGGCCTCGCGGCGGAAGCAGGGGGTGTAGGCGGCGTACTTCAGCGGTAGGGCTTCGGCGGCGAGCACCTCGCCGCGGTGGAAGGAGGTGACGGGCACCTCGGCGGTGGGGGTGAGCCAGAGGTCGTCCTCGGCGCAGCGAAAGCTTTCCTCGGCGAACTTCGGCAGCTGGCCGGAGGCGGTGAGGCTGGCGGTGTTCACCAGGATCGGCGGCAGCACCTCGGTGTAGCCCCGTTGGCTGTGGCGATCGAGCATGAAGCTGATCAGGGCCCGCTCCAGCCGGGCCCCCTGGCCCAGCAGCGTCACGAAGCGGCTCTGGGCGATGCGCACCGAGCGCTCGGTGTCGACAATGCCCAGCCGCTCGGCGATCTGCCAGTGCTCCTGAAGTTGCTCGCCTTCCGCGGCCAGCCGCGGGCTGCCCCAGCGCTTCACCTCGACGTTGTCGGCCTCGCTGCGGCCCGTGGGGCAGAGGGGCGAGGGCAGGTTGGGCAGCACCATCAGTTGCTCGCGCAACTGCGCCTCGATCCCCTTCTCCTGCTCCTCCAGCGCCGCCACCTGCTGCTTGATGCGGTTGCCCTGCTCCCGCAGCTCCTTCACCTCCGCTCCCCCCGGCGCCGCGCCGGCCTTGATCCGCTCGCCCACCTCGCGGCCGACGCGGTTGCCCTCCGCCTGCAGCTCACTGCGATGCTGCTCCAGGTCGCGGGCCTCCAGGGCCAGCTGGCGCAGGCCTGAGAGGTCGGTGGCCAGACCGCGCCGCGCCAGGGGGGCGGTGATCAGCGTCGGGTCGTTGCGCAGCAGGCGCTGATCCAGCACGGGAGAAGCCCATCGTCTAGGGGCAGCCTACGGACCGGGCGTTCGCTCCAGCACCTGGCGATCGCAGCGGCTGTAGGCCTCGACGGCCGTGGGCAGCAGGTCCATGCCGTTGCGGATCTCCGGCGGCAGCAGCTGTTCGAGTTCGGCGACGGCGGCGTTGTAGGCCTGCTGGGCAGCGCGGACTTCCTCGCTGTCGGGCGCGTAGCGCTTGGAGGCCAGGAGCAAAGGCTTGGTGGCGTTGGTGAGCCGCGCCGAGGCGGCCAGCACCTTCTCCTGGTGGACCCGGCAGTAGAGGTAGCGATCGATCGGGGCAGCGGCCGGCGGCGGCTGTGCCGGCTGCGCCGCAGGACTGGCCGGGGCGGGCGGCGGTCCCTCGCCCTTGAGGGCGGCGGTGAGGCAGGCGGCATTGCGTTTCAGGGCCTGCTCGGGGGTGGGGGCCTTTTCGGCCTCACTGCGGCAGGCGGCCCGCTGCTGAGCGCTCACCACAACGCGCGTCCCCTGGCAGCCGAGCAGCAGCAGGGGCAGCAGCAGTGCCAGCAGGCGCTGGGCAGAACGCTGGCAGCGCATCGGAACGACCTCAGGGGTAGCTGGATGTGCGCGAGCGACTGGAGCTGGACAGCCCGGTGTAGGTCGTTCCGCGCCCATCGTTGAGGGACAAGGTATAGGCAGGTTCGCGGCTGTTGGTGATGGTGGGTTGGAAGGCGTCGACGTTGGTGAGCATGTCGGAGGCGATGTTTTCTGCGCTGAGATTCAGCGTGCCGTCGTCATTGATGGGCGGGCCTGTGCGGGTCAGGGTGCCGGCGTCGAAGGCGTAGGTGACCGTCTGGCCGCCCGAGAGGGTGAGGGTGAGGGAGGTGTTGGCAACGGCGGTGGCCGAGGCGGATTCGGTGATCTCACTCTCCAGCAGATGGTTGATGCGGCCCCAGTGGTCCTCGAGGCGCCGCACCGATTCCTGCTGGGCCGACACCCGGATCTGGGTCACCATCACATTGCTTCCGGTCGCGATGATCAACCCCATGATCACGGAGGTGATCAGCAGTTCGACGAGGGTGAAGCCTCGCTGCCGGTGGCGTTGGGGATGGGACGTGAGGTGTTTCATGGCTTCAGAGGGTGCCTCCGTAGCTGTTGTCGGGACAGGTGCCGGCGTTGGAGTTGCTGGCACCGATGCTGACCAGGCCGAGGCCTTTGGAGATGCGGACGCAGCGCAGGGGCCCAGTGGTGTCCGCCAGGGAGATCTTGATCACCACCGGGCCGGCGAGCTGGGTGTTGGCGGCCGCGGCATTGACCGTGCCGCGGGGGGTGAACTTGAAGCTGGTGACGCCGGCCGGGGCAATCACGTAGGTGGAGTTGCCGAGGCTGCCGCTGATCCGCATCGGTTGGCCGGTGAGGCAGTTGTTGGGGATGGGGTCGTTGGAGGGGTTGGTGACCAACTCCGAGGCCGTGGCCAGGGTGGCGCCAGCGGTGAGATTGCCGCCGCCGATGGTCACCTGGCAGGCATTGCCCTTGAGGGAGGTGCGCCGCACCGCATCCAGCCAGCCGGACAGCTCGATGGCCACGGCATTCACCCGCTCCCGGCGCCAATCATTGCCGGAGGCGGCGATCCCGACGGCGGAGAGGATGCCCACGACCGCCACCACCACGAGGAGTTCGATCAGGGTGAAGCCGTGGTGGGAGGAGTGTTTCATCAGGGGCACCAGGCGACGGTGGTGGGCACGAGCATGACCCGGCGCAGCACTTCGATACTCGTGCTGTTGGTGTAGCTGTAGGTGATGGTGTAGCGGTGGACTCCCTCCTGGTTGTTCGGGTCGACGGCGTAGGTGATGCCGGCGGCGGTGAGGCCCGAAGGGGTGGGCCCGATATCGGCCACCAGCTGGGTGATCAGGCCGTTGGATTGACACAGGGCCTCGAAGGAGTTGCCGGCGGCGCTGTTGCCATCGGCGGCGGTGGAGGTGGGTGCGGGGAAGAAATCGTCCTTTTCGAGCTCCTCGGCCCCCAGGCTGGTGCAGGTGCCGGAGGCACAGGTGTAGCGGTCGTTGAGCCGCCGTACTCGGGCTAGATCGGTGTCCACCAGTGCCTGCTGGCGGTAGCGCAATGACGCTGCCGCTGAACTGCGGTTGGATTCCATGAACAGGACTGACGTGCCGGTGAGAGACAGCACCAGCAGCAGCGAGGCCACCATCAGCTCCACCAACGAGAAGCCGCTGACAGGGCGCTGGCGCCTAGGGAGAGGGGAGGAATGGTTCACGGTGGATCAGGAGTAGGTGAGCCGCTTGACGGCTCTGGTGACGTAATCAATTCCAATATCGGAGTAGTCTTCGCCGCAGAATTTCATCAGGCTGCAGACACTGGCTAAATCAGTGTCAGGGATGTTGATTGTCACATTGCCATTGGCAGTGAAGTCATTCGTCCAGATCACGCCGGAGATCTTCACGTTGCCTCCCATGGACACGTTCCCATTCGGGAAGTAGACGAACAGACTCTGACTGTTGCCATTGCCGTTGGCAAAATCGACCGTCTGGGCGCCACAGGGGGATGGAGCGCCCACGGCACAGCCGAACAGGGCAAGATCTGCCGCTTTCAATGGGTTGGTTGTCGATGTGGTGGTGTTGCAGGCGGCGCTGCCGTTCTGCGTGTTGCATTGATGGATTTCTGTTCCGTTGCCAAGGGCGATGGCGGAGCCGGCGTTGGGGAAATGGAGCCGAACCGGAATAGTGGAGCTCCCTGCCGAGGCACCGCTGACATCAATGATCAATGTGCGGTTATTAGAGCTGCTGAGGCTATTGATGCTGCAGGCCACGCTGGCGTACGTGGACGATGTGGTGGTGTTGCCGTTGGCATCCTGCTTTTTGCAAATGCTGTTCCATGGGGCGGGCCAGCTGGCGAAGTTCCTGGTGGCCAGGGTCAGGTCGCTGGTCACCGCCACGTTGCAGTGCACATCCGGGGAGTTGCCCCTGCAGAACGTGTTGTCGGTGGGTAGTGGGGGTGGAATCTGGACGTCCACCACGTTGACGCTGGTGTTTTTCAAGCTGCTATGACAGCCCGATGGGCTTGAGGCCAGGCAGGTGATCGGATCGACGGGCTCGAAGGAATCATTGACGATCTCGTAGGAGCCACCCTTGATCACCAGATCACCGCTGTTGTCGTCGGCGGCCCCGGCAACGAAGCCGAAGCCCGGGGCCAGGGTGCAGCGGCGATTGTCGTTGCCGAAGGCGTTGCGCAGGCTGCGGTCGAGGCACTTGGGTACCACCTCCAGGGTCTGCCGAAGGGTGGTGGCGGCCACGACAACGTCGCCGCGGAGGGCCTCACCGCGCACTGTGAGGATGAGCTCCCCGTTGCCCTGCTTCACGTGCTCGGCAGTGGGGCAGTCATCCGGCTCCAAAGGGATCAATCGCGAGCGCTGCTGGGAACCATCGCCGATGTTGTTTCTCTGGTCGGGGTGGGTGATGATTCTCTGGTCAGGGTGGGTGGCCGTCTTGTCCTCGAAGAGGAAGGTTGTTCTCACGTCCGCGTAACCGGAATCACGCCCATCCACAACCTTGACTCTCGGGTCTGTGGCAATGGCGGCTGGTGTGGCCGTGTTCAGCAAGCAGGCGTTAACGAGCAAACGGCGGTTGCGGGGGCGGTTGAGCTCACTCACCACGGCCGTCATGCCGCTGTCGGCGGCGGCCCTGGCTTCACGGCTCTGGCTCTGGTAGGCGGAGGCCAGCTCGGCCAGGCTGGAGCGGTTCGAGATCGCCAGACTGCCCAGCAGCACCGCCATGGCGATCAGGAGGGCCGCCACCATCGAGCCCCTTTCCACCGGGGGGCACCTGAACCGCTGCCCAACCCTGGAGGGGCCAGACAATGCCCGTAACAGAAACTTCGTCGTCATCGCTCTACCCCTCCGCTGCCGCAGGCCAAAACCTGTGGGATCGCAGCATTCTTGCTGCAACTTCAAGTTAGGACCAGAACGCTGCTGGTCCCTGAGTTTGGTTACCTAGGGGGCTGGGCGTTGCGGAAGAAAAGGATGACAATCGGTCATGAAAAAGCCCTCCGCGTGGGAAGGCTGTCCAGGGTCTTTTCAGGTGGGATTCAGAGCACCTGAACCACTTCGCTCACTTCCGGGATGGCTTCACGCAGCTTGCGCTCGATGCCCATCTTGAGGGTCATGGTGCTGCTGGGGCAGGAGCCGCAGGCGCCCTGCAGGCGAACTTTCACCACCGGGCCGTCGATTTCGACCACTTCAACGTTGCCGCCGTCGGCCATCAGGTAGGGGCGCAGCTCATCAAGGGTGCGCTCCACGTTCTCGATCGTGAGGGCGCGGGGGTCGGTGCCGGTTTCGGTGGTTGTCTCGGTGGTCATGGGTACTCCATTGCTTGCCCAGAGCTTAGGAAGCCCGTGGCCGGTTCAGACGAGCCGCACGGTCGGTCCGTAGGCCGCCAGCTGGCGGTCGGCGCTCAGCAGCAGCAATGGTTCGCATCGGCTCTGGGCGACGAGGAGCCGATCGAAGGGATCGCTATGACCCTCGACGGACTCCAGCGTTCCCACGGCCAGCAGGTGTTCGTTGCGCAGGGCCAGCCAGCGGAAGCCCTGTTCCGGAATGCGGCGCTCCACCTGCACCAGGTCGGCCGAGAGGCGTCCGAGCGCTGTCTTGATGGCCATTTCCCAGAGTGAGGCCTGGCTGACGAAGACCTCGTGGTCGGACTGCTGCAGCAGGCTGATCACGGCGGTGGGAAGGCGTGGATCGGCGCTCAGCCACCAAAGCACCAGATGGGTGTCAAGCAGCAGACGTGCCACGGGCTCCATCCGCAGGAAAGAGGTTGGGGTCGAACAGGCCGTCAACCGGGGCGTCGAAATCGTCAGACAGGCTGATCGCACCGGCGAGGGCACCCGGAGGGGCGATCCCCCCTGCCTTGCCACCACAGGGCACCAGCCGGGCGATCGGCCGGCCAGCCCGGGCGATCACAACGTCCTGTCCAGCTTCCACCTGCTGCAACAGACGGGACAGATGGGTCTTGGCCTCGTGCACGTTCACCAGCACGGGGGCCAGAAGGGGTGCGGAGGGAGGCTCTGTCGCCGACATGCGGAACCAATCAAACTAAGTCTTAGTTTAGTTTGGATGGAAGGTCAAAGCCGACGTTCGGCCCATGTCGCTGGCAGCGGCCGGATCCTGAGCCATCCTGCGCGCACAGCGCCTGCCACGCCGGGATGGATCTCAAGCCCGCCTATCCCACCGACAAGACCTACGGGGCCTTCCTGCACCGGGAGCTGTCCGTGTCCTGGCTCGTGCTGGCGACCCTCATGGGAGGCCGCCACCGGCTTGGCCCCGGCCTGGTCCGCACAGGTTTCCACTACCTCGATTTCGGCTGCGGCCACGGCCTGAACCTCCTGTTCAACGCCGCCGCCCACCCCCAGGCCCACTTCTACGGGCTCGACCTGAACCCCACCCACATCGCCGCCGCCACCGCCAAGGCGGAAGCCCTGGGCCTGAGCAACGTCCATTTCGCCCTGGCGGATCTGACGACCTTCGCGGAGGGGCTGCCCAGCACCGGCCCCTGCCGCGGCTGGCCGGAGGCTTTTGATGTCGTGGTGGCCCATGGGCTGGCGAGCTGGGTGGGGCCCGAGGTGAGGCAAGCCCTCATTGCGGCGGCGGGAAGTGTGCTGCGGCCGGGGGGGATCTTCTACTGCTCCTACAACACCTATCCGGGCTGGCTGTCGCGCAGCAGCCTGCAGATGCTGAGCCTGGAAGAGGCTCTGCGCGGTGGGGGCAGCACCTCCCTGGCGGGCATTCGCAAGGCGGCCGAGACCCTGATCCGATGCACCGGCACGGAGGACAACGCCTGGCCCCTCGGCAAGGAACTTCCAGGGCTCAGAGCCTTGGTGGAGCTCATTCAGTTGAGCCCGGAGCCCTACCTGATGGGCGAGTACCACTCGGCCCATCAACCCCTCTATGTAGGCCCCATGCACCGGCTCTGCAGGGCCCATGGCCTCACCCACATCGGTTCGGCCACGCTGCCGGAGATGTTCCCCGAGATGCTGGACCCGGAACGGCGCGCCCTTGTTCTGGGGGCGGCTGATCTGCCCATGCGCGAGGTGTTGCTGGATCTGGTGATCAACCAGACGTTCCGGCGCGATCTCTTCGCCCGGGGGGCCTGTCCGCCATCGGCACCATGGCGCCGCCAGGTGTTGGCGGATCTGGGTCTGCACCTCGGCGCCGCCCAGGCGGATGACGCCAATGAATTCGCGACGAGTCTCGGTCTGCTGGCCATGGATGCCGACTTCATGCGGGCCTTGAGGGGAACCCTTATGGATCGCTCCGAGAGCCTGGGTTGGCTCCTGGATCAGTCGTCCCTGGAGCTGGAAGACATGCTGATGCGGCTCTCCGTTCTCCTCGGAGCGGGAGTGGTCGGCGCGAGCGTCTCCAGCGGCGCCGACGCTGAGGCGTTATCGAGAACCATCGCCGCTTTCAATCAACGTTGCCTCGACCAGATCACGGCGGGTGAGGAGATCGGCGCCTTGCTTTCTCCGGTTCTCCTGCAGCCCGTCACCGTTTCCTTGCTGGAGGCGTTCTGCCTGCAGGCCGCCAACGCCGATCTTCCCGCCGAAGACGTTGTCCAGCTGGTGTGGATGGGGATCACGATGGCCGGCGGCAGTGTGAAAGACCCTGAGGGACGGCCGATCGAGGATCCGAACCAGGCCCTGGGCCACCTGCAGGAGTTCTGGGAGACCTTCGGTCGCGAACGCCTGCCGGTGCTGCGGCGGCTCGGCATCGGCCTTGCCACCGCGTAGCCCAGCCCCTTCAGAGATTTTTCAAGGCCTCCAGGTCGGAACAGGTGTCGGCCGGATCGCTGGAGCTGAGTGGAAGCCTCAGGCTGGAGAGGAGTTCAAGAAAGTGCGGCAGTGGCAGGCCGGCGATACGGGCGGCGGCGGCGGTGGAGATCGAACCCGACTGGATCAGGGTCAGGGCGAGGCCGGAGCGCACGGCGGCCGTATCGGCGACGCCTAGCCGATCAAGGGCAACCACCAGCGCCGTGGGCTGATCACGGTTAGTGACCAGCGCCATGGCATCGGCCTCGGCCGCGCGGATCACCGTGAAGGGGTTGCTCTTGAGTTGGCGGATCGTGAAGGCCTGCAATGGTTCCCCCGCACTGTGGTCACACGCTAGGCCCACTGGCCGTAGGAACACCCCCCAGGCGGGCGCTCTTGTGGCTGGGTAGTCCCTGGCCGCCGCTGCCTAGGATCGCTCCATCTTGTGGTGGCCCCTTGGGGTCGCCGGCCGCTGCCCCCCTATGACCGACGTTCCCGCCCAGCGGATCCGGAATTTCTGCATCATCGCCCACATCGACCACGGCAAATCGACCCTGGCCGACCGGCTGTTGCAGGACACCGGCACCGTGGCGGCCCGGGACATGCAGGCCCAGTTCCTCGACAACATGGAATTGGAGCGGGAACGGGGCATCACGATCAAGCTCCAGGCGGCCCGGATGGAGTACAAGGCAGCCGACGGCCAGACCTACATCCTCAACCTGATCGACACGCCGGGCCACGTCGACTTCTCCTATGAAGTGAGCCGCAGCCTGCTGGCCTGCGAGGGCGCCCTGCTGGTGGTGGATGCCAGCCAGGGGGTGGAGGCGCAGACGCTGGCGAATGTGTACCTGGCGCTGGAGAACGATCTCGAGATCATTCCGGTGCTCAACAAGATCGACCTGCCCGGGGCCGATCCCGATCGCATCAAGACGGAGATCGAGGCGATCATCGGCCTCGACACCTCCACGGCCATCAATTGTTCGGCCAAGACCGGCCTGGGGGTGCCCGAGATCCTGCAGGCGGTGGTGGATCGGGTGCCGGCGCCGCCGGACCAGGCGGATGAACCGCTGCGGGCCCTGATCTTCGACTCCTATTACGACCCCTACCGGGGCGTGATCGTCTATTTCCGGGTGATCAGCGGTGTGATTGCCCGCAAGGACAAGGTGCTGCTGATGGCCAGCGGCAAGATCATCGAACTCGACGAGGTGGGCGTGATGGCGCCCGACCAACGCCAGGTGGACAGCCTCCACGCCGGCGAGGTGGGCTATCTGGCCGCCTCGATCAAGGCGGTGGCCGATGCCCGCGTCGGCGACACGATCACCCTGGCCGCCAATCCGGCGGCCGAACCGCTGCCGGGCTATGCCGAAGCCACGCCGATGGTGTTCTGCGGCCTGTTCCCCACCGATGCCGACCAATACCCCGACCTGCGGGAAGCCCTCGACAAGCTGCAGCTCTCCGATGCGGCCCTGAAGTTCGAGCCGGAGACCAGCAGCGCCATGGGCTTCGGTTTCCGCTGCGGCTTCCTGGGCCTGCTGCACATGGAAATCGTGCAGGAGCGGCTGGAGCGCGAGTACGACCTCGACCTGATCGTCACCGCCCCTTCGGTGATCTACCAGGTGACAATGATCGACGGCAGCACCCTGATGGTGGACAACCCCGCAACCTTGCCCGATCCCCAGAAGCGGGAATCGATCGAAGAACCCTATGTGAAGCTCGAGATCTACACCCCCAATGTGTACAACGGCGCCCTGATGGAGCTGTGCCAGGAGCGGCGCGGTGAGTTCATCGATCTGAAGTACATCACCACCGACCGGGTGACGCTGCACTACGAGATGCCGCTGGCGGAGGTGGTGACTGACTTCTTCGATCAGATGAAGAGCCGCACCAAGGGCTATGCCTCGATGGAGTACAGCCTGATCGGCTACCGCCGCAACGAACTGGTGCGGCTCGATGTGCTGATCAACAGCGAGAAGGCCGATCCACTCACCACGATCGTGCACCGCGACAAGGCTTACAACGTGGGCAAGGGGCTGGTGGAGAAGCTCAAGGAGCTGATTCCGCGGCAGCAGTTCAAGATTCCGATCCAGGCTTCGATCGGCAGCCGCATCATCGCCAGCGAAAGCATCAGCGCCATCCGCAAGGACGTGCTGGCCAAGTGCTACGGCGGCGACATCTCCCGTAAGAAGAAGCTGCTCAAGAAGCAGGCCAAGGGCAAGAAACGCATGAAGGCGATGGGCCGTGTCGAGGTGCCCCAAGAGGCGTTCATGGCGGTGCTGAAGCTGAATCAGTGAGGTTGGCTCAGCTCAAAAGGCGTGGTGAGCGCGTGCGGCTTGCGGAAAATCCGCCAGACCTGCATCAGCTGAAGATGCCGTGGTTGAGACGGAGCAATACATCTTTCACCTGATGGGCACCAATTTCGGTGTCGAGGAGATCAAGTGGTACCTCGCCACCTAGCGCACGGTTGGGACTCTTGAGCCAGACGCGGGCTTTATCGATGGAGCCAAGCACCTCAACAGTCTGGGCGATCGTTTTGGCCACTCGGTAGAGCCTGTCAGATTCCTGAGAGGTCAGCGACTGCGACGCCTTCCTGCGAGCGATGGTCCGCGGCGGAATCCCTAAAACGGCCGTCACCTGCTGCTGGGAGATCGCGAGGTGGCTGGATAAGGCCTCAAAGGCTGAGAATGGCAGACCCTTGCGGACCGCCTCGCGCAGCTCGGCCCCGTCGCCTGCTTGCAGATGCAGGATCGCGCTCGGATCTGCCAAGGCAGGTCTGGAAGGTGTGTGGAGGTGCAGCATCTGGCAATATTAAAACGGCTTTTTGGCATTGGAATCCGCAAGGCCAGAATGGCCCGATGGCTGAATGCTCCGCTGACTGGCTGAATCAGCCCCTGCAGGATCTTGAACAGGCTGCTGCCTCCATGCAGGCCGACCGCCATGAGTGGGCCTGCTTCGCGGCCCATCAGGCCACCGAGAAAGCCTTGAAGGCCCTGAATCTGGCTCTGGGCTGCTGTGCCCGGCAAGGGTGACTTGCAGCCCCCGTATCCGGAGGCAATCGACGACCGGCTCCGCTTACTGGATGGCTTCTATCTCCCCACCCGATATCCCGACAGCTACCCGGAGGGCACACCCGGTGAACATTTCGGCAGACTACAGAGTGAGTAGGGACTGTTTCATGCCACCGCCATCATCGAATGGGTCCGTGCTGCGATGGCCCCGCTCGGCCCACGTCCTTGCGCAGGCGGCCCGGTGGGCCCGGTGCCAGGCCGCTGCCCATCCGGAGCTGGTGGCTGTGGGGATTTTTGGCTCCTATGGGCGCGGGGATGCTGGAGTGGGAAGCGATCTGGATCTGTTGCTGGTGCTGCAGCAATGCGAGTTGCCGATCTGGGAGCGACTGCGAGCCTGGGACACGGCGGACCTGCCCCTGGCCACCGATCTGCTCATCTACAGCCGCCAGGAATGGGAAAGCCTGCCGGCGTGGAACCCCAAGCTGGCGGCCACGCTGGATCAGGACATGCGCTGGCTGATAGCGCCGGCTGTCGCTTGACTGCGTCGGCGTGGGACGGCCTCCAGTGCGGGCTCGCTGCCGCCAAGAGCCGCCAGGCGGCGGGCACTTTCCCGTTGGACGAGGGCTCGCAGTGCCTCGCGGATCAGATCGTCGTCGAGATTCAGGGTGGTGCGCATGGCCGGCCAAGCCCACGAGGAGTCAGGCATCAATCATGGCACCAGATGATGCGCCATCTGATTCATCTTGTACCCCGACGGCCACCCCGAGAGCGTACCCGTTGAACATTTCGGCGGACTGCAGAAGAGTGAGCAGGGACTCTTTTCTGCCACCCCGATCATCGAATGGGTAAAGGCTGTGCTGGCCTACTACCACTCGCCGGTCCACCGCTGTAGGGAATGCAGTGGTTTTTGTGGAGTCTGGCTACAGCCGGCAAGTTCTTTGAGGGCATGATTGTATTCATGCAAGGTGTCGGCTTGCCCCTGATCGCCAGAGAATTTGCGCTCACAGATCTGGATAAGGGGCTGGTGACGGCAGCCACAGTGGCCGGGATGTGGGAACCATCTGACGGCCGTCTGCCTCACCCCCCATCCGTCGAACGCCGCCGGTGCTCCTTCCTAGGGCCTGTGGCGTCGGTGCGGAAGAACAGGTCCGGGGTGAGCCCCACCCGCCGCATCTGGCGCAGTCCCTGGCTGCGCAGCAGCAGCAGCCCGAAGCCCGTCATCGTCTGCAGCAGCAGGGTGGTGATCAGGCGCACCGGGTTGAGCAGCTGCTGCTGGAGCGGTGACAGGGACGCCACCCCCTGCCGTTGGTGGATCAGGCTGGCGGCGTCGTGGATCGTGACCGCCGGCAGCAGCAACAGCAGGATCAGGCCCAGGGGCAGCAGGGTGTGGTGCAGGGCTCCGGTCCAGGGCTGCTCCAGCCGGTTGCGCCGGTGGCCGCCACTGAGCAGGTAGAGCGAGAAGCCCACGAGCAGCAGCGGCAGGGGCGGGGACAGGCCGATCAGGGCGCCGAGCCGGACCTGGGGAGGCTCGGCACTGGCGAAGCTCGCCGCCAGCAGCAGCGTGACCAGCTCCAGCACCAGCAGCACCAGTCCCACCAGCCGCAGCTGGCCGATCGAATAGTCGAGCTGGTGGCGTTGCACAAAGCCATCGACCTCGTCCCGGGTGTCCCTGGTTCTCGGGTGGGTCATGGGCGGCGGCGGCTTGTGTCCTTGGCTGGGAACTCTGGCGCATGCCCCGGGCGCCCATCCAGCCCTGGCACCGGCATTATTGGAGGCGCAAACTCCAAAAAGGCGGCGGATTTGGAGGTGGTCAGGCGATTTCTGCAGGAACCGGCTGGGAGTTTTTTCCTGTTCGGTCCCCGTGGCACCGGTAAGTCGACCTGGTTGCGCCAGGCCCATGGCAGCGCCTACCGGCTCGACCTGCTCGATCCCGAGGCCCAGCGCCTTCACCAGGCCAGGCCTGAACGGTTGCGGGAGAGGGTGTCCGCCGAACCTGGCATCGCCATGGTGGTGATTGATGAGGTGCAGAAGGTGCCGGCTCTGCTGGATGTGGTCCACGCCCTGGTGGAGGAGCAACCCGACCTGCGCTTCGTGCTGACCGGATCCAGCGCCCGAAAGCTGCGCCGCGGCAGCTGGAATCTGCTGGCCGGGCGCCTGGTGTCGGCCTCGATGCACCCCTTTCTGGCGGCGGAACTGGGGGTTGATTTCAGCCTCGACCGCGCCCTGCGCTTTGGTCTGGTGCCCCTGGTCTGGGAAGCGATCGATCCGGAGCAGACCCTGCGGGCCTACGCCTCGCTCTACCTCAGGGAGGAGGTTCAGGCCGAGGCGCTGGTGCGTGATCTTGGCGGCTTTGCCAGGTTCCTCGAAGCGATCAGCTTCTCCCATGGCTCCACCCTCAACCTCTCCGCCGTGGCGCGGGAGTGCCAGGTGGGCCGCAAATCCGTGGAGAGTTACCTGGGCATCCTGGAAGACCTGTTGCTGGCCTTCCGGCTGCCTGTCTTCAGCCGGCGGGCGAAGCGCCAGGTGGTGGCCCATGAGAAGTTTTACTACTTCGATGCCGGTGTGTTCCGCTCGCTGCGGCCGGCTGGCCCGCTCGATTCCCCTGCGGAGATCGAAGGCATGGCCCTGGAGGGATTGGTCGCCCAACACCTGCGGGCCTGGATCGCCTACCGGCGCAGTGGCGATCAACTCTTCTACTGGCGCACCAAGGCGGGCCGGGAAGTGGATTTTGTGGTGTACGGACCCGACAGCTTCACGGCCCTGGAAGTGAAACGCAGCCGCCAGCTTCACTCCGGGGATCTGCAGGGACTGAAGGCCTTCCAGGCTGACTATCCAGAAGCCAGGGTCGCCCTGCTCTACCTGGGCCAGGAACCGTTGCGGATCGATGGGATCCTCTGCCTCCCCTGCGGAACTTTCCTTCAGGGAGTGGATCCGCTGCAACCGCTGCCGATGGTCTGATCAGGAGGCGTCAAGCCAGATCTGAAAACGAGCGCCTGGCCCAGGCCACCGCGTCGGCCACATCCGCTGCCGTGAGTCCCAGCCCCGCCAAGCGGGCCCGCACGTCGGTCGAACCGAGCTGGTTCTTGCGGCTGTCCTCGGGTGGGAACTCTGGAGCAGACGTTGCTGTCACCGCCATGACCTCGTTGCCTGAACGCCATCACCCCCCCCGATCACAGGGGTTCGTACTGCCCCTGGCCATGGGGGCGTCCATGGTTCTGTTGTTGGGCAGCCTCTCCGCCCACACCGTCAGCCTCCAGGTGCGCCTGCAGGGGATCCGGGAGCAGCAGCAGCGCCACGCTGAAGACCGGCTGGCCTCGGCGGGCCAGCAGTTGCTGGCCGATGTTTACCGCAGCCATCCCTGCCTGCTGGCGCTGCCGCTCGAGCACTGGGACTCCCAAGGGCTGGCCTGCGCTCCCGCCCCGGCGATCGCCTCCCTCAAGGCCGGCCAGGTGCTGGGCAGCGCCTACCGGCTGGTGAGCTGGAGCCCGCAGCTGGCCCCGGCCGAGCTGCTGCTGGAGCTGGCCGCCGCCGCGGGGCAGCCGGCGCGCCAGGGGGCCTTCGCTGTCCAGCTGACGCCGGCCCAGCCCCCCGCCCAGCCGCAGCCGCTGATCACCGACGTGCGCCTGGTGGGCCTGCGGGGGGTGGCGCCATGAGCCTGCTCGAACTGCTGATCGGATCGACGGTGTTGGCCTCAGCGGCGGGAGCCTCCCTGCAGCTCTGGGCCCTGGCGGGCGCGGCGGCTGTGGCCGAGGAGCGCCAGCAGCAGCGGATGGAGCAGGCCGAGGCCGCGCTGTTGCGGGCCGAAACCTTCCTGCGCGGCCTGGCCCCTTCCGCTGGCGACTGCACCGTGGCGGCGACCCAGCTGCTGCAGGTGCTGGCGGCCGACCCCCTGGCCCCGGGGTTGGTGCGCCACCTGGAGACTTCAACCAGCGGCGATGGGGTGGTGCTGCGGCTGGTGGTGGACGGCGAGGCCACACCGCGCCAGCGGCTCTATGTGCCGGCGGTTCTGGGCCTCTGCGGGCCCGCGCCGCAGGGAGGGGGCGGTGGCAACCCCTGATCAGGGCGGCTTCACGCTGAGCGAAACCCTGCTGGCCCTGGTGCTGGTGGGCCTGCTGGCCCAGCTGGGGCTCACTTCCGCCAGCACGGAGCTGGCCGCCGCCCGGCTGGAGGGGGCCAGCCGCCGGGTGATGCTGGGGCTCGAGCGGGGCCGCGATGCCGCCCTGCGGCTGGGCCAACCCTGCGCCCTGGCCCTCACCGCCACGGGCTGGCAGGAGCCCCAGGGCAGCAGCCTGCCCCCCTGCGAAGGGGCCGCACTCGATCTGGGCGAGGGCCTGGGCGGGGGGCCGGCGGTGAGCCTCAGCCACAACCTGCCGGCTGCGGTGCGCTTCACCAGCAACGGGCTGATCATCGACGGCGGCACCGTGCTGCTCAGCACCGAGGGCACCGACCTGGTGCGCTGCGTGGTGGTGGCCCTGCCCCTGGGGGTGACCCGCCTGGGCCGGCAGGGGCCGGGCGGCTGCCTGCCGGATCCGCGGCCCTGAGCCGCCCTTTCATCGGAGTTGCACCATGGCGTTGAAGTGTTCCAGGATGATCCCAGCTCCCCGTAGGGCGGGATTCACGCTGGTGGAGCTGCTGCTGGCGGCCTGCCTCGGGCTGCTGGTGTGGGGGGTGGTGCTGCAGGCGCTGGTGGCCGATGGCCGCCAGGTGGAGCGGATGGTGCGCCAGCTGCGCGAGCGGGGCCAGCAGCGGCGGGTGCTGGCCCTGCTGCGGGGCGATCTGCTGCGCGCCGAGCGGGTCGACCTGGCCCTGGGAACCGGGGCCGCCTGCGGCCTGGGTGGCAGGACGCCGGTGCTGCAGCTGCAGACGCCGTCCGGCCCGATCACCTACACGGTGGGCGCTGCCCCCAGCGCCATCTGGCGCGGCCGGGTGCTGATGCGTTGCGGCCCAGCCTTCGGGCTATACGGCGAACCCAGCGCCGGAACGGCCCAGAACCGGGTGCTGCTCGATGGACTCACCGACCCGGGCCTGGCCGCCGCCCTGGAGCCCGACGGCCTGCTGCGCCTGCAGCTGCGGCAGGAGTTCGAGCCTGCTGGTGGCGGCACCCAGCGGATCGAAACGACGGTGCGGATGGGGGCGGGGGGGTGAGGGGGGGCCTTCGCTGATGCGGCAACGTTTCAACCCAGGCGGTTGAGCGGCAGGATCCTCACCCGCTCCCGGCGCTCGTCGGCAACCACCAGCGCCCCTTGTTCGATCTCTGCGGCATAGGTCCTGAGCACAGAGAGCACCAGGTGCCCAATCACGTCTGGCAGCACGTTGAGGCAGCGCACCTGAATGACGCTGGTCCAGGTCGTGGGTGAAAACGGTATAGCCGTGGGCAGCGGCCCAGCACATCAGGGCTTGATCAGGAGCCCGTGGATCACCGACCTCTGACCAATGCACCGCTTGATGGCCGGCTGCCCGCAACAATGGAATCCAATGAATCGACAGGTTCATGTCGACCAGCAAGCTGGCCATCAGCTCAGGACCAGAGCCTCTTCCCGCTCCTCCATGCGCCAGGCTGCGTAAGCAAGGGCCTCATCAATATCTGCCGCCACGAGCTGTGGGTAAGCCTGCTGGATCTGTTCACGACTGCTGCCGCTGGCGATCAGGCCAACGATCGTGCCGACCGTAATGCGCAGCCCGCGGATGCAGGGCTTGCCGCCCATGACGGCGGGATCGTGGCTGATCCGGGAAAGTACCATCGTTTAATCGTAGGCCGATTAGCCCTGGTTCATAGGTCGCTGGGTTCAAGGTCAGTATGTTTTGCGGTTCTTGCAAGCATTCTTGGGCCGTAGCCAAGACCTTTTTGGCTTTGGCTGACGGCCAATGGAATGGCTCCTGCCGATTCCCCATTTTCAAGTCAATCAGCGATAACGTGAAGAGCCAAAATCTCAGCCTTTGCCATCGCGTCGGCCGAGGAACTGCCATACGCCAAAACTCCGGGCAGCTCTGGCACCTCGGCGATCCAGCGTCCGTCTATTTCTTGTTCTTGAGCACAGCCGGGAGGCTGCCATCCAAGCGTTTGATGGTGCCGGCTGCACCCCTCTCCGCCTGGGCCGGCGCTCCACGTGCAGATTGACCATCTGTTCAGCCATTTCATTTTACTCTCGCTTTGACCTCAATAGCCAGAGCCTTCGTCGTACAAGAAGGGGCCTGGAATGGCGGCACCTGCAGTCCAAGTCGTCTGACTCAGGTCCGTGAATTGTCATAGCTTACCTGCAGGTCCACGACCTTCGAGATAGGCAACAACGCCTCCAAGAAGTGCTGCTGGCGAGAGTCGCCGGAATCCCTGATCCGTAGCGTCCGTGAGCGCTGCGCCTGATCGCAGATGACACGATCGCCATCTGCAGCTGAAAGCCCTGGGCCTGCAACGTCTGCGACGGCTGGCCGATCAGGTGCTGCCCTGAATCGATGGGGTCTGGGGGCTGCCTGTTCCTGTCCGCAGGCGACGTTCAGGCCTCCCAGCTTCAGCCGGCTCCAGCCTCAGCCCATCCACGTGGCCTGATGGGCTAACCGTCGTTGAAGCTGTACAGGTCCGGCTCAGTGGCGAGTTCAGCAACGGTGCCTCCAGTCATGGCCAGCCGATCCAGGTCCCCTGCCAACAGGCGCCCTGGGGTGGATGGCCACGTAGCATTCTGCTACAGTCCCGCGGTGATTCCTTCTGTGGGGGCTCCTCGTCATGCCGAAAGCCGCTTCTCCCGTGCGTTTGCAGAGAGAGCTGATGGAGAGCGCCGCCTTGGTCGGGGCCCGGCACCATCGCAGTGCTGCCGAGCAGATTGAATACTGGGCCGCCCTGGGTCGCCAGGTGGCCCGGGTGCTCGACCCAGACAGCCTGTTGGACGTGGCCGCGGGCTTGACGCGCCTCAGGCTTGAGCCTGTGGCGGCACCGATCGTGGCCCCTGAGCAGGTGTTTGCGGCACTGGATGCTGATCGAGAGTCCGGTATCCTGGCCCAGAACGTGAGTACGGCGGCCTTCCGCTATCAGGCGTCCATCCGTCAACCTGGCCACCTGGAACAGATCGGCCCCGATGGCACACGACGCGTGGGGACGTTTCGTGATGGGGCCTTTGAGGCGATCGACAACGAGCCCTGCAGCGGCTCGAAGCGTTGAGCCAGCCAAGGCAGCTATGGATGCTGGTGGGGGGCAATGGAGCTGGAAAATCAACGTTCTATCGTCTCTATCTCCAGCCTCTTGGCGTGCCATTTGTGAATGCCGATGTGCTCGCCCGGGTCGTCTATCCCGACGCTCCCGACGCTCCCGAGGCGCACAGTTATGACGCGGCCAAGCTCGCTGAAGAGCAGCGGCTCAACCTGCTGCTCAGAGGGGTGAGCTTCTGTTTTGAAACGGTGTATTCCCACCCCTCCAAGGTGGACTTCGTCGGCCGTGCCAAGGCCCTTGGCTACCAGGTGATCCTGGTGATGATTCACCTCGAAAGCCCAGCCTTGAACCAGGCGCGCATCAGCGAGCGGGTCAGCGAAGGAGGGCATGATGTGCCTGCTGACAAGGTGGTGAGCCGCATCCCCCGGCTGCTGCGGCATGTGAGAACGACGCTGCCGGTCTGCGACGTTGCCAGGGTTTACGACAACAGTTCAGCAGACCATCCCTTCACCCCCAACTTCACGGTGAGGCACGGAAGGATCGAGCGTCATTTCGCTCCTTTGCCTGATTGGGCGGAGGCTCTGCTGGCAGGTTTCTGAGTTGCCATCAGCCAACGTCGTGGACACCGGGCACACTGGTCATTCATAGGCTGTTCAGAAACTCAGCAACGGTTTGAATGATCAGGTCACCGGTGAGCAGTCCATCAGCCTGACAGGCTTGGGCAGCACGCTAGATCTGAACGGTCACTCACTTCACAAACGCATCCAATTCTTCAACCCACTGAAATACTGCTAATCGGTACCAGCTGTGGTTGGGGGTCTGCAGCGCCAGCGGGTCGTTGGTGAACACATTGGTTCAGCCCGAGGTGCTCGAAAAAAAATCTGGCTGATGGGCGCTAAGGTAATTGCGTGCATCAAGCTGATCCGTCTGCATAAAACGCTATGACGATGGGGGAAATCACAGTTGGCCAGGCTCAGGAGCGTCTCGCTGAGCTGATCGACTCCACGCAACGCAGTGGTGAACCGGTGGTGTTGACAAACCAGGGCCGCCCTGTAGCCGTGGTTCTTGATCATGCAGCCTTTGAGCGACTTGTGGAAGCCGCAGACCATGCCAGCGACTGCGCTGCCCTGTCGCTGGCACGAGGAGATAACGACACCATCCCTTGGGAGCAAGCCAAAGCGGCTCTGGGCTTGGGTTGAAATCTGAGCTTCATGGCATCTGGTCGCTACGAGATTCGTTTAGCTCGACGTGCGCTGCGCTCTTTGTCTGGACTGCAACAACGGGATCAGCAACGCGTCGCCTCCGTCATTGATTTGCTGGCAGATAATCCCAGACCTCCGGGCTGCATCGCGCTCCAAGGGGAGACCGGGGTGTATCGCGTCAGAGTTGGAGATTACCGAATCGTATACGAAGTGATGGATCAAATTCTGATCGTTCAAGTCGTTCGGATTGGCCATCGCCGTGATGTCTACCGCTGAGGAGGCTGATCAGAAATTCTCTCCGCGGCCAGGCTGGATGGGGTGCTCAGTGCTACCAGCAACCGCTGCGACCCGTCCTGCACTTGGCTTGCCTCGTTAGAGTACTGAAAAAAACTGTACATTGTGTACAGGCATGATTGACGGGTTCTGGCGGTAGTACGGAAGACGCCGCTGGCCAGCGCGAGTCGACTATCAAGATCCACGACTATCAAGATCCACGACTATCAAGATCCACGACCAGGTCTCGCTGCATTCACGCAATGCCCACTTGAATACCTCCAGGATGCTGATGGAAGGAACCACCAGGCTCGCCTCGGCATCAAGTCCATCGAGAAACCGCTCACAGGCGGTCAGCCTCCCGTTGGAAGGTGTTCTCCCCACACAAAAAGCCACGCAGGGCATAACCCCGCCGTTCAGGCCTCCCAGATCTCCGCCAGCTCCAGCCTCAGCCCGGGGAACCCCTCGCCAGACTCCAGCACGGTGGCGTCTTGAAGGCGCTGGGGCTCGCCATCGGTGTCGCTGCCCCAGATCTCGACAGCCTCCTGCTCGGGGATCAGCAGCCAGCCCAGTTGGGCCCCATTGGCCTGGTAGGGCGGCCATCTTGCGGCGCAAGGCGGTGAGGCCACGGGGGCCGGCGTCGCTGGGACTAGCGAGTTCGACCAGCAGATCGGGGCAGAGGGGCGGGAAACTGCGGCCTAGAGACCCTGCCCTGCCTCGCACGTGGGTCTGGCCGGAGCATGGGCGACTTTAGTAGGTTAATTGAATACCCCAGCCCAATAGCTCCCGGAGGACCATTCAATGCAAAAGATCAAGTACGTTCATTGGCAGGAGGATGATTCCTGGCTTGGGTACCTTCAAGAATATCCTGATGACTGGACGCAAGGCGACACTCTGACTGATTTAGTTGAGCATCTGAAAGATCTCGACCTTGATCTTTCATGTGGACATATTCCGGGTGCTCGCAAGGTCGGTGAACTCGTCATGTCATGAAGCGAACTGATCTGATCAGGTCGATCGAACGGGGTGGCACACAGCGGATCGAGGCGACGGTGCGGATGGGGGGCGGGGGATGAGGGTGGAGCTCAAGGTGTCGCAACATGCCATCCGCATGCAATCCAAGTAATCTGACGTAAGTCCGCGAGCTGTCATGGCCTCCCTTCAGATTCGCGACCTGCCGGATCCGTTGCACCGCCTGCTGCAGCGGCGGGCCAGCGCCCAGAAGCGCAGCCTGAGCCAGCAAGCCCTGGCTGATCTGGAGGCGATCGCTGGCGGGGACCCGCGGCAGCGGCGCCAGCTGGCGCTGGAGAGGATTGCCCAGCGCTGGCAGCAGCGACCCGCGCTGCAGTGGGGGGAGTCGCCGGAATCCCTGATCAGCAGCGACCGCGAGCGCTGATGGCGCCGACGCTGGTGCTTGATGCCTCGGCGGTGCTGCGCCTGATCACGCATGATCCGATTTCCAGTGGCTGGGCGGAGCAACTAGGGCAGGCGCCGCTGGTGCTGGCTCCCGAGCTGATGCTCACGGAAGTGGCGAATGCGCTCTGGAAGCTGCAGCGCGGTGCTGGGCTGGCGGGCATGGATCCCCAGCAGCTGCTGGCGGACGCCGCCGATCTGGTGGATCAGATCGAGCCTGACCGCCATCTGCAAGTGGAAGCTCTGGCCCTGGCCTGCCATCTGAACCATCCCGTCTACGACTGCCTTTACCTGGCCCTGGCCCGGCGGGAAGCGGCTCTGCTGCTCACGGCTGATCAACGTCTCCAGCGGCTGGCTGATCAGGTGCTGCCCTGAATCGATGGTGGCTGGGGGCCTTGGTGGAGGTGGATGCCCTCGTAGCATTCTGCTACAATCAATTTGTGTCGCCTGGTTTTGGGGCTCCTCGTCATGCCGAAATCCGCCTCTCCGGTGCGGTTGCAGAGAGAGCTGATGGAGAGCGCCGCCCTGGTCGGGGCCAGGCACCATCGCAGTGCCGCCGAGCAGATTGAATACTGGGCAGCCCTGGGTCGCCAGGTGGCCCGGGTGCTCGACCCAGACAGCCTGCTGGATGTGGCCGCGGGTGTCCCGCGTCAACCCCCTTGGCCGATTCGCGACAACCAAGTTGGCCGGTGAGGGCCCCCAGGTTGTCGCCGGCGACAACCTGGGGGCGGCGACACGAAAAGTGAGCCACTCCGCTACCAGAA
>Ga0247832_1002745_pt1 | contig 26057 bp, 20 predicted proteins | sample LaCruzMarch2015__10_FD_192407 | JGI IMG/M metagenome (GOLD analysis project Ga0247832, IMG submission 192407) | Freshwater microbial communities from meromictic Lake La Cruz, Castile-La Mancha, Spain - LaCruzMarch2015_4m | ecosystem: Environmental > Aquatic > Freshwater > Lake | place: Spain... | reverse complement strand
ACTTGTCGCCATAGAAAACGCATGTCGTGTCGGGACCAATTCCGTTTTTCGCACAGACCGCGGCGAATTCCGCCGGCGTGATGTAGTCACGGACCGTCTGGTCCTGCAGGTCGGTCCGCCAATCGATGTGCACCGCGCCGGCGATATGCCCCATGTCATAGAGCAACACGTCCTCATTGCTTTCGATGATCCGCACCGCAGGATCATTCAGATGCTCGGCCACCCACTGGGTGGAGACCAAGGCTTCAGGGTGCGCGTAAACTTGTTGGCTCATATCTGGTTGGTTGGCAGACCGAGCTTTTAGGATGGTCCCCTTCGCACCATGCGACAAGAAAAACGAAGAGATTCCTAACCCGGCTTCGCCGACTCGAACTGCGAAAGTTGATTCCGGCCCCACGGCCTCCACCCTGCCGGACCGACCTTTGGTCGGTCTGTGCCGCGCCGCGACGTGATCATCCCACCGGAAAGCTTCAGCCCGGCTTCGCCGGAAATCGGAGGGGGTGGGATTGGCCGCCTTCGGCGCCCTGTCTCCGGCTCGAACTGCGTTCTCATCCCACCGGAAAGCTTCAGCCCGGCTTCGCCGGAAATCGGAGGGGGTGGGATTGGCCGCCTTCGGCGCCCTGTCTCCGGCTCGAACTGCGTTCTCATCCCACCGGAAAGCTTCAGCCCGGCTTCGCCGGAAATCGGAGGGGGTGGGATTCGAACCCACGGACCCTTGCGGGTCTCCGGTTTTCAAGACCGGTGCAATAGACCGCTCTACCACCCCTCCTGACTCGGATAGTTTAGCCGAACTGACAGCTGCTGGCAAGCGGTGGAACATGCGCACTCCTAGATCCTTCTTAAACGCCCAAATTCTTTGGGTTCAGCTCATTGTGGCCAATTCGCAACAGGCATTCTCCGCGCAGATTGCGGTGCGAAATCAAGAATGCCGCTCCTCCCCCGAGGCTGAGATTCTAGGAGCCCAATGCTCCCGTGAAGCTCCCGTGAGATTCACTTCTTGAGCAAGCACCGTGAAGACAAAAACCGAAGAGCAACCGGGAAAATGTGGCAAAGTTTTTCCCCTAAAAGGAATGACTGAGCAGCTGGCCCATTGATGCTGCCAACAGGTTTTTACTCTCGCTCCCCTTGGCGGGGATATATTATTGAATTGGTGATCCGCCGGAGTATCAGCCCGCAACCACCCAGAATGAGCAAAGTCATCACCCGAGCGCGGCCGGATCTGCCTGCAACTTGTTGCAAGGTTTGGATGCCTCTGCTGGCGCAGTTCAAGGATGTCGCTGAGTCCGGCCACATGGTCTGACCAAGGGCGGTAGCTTGTCCCACCAAAGCCCGATGAAGCCGACGCACAGAAAAATGACCCTTCTTGTCTCACCACCGGCACAGCGGCGTCGAAAGGGCAAATTGTGGCCGTTTGTCTTACTGCCGCTTTTCTTGACGTTGGCTGGTTGCACCTTTCTCCCCAGCTCTGGTCCGTCGGGTTTCCGCATCAAGGCCGAGGCCAAGCAGACCAAGGGCCTGGCTCCTTACGAATTGCTGCAGGTCGACCAACCTACGGTCGAACTGCTCCAGCAATTCAGTCCGACACCATCTTATGTTTCCGCTGAGGGAGAGAAGAAGGTCCTCGCGTCTCTCCCTCGAGGCATCGAAGCGCTCGGTCAGGGAAGCGCGCAAGCTATTCAACCCGGGGATATCGTTCATATTGCAATTTTCGAGAGCGGGGGCGGCCTCTTCACTCCTTTAACGCCAGAGGGACAAAGTAGCGGAAGCCCGGTCACATCCCTTCCTGCCCAAAGGGTTGACCAACAGGGTGACATTACCGTGCCGTTCGCCGGACGGGTGCGTGCGCTTGGGCGTTTGCCTGGTGACCTAGAGTCTGAAATCACCGAAATGCTGAGCGGAAAGACGGTCGACCCCCAAGTCATCGTCACCGTCGCCAAGCGCGACGGAGGAGATCTCGTGAGCGTGGGAGGAGATGTTAAGTCCCCTACTCAAGTCCCGGTTAGTCTTGCCGGCACACGTCTAGTCGACGCGATTACCACAGCAGGCGGCAGCACGGCGCGTCCCCACCAAGCCATGGTTGTGGTAACGCGCAATGGGGTCACCCGCTCCGACTCTCTCCAAGAGATTTACAACGTGCAGGGGAAAAATATTCTTCTGCAACCTGGCGACACGGTGCTGGTGAGTAACCGCTTACTCAGTTATCTCGTCTTTGGTGCTGGCGGGAAGATTGGTAATCAACCAATCGAAATTGAGGACTTGAGCTTGGCTCAAGCTATCGCAATCTCGGGAGGGCTTGATGACAACAGGGCGAACCCTTCCACAATATTCGTTTATCGGAAAGAATCACGCCGTTTTCTCGAGGCAGCAGGCAAGACAAACCTCCCTCCCGGTGCTGCCCTGCCGGTCATATACCAACTTCAGCTTCAAGAACCGCAGGGCTTCTTCTTTGCAGACAATTTCATGATCCGCGACAACGACATCCTTTATTACGGCGCGGCTGGCAGTGTGGGCGTTCTCAAGTTTATGAGTTTGCTCAATGCCTTTTTTGCCCCTGCCCGCTCGGGTTTGAGCGTGACCAGTCCTGCCGCAGGATTCTGAGACCCTCACTCTTCCCCATGACCACCCGGCAAGCCCCCGCAGCCTTGCCGCCTGAGATCCCTGAACACTCGCTCCGCCATGCTTTGCGGGAGCAGGTCTCCGTGATCTGGGCTCTGATGATGCGCGAGGTCATGACTCGCTTCGGGCGCCACAAGCTTGGCTACCTATGGGTCTTTCTGGAGCCAACCATTCACATTGGAGTCTGGTTCGTTATACGTCTCGCCATCCGCGCAGGAGGTGGTGCGGCGGACATGTCTCCCTGGCTGTTCCTCGGCACCGGTGTTATGCCACTCATTACCTTCATGCAGATGAATAGCTATGTCGGGGGGGCGATTTCCGCCAATGGAGCCCTCCTTGCCTTTCCTCCCGTCAAGACACTCGACACCATTGCGGCGCGCTTTTTGTTGGAGTCGGGCACATTAATCGTGGTTGCGGTCGCACTCTTTACTGGTCTGGTGGCATTTGGAGTTGCGACGTGGCCTGACAGTCTCGGAACTCTTGCCTTGGCTGGAGGCGGCATGGCATTGCTCGGATTGGGCTTCGGCATTTGCAAAGCCATTGCGACGGCCTTCTTCCCGGTTGCAGGCCAGCTCAATGTCATCGTCGTCAGAGTGCTTTATTTAACTAGCGGCATTTTCTTTGACCCAGAAAAACTACCTCCCGACATACAGTACTGGCTCTCGTTCAACCCCTGCCTGCACGGCGTGCAATTATTCCGTCACGGCTATTCCAATCTCTATGTTACAAATCTGGCGGATCCGTGGTATCTGTTTTCGTGGGCTCTCGGACTCGTTGCGCTCGGACTTCTTCTGGAGCGCATCACGAGACACCGCATGAAAGACCTGCCATGATCCAACTCGAGCGAGTCACCAAAACCTACCGCATCGAGGGCGGGCTCAAACTTGTCCTTGATGACATTGATTTTGTCTTTCCCTCGGGGCTTAGCGTGGGTGTATTGGGAATGAACGGAGCCGGCAAGTCTACACTACTGCGTTTGCTGTCTGGAGCAGACCAGCCGACGTCCGGTCGTGTCCGCCGCAACCGTCGCATTTCATGGCCCGTGTCGCTCAGCGGTTTCAACGGTTCTTTGACCGGCGAAGAAAACGTGCGTTTTGTCAGTCGTCTCTACGGCGTCGACCACCGCGAGGTCATACGCTATGTTGCCTCGTTTACCGAATTAGGAGACGACCTCTACCAGCCCACGCGCACCTATTCAGCCGGCATGCGCGGGAGATTATCTTTTGCTTTGAGCCTGGCCTTGGACTTCGACACGTACATTGTCGATGAGGGCCATGCCACCGGAGATGCAAGGTTTGCCAAGCGCTTCAATCAGGAGTGGCGCCAGCGTCTGCAAAGGGCAAATATTATCATGGTTTCCCACCGAATCGGCAGCATTTATGAACACTGTACCCACGCTGCCATACTCCATCAAGGCAAGCTCAGCCCGCTGATGACTATCGATCAGGCGGCCCCGATCTACGAGTATCTCCTCGGCGTTTAATATGGACACCAATCCCTCATCTCCCGTCCCGTCGGAAGGCCTAAAGAAAGCCGGGACTCCGGATCTGCCAGCGGCTCGCGGTCCCCTGGATGGCCGTCGGCGCCGTGCAGCCGCCCAGTTAGCTTCTGCCCACCCGGCGCTAAAGGTCCGGGCGGAGGAGATCTTTCCCCCGATAGCCGGCCTACCGCAGCGCCCCACCGCACCACGGCGCACGCGAAATTTACTTTTGTCGGCGGTTCTGTTCATGGCTCTGCCTGTTGTTCTCGCCGTGCTCTACTTCGGTTTTATGGCCGGCGATCAATACTACACCACAGCGGACTACGCTGTTCGCTTCTCCCAGGGTGCCGCGGCTGCTCCACACTCCGCGGGCGGCGGCGGCTTGGGTGGGATGCTGGCTGGAGGGGCAGCGGCCGCTATGTCTGACATGTTTATTCTGCGCGACTACATTCTGAGCCACCAGATCCTCGAAGACCTCGAACCCGAGCTCGACATTCGAGCTATTTACTCCGATCCCAAAGCGGACCGCTTGGCACGACTGGACCCCGCAGTAAGCAAAGAGGACCTACTCGAATATTGGAGAGGCATGATTAGTGTCCGTTGCGATATAACCACTGGCATAAGCCACCTCGGGGTACGTGCCTTCACCGCAAAGGAAGCCAAGCAAGTTGCCGACAGCATACTCCGTCTGAGCGAAGCGCTCGTAAACCGGTTGTCCGACCGGGCCCAGGATGACCGGCTTGAACTGGCACGGCGGGACGTGGACGAAGCATATATACGAGTAGCCGAAGCGCTTGATGGTCTTCGCACTTACCAAGAGCGGGCTGGTCAGGTTAGCCCCGAGGGATTTGTTCAGGCGCGCAGCGAACTCGAAGCGGGCATCGAGCAGGAAGTTTCACGATACGAGGCCCAGATCGAGAGACTTCGGCGCGACCTGCCAGACGATGCGCCGGGTATCAGGCAACTCCGTCAGCGCCTCGAGATTGCCCGCAGCCAACTCGGCGCAGAACGTCAACGTTCCACCTCTTCCCCGTCAAATGAGGGGGCTTCGGCGTCGGAAATTTTTACCGAATTCTCCAAGCTCAAGCTCGAGAGCGAGTTTTCCGCCAAGGCTTACGACTCAGCCTTGGCTTCGCTGGAACAGGCGCGCCTCGAGGCGGCTAAGCAGGACAGGTATCTTGAGGCCTTTGTGCGCCCTCAATTGCCGGATGCTCCCGAATACCCACGCCGCGCATTCAATATCGCTCTCGTCGCCGTCGGTTCCTTTCTTGTCTGGTCAATCGGCGGCCTCATGGTCGCTGCAGTGCGCGAACACCTGTAAGACGATTCAATCCCCGTTTGCCACGGCATCCGGCAGAACCGTGAACCGCTCCATGATTTCATCCTATCTGGCACCAATTTTGCTGGCCCGGGGCCCAGCGACCGCGAGGGGACGTCTACGAAAGTGGTGGCTACTTTGCGCTTCATTCATTGTCCGCCGGTCCGGACTTTTCGACCGCGATTATTATGAGCAGCAAAACCATGACGTTGCTGAAAGCGGAATGGATCCTTTGTGGCACTATCTGGCCTATGGTGACCGCGAAGGGCGCCAGCCTATGCCTTGGTTTGATCCTGAGCACTATCGGCGTTCGCTGCCCGCGCCGATTTCCCACCAATACAACAGTCTTCTGCACTACTTGCTCATCGGGCGATTCCTCCAACCCGAGGTCAGTCCGAATTTCGACACCCGGCACTTCTACCAGAATCATCGTGATGTCCGGCTCAAACGGAAGGAGTCATTACTTTGGTTTCGCCAAATGGGTAACGCTGCCGCATCGCACTACTCTCCTTTCGCCTTGGCCGCAGGAACTCACTTACCTGAGGCACCATCGCGCGAAGATTGGACCAGATTGCCCGCCATGCAAGGAGCCGCACCATTAGTCGACATCATTGTTCCCGTCTTCCGGGGCCGCGCCGAGACTTTGCGCTGCCTGTATTGTGTCCTTAGCTCCGAACAACAAACTCCTTTCCGGCTGATCGTGGTCAATGACAGCAGCCCCGACAAAGAACTAGCCGCTGAACTAAGCCGATTGGCTGAGCGAGGTCTATTCGATCTGGTGGAACATGCAGACAACAAAGGTTTTGTCTTTTCTGTTAATCATGCTCTTTTGCTCCACCCCGATCGAGACGTTATCTTGCTCAACGCAGACACCGAACCGCACAATGACTGGCTCGACCGCCTGCGAGCGACCGCCTACCGGCATCCGCGGGTTGCCACGGTGACGCCTCTTTCGAACAATGCGACCATCGCTAGCTATCCGCGTTTTGACCGCGACAATCCCGGGCCGCTTGAATTGGACCCAAAAGAATTTGACCGGCTGGCGGCGGAGACAAACCGCGGAATATGTGTCCAGGCACCGACTGGTGTCGGCTTCTGTCTTTACATCCGCCGCCTCGCTCTTCGGGAAGTCGGTCCGCTTGATGAAGCAAGCTTCGGGAAAGGATACGGAGAGGAAAACGACTTTTGCCGGCGTGCGGTCAAATTAGGGTGGGAAAACCGGATCACCGCGGACGTTTACATCTGGCATTGGGGCGCTCGTTCGTTTTTGGGTGAGAAAAACAAGCATACTTCCCGCGCTATGCAAGTCATGGAGCAGCGGCACCCTGGCTATCGGCGGTTGGTCGAGGAATTCGTGTCGGCCGACGGGCTGGCACCGCATCGCGCCGGACTCGATCGAGCCCGCCTGTTGCGCCGCCGATGTTCTGCCGAGAACGTTCTCTTCGTGACTCACACCCGGGGGGGCGGGGCGGCTAAACACGTGGAGTCGGAGATGCGGCACCTGAGCAACCGGGGCGTTGGCAGCTTCTTACTGCAGCCGGAAAAAGAAAGATTCGGACGCCTCGGCGCCCCCGGGCTGCCGCGGCTTCCCAACCTTCCGCCTGTGGATCTTACTTCTGCCGAACAGCTCGAAGACTTGCTTGGCTGGCTGGGCATCAGCGAGATTCAAATACATCAGCTGGTCGACTTCCCGCGGGCTATCACGGGTGGCGTCCGCGGTGCGGCACGAACGATCGCCGCCGCGGCACGTCGTCGCGGGATTCCGTTCGACTTTTATGTTCACGACTATCAACACATTTGCCCCCGCATCAATCTTGTCGGGCCAAGTTCAGTTTACTGCGGGGAACCGGACGAGCGCACTTGCCGGCGCTGCCTCAAAATCCGGGTCCGCGGTATAGAAAATCCGAACATAGCTGATATTCATGCATGGAGGGTGCGTCAGGCTTCTCTACTAGAGGGAGCACGGCGGGTCATCGTCCCCGACCAAGATGTCATGGATCGTCTCTCCTATTACTATCCACATGCCCATTACTTAGTCCGACCGCACGAAGACCCGGCCATATTCCCTCCGTCTTCTGCATCACGCTCCGGCCGCCTCGGCCCGGTGCGGATCGTTGTTCCGGGCGCCATAAGCACGGTCAAGGGCTACGACATCGTCTTAGCTGCTGCCCGCGCAGCGAAGAGGGCACGGCTGCCCCTTGAGCTTATCGTCATGGGTTACACGCGTCGGGACAAAGAACTAGCAAGCGTTGGAGTGAAAATTACCGGACGATATTGGGACGAGAACGCGGGCGACACACTACGGGAGATTGACGCGGATATGGCTTGGGTCCCTTCGGTCTGGCCTGAGACTTATTGCTACGCCTTGTCGATCCCGCTCAAGGCAGGCCTTCCCGTTGCCGCGTTCGACCTCGGGGCACAGGCGTCCCGGTTGCGTCGTCACGGCGGGGATCATTTGCTCCTTTCCATAGAGTTTGCCCGTAAACCCCAAGAACTAATCGCGGTCCTCCACCAGTTCGCTAGCACCCGGCGAAGACCCAGCCAGAAACTAGCCGCTTAAAACCCTGCGGGTCAGCGATTTTGCGCGGGCAACACAAGCTTCTCCCGTGGCCCTTACGACTTCTGAAAACAATTGCGTGTCTCTTTGAACCGTGAAAAAACACCAATAGGGTACCGAGACTCAGGACCGTCGCCATGTCTCCCCCGGGCTGCGCCTATGGTCTCGTGGCGCTGGGCAAAACATGCGATTTTTTCTCCAAAGCCAACCCACCACCACCACCCGAGCAGAGCGCGCCTAGCGCCGGAACGGCCCGCATTGGCCATCACATGGCCCATGGCGGGGAAGGCTTGCTCCACTTGTCTTCCGCAAAAACGCTACCGCAGGCTCCTTTCAGGGATGCGAGAAAGTTGTTAAAAACTGCCTGGGCGTGGTTGTCGTAAATCACGGACGCGAAACGATCTTGCCGGTCTGCCCCTCTTTCTTACGGCCATTTCTAGCTTCAGGGTCGGGGTGCGCGGCGCGCGTGGGCCAACCTTTTGACGGTAGTCAGAGGCATCATTTTCGCGTAGAGTGCAGAGTCAGTCCCGTTCACTAGCCACCCCACCATGAAAAAGTTGCTCGGCAGAATCCAGCGAACAATTGCTTCTCCCCCGACCACCTTGGGCAGAGCGGAAACTGTTTTTAGTGTGGTCTGGCGTGCCGATCGTCCGGGGTTGGAGGCAGTTCTTGGGCAACACTCCGAGGAAGCCGCATCGGAGCTCATCCCGCAGCTCGTAATCAATGGCACATCACTCCCGCCATCTCGCCGACAGCGCAGGCCGGATGACGGCCGCCTGATTTTGGTTTGGGAAGAACTTCCCACCATGGCACGCGAACAGGAAAAAATCCTCTTCTCCTTCGCTTCCAAAATTGTCAAACCAGCTTCGGCCCGAGTGGGCGCCCCGCGCCCTGGCGATGCGGCGATGGAGCCGGTTGCGGGACACTTCGAGGGCTTCGATCACGCAGGCAATATTTGCGGCTGGCTCGACCGTTCAACACGGCATCCTGGAGAGTTTTCCGTCGTTTGCGGCGATGAACGATTGCCAGTGCATCCTGAAATCCAACGCCAAGATTTGGCGGAGGCGGGTTTCCCTTCAGGGCGCGGTTTCATTGTGGAATTCCGCGAAATCTTACCGCTATTGGGTCCGTTTTTTTCCGGGCACGCTCTGAGGATCGAAGGAATCTCTGGCGCGCTTGTCAGTCAGCCCCTTTACTGGCCGGTCCTTCAGCCCGCACGCCGCAATGAGATACTTTGGAACTGGCTCGCGAGATTCTTTGCTCTGAGCTTGGAAAGCAGCACCTTTGATCTGGAGGCCCTGGAGCTTTTCGACGCAGAGTTTTCCAAGCTTGAGCAGGAAGGTCTTGCAGGGCTGCAAGATGAGGTGGGAGCCATGCGTTGCGTGCAACTCATGCAAGACTTGTGTGGCCAACAAGTCGGCGGGCAGGCGGACTTCCGGTCCAACCTTGCCAAACTCTGTCAACTCAGCTCGCGATTGGCCCGGTCACACCCCTTGTGGAAAAACGCGGTGGCGGGCTTTCAAGCGGCCATGATTGCCGAAGATTTCCTCGACACCGTGCGAAGCGTCTGGAAGCAGCAAGCGCTGCTGGAGGCCGAGGACGAAAAACCGGTCGCACCGCCCGCCCCCCTGGAAGCGTTGTTTCTCGCCCCGGTGCTCCACGCCGGTCGCCTGCACTTTCTTCCTTGGGAAGGCTGGGTGCGTAATAATTTGCTCAGAACTATTGAACTGGCCACCAATCTCCCGGCCGAGAGAAACGGAAACGAAGATTTGGCCGCCAAACTCTCGGCGGTCGAAGCTGTTGTCTCTCTTCTCTACCGGGACGAGGAAATTATAGGCGGATTGCAGCGCTTGCGGCGTCAACTCGGGGTTTACAGTGGCCAACCCTCGGCACATGCCCGCCGCGAGGTCGTCGCCCTCATGAAACAGCGCAAATTTCTGCAAGCTCTCTCCATTGAGAGCCGCATTCCGAGCGAGGAGTCGGTTTCCGGTGCAGTCAACGCCTTTGCATCGCAACTTGGTGCGGCGCGCGAACTCGGGCAGACCTTGCCAACTGCGGTCATCCGCGCCTGGAAGGATCGCCTCGGTTCCGGCGTGGAACAGGCGGTGACGAACCCCGTATTTCTCGCGGCACTGCACGGTTACCTTGAATTTGCGGGCCAAGTTCTGATGAATCCGGCCACAACGGCAGGGCAACCAATCGGCCAAGCGCAGCAGATGCGCCTCGATATCATCGGATCCATCAAGGAGTTACTCTCGTTGGAACCGATCCGCCCTTTGGCCCGCGGGTCGAAAGCCGCAGGCGAACCGCTCAATATCCTGCTCGTTGGTTCGCGGGACCTGCCTCAAGTCCATCTCTACCGACAAGAACAAAAAGTGGCGGCTTTGCGCAATCTCTCCACCCGCACAAGGCCGATAAACGTCGAGCGGGCCGATACTTGGGAAAAAATCAACGATCCCAAGCTGACCCGTCGTTTGGTCGGATGCGACATTCTCGTGGTCTGCCGGCTGCCGGCAACTCTTTCCGTTTTGCGACTCATCCACGCAGCTCGCCGGGCCGGCGTGCGGGTGATTTACGAAGTCGATGATCTGATTTTCGACCACGAAAATTTCCCACCCGCTTACGAGACTTATTCTGGAAGTGTCACCCGGCGAGAGCATCGGCAACTTGCGGAGGACACTCCACTGTGGCTCGAGGCCATGCGTTTGGCGGATGAGATCATTGTTTCGACCGCCACGCTAGCCGAACGCGTACGAGTTCTCCTAGGCGACAACCAGCCCGTGCATATCGAACCAAACTGCCAGCCGGGTCCACTTCGCAGCCGGGGAAGAGTTTCCCGCTATTTGTCGCACCCAACCATCCGCAGGTGGCGGGCCACCGAGCGCATGCGTCTCGTCTACGGAACAGGAACCAAAGCGCACAAACAAATTATAAACCAATGGATCTTGCCGGTGCTAGAGGATTTGCTTGAGCGGTATCCTCAGTTGGACATCACCTTGGTTGGACGACTCAAAGCCATTCCCCACGGCCTTGCCAACCACCCGCGTGTCCAGATCGTTCCCTTCATTGGCTACGACGCATATCTCGACATTCTTTCCTCTGCAGACCTTACTCTCGCCGCCATCGAGGAGGGTGTGGCCTCGGATGCGAAGAGCGGGCTCAAATGGATGGAAGCCGCCTTTCTCGGCGTTCCGTCGGTCGTTAGCCCTTCGGCCACTTACCGCGAGTTGCTGGAGGACGGATCGGATGTTCTTTTCGCCGGAACCAAGGAACAGTGGGAAGAACAGCTGGGGCGGTTGATCAGCGACCCGGATCTCCGCACGCGAATTGCCGAGGGGGCACTCCGCAAGGCAACCGCCTCATTTTCCCCAACAACCGCTGAAAATGTGTGGTCCAAGATCATCAGGCAAGAAGCGACAAACCCGCAGGAGGCTTGGCCCACCGGACGCCCGCTGCGACTGCTCTTGGTTAATCTTTATTTCCAACCCCAGTCGCAGGGAGGCGCCACACGCGTGGTCGAAGACCAGATCCGCAAATTGCTCGATCGCTACCCGGGACGGTACGAGATAACCGTGCTTTGCGCGGACCGGTTTGCCCACGATGGGGGCACCGACATTTACTGGCAAGAAAGCGTGCGTGTTGTCCGGTTCAAGACCAGTTCCAAGGAATGGCACTCCTACAGGGACGACGAGAGCAAGAAATTCATGCAAGATTGGCTCCGCCGGGAGAGCTTCGACGTAGTCCACGTACACGCACTCCAAGTGCTAACCGCGAGCGTGCTCGAGGCGGTGGCAGCAGCCAGCATTCCTTACATCGTGAGCATCCATGACGCTTGGTGGTTCTCACCCCACCAGTTTCTCACCTCGCCCTCCGGACAGCCCGTGGACCCCCAGGACTGGTTGGCCGAGACCGGTATGCGCCCACCCTCCCCAACATCGGGCGGCGAGGTCGTGTCGGTCGCCGCGCAATTGCGGAAACTGGAAAAATTACTCCGTCTTTTACACCGTAACGCTCAGGAGCAATCGGAGGCCTCCGCCCGCGGAGACATTTCTCAACGCGGTCAGTTGCAGGCCAAACGGCGTGAGTTAGACGTCCGTCTCGAAGATTTGATCACCGATCAGTCCATCCGCATCCGCGTCTATTCGGCTTACGTCAGACAGCGTGACCTCTTAGGTATTCTGCACGGTGCCACCGCACGACTGGCCGTGTCGTCTTCATTTGCCCGGCTATGTGCACAAGCAGGAGCGGAAGAGGTCGAAGTCTTGAACAACTCGTGGCAAATTTTTTCCCCCGGAGGTGTTCGCCCGGAAGCCGCCCCCCTCGAGTGCGCCTTCATAGGCGGGTGGAGCCTGCACAAGGGTGCCGGCATTCTGCTCGAAGCCTGCCAATTGCTCGGTGAGGCCGACCAGATCCGTTTACGCATCGTCGACCACTCCCTCGCCGCCGATGAATACTGCGTCGTTAAATGGGGCGGCATCGACGTTCGATTCATTGCCCCGATTCCGATGACCGGCATGCAGTTGTTCTATTCGTCGATTGATGTCCTTATTGCTCCCTCCATTTGGCCTGAGAGTTTCGGGCTGGTCACTCGCGAAGCCTTGGCAGCCGGGGTGTGGGTCATCGCCGCGGATTCTGGAGCCCTCGCCGAACCAGTTTTCGATAGCATCAACGGCCAAGTCATTCCCCCTCGCGACGCGCAGGCGCTGGCCGACGCCATCCGGTGGGCATGCACCCCGGAGGGGCGGAAGGTGCTGCAGGGCTGGCGAGAGGATGCGCTCGCCGGCATTGGCTCGAACAAACCCCCGGACAACCTGGAAACACTGCACAGTTTATACAAAAAAGCCGCCGGCATTTCATGAGCCATCGCTTCATTATAGGCATAGGCTCGCAGCGCGCCGGTTCGACACTGCTCCACCGCCTGATAGGGGACTGCATAGAAGTGTTCATGCATCCGGTCAAAGAGCTCCATTACTTTGACACCCTTTTCGGCAGTCGGCCGCAAAAAGCGCTCGCGGATTTCTCCCGCCGACAACTTTCCCGCGAAATGGACCGCATTATGGCTGCGAAAGACTATGACTTCATGAGCCGCCGATATAAATGTTTCCTTCGAGCAAACTCAATCCTTGCGACCACGGCGATCAGCGATGTCGACTACCTGGACTTGTTCCGCCCGTGCCTCCGCAAGTACAGCGTCCTCGGTGAAGTCACGCCGGAATACATGCTCTTCGACGAAGAACAGGTTGCCCGCATGCGCGGAATGGTCGGCGAAGATGCCACCATCATCATGCTTTGTCGCGACCCGGTTCAACGCCTGTTTTCCGCCGCCAAACTCTACAACATTTATAATGCCCTACGGATGAACCGCTTGCAATTGGATGCCTGGTTACGGCGGAATTTGGCCGAGAAGACGACTTGGATGCTGGCCCAGGACAGCTACAACGATTACGAGCGCGCCATTCGGATCTACCGCTCGGTATTCCCGCGCTTTCTGGCGCTCAGTTACGAACAACTCGTCACCGAGCCGGAGTCCGTATTGCCCTTACTGCGGGAAGCCTGCAACGTCACAATCGACGCGGTTCAGTTCCGTACTGGCGTCAGCAAAGTTAGCAATCGCCTTGAGGAAGTCGAGCCGCCTGATGCCGAGCTGGTGACGCAAGTGACCGAGCGCTACGCTGCGCAGATTGCCTTTCTTTCCGATTTTTTCCCCCATTACAAGTCGCGGGCCCTAGCCCCGTGCAGTGACACCTAAGGTGCCGACAAGCAGTTCCGGCGCACGTAACCAAACAGGCATGAAAAGTGGTTTGCGGAGGGCATTAGTCACCCGGTAGTAGTCTGCCACCGGATTTCCAGCGTGCGCGCTACACCGATCGAGATTGGACAGTCTGAGTTCCCCCAAGGCAAGCCCGCCACCACGGAACCGGAAGGTCAAATAATTTTTGCTCGCCCCTCGCCGGGCATGTCCGCGACCCGTCTGGCAATGGCACACTGGAGACCGTGCGCATATCGTCTCTTTTATCCGCTGCAGCCTCTTTGTCATGACGCAGCCTTGACCTGCCTGGCTGCATGGTCGATTGTTCTTACAGCAATGGTCCTTAAAAGGCTGCTGCCTCGAGCGCTAAATGCATTAATTTAGACGCGACCAAGCGGCGATAAGCAATTGCGGGAAGCCAATCTTATGGACGGAATATGCACCTTGGCAAACGACCGCATGTCTCCATTTTTGGAGGCATTTTTACCAAGCGTCCGCGCCCACATGCCTGATTTGCCAGTCCGCATAATCCCTTTCGACGACAACATCGAGAAAACAAAGGCTCTGGCCAAATCTCATCGTGCACAAATTGTAGAGCCAGACCAACGCTGGGACGAGTTGGGAGCCAAACTTTTCGGAGACGAGGATTATCGACGGGGAGTGCCTGCGTGGCGCTATCTGCGCAAACTGAACGCCTTCCAAACAGATCTGGACAGGTTTCTTTTTCTCGATGTCAACTGCCTCGTTTTAAACGACCTGCGGCCTCTGTGGACGGCTTGCATGAGTGACGCCCAGGATATTGTTTTTGCGATCAGATCACGACTCGACAGGACAATCAGCAAGCCCGATGTCCGTTCCGTGCTGGAAATACTCTCCCCGCGTTTGGGTGGGGCCTTTAACGCATGCTGCTTCATGAGCAGGCGGGGAACAATAGAACCGGAGACAGCACTGGCCATCGCCAGGAACAAAAATCTTCGGCTTCTCTTCGGTCGTGCCCCCGAGCAGGCGTTCATGGCTTGGTACATCGCAGTCACCGGCTTGAATGCGTTTTCCATGGCAGAAATTAGCCGGAGTCTGCGCAGAATCATCGGCGGAGCACGCTTCTCGATTGAGAAGACCGACGGCGGCCTTCATCGTTTTACCGAGGGCCCGTGGAAAAATAATCCGATCTACCTCCTCAAATGGGGCGGCCAGGACGTATCCGCCGTGCATGGCGGCAAGAACGCGGATCTCTTCCATCATCACCGGCAAATGGCTCTTTCCTAGAATGGACTTGTTCAGCGAAGCAAGTCGGTAGCCATAACAACAAACGGATTAACAAGTCTCCTCTACTGATGGTAAAAATACGTCGCTATTTAAACTTTGGCGTCAACAAACAAAGCGTCCGCAAATGATCGACAAGCTCTTCCTGTCTGTTGGTGCAATGAAGTCGGGAACCACTTGGCTTTACGATAAAGTACGCCATCATCCAGGCATTCATTTCTCCCCACAAAAAGAGGTGCATTTTTTCGCCTTTCATTATGGGCACAGCAACGCCTTAGCCGGCAAAAAGCGCGACAGGCGAGCCAAGCAGGCCATGCGGCTCGCGCGTGGCGAAAAGGCGGCAACGAAGACCCTCCAAAGGCTACGTCGGTGGCGAGCGAGCTACCTCAGCGATCCCGTCGACTTCAACTGGTTTGAGACCGTTATGGATGCGCCCCAAGCCAATGGGCGCTTCCTAGCCGACTTCTCGAACCTGAACTGCTTTCTGACTCCGGACAACTGGCGTGACCTGAGAGACAAGCATGCGCGGGAAATCCGTGTGATTTATATTCTCCGCGATCCGCTCCCACGAATTTGGTCGCACTTCAAATACCATCTTCAGTTTAGCAAACATCCCGCGGCTCGGGAGCCCGAGAAAGACTTTGATCTCTTTCGAACAGTTTTAGCCAAGGGCTGGTTTTGGCGAAACGCTTGCTACTCCACAACGGTCCAATCATTGCGGGCCGGCTTAGGCACCGGCAATTTTGGCCTTTTTTACTTTGAGGACATGATAGCGAGCCCGGAACAGTTTCTCACGGAACTCTTCCGCTTCCTTGAAATAGAACCCGTGGTCTATCATGGCGACCTGCACGGTCGAAAAAATATAAGCACGCCTGCTCCCATCCCGCCAGACTGGGCCGACTACACGCGTGCCAGACTCCACGAAGAAATGTTGTCGATGCGAGCGGCCGGAATTTGGCATGAGAAGTGGTCCTCGCTCGCTTAGCACCCTGACTAATGGATGGCATCTACACAATGGCCAACGACAGAATGGCTTCATTTTTGGAGTCCTTCCTGCGGAGCCTAAGGCGTGTTATGCCATCCGTGCCGATCGGGGTTATTCCGTTCGACGATTCCGTGCAGAAAACAGAGCAGTTAGCAGCCACTTACGGGGCATCACTGGTCCCACCGGATCTAACTTGGGACCTCATCGGCAAGAATATCTACGGCGACGAGGACTACCGTCCTGGCGTGCCGGCCTACCGGTATTACAGAAAATTCAATGCATTCACGGGTCCGTTCCAGACGTTTTGTTTCATGGATGTTAACACGCTTGTTCTCAGCCCCCTCAACGAACTGGGAAAGAGATTAGACCAAAACCATGATATATTGTTTCTGATGCGTTCGTCCCCAAAGCGTTCAATCCGACGCGATGTCGCGCGGTGCACCATGCAGATTCTCTCCCCCGGTATACTTAGTGGCTACAACGCCGGTTTCTTTCTGAGCCGTCGGAACACCGTCGACCCCTTGCACGCGGCGACACTCGGCCGGAATAAAAATCTGCGCCGCATTTTCGGCATGGCCCCCGAACAGGCATTCTTTGCTTGGTATGCTACGATTTGCGGTCTCCGTCACGGCCTCATTGGGGAGTTGGATCCGAGTCTCCAAAACGTATCTTCGGGTAAAAAGTTCCTTGTCGAAAAAAGCGGCGACGGGCGCTTTTATTTTCTGGAGGGGCCGTCGCAGGGGCGGCAGGCTTATTTCCTCAAATGGACAGGGCAAGACGCAGCAGAGATGAAGGGTGGCAAGAATGCAAACCTGCTGGATCTCTGCTTTTCCCCTTAATGCTAATGGACAAAGCCACAATTCAAACAACCACGGTCAATCCTCGCCACATTGGTGAACAACAATTTTCCGAATTCCTCCGCCTTACCGCTTTTCCTACCCTCTTGGAGGAACTTAAAGGACAGGCGCTTGAAACCATTGGATTTTTGACCAAACATCCGACGCGCGCTATCGAATATCCTTGGGCCGCCCACCAACTCGAATCGCGCGGAGTGCGCACGGCGGTTGATGTGGGCGCTGGAGTCTCGCCGCTACCTTTGCGTTTGGCCAGTCGGGGAATCAAAGTTACAACCGTTGACTATAGCCGTAATGTGCGAGCCTTGAAAGATCGTGAGAAGTGGACCGAGTGGGGATTCTTGGATTACTCCCTCCTTGATCCTTCGATAAGCTCCTATAATAAGCCTCTTTCTAAAGTGGACCTTGAGGCCGGTTCTCTGGATGCATTTTACTGCATTAGCGTGATTGAGCACACTCCAAGGTCGCTACGCATCGAAATGCTCGAAACGGCGGCACAGCTTGTCAGGGCAGGAGGCTGGGGAGTGGTCACCTTGGACCTCGTTCCCCGTACCCGGCGACTCCGCAATCGTGATCGAGGTCGCAAAGTCGAGGACGACAAAATTCATGGCACGGTTGACGATTTTGTCGATGAAGCGGCGATGGCAGGCTGGAAACTAGAAACCACCGAAATCGCAAAGCAGATTCCTGGCGCCGCGACGGATGTGGCAATGCTTGTATTCCACAGGACCGCAGACCCCGCCCCAACCGCGGAGGCACGGCGCTGCGTTGTTGCGAACGGCGACTCGGCAAGTCTGCAAGAACGGTTCTCCAAAATCTATCGGCGCGGAGGCTGGTCCGGTGGCAAAGCGGGTTCCGCCTCGGGAGCGGGTTCCAGTTTGGAATACACGAAAAACCTCCGGCAAAATCTTGGGGCACTGCTTGAAGAACTCCGGGTCTTCACTTTTCTTGACGCTCCGTGCGGTGACTTTGCCTGGTTTAAAGAGGTTGAGGTCCCAGAAGGGATGGTTTACTTAGGCATGGATGTGGTGCGTGACCTGATCCGTGCCAATCAGTCAAAATTCGCCTCCCGCCACCGCGTTTTCTTTGCCGGCGACATCACAGCCGACCCCCTCCCGAGTGCCGACCTCATGATGTGCCGCGACTGCCTATTTCATCTTTCGGACGACGATTGTTTTGCGTTTCTCCAAAACTTTATTGCCAGCGACATTGACGCTCTTTTGCTTACTTGTCACCGAAACACGGCGAACAATGACCTCCCCCCGGGGAAGGGAGTCCGACAAATAAACTTCCGCTTGCCTCCCTTCTCCTTTCCGGAACCGCGAAAAGCTATCGAAGACTACGTGAATGGTTTCCCCGCTCGCGACGTCTGTTTATGGCAGGCGGAGGAGCTCCGAGCTGCACTGGCTTCGCGAAAAAGTGGGACCACAAGGTGAAGGACCTCTTTTTTACAGGAAAGCCCGGCACTCACTGCAGGTCAAACGAGGCGGTTTACTCTTTCTTGCACGCGAATCTGGTTTGTCTCCGGTTCTTCTCGAATGAACTGTGCCTGACTCAAGCGCCCAGTGTTCACGTCGGCACCTTTAGTCACTATAGTTTTCGCGCCTTGTGAGGGCAGTTATGGTAATTAGCGCAGCACGTATCTCGGAATTTGGACGACGCGAAGCGCAATTGCCTAAACTTGTTCCAAAAATACTGGGTACCGACTTAAGCCGGGACGGCCAGCATTGATGCTGAGGCTAGGAAATCTTTTAGTCACCCTTTTCTACCCCTATCCCTGCAGCACACTCCGGGAGGGGAAACTCCGATGCCCAGTTGTCGTCAGTTTATCGCCATAACGCCCCGCTGCGGGAGCACATGGTGGTGCGATCTGCTTGCTCACGCGGGCTTAGGTCGCCCGGCGGAATTTCTCAACGGTGATGGCCTGTGGCGCAAATCACGCCCCACCATTACTCCACTTATCTCCTGGGCTGAACTACACCAAGGCATGGCATGCTCGTCCGGCACGGAGCAATACGACCTCAAAGCAAGCGGGTGCCAATTCATGCCATTGCTCAACCCGCCGCTGGAGACAACTCTGACAACGGAAGGTTTTCCAAACACCATATGGAGTTACCTTACGCGTCGAGACCTGCCGGCTCAGGCTCTCTCACTGTACCTTATGCGGAGAGTTGGCTCGGCTCACTCGCGCAAGGGCCAGGCCAAGCCCGTGTTTGATGCAACTTGGTTTCATCCCTCTCCGGCAAATCATGAGGCACTGATGTGCTGGTTGCTGCACATCGTCCAGCAGGAGTATGGTTGGGAAGCTTTTTTCTTGCGTCACAGCATCAAGCCTTGGCGCTACATTTATGAAGATATCGCACAGCACCCGGTCCTCAGTCTTCGCCGGTATTTACGACATGCCGATCTCCGGGGAGTCCGGAGGGCGGAGCTCACATTAAGCCCCGCGGTCTGCGCTCGTCGTGCCACGAGACGCTCGAGGTTTGTCAAACGAGATTACCCCACAGCCGCTTCGAGGGACTTGCTGGCGAGCTTCAAACATAGGTTTGCCCGACAGCTTTCGACTATCGACGAGCTGCGCGGGAAAGAGGCGGCTGCCTCACTCATGAAAATCTGCGCGATGAGCCGGTTAGACCGCAGTGAGATGAAAGGGCTTTAAGCACAGTCACCTTTTACTCGCGTCCCTGACATGCGGAACAGCCGCCTCCAAATAAGTCCCTCACCTACTGCCCGTGACTCAAACTCCGCACAATTCGGCCCTAGTTCCGCCCGGGCACTCCCGCGCTGGCTACAACCAAGCTCTTGTCCTTGCACCATCGCCATCTCCGACGCTGGAGTATTATTTTTCGCATGTCGCAGACAAAGTGCCGTCTGGAAACATCGAAACTTGCTACGCATCCCGTCCCTACGTGAAGCGTCCGAAACTCCAACCCGGAACCTGGGTTGTCATATTCAGGCATGCGCACCCGTCGTGGCTCCGCTTCATTCTTTCCCGAAGAAGGGAGCTATCACGCGTTACCTGGTTCCTCGATGATGACATTCCTGCAATGCTTTGGCAGAAATCTTTGCCTACTGTGTACGTTTGGAAATCGTATGTGCGATACCTGCACGTCAAGCTCCTTCTGGCAGGAAGGGGGACGGACTACGCTTTCTCGACAGAGGAACTGGCTTCGCGCTTTCCCAACATCCCTCGCGAGGTATGGCCGCCTCGGAGGGTGGACCCGCCTGCGCGGGAGCTTCCATTGCTCTATTTTTACCACGGAACCTCGTCGCACCATGCCGAACTGGCGTGGCTTGCCCCAATAGTGGGAGAAGTCCAGCGCCGTGTTCCCGAAGCATGGTTTGAACTGTTTGCGGACCGCACGGGAAGGGAAATTTTCCGTTCGGTTCCGCGGACCCGTTGCATTCACCCCATGGTCTGGGCGGACTTTTTGCGCTACACATCGACTTTCAAGGCGGACGTGGGGCTTGCGCCACTCCTCGATACTGCTTTCAACCGGGCCCGGGCGCCTGTCAAGTTTTTCGATATCACCCGCACGGGAGCTGCGGGCATCTTTTCCGAAAGCCGAACTTTTGGAAGCACCGTGCGGAATGGCGTCAACGGGCTCCTGCTGCCCAACGAGCCTGAGCGCTGGGTTGAGGCAATTATTCGTTTGCTGCAATCCCCCGCAGAACGACTCAGCCTTGCCACCCAAGCAAGCCGTGATTGCGGGACAGCTTCTGAAAAATGAACCGCTGGACCGACGTCTTGCCGGAGCGCTTTTTTCTCGGCTCACCGGGTGCGGTTCGTCAGCGCGGACATGCCCGACGCTTGGGGGAACTATTGGCTCCGTCCCGCATTACGACCGACCCAACAGAGGCACAAGCCGTCATCGCTTGGGGACTCAAACCAAGTTCCGAAAAGGCGGCCGAAGCGGCAGGCCGACACGGGCTGCCGCTCTGGCGGGCAGAGGACGCCTTTCTCCGCTCCGTTTGCCCGCGGCAGTCAGACCCTGCGCTTGGCATGGTTTTTGACGACCTCGGCATCTACTATGACGCTGACCATGAATCGCGGCTGGAGCGGCTGATTTTCCAAACTTCGGGCACCGCGGCCTATGAAGAACGGGCCGCCAATCTGGTCCGCCTGTGGCGGAAGCACCGGGTTTCCAAATACAACCACGCGCGGGAGTTTTCTGGCCAACTCCCAGAAAACTACGTTCTGGTCGTCGATCAGACACTGGGAGATCTCTCCATTCGTCACGGCCGTGGGGACCCGTCTGTTTTCCACCGCATGCTCGAAGCTGCGCTTAAGGAGAATCCGGACGACCACATTGTGCTCAAAGTCCACCCTTTGGCGGCCAAAGGGACTAAGCCGGGACACTTCAACCTAGGAATGGTCAGCCGGGAACGGCGTTTATGCCTCATCTCAGAGGATACTCATTTGGTGCGCTGTATCGAGCAGGCCAAGAAGGTTTATACTGTCACTTCGCAAGCGGGCTTCGAGGCTCTTCTATGGGGCAAAGCCGTTCGCACCTTCGGCATGCCTTTTTATGCAGGTTGGGGATTGACCGAAGACGCGATTGCTGCTCCCAGCCGGAGACGGCGTTGCCCCCTTGGACGATTGGTGCAAGCAGCTCTGGTCGATTATGCGCGCTATGTGAACCCCGAAACCGGCCAGCAGTGCGAGCCGGAAGAGATCATCGAGTACCTCGGCGTTCAGCGGGAGATTATGGAGCGATACCCGGCGTATCTGGCTGCGCCCAGCTTGTCTCTCGCCAAGCGTGCCGCCGTAAGACGCTTTTTTCCTTACAGCCAGGTCAATTTCAAAAAAGGCGCACTCCATGCAAAAAATACCGAAGCGGTCTTGGTTTGGGGGAGATCGCGCTCGCCCCACCATAGCTGCGGTAAACCCGTCATCCGACTGGAAGACGGCTTTATTCGCTCCGCGGGCTTAGGGTCCGCTTTTACACCCGCTGCATCGTGGGTAGCGGATAGAACGGGAATCTACTTTGATGCTTCTCGGCCTTCCGACCTCGAGAGCATCCTCCAGACGGCAGTTTTCACCCCGGAGTTGCGGTCCAGGGCCAGGTCTTTAACCGAAGCGATAATCAGCGCTAGATTGACCAAATATAATGTCGGCTCGGACGGCTGGACTATACCGGACGGCGTCGGACGAGTCGTCCTTGTGCCCGGCCAAGTGGAGGATGATGCCTCTGTGATTTGGGGATCTCCCCAGATCAGAACGAACATTGCGCTGCTCCGAGCCGTACGCGAGCGGAACCCGGATGCCTACCTGCTCTACAAACCTCACCCGGATGTCATCGCTGGCTCACGCTACGGAGGGGATGGTGCCTGGCTAGACTGGGCCGACAGCATAGCTGACCGTTGGGTGTCATTAGATTCTTTGTTTCCGATGGTGCACGAGGTTCACACCATGACATCCCTCGCTGGGTTTGAAGCATTGTTGCGGGGCAAGTCCGTTACCGTCCACGGCATGCCTTTTTATGCCGGTTGGGGTTTGACAGACGATATATTTCCCGCGCCTGACAGGCGAGCCCGGTTATTGAGCCTTGAGGAGTTGGTCGCCGGCGCTCTCATCCTTTATCCGCTTTATCTCAGCGCAGCGACAGGCCGCCCGACAACGCCTGAACGGGTCGTGCAGGAAATAGCGGAAGGACTTCGTCTCGGAGCCGCGGGCATATTAGAAACCCTGCTCGCACAATTCAAAAAAACCACCACTCGTTGGTCTGCTCCCTCTGAGAAGATAGGAGTGGGATCACTGCCTGCGAGGAACTTGCTGAGCTGACGCCCGTTTTTCGAGCAGGCTAACGATCGAAGGAACGGCAAGACTGATTCCTTTGTCCGAGTAATAAGACCCTCGGATAAGACACCGACTGAACAGAACATCGCAGAAGTCACGATGCACACGCGGGTCAGGTGCCGTGGGATTACGCCAAAACTCGTCAAGAGATACCTGGGTGGCTAGTCCCGGGACATTGTAAATGGCGCGCCCGAGTGCTTTGACCGGGCATCCGTGGCCAAAAGCCGAGGTGGCCACGGTGCTGTTAATGGTAACCAAGCCGCGCGTTTTTGCGAGGAGAGTGGGCAAATGGCCACCGTCGATAAAAAGAACCCGACTCGCTAAGCCGTGGTGAGCGGCAAGACGGGCGGTCTGGCCGCCGCGGGGCACTAGATCGTTGTCAAGAGGGTGGCACTTGACGACTAAACTCATTGGAGTCGGGGCGTAGCGCGCAAAGGACGCGAATACCGCCCCCAGAAACTCCTCAATGTCGAGGAAGTCCGAATGCTTCACGACTTGCGCGTCGCTATCCAATTGCAGGGGCACAAAAAAGAAAGGTGTTCCCGAAGCAAGAAAGAACCCCAACTTTCTCAAATGCCGACGCTTCTCGCCGAGCGCGTGCCGCCTAAGGATGCGCCTGGACCAACCGAATAGCTCACGCATCGGATGATACGGTCGGTGGGAGCGGTAGTGCGGATGCAACCAAGGCATGGCTAGATTGGCGGCATGGTTCGCGACATCCCAAGCTGCACGCCTGACCATGGAAATGGGCACCGGATCGACCGAGCGGCAGGATACTGGGTCGGCGGATGCCGCAGCAGCGAGAGCCTCAGCAGATCTAGGCAGCGGTGAATTAGCGTTGGCCCCTCCGAAATCTAGAGACAGACAGTATGGGCGAAGGTAACCCTCCTCAAAAACGTGTATGCGCAGGCCCAAATTCAGCGCCTCTTGGCAGGCCAGACCATGCATGGGCCGCACGTCGGAAAAAAGCACGAGGTCTGTGATATTTTCGACCGCGAGAATTTCCCGCAGGAAGCCGGGCCACTCGTCATATCGACCACGGTAATTAACTGCATCCGGCCGTCTCCAAAATAGACGGTCGCCGGCGCAAAAATTTACCCGCACACAGCGGTGGCCACGAGCATCAAGCTCGTCGGCAAGCCGCGCAAATAAGGGCGAGGCAACACCTTGCAGGAAGAGAAAGGTCAGACCAGATCCTAAAAACGTGTCGTCGCGTTTTACGTCAGCGCGCATGCGGAATTTTTCGGTTTCCTAGAAAACTCTCTTATGACAGAAAGAAGGACTCTCGGAAGTTCATGGGCACAGAGGGTGATTGGAAGGGATGCAAGTGATTTGGTCAGTCCGTTGGTGGTGATCAGGTAATCAGTGTAAGGCGTGCGTGAGTGGAAGATGTCGCGAGCAAGTATCGGGGCATGATCTCCATACCAGCACAGCACGATTGGTCTGTCGAGGCGGGCGCCGAGAGTTACTAACGCGCCGAACATCTGATCACTGTTACCGAGGTGCTGGAGGTAGGCCTCCCGCGGCGACTGGCCTTCGTCCAAACGGCCGGAAAGCCAAGGGCCATGGTTTTCCATAGTCACCGCAAAGGCGAAGCGTGGTTCCTCGCTTTCTTCGAAGAGGCGTTCCAAATAGGCGGCCAAAGCGGCATCGGATACGTGAGGGCCGCAGCGCGGGGCGGTGCGGAATCGTTCAGCTCCGTGTAACCGGTCGAAACCCAAGGCAGGCATCACCCTGTTACGGCGGAAAAAGCGCAAGTCGTGAGGATGAACAAAGTCCGTGGTGTATCCTTCCTCTTTGAGTATTCCCGGGAGCGAAGCATATTGGAGCCGTTCGGCACGGGCATACGGATTAAAGCGGTCACAGCCCAGCGCAGCGGGAGGAATCCCGGTCAGAAAGCTGAATTCGGTGCGCATGGTATAGGCTCCGCCGCAGGGCACGTCTAGAGACCCGTAAGCTGACGCATTGGGCTTTGCGGCTTGGAAGTCGGGCAAGTTAGGTGCATCGACAAAGATTCTCCGCGGGTCACTAAATGACTCGCATTGGACAGCGAGAACGTGAGGCAGCCGCGACAACTGGCTGGGCAGTCGGACAAATTTATACTGCAGCTTGGGAGCCGACTGCTCGGTGATCCACCGGGAATATTGGGCCAGCATTGGTACAAAAATGCCCCACTTGTTCGTTGCCACCTGGGGACGGAGTTCATCGGCGGGCCCGCACAATAACCTTCGGATTTTATCGGCCAAAATAATATGGCGCGGCATGAGCCAAAGCAGTATTGGTCCAGCGAGAAAAAGTACCCGCAAACCCCGATGAAGTGGGGGATCAAGCGGTGGCTCCATTCTGGCCAAAAAGAAAAGCAGGGCACCGAGTCCAAGGAGAATCACCCCCCCGGCGAGCGCATTCCGGGGCGCAAGTAAAAGTTGCCCGTAATAAAGTCCGGGATACCGAAGAATCTGGCCAACGAACTGCAGATCGAGAAAAACAAGCGGTTCGCCGAGTAAGTGTTGCTTGGTCCGGCCGGAAGCCACAAACACACCGACCGTGGCCAAGCCCAGTACCAATGAGATAATTGGGCGGTTGGTTGCGGCGCACCAAAAGCCATAGATGACGGCAAGCAGGAGGATTCGGAAAAGAAGCACCGTCGTCTGATACCACGTCTTGCGGTTTCTCTGGATAACAGCCAACTCTTCAAGCGCGGAGCCGGCAAGGAGGAAGACTAACAAAGACAGCAAAAGACTCATAAAGTTTTGGCCAATTTAACCCAGTATGTCTTAAAGCATTCCGAGGAAACGAAGCATTTTGGATGTCATTCGGAGTTCTTTTGTTCCGAAAACGCTACCTCTTGGCTATTTCGACGGAAATCCCCCCAAAAAACACACACCACTGAGAATAGGAATTTGCATCTCAGCCGTTGGAATAGAGCGATGACGTTAAAGTATGGACACCCCGTCTCGAGCCCACCGCGACCTTGGGCGAATGTTGAAGTGACCGTCACTACGGCAGAACCGATCGCGCCGGTTTTCAAGTTCACTGTCGAAATCATCGAGCCGAGTGTCGGAGAGCGACGATGATTGCGGTCCTCTGGCCGGACAATTCTCCGCGCAAGAGGAATCTGACCTCCCCTCGTTTACGGCCAGCCGACCACTCCAAACAAAAACGCCGCCCCGTGGAGGGCGGCGTTTTTATGAATAATTCGTTGGATGGATTACTCTGCAGCTTTCTGCAGGTCCTGCCCGACGGTTTCGACGGCTTCGCCTGTGGCTTTGGCGGCGTCTTTGGTGCCATCCCACATGCCTTCGGTCACGTCCTTCACGCCCGAGGCGGTGTCCTGCACAGCGCCCCAAGTTCCTTCGGTCAACGTTTGGGCACCTTCGCCGACAGCTTTGCCGGTTGCCTTGGTTGCATCCCATGCGCCCTCAGCCACTGCCTGGG
>Ga0247832_1002740_pt1 | contig 26076 bp, 20 predicted proteins | sample LaCruzMarch2015__10_FD_192407 | JGI IMG/M metagenome (GOLD analysis project Ga0247832, IMG submission 192407) | Freshwater microbial communities from meromictic Lake La Cruz, Castile-La Mancha, Spain - LaCruzMarch2015_4m | ecosystem: Environmental > Aquatic > Freshwater > Lake | place: Spain... | reverse complement strand
CAGCACGAATTTGCCATCATCCGTTCCGTGATTGATTCTGCAATCAAAAATGGCCAATCCGTATTTGACGCCATTAATGCCATTGTCAATATCCCGCAGCCGCCAAAGGCGGCTGGATAGTTACGTTCAAGTCTAATACTTTGCCTGTAACGGTTAACTTGACCTTCTGATGATCAAATTCGTAATCCGGTAAAGGGAAAAACTTCCGCCATTGAATGTTAAACATCCGTTTGATGCCGCTGCCAATGGCGTCAATCATGTTCAGGTTGATCATGGCTTCAACCAAAAAAGGATTGCGATAGGTTGGTTCAGGTGCATCTGCAATGACGACCTCCTCGATGCTATTGGGAATAAAAGAACCTGCATTGAGAAAGACCAACTTGCCATCTTCATGCTCTACCACATTGATTTTGCCAGCCAGGGTGTAATCCTGGTGGGCAATACAATTGTTGAGCGCCTCCCGGATGATGTACGGATCGTATTGATCTACTTCTTCTGGAAAAAGTGAACCATCGGCAATGTAACGATACTTAAGATTGCGGATTTTGTGATTCACTTTCTCGGTATTCAACAACAAGGGGCAAGAAAAATGCTCATAATCCTTATCATTGTTGTCTCGATCTCGAAGTATCCACGAAATCCTTGCTGTAGCAGGGTTGATAAAGTGTTCAGCTTCTGGTTTTCCCAACAGCAGAATAGCTGTGCGCGTAATTTGACTTTTGATACAAACTTTGGCTTTGTTTAAAAAAGTAAGATCATCCCATTGGTCAATCTCCTCCACCAAATGGCTGTTTTTCTTTTTGTAGGACTCTTGCGCTTTCGCGATGGCTTGGGGCGACAAGTCCTCCAAGCTAGCCTCTTTTACAATGCCTGCACTCCAGTCTGCTCCGGTGGTTTGGGCTCTTATGCGCTCCACTTCTTCCAGATTGAGCGCATTTAACTCTTCTCCATCTCGACCGTAGTAATGCCCCTTCCAAGCAATGGGTAGCCCTCGTGGAGCTGCTGGGATTTCCATTAATACTACCCGACCGGCGGGATCAATGTACTCATAAATGCCAACAAAAGACAAACGTCCGGTAATGTGATTGGCTATTTCTGCTTTCAAACCATTCAGGTGAGCAGGATCAGCGCGGAATTGAGTGCCAACGATGCCCTTATCTTTGTCGCGGATGCCAAAGACCAACCAAGCCGACCTTTTCCCACTCAGGTTGGCTTCATTACAAAGCGCGGAGAAGTACTTGCCCAGTTTATCAAAATCATACTGAACTTTAGCTTCTTTAAACTCTACCACCTCGCTTTCATAGCCAAGAGCAAGTAGCTCATTGAGTTTGTTTTGTATTTCAGCCGCAGTTCTCATGCTTTTATGCATTTTAGTGAATAAAAAGTGGGGTAAACATAGGTATTTCTCCCCTACTTGATTTCTGCTACTACACCTTTAAATCGCTGGTAATTCGCCGTCACCCCATCATCCAGATCAAATACGATCTGCTCATCAGCTGCGGTTTCAATCAAATCTTTCGTCGATAGCTTTTTTGGTCTTCTTCAAATAAAAATTTCATCTTGCCCCCTACGAGCATGCTCTAAAATACAAATCTTTGGAGTTCTTTTTTACTCAAAGCGCGATCAAATACGGCCAATCCTCCGATTTGCCCTTTGAAAAAATTGCCCATTCCGCTTTTCAACAAAACTGCTCCAACTGTAAAATCCGAACCATTATTGCCCATTCCATCTGGAAAAAAATAGGGATTCTTGCTTTGGGTCAAGCCATTGGGGTAGCCCGCAAAGCCCTGGGTATGGTTGATCAGTTCAGGGTTTCTTTTTTCAAAAACCCCGTTGAGGTAGGAGCGCATAAAACGGCCATCGTAGGTAAAGGCCACACAAACCCATTGATTGGCAGGCACTTCCTGTTTGCTGGCTGAATAGTCAATGGAATAGGGAAAAGGTGGGGTGGGCTTACCTGTGTACGACACATGTCCACAAACCTGGTTTTTGCCGTTGTAGTGGGGCAAGGATACAAACAAACCGTATTGGCGCTTGCCGCCATCCTGGTATTCATTCCACATACCGCCTACAAAGCCGGTTTGCTCGCCCGTCCACTTCACCCAGGCCATCACCGTTACGCCTTGCTTTTGACCGTAGATGTTTAAAGCTCCCGTTTGTGCATTGGGCAAAACCAGGTAAGCACCGTTGCCAAATTGGGCGGAGTACCCCGATAAAGGTCCGTCGTTGACCCGGGGAAGGGTGCCATGCTGTTCCAAAAGTGGAAACATGTCTTTGCCTACTGCATTGCGCGCTTGGCCTGCCGCTTCCTTGAAGTCCCAACAAGCGACTAAACCCTTGGTTGCATTAATTTTTGCGAGCAGATGCTGGTCATTTGCTGGCAAGTTTTGAGCGTAGAATGACCAGAGGTACAGGAGAAATACAGGAATCATTTTACTGTGTATTTAAAAAAATCGTAAAAGTTTAGCACCCACCTTCGGTGGGATGCTTTTAAAAAAGAAATAGCCACAAATTGCACAAATTTTCACAAATTAAGCTACAAACTTGCGTTTGTACTCTCTTCACGAACGGAGTACGTGTCTTAATTTGTGAAAATTTGTGCAATTTGTGGCTAAAAATTTGTTTTGTTGCCTCGCCGAAGGCGGGGTGCTAAACAATTACAAAAAATCATAAATCTGTTTGTGTCTCTTAAACCCTTTCACCTGCCGCAAAACCTACCGTATCCCGGTAATACTGGGGTGAAATTTCTGCATTTTTTTTGAAAAATCGGCTGAAGTAAAACTCATCCTCAAAGCCCAGTTCGTAGGCGATTTCTTTGACCGGTTTGGAGGTAAGGTACAATTCCCGCTTGGCCTCAATGATGATGCGCTCACTGATCAGGTCAGTAAGGGTTTTATGAAAATACGCTTTGGTGATTTTCGCCAGGGCTTTGGGGCTGATGTTGAGCAATGCTGCATAATCGCTGGCGGAGTGTTTGCTTCGGTGGTGGGCTTCGATTGCATCTTTGAGTTTTTGCAAGACGAAGGGTTCTTTTGTATTCCCATTCTCTTCCTTTAATGCGGGTTGTTGATCCAATTTGAGTCTGGCGGCTTTGATCAAGACAATTTTGAGGTAGGAAATCAAGAGCTCGTACTGTGCCAATTCAGGTTTTTGCGTTTCCACAATCATTTGTTCGATCAACATTTCAAAATGCAAGACATCCTGAGGACTCAGTTGTAGGTAGGGTGGCTGGTAAATATTGTTGAACAAGAGTCCATTGCTGGAGATTTCTTCATGGTGCTTGAAAATGCAAAAAAAAGCAGCGTGAAAGTTGATCACCCAGCCTTTGATTGGCGCACTGCTTTGAAGCATAAATGGTTGATAAGGCGAAAAAGCCAGCAACGCAGGCGCATCAATCTGGTATTCGTTAAAATCTGCCGTTAAGTGGGCACTACCCTCCTGAATCAGGATCAAACTAAAATAGCTCAAGCGTTGAATGGGCTCAAAACTGGACGCATCCTCAAAAGGAAAAATCCGGAAAGCCAGATTTCCATTTTGAGGATCGATCATGGTGTAGTGGGTGGTGTACATGTAACGCTACAATTTTGAGGCAGAATTCCGCTGGGCTTCGCGCAGCGCTTTCACCTCGTTTTCCAGTTCGGCAAGATACACTTGTTGGGGTGCAAATGCTTCCTGAATTTCGGCCAGGGTATACTTGGGCGTGATGTGCTGTGGGCAATTCCAGTCATACGCCTGAATCTTGAAAATCAACATCCGTTCAGGCGAATGTGGATAATCCGCGGGATCCAGTTCTTTAAACAGTTCAGGGTTGTCTTTGAGTTCAACCACCGAGGCGTCGGCATACAATTTCAGGCGTGCCTGGCGGGGGTAATCCACCATGATCAAAGAAACTTGCGGGTGTGTTTTCAGGTTGCCCACCGAAATGTATTGATGATTGCCCTTGAAATCAACCACCCCGATGGTATGCGCATCCAATACTTTGATGAAGCCTTTGGGGCCACCTCTGTGCTGGATGTAAGGATAGCCATTTTCACCAATGCTGGCAAGGTAAAAGCTATCACGATCGGCAATGAACATAATTTCGGATTCGGAAAGGCCATCGGTGTACTTGGATTGCTCCATGCGGGCATAGGCTTTGCGACTGCCGTGTTGTTCTTGTAATCGTTTTACGGCATCGGTGAAAGCGAGAGAAGCATAGTTTTTTGCCATGGCGGTTTGGGTTTTATTGTGAAAAATTTAGCAGCGGGTACGTTACCACTCAATCGGCAGTTTTTTATTTCGCTAAATCATGACATAAAGTTCAGGGATAAATCCCGCGAATAGAATGGAAGATTGGTGCCAGGTCATGGATGATTTTCCCCCACTGCATGTCATCAAATCTTAAAAAATACCTGCCGCGCATTCCGCCCCAGAGGTTTTTCCTTACCTTTCGTCAGCGTACGTTTTTCCAAACGAACCCTAAACAAAACCCATTCATGCAACAGCTTGAGCACCTCTTCATCAGTCCCGATACCAACGAGCCTTTAAGTTACCATCCCAATGGAAAATTGCTCTCTGACGCCAGCCAAAACTGGCAATACCCGCTGCGCGATGGCGTAGCCTACCTCTTGTCGGCTACCGCGCACATGAAGGTTCTCAACAGCCCTTTGCACCAAAAACTGGGTACTTCGTTTCACTATATAGACCATTACCAAAAAGACGCGGAGTATTTCGATTATTTTGCGGGGTTCGAATCGGCCACGGCTCGCCACGACAATGCCCGCTTGCGACAGGCTATTATTGCCGAAGCCAAAGGAGTGAAAGGGCGAATACTGGATGTGGGCTGCGGATCAGCCTGGGTAGCGCAGCATTTTTGCCCACTTGGGATCGAGGTTTTTTCTATGGATGTGTCTACCGTCAATCCCGAGCGTGCGCGGCAACAATACCCTTTTCCCAATCATTATGGCGTCATCGCCGAAGTGTATGCTTTGCCTTTTGTAGATCAGGCATTCGACTGTATCATCGCTGCCGAAGTGATCGAGCATGTGCCCGATCCAGCCTTGTTTGTTCAGCATTTGCTGCGCATTTTGAAGCCGGGCGGAAAACTGATCATTACTACGCCTTACCGCGATCAGCCTGCGTATTACCTTTGCGTACACTGCAATCGGCCCACGCCTCAACACGCCCACTTGCATGTTTTTGATGAAAAAACTTTGGCGGATTTGCTGCCTTCTTCCGCGCAACGTTTGCGGCTGGAAGCCTTTTCCAATTTTTACCTGTTGAAATTGCGGACGTACGTCCTGACGCGGTTTCTGCCTTTTTCCGGGTGGAGAATACTGGACAGATTGGCCAATCGAATCAAACGAAAACCCTTGCGCTTGCTGATGAGTGCGCGAAAGGGAATTTAATACCTAGCATTACACATTTTAACCGCAGAGTAACGGAGTCGACGCGGAGTTTCGCAGAGTTTTTTAGTATTAAGGAGGTTATTGCCACCTGCGGTGGCTGGAGATCGTGCTCCAGCAGTATCCTGCCTAAATCAACTACTAGGACTTGATTTTGGTCAACGAACCAAGCTTCAGCGAAGGTGACCTCTGCGGCCTCTCCGCACCGAAGGTGCCTCTAAAAAAACTCCGCGGAACTCCGCGTCAACTCCGTTACTCTGCGGTTAAATGCGTGCGGTGAGTCAAAAATTAAATCTTGATTGATTTGTACCTAAGGTGGTAAAAAATCAAAACAGCGAAGCTGTTATTGTGTAATATGAGTTAATAAGTTTCTATTTCTCCCTTCGAAACCACTCGAGCCAATAACACACCCCAAACAGGTGCAAAAAACCGTACACTGCGTCTTCCACGGGTACCGAAACGATAAGGAGATTCAGGAACTCGGCTGGATTGTACACCACTACAGGTTCTTTGGTAAAGCCACCAGTTAGAACGCCATCCACGAGCAAGAATGGAATCAAAATGACCAAATAGGCCCGATAAAAGCGGGTTCGGTAAGTATTGGGCACATACAGCCAATGGTACAACACAAAACCACCAGTGAGGATAAAAGTAGTGCTTGGATAAGCTTTGTCGATGGAGAGTAATGCACAAAGGAAGCACACAACAACAATGCCCAACGTGATGGGTTTGTCCCATTTTCGGAAAGGATCGCCCGGAAAATAAGCATTGAGGCATTCGTATATAAAGAGGCTGGCAAAAGGCACGGTCAGATAGAACATCCATTCTTCCCAGGGCATGTTCCACAATGATCCACCTGAAACATAGTTCGAATTGAAACCCCAGACCCCAACCAGAGTCTTATAGGCATCCCACACAATGAAAAAACCACCCATAATCAGGATGGCAGGCAGCAAAAAACGCCAGGAAGTGTAAAAATGGACTTTGCGGTCGAAGCTGAGTAAAAAAACAGGCACGAAAGCAAAAAGGTGCAGCATGGCATACGCCCAGGGGGTTTCCAAAAAAGCCAATTGTGCCATATGCGGCACACTATATATAAAAGGTTCTGGGGTAATGGTACCGAAAAACAGCAACAAACCCGCTGCCAAGTAAGGCCACAGCAAAATCGGCCACTTCCAGCCAATGGGTGCTTGACTCGGGGACATATCCTGTGCCTTGTCCTTCATGTTAAAGCAGGTTTAAACTGTTGCGTACCGCTGAACTCACCAGCAACGCTACTTTGCGCCCATCATGCACCCGAATGCGTTGCTTTTGCACCTGATGCGCCGGGGAGTTTTTGATTTTCTGGAAAAGCTTGGTATAATAAACGTAGGCCAAATAAACGCCAAATCGTACGCCCTTGGGCAATTGTACAATGCCGGTATACGCGTGATCGAAATCAGCTTTGATGTCGGCTTCAATTTTTAGTTTGTCTTCCTCACTGAAATTGCGAAAATCAACTCCTGGGAAATAAACCCTGCCCCGATCGTCGAAATCGCTTTTCATGTCGCGCAGGAAATTGATTTTTTGAAAAGCGGCCCCCAAACTGCGAGCAGTACCCTTAAGCTGCTGGTATTGCTCCTCATTTCCATTCGTCCATACCCGCAGGCACATCAATCCCACTACCTCCGCAGAGCCATAAATGTATTCCTGATAAAGACTGTCTTCGTATTTATGGTGGTGCAAATCCAACTCCATGCTGTACAGAAAAGCTTCAATCAGTTCGCGCTCGATGTTGTATTGATTGACTACCAGTTGAAAGGAATGCAACACCGGATTAAGGCTAATGCCTTCCTCGATGGCCTGATAGGTATCTGCTTTGAACCGCTGCAACAACTCCGCTTTGTCAAATCCGTAAAAGGTATCCACAATTTCATCCGCAAAACGCACAAAACCATAAATGGCATAAATCGGCGCCCGAAAAGCTTTGTCAAATACTTTGATACCCATTGAAAATGAGGTACTGTACCGTTGGGTGATCAATTGGCTGCACTCCATGCAAGTGCTATTGAATAAACTTAGCATAATTCGGATGATTTTAGTGTGATCCTGTGGCGAATTATTTTGACAGTAATTTGTTTATCTCTCGTGCTACCACCTGCCCCGAAATGAGGGATGGTGGTACTCCCGGCCCCGGGGTGGTAAGCTGTCCTGCAAAAAACAGGTTGCTTATCTTTTTGCTGCGCAACTTGGGTTTCAAAAAAGCCGTTTGCAACAGGGTATTGGCCAATCCGTAAGCATTTCCTTTGAACGCGTGGTAATCCTGAACGAAGTCCCGGTGTGCATAAGAGCGCTTGTACACTACCTCTGAACGTATTTCCTGCCCCGTCAATCGCTCGAGGCGCTCCATCACCAGGTTGTAATAGTATTCCCGCTTTTCCTCGGTATCTTCCAGATCAGGAGCAAGGGGAATGAGTACAAATACGTTTTCATACCCTTCTGGCGCTACACTCGGATCGGTAATGGAGGGTACGCAAACGTAAAATAGGGGTTTTTCAGGCCATTGTGGCTGCTCATATATTTCGACCGCATGCTGCGTGAAATCTTCATCAAAAAATAAATTGTGGTGTTTCAGGTTCTTCAATCGCTTTTTAACCCCCAAGTAAAACAACAACGATGAGGGCGCCATTACGCGCTTGTCCCAGTATTCCTTGCTGTAATTGCGCTGGCTGGGTGTCAAAACCTCCTGATCGATGTGATGGTAATCGGCGCCACCTACTACCGCATCCACTGCATATTCTGCATCGTGGGTAACGACTTTGGTCGCTTTGCCCTGTGGGGATTCGATGCCAATGACTTCCTGGTTGAGCCGTATTTGTACGCCCAATTCTTCAGCCAGACTCACCATGGCTTCTACGATATTGAACATCCCGCCCATGGGATACCAGGTACCCAAAGCCATATCAGCATAGTTCATCAAACTGTACATGGCCGGAGTTTTGGCGGGAGTAGCCCCCAAAAAAAGCACTGGAAACTCCAACAGCTCAATCAACTTGCGGTTTTTAAACAATTGCCGAACATGGGTGGCCATGTTGGTCAACATTTGCAGTCGAAACATGCTTTTGAGGAGGCGCCAATCGGCGAATTCCAGGATGGAGTGGCTGGGCTTCTGCACAAAATCAGCCATCCCCACTTCGTATTTGTATTTCGCTTCGGCAAGAAATTTTTTCAGATTGCTGCTGCTTCCAGGTTCGTAATGTTCAAACATGGCCAGCAGTTCCTCCATTTTGGCGGGAACTTGCATCACATCATCTTGACCAAAAACAACGGAATAAGAGGGATCGAGACGTACAAGTTGATAATAATCTGAAGTTTTTTTACCGAATTGGGCAAAAAAATGTTCAAATACATCTGGCATCCAGTACCAACTTGGCCCCATATCAAACACAAAGCCGTCGGTAGTGTACTGTCGGGCGCGGCCTCCGGGTACGCTGTTTTTTTCCAGCACGGTTACTTCATAACCCGCTTTGGCCAGGCAGCAGGCTGCTGCCAATCCGGCAAAACCTGCGCCGATCACTACTACTTTCTTTGCCAAGGTGTACTTGTTTAATGGTATAAAACTGGATTGGTAACAGTGTTTTCCGACTTTTGTTTAAGCTTTTAGGATAAATGTTAGACAAAATAGCGACTGGAAATACGGCAGAAACAAATGGAAAATAATTAAATTTTTCAGTTGTGCAATATTTATGTAAATTGATTTGTTTTACAGTTGATATTCAGTCATTAAACTATGGTTCATGGATCAAACCTTTACTCAAACTAAGCTTATTAAATACCTTTATCAAGAAACCTCGGCAGCTGAAACTTTGGCCATCCGTGAGGCTTTGCAGGAAAACATCCTGCTGCGCGAAGAATATTTCGAACTACGCAAAGCTTACGATCAATTGCCAAAAGTAAAGTTCAACGCCAAGCCATCTACCTTGCAAAACGTTTTGCAGTACAGCAAGCGCTCTGCTGCCCTACAAGGTCAGGATTAAAAATGGATTAAGGTAATTTTAATACGCAAACACAAAAAGCGGAATCCGGGCATTGCTCAGGTTCCGCTTTTTTGTGTTTAGAAACTTTTACTTTTTCTAAAAATTGTTTCACAAAAATTTGCATTTAAAACATTTAATGCTAACTTTGTAACGTTATTTTTTGAGCATAAAAACGTAAAGTAAATCACCATGTCGCAACTGGACAAAGACCAAAAATTGAAAGCCCTCCAACTTACCATGGATCGCCTGGACAAAACCTACGGTAAGGGTACGGTCATGCGTTTGGGAGACAAGCAAGTGAGCTATGTCGACGTGATTTCCACTGGCTCCATCGGCCTTGATGTCGCGTTAGGAATCAATGGATTACCCAAAGGCAGAATTGTGGAAATTTATGGCCCGGAATCTTCGGGTAAAACAACACTGGCCATTCACGCCATTGCAGAATGCCAAAAACAAGGCGGAATTGCTGCAATTGTGGATGCCGAGCATGCCTTTGACCGGTTTTATGCCGAAAAATTAGGCGTAAAAACCGATGAATTGCTGATTTCTCAGCCCGACAATGGTGAACAAGCACTGGAAATTGCTGAAAACCTGATCCGTTCTGGAGCAATCGATATCCTGGTGGTAGACTCTGTAGCTGCCCTGGTGCCCCGCAGTGAAATTGAAGGCGAAATGGGCGATTCCAAAGTAGGCGTACAAGCCCGCTTGATGTCGCAAGCCATGCGTAAACTGACGGGTAGCATTGGCCGTACCAACTGCTGCTGCATCTTCATCAACCAGTTGCGCGAAAAAATCGGTGTGATGTTTGGCAACCCGGAAACCACTACTGGTGGTAATGCCCTGAAGTTTTATGCTTCGATTCGCCTTGACATCCGCAAATCTGGCGCAGCAATCAAAGACAAAGACGGCAACGTGGTGGGCAACCAGGTCAAAGTAACTGTGAAGAAAAATAAACTGGCGCCGCCTTTCCGGATCGCTACTTTCGATATCGTATTTGGCGAGGGCATCTCCAAATCAGGCGAAACCATAGACATGGGTGTCGATTACGAGATCATCCAAAAAAGTGGTGCCTGGTACAGCTACGCTGGTGCAAAAATTGCCCAGGGTCGCGAATCTGCCAAGCAATTCCTGATCGACAACCCCGAAGTTGCACACGAACTGGAACTAAAAATCAAGGAGAAGCTCCTAACCAATCCTGAGGCCATCAAAATTGCACCCAAGGTGGCTGCTGCAGATGATGATGATGACGAGGACTAGTCTCTAATAGGTTTAAAAAAATCCCGCAGGTTGGCCACGTCCAGCATGCGGGATTTTTTTTGCCCCGGTAATTTTCAGGTACAGCAGCAATCCTGCAAAACACTTCAACTATTGAGGCTTCTCGCTTACCTTTACCAAAAGTAAAAGTTTAGCACCTCGCCTTCGGCGACGTGACAAAACAAATTTTTAGCCACAAATTGCACAAATTTTCACAAATTAGGATACGAACTCCGTTCGTGAAGGGAGCACAAACGCAAGTTTGTGCCTCAATTTGTGAAAATTTGTGGAATTTGTGGCTTTTTTTAAGAATAAACACTCCACCGAAGGTGGGTGCTAAACTTTTACTACCAAAAATTGAAGTCATGCAAGCCAAGCCCGTATCTGCTTCTCGCACCACCATTACTGAATTGATGATCCCGGCCTACGCCAACTTTGGCGGAAAAATTCACGGAGGAATCCTGCTTTCCTTGATGGATAAAGTGGCCTATGCATGCGCAGCCAAACACGCCGGGGCTTATGTAGTAACCGTTTCCGTAGATGGGGTCAACTTTCGGGAACCCGTTTCGGTTGGTGAGTTGGTTTCTTTGCTGGCATCGGTCAATTATGTGGGCCGCACTTCACTTGTAGTAGGCATTCGGGTAGAGTCCGAAAATGTGATTACGGGCGAAAAAAAACACACCAATACCTCGTACTTCACCATGGTGGCCAAAGACGCCGAAGGCAAATTGACCGAAGTACCCCCGCTTTTACTGGAAAGTGAAGAAGACGCCCGGCGCTGCCTGGAAGCCATCAAACGCAAAAACCTGAAAGCGGCATTCAGCGATGAATTTGACAATGAAAAGAATAGATTAGATCTGACTGAAAACCTGCACCTGCTGAAAAAAGAAAGAGTGGTACTTCAGTTGGCTCAACAGTAAGATTGAAAAAATACGAATCATTATCAGAATTCGTAAAATTTTCGTAGTCTAGGGCGCAAAAGCGCAACATGTCTGAAAACCACGCTACCAAAGGCCATCAACTCGGCTTTTCTACGATTACCCTCATTACCGTAAGTTTGATCATCGGGCTGGGAATCTTCAAAACCCCCGCCATCATCGCGGCCAACGCTGGCACGGAAGGCATCTTTTTTGCGGCCTGGATCGTCGGTGGCATCACCGCTTTGTGTGGGGCTTTAACCTATGCCGAAATTGGTGCCCGCTATCCGGTAATGGGTGGTTTTTACCAGGTTTTCAATTACGGTTATCATCCGGTAGTGGGTTTTACGGTCAATATTTTGGTACTGATTGTCAACGCCGCCAATCTGGGCGTGGTGGCACTGATTGGTGCCGATTACCTCAGTGACTTGTTGTTTGGGCATCCTTCCGGGATTTGGTTCAACACCAGTATGGCCACCATCGCGGTTGGCCTGTTTTATGGGGTGAATTTGTTGGGCTTAAAAACCAGCTCCCAAACCCAGAATTTCATGACCGTGCTGAAAATCGGTTTGATTCTTATCCTGATTTCAACCGTTTTTGCAGGCGTGGTCGTTGAGCCGCATGGCTATGAAAACCAACCCGTACAGACCTTCACTGGCAACAATACCCTGCTGCTTTTGTTGCTCAGCCTGATCGCAGTTTCTTTTACTTACGGTGGCTACCAACAAGCCCTGAATTTTGGTTCAGAAGCCAAGCCCGGGCCAGCCTTGAACCGAGGCATTATTGCGGGTACACTTTTGGCCATTTTTTTGTACCTGGCCATCAATTTCGCGTATGTTCAAGTGATCGGTTTTGAAAAAATGCGCAATGCGACGGCCATTGGCTCTCTATTGTTTGAGGCCTGGTTTGGCAAGGCCGGAGGAAAGGTCTTTGACCTGGCCATGTTTTTGTCGGTACTCACCTACGTCAACATCATCCTTTTGAGCAACCCTCGGGTGATGTGTGCCATGAGCGAAGATGGGGTGATGCCTAAAATATTCAGTCGCCGGCACCCACGCACGGGTGCATTGGTAGCCGGATTGACCGCATATGCCATCCTGACCATCATCATCACGTTGATCGGCAAGCAGATTGACCAGATTTTGAGCTTTACCATGTTTTTGGACAGCATCGGCATGTGTACCTCAGCGGCGACCTTGTTTATTTTGCGGCGCAAGGGAGAGGGCGATGAACGGGTTACTGGCACGCTTTCCAAATTTACACCGTACCTGGCCGCATTTTTTGTAGTGAGCTATGCAATGGTTGCCGTGGCGGTGGTGATCCAAAAACCGGGAGCTGCGGGAATTGGGTTGGCGTTGTTGGTGGGACTGGGGCTGTTGTATTTTGGGGTACTGGGAAAAGCGACACGAAAGGTGGAGCGTTAAGGCAAAAGAAATAAGAATTTAACTACTTCATACCCAAACACATTCTGATGGAACTTTCTTTTATCCTCAACGAACTTGGTGAAAACCGCTCCGACTACTTCAACGCCATTGCGCCGCCGATCATCCAAACCAGCAATTTTCAAGTGCGGAAGGTTGACGAATTGCGCAATTTGTTTGCGGATGAGTCGAGTGGATATTTGTACAGCCGGGGCATCAACCCGACGGTTGATATTTTGCGGGAAAAATTGGCAGCGCTCGATCGCGCAGAAGATGCACTGGTGTTCAACAGTGGAGCTGCGGCTATTTTTGCAGCCGTATTGGCCAATATCCAGTCCGATGAGCACATTGTGAGTGTGCAAAAGCCCTACACCTGGGCGCAGCGCATGTTTGACAACATTTTGCCTCGCTTCAATGTAGAAACAACCTACGTGGATGGTACCCAGGTTGAAAATTTTGCGGAAGCCATTCGCCCCAATACACGGATCATTTATCTGGAAAGCCCAAACAGTTGGAACTACGCGCTGCAAGACTTGCGTGCCATCTCGGAATTGGCCCGCGATCACGGGATCATCACCATTTGTGACAACAGTTATTGCACCCCAATCTACCAGCGACCGATTGAGATGGGGATCGACCTGGCTCTACAGAGCGCCACCAAATACATCGGCGGCCACAGCGATACCGTAGCAGGAGTACTCAGCGGGAGTAGCGCCATGATCAAAAAAATCTTTGACAGCGAGTACCTGAACATTGGCAGCGGCATTCAACCGTTTAATGCCTGGTTGCTGATTCGGGGCTTGCGTACTTTGTCGGCCCGTTTGGATCGGATTTCGGCCACAACCCCTAAAATTGTTCATTTCTTGCAAAACCACCCACAGGTTGAAAGAGTATTGTTTCCACTGGATGTAACTTTTCCGCAATACGAGTTGGCCATGGAACAGATGAGTGGCGCTTGCGGATTGCTGAGTTTTTACCTGTACGCCGATTCCCGACAAGAAATTGTTCGTTTTTGCGAAAGCCTGCACCACATCATGATGGCCGTAAGCTGGGGAGGGCACGAGAGCTTGATTTTACCGGGTTGTGCCAGCTTGCAAGACGATGAATTCAACCCCCTGAATCCGGCCCACCGGATTTTGCGCTTGTACGTTGGTCTGGAGGATGCAGATTACCTGATTCGCGATCTGGAGCGAGGCTTCGAAAGCATGTAAGTATTTTTTTGCGTCAGGCTAAGGCTCTTTTTTGCAGGCGTTTCTGAAGAATGGAAATGAAATTTGTTCTTTCGACAATTATTTTTTTTGTTTTTTTATTAACAGATCTGTAACTTTCGTTACACCAGTGCGTATAAAGACCTGATAGCAAAGCATTTCGCCCCTTCACTGAAACACAAAAAGTTTTATTCCTTGTCAATGAGGCATTTATGATTTTAAGGAAGTAAATGTCAGTTGCATCTTATGAAATAAACCCCTAATTTTCGTTCGATTTTTGATCACTCAGGAACGTGTTATAAGTCAGCTTCACCCCAGGGGTACTCATTTTTAGACACAAACCTTAATCAAAGTTATGCTGAAATTACCTTCTGATCCGCGCAGTGTCGCCAAAATTGAGTCCTTTCTGGACAAGATGGTAAACAAGTACAAAATCAGTCCTGATCTTTACGGAAACATTCTCATTAGTCTTACCGAAGCAGTCAACAACGCTATTATTCATGGCAACAAGCAGGATGCATCCAAGACCGTACAGGTTCAGATGCACAAATCTGCCGATTGTATTGCGGTAAGGGTTTCTGACGAAGGTCGCGGATTTGATTACAAAAGTTTACCGGATCCTACTCAACCCGAAAACCGCTGTAAATGCGGAGGCCGGGGAGTATTTATGATGCAGCAATTTTCAGACGGCATCCGTTACTGCGACAATGGTCGCACTGTGGAAATGCAATTTCGCTGTGGCGATAATCGGTAATTTTTCACCAAACTTTTATGGATGATTTTGAACTTTACGATGATTTAATTGAAGATGAAGGCCCAAGCGATCCGATTTCTTTTTTTTCAGAAGAAATTGATTTCGAGATCGCCAATCCCGCGCTGATGCGCCAATGGGTTGAATCAATTATTGAGCGCGAGAAAGGGGAATTGAATTTTGTCAATTACATCTTTTGCGACGACCCCTATTTGCTCAAACTCAATCAGGAGTACCTCAAGCACGATACCCTGACGGACATCATTACTTTCCCATACCACGACCCACCAATCATTGAAGGGGATGTGTACATCAGCATTGAGCGCATCCGGGAAAATGCCCACCAGTTTGGCGCAACTTTCGAACATGAGTTGAATCGCGTGATGATCCACGGCGTACTGCATCTGTGTGGTTATTCCGACAAAACACCTGAGGACAAAGCGAAAATGACTGAGAAGGAGGATGAGGCTTTGGAGATTTTGGGATTAATAAATGCATAAAAGATCCATTAAGAGATCGCAAGTTGTGCCGACAACACCTCCACCTCATCAATCTTGTCCAATTCCAGTACCGTATGTCCATCCTTTTCATAATACATCGGTTTGAATTTGCCGTTGCAGATCAAATCCTTGAACGTGTAGGAGGTTTTGCTGTGTACATTTTGGGCAAATGTCTCGTCGAAGCCACTGATCAGGATTACAAATTCCGGTTGCATTCTTTCAATTTCCTCGGTTCTCTTGCCGTACAAAGGACTGGTTTCTTCAATGGGATGCACGATCGTCCAATTGAGGGGAAAAAGGTTGACCCTCTCCCGAGCCAAAGGCAAGGCAAGAAATTTTCGAGTAAAATTTCCATTGACCTCTTCCAACCAGGCCATCGTAACTTTTGCTTCCAGATTGATGATGCTATTGTTGCGAATATTGGCGATGCGGAACATAAACCCGTACCCATCCAGATAAGGGCTAATCAGGGCATTTTTACTAAACAAAATCCGGCCTTTTGGTCGGGAAAAACGGGCAAAAAGCAAGCCCGTAGCCAGTGCAAAAATCATCAAACCCAGTAAAGCCTCTATGGCTGCGACGGAATTGGCCCAGAAACCTTTGGGACTTAGGTAGCCGTAGCCCACAGTAGTGAGGGTTTGGGCGCTGAAAAAGTACAAATCAGCAAACTTCACCATTTCTGATCCTTTCTCATTGACACCATTGAATTCATCAACACCAATGATATAAAACAAGCCAGCAAAAACAAAATTGGCCAGAATATAAAACGCCAACATCATCAGCAGGAATTTCCCCCAAGACATCTCAACCAGGCTTTGGTAAGGCGTCCAGGTCCAGCGTCCTTTGCGCACTACGTTGAAGCTGCCATCCTGGTTCAATAGCCTTTCTCCGGGTGCGTTTAGCTTGGTCCCAAAGCCCAAGTCGCTGCTTTCTTCACGGCGGCGGGTATCTCTGCCTTTAAAATTGGGCATGCGCATAATTTCATAGTTTGGTCAAGGATAAAATAACATCGGGAAAGGAAAAGTTTTGTGCTCGATCGCAAGAGGACAAAAAAAGGGGGCACTTTCAAGCGCCCCCTGCCAATATCTTAAGTATTGTAAGTCAAAACTTGATTATTTGCTTACCATAATTTTTGCAATCCGAATGCCTTCAGCTGAAGACAATTTCAGGATGTGCATGCCTCTTTCTTGCAAATCGGCAGAAAGGTAGTTCAAGCCACTATTGGCCTCTACTTTTTGCGTTTTTACCAATCTTCCGGCCAAATCAAAAACTTCCAGGTTGACTGTTCCAGCTTCTTTCAGGTTGAACTTCATGGTGAAGTTGCCCTGGGTTGGGTTAGGGAATACTTCCAAACCGCCCAACAAAGGCTGAATATCACGAACAGGTACGGTAGAACCCAGGTTCTCGGAACGTGCAATGACCAATGCCGTAGAACGGTTGAAGGTAATGGTACGGCCAGAAGCATCTTTCGTCGTAACGGTGTTGCTGCTGCTTGGCTCCTGCAAAGACAAGAACATGAACTTGTAGTCTGGAGAGAAAGTAATCCCCGTAGGCTCACAACCCGTTGGAGTCGTTGCAAACAATTCAATCCTTGGATTCGCACGGGTGTGGCCATTGCGTACCAACCAGATGTGATCCTGGCTGCCATCCTGAAGTACATACAAGTTGCCCCGGTCATCGAAAGCAAGGTTGTCGTTACCAGCACCCCAAGGCTCCAAAATGGCCGATTTGCCATCGTTGATGTAGAAATTATCACCCCCACCTACATAGGTTTCGAATCCTGAAACGGTAGTACCATTGTCTTTGAAGCGATAAACGCGCTCAGATGGAGCACTTTTTACGGCAAAGTAGATCATGCCATCGATTGGGTTGATCTCTACATCTTCAACTCCAGCAAAAGTAGTTGCACCCAATCCCAAAGCCAGGTTATAGGTATTGTTGCGGTCGGCCTGCGTGGTATTCGGTACTTGTACCCAAACGCCATTGGGAGAACCAGCTTCGCCATTCGGCAATCCGCCAGTTACTTTCAATACATACAGTTTACCGGCACTCATGTCCGCTTTTTTGTCGGCAATGAATTTGTACACCCCACCGTTGCCAGCGTCTTCACCCCAGTAGAGGGTAATGCTGTCTTTCATCACCACTACGTTTTCATGGCTAGCCCGGCCCAACGCCCAAAGCTTTTGTGGCTTTCCGGTGCCATATTCGCGTACTTTGTTGGTCTTTGGATCAATCTCTACACACCAGCCAAAGTCAATGTAACCATCGTTGTTGGTATCGGTACCCAAACGGGTTTCCTCACAGGTGATGATCGTGCCCCAAGGCGTAACCGTACCAGAACAGTTGGCTACCGTACCCACAACACCAGCGAAATCAATCGCACGAGAAGTATCTACTTTCCACAATTTGGAGGTAGCATTGTAGCTGACATCGTACATACCCACACCACCTGGGACGGTTTCGTAGTTGATGGACAAGTGGCCTTTGGTGCTGCTGCCGTTTTCAGGAACATAGCCCGTAAAGTCAAAACTCCGGCCAGATGTACCAGTACCCACGCTATAAGGATCCCCAGTTTGTACCAAAACCTGGAACTTGTGAGAAGTAGGGATATTGAACAACTGGTTTTTGGTATTTGGCAATACCGATGTAAAGCAGCTGATGTGTGCATCAGTAGCTCCGTCGCAACCTGAAGCAGGCGCAGGGATCGTTGGTCTTGCCTTTAATTCCAGGTCAAAAGTCATGTCCGAACTTCCCAAATCAGATTGGTGCACTTCCACCGCGATGATGTTGACACCTTGTACCAAAACATTTTTTGAAACTACGAATGGATTGTAAGCAGTTTCTGAACCAGTATTGCTGCCCGAGAAAGTGTTGTAAGCAACACTTCCGCTAGGCATGTTGCTGCGTGCTACTTCAGTTCCATTGATGTATACCACCGCTCCATCATCGCGACGTACACCCAAAAGCAGTGAATCGCCAAGCGCTGCAAGGTTGGCTACTTCAAAACGCTTGCGGAAATAAGTCGTGATGTATTTGTTGTTGGGATCGTCGCCATAATTCAACAGCGTTGAAACCGGATCACCATAACCCAATACGGCTGGGCCATGTATCCAGCCTCCATCGTTGTAGGCCAATGTTTTCCATGCTCCAGCAGGCTCGCGACCCAAATCAAAAGCACTCCAATTGGATGCTTTCGCGATGGGGAAAGGAGTGGCGGCTGGCAATGCTTGTTTTCCCACTACTTCCAAATCAAATACCATATCCGTTGCATTCGGTTTAGCAATGTGCAACTCTACTGCAATGGTGTTGGTATCGTTGTTGATCAAGGTATTGGCTACTACAAACCGGCGGTATTGGGTCAATTGAGTACCAGTGGCATCACTTGCAGCCAGGGTATCATAAGCTACAGTTCCGGCACGCATGTTGATACGTTGTACTTCGGTTCCGTTGATGTAGATTACCGCTCCGTCGTTAACCAGCGCATAAAATACCAAAGAATCAAAAGCTGCGCTATTGTTGGTCTTAAAGGTATTGCGGAAATAGGTAGTCGGTTGTTTTTTGGTTGGATCAGTACCAAAGCTTACGGTTTTGGTCAGGCCAGTCAAGCCATAGCCCAATTTGCCACCGGCAAAATCCCAAAGGGTATCGGCGGCATATTTCTTGGCAGTCCAAGGCTTGCCATCCAGTTTTTCACCCTTGTCGTTGTATTTCCAGTTGGAGCCACGCGTAAGTGGGAATGAGCCGAGTGGGTATTTAGGACGAACTTCGGTTGTGCCTTCATCACCGGAGTAGTACACGATGGTCAGTTCGGCAGGTTTTTTGGCTGCTTCGGTATCATCGATAGCATCTGCTACCCTTTTGCCGGTACCTTTTACAACAAAAGCCATACTGTTGCCAGAGTTCCAGGCCGCACGATTGACTACTGCTTGCACCAAAGCTTTCAGGTCTGGAGTTTTTTGTGCCGCACCGGCATCGCCAGTCACCCAAGCTGGGATATTGGCCCAAAGTACAGAATCTGCAGTCAGTGAGCGGGTAGAAATTTTATCTGTGGTGGTAAACGTACCAGGGTTATCTGCGTTTTGGGCACGCAGGATCAGGTTGGTAGCTTCTGTGTGTGCTTCATCCGCGCGGAATTGGATGCTGGCAGATGCAATATTGGTGTTCTTTGGGATTTTGACGCCATTGAAACGAAGACCAATGATTTGCTGACCGCCGCCTTCAGTAGTCATTTCCAAATCGGAGCTGCCTACGTCAAAGCCACCTATATTAGAGCCGGTAACGTATTCTTCCATGTCGTCAGTAGCATCACTGATGGCCACTTTTACCTCAACGGGGCGCAGGTATTCGATCACCAATTCTGCAGCTTTTTTAGCTGCTTCGGTATCGTCAAAAGCGTCAGCAACACGTTTACCCGTACCACTTACCACAAAAACCATTGCATTTCCAGTAGCCCAACCACCGCGGTTGACTACGGTTTGAACCAACTTGGTCAAGTCAGGAGTGCGTTGTGCATCACCAGCATCGCCAGTCACCCAAGCAGGAATATTTGCCCAATTTACCGAATCAGTAGTGAGTGGGCGAGTAGAGATTTTATCAGTAGTAGTAAAAGTTCCAGGATTGTCGGCGTTTTGAGCCTTCAAAATCAGGGTTGTTGCTTCCGTATGAGCTTCATCGGCACGGAACTGAACATAAGCACGGGTGATCAGCGCTCCTTTTGGAACTCTTACATCCGAAAAGCGCAAACCGATGATTTGTTTGCCACCCCCTTCAGTGGTCATTTCAAGGTCAGAACTACCCACATCAAAACCACCAATGTTGGAACCTGTTACGTATTCCTCCATGTCGTCGGTAGCTGTAGCAATGGGGTTTTTGGCGGAAAGAGGAGTCGTGTACTCGATCACCAATTCTGCGCCTTTGCGGGCCGCTTCGGTATCGTCCAAAGCGTCAGCTACCCTTTTGCCGGTTCCACTTACTACGAATACCAGGGAATTCCCAGCGATCCAGCCACTGCGGGCAATCACCTTTTGGATCAAAGCAGTAAGGCTAGGCGTGCGTTGTGCGACACCAGCATCGCCAGTTACCCAGGCAGGAATGTTGTTCCAGCTTACCGAATCTTTTACCAAAGAGCGGGTAGAGATTTTGTCGGTCGTGGTAAAGGTACCAGGATTGTCGGCATCCTGAATTTTCAGGATCAAGTTGGTTACCTCAGTATGGGCTTCATCTGCCCGGAACTGGATGTAAGCATTGGTAATGATGGCATTTTTGGGAAGAGTGACGTTGGTGAATCGCAAACCAATGATTTGCTTGCCTCCCCCTTCGGTAGTCATTTCAAGATCAGAGCTACCTACATCAAATCCGCCGATGTTTGAGCCAGTAACGTATTCTTCCAAATCGTCGGTAGCCGCAGCAATACTGGTGCGCAGCACTTTTTGGGCACTCAATTGTCCTGCAAACAGGCAAAGGAGTAGCATCCATACCAGGAGTAATTGTCTTTTCATATAAGGTTGAATTGATTTTTTTCGATGATCACTTATCGATTGACGAAAGTAATGCTATCGTATGAATTGAATGTTTCGAGCTAATTATGCTTTGGTTATCTATCTGTTAACTCTGCGTAAAAATCTTATCCAATTATAAAAAAATAGTCCTCCAAAAGTTAATTCTTCTGGAGGACTAAAATCCAAAATATAAAAAACAAAACCTAAAACTTATTTAATCTCCCAACCTGCGCGATAGTTTCTACCCACAAACTGGTTGGCAGCTTCAAAGTTGGTGATTTTCATTGCGGTACCGTCCCAGAGCAGTTTCTGACGGCCATAAAACTCCATGCGGTTGTTGGCTCCCTGACGGCGCAGGTTGTAGCTGCGAATGGCCAGGTTGCCCATCAAAACCGTTTCGGTCAGCGGCCCGGAGTAATCGAAGGAAGAAGTCAATGCCTGGTGTTCTTTGCTCTGGAAACCTGCTTTACAGGCGTTTGTCCAGGAGCGCTGGTGGCCGTATTCAGGCACCGCAGGCGTACCGGCTGGCGGCGGAGGTGTTGGTTGCATCTCCAGTTTGGTACCATTCTTAAGGTATACCTTGGGTACCAAACCGTAAGTTCCGCAGGTCATTACCCCTTTAGTACCGATCATGATCACCCCATTGGAACTGTCGTTGTCCCCAATTGGGTCACTGGCAGGGATTAAATCCGGGTGAAAAGGTCGAATACCACCATCTGTCCAGGTCAGGGTCACTGGAGAATTGTTGCGTTGGGTAGCCGGAAACTTGATCTGTACATGTGAAGACGGTGGGCAGCCTTCAGGGATGTATTCTGGCGTCCAATCTTTGAGAAACACTTGACCTACACTACACTCTACCTCAGTTGGATAGCCCAATCCCAAAACCCGGAAAGCCGGATCGATCAGGTGGCAACCCATGTCGCCCAATGCGCCTGTGCCGAAATTCCACCAGCCCCGCCATTTGAATGGGTGGTACAGCGGGTGGTAATCTACGTAATCCGCTGGGCCGATAAACAAGTCCCAGTTTTCTTTGCTCATGCTTTCGGGTAGTGCTGGCTTTTCAGTGGGTAGCGGAATACCTTGTGGCCAAACCGGGCGGTTGGTCCAGATGTATACGGTATGCACTTTGCCTACCAGACCCTTGTCCATCCACTGGAGCATTTGCTGCTGGCCAGGATTGGATGCCCCCTGGTTGCCCATTTGGGTTACCACTTTGTATTTGCGGGCCGCTTCGGTCAGCATCCGCGCTTCACGGATGTTGTGGGTCAATGGCTTTTGTACATAAACGTGTTTGCCCAATTGCATGGCCGCCATAGCCGCGATGCCGTGTACGTGATCGGGCGTAGAAATGGTAACGGCATCGATGTCGTTTTTCATTTCGTCCAGCATGACCCGGAAGTCGGCATACTTTTTAGCAGTTGGGAATTTATCCAAACTGCCTTTTGCGCGAGCGAAATCTACATCGCAGAGGGCCACTACATTGTTGGCACCGTTGTCCCAGGCGTTGGCAATGTCGGATGCACCTTTGCCGCCTGCGCCAATTGCTGCGATATTGAGTTTATCACTTGGCGCAATAAATCCGCGCCCCAGCACATGCCTCGGCACGATGGTTAAACCGCCTAAAGCCAAGGCAGCATTTTTGACAAACTTGCGCCGAGAATCGCTCGGTGCACTTGTTTTTTTGTTCTTACTCATGATTAGGTAAAGATTAGTCAAATCAATCGGTTGAAATTATGGATAAAGTCTGAATTTAAACAAAAAGGCTCAGGCATAATTTATTAAACTTTAGTAGCTGCACACTTTGCTTGCATTAATGGCTGTGCTTAACGTACTTTTGTAACTGAATTTTATATTTTATGAAAATAGAATTGCGCAACCTCCAGTATGAAGATTACTTCATGCAAAAAGACGCCATGATCGAAGCATATGCAGGCATCGGAGGAGATTATTGGCATGAAAGAGACATTCAAACCCTACTGAGGATTTTTCCTCAAGGCCAGCTCTGTGTCCTGGTGGATGGAAAAGTAGTGGCCTCCGCGTTGTCCATTATCGTGAACTACCGCAAATACGGCGACAACCATACCTTTCAGGGAATCACCGGAGACTACACGTTTTCAACCCATGATGCGAATGGGGATGTCTTGTATGGGATTGAAATGTTTGTACATCCCGACTATCGGGGGCTGCGCCTGGGTCGGCGTTTGTACGATGCCCGTAAAGAGCTTTGTGAAAACCTGAACCTTCGTGCAGTCATTGCCGGAGGGCGGATTCCCAACTACAAAAACTTTTCTGAAAGCTTAACGCCTCGCGAATACATTGAAAAAGTAAAACTCAAGGAAATCTATGACCCAACCCTGACCTTTCAGATTTCCAATGGGTTTCACGTCAAGAAGATCCTCAAGAACTACTTGCCAGGAGATACCGAGTCTAAAGAATTTGCCACCCTCCTGGAGTGGAACAATATTTATTACGTAGAAAAAGGGCAACTCATCAACACCCCCAAGCAAGTGGTACGCCTGGGCCTGGTGCAATGGCAAATGCGCTTATTCGACACCTTTGAAGCGCTGGTGGAGCAGGTTGAGTTCTTTGTGGATGCCATTAGTGATTTCAAATCCGATTTTATCCTTTTCCCGGCCATGTTCAACGCCCCTTTAATGGCGGAGTACAACCACCTGGGCGAAGCCAAGGCCGTACGGGAATTGGCCAAACATACCGAACCGCTACTCCAGAAGTTCGTGGAGATGGCCATGGCCTACAACACCAACATCATCACCGGTAGTATGCCCATCGTTGAAAACGGGTCTTTGCTCAACGTGAGCTATGTGTGTAGAAGAGATGGCACCTGGGATGGTTGCTACAAAATTCACCCCGTACCCTCCGAGGAATCGGCCTGGGGAATGGTGGGCGCCAGCAAAATCAAAGTTTTTGATACCGATGCTGGTCGAATTGGCATCTTGATCGATTACGATGTGTGTTTTCCTGAATTGGCGCGTTGGCATTCCCGTCATGGGGTGCAATTGCTCTTCGTTCCTTTTTTGACCGAAACCCAAAACAGCTACAACCGCATTCGGATTTGTGCCCAGTCGCGAGCCATTGAAAACGAATGTTATGTAGCCATTGCAGGTTGTGTAGGTAACCTGCCCAAGGTCAACAACATGGACATTCAGTATGCCCAATCGGCCATTTTTACACCTTCGGACTTTTCTTTTCCCAGCAACGGCATCCGCGCAGAAGCAACGCCGAATACGGAAATGACCGTCATCGCCGACGTTGATCTGGAGCTATTGAAGGAGTTGCACGAGTTTGGCAGTGTGCAGGTGTTCAAAAACCAGCGCAAGGATCTTTACGAAGTAAAATTCAAGAATAAGCAATAACCTGCCGATGCTTAGTATGACGCAAAAAATTACTTCCCGATTTTTTTAGAGGCTTTTGAATAGGAAACTCACTTGAAATGAACCGTTCGACTTCCTATTCAAAACCCAAAATCGGGAAGTTAATTTTTCTGCGTTGCTCAGTCTGCATCGCGCTTAAATACCGCCATTTGCGAAGCCGATCCCAATTTGGAATCTTCTTCGCCAATGCCTTCAATACTGGCGGTGTAGCCAAATTTTTCGGATACCTGTGCCGCCCAGTTGGCAAACTCCTGACGCGTCCATTCAAAACGGTGGTCGCGGTGGCGCATTTTGTCTTCGGGCATGGCATAGGTGGCGTTGTATTCGCGGTTGGGGGTGGTGATCACCACCGTACCGGGGCGTGCAAACTCAAATACGGCCCGCTCCAAGGCCGGAAGGCGCTCCAAATCCAAATGCTCGATAACCTCGATCAAGGCCGCCGCATCAAATCCTGCCAAACGCCGATCCCGATAAGTCAAAGCGCTTTGCAACAGCTCAATGCGCTCTTTCTGCTTGGGGGTCATGTCTTTTAGGTACAAACGCCGGGTTGCCACTTGCAGGCTAAAAAAAGAAACATCAACACCGACAATGCGGGTAAATTGGCCTTCGCGCAACAACATTTTGAGCAATCGCCCTTCTCCACAACCCAGGTCAAGCACCGTTTTGGCACCAGATGCCTTGAGTACTTCCAGGGCAGCATTCAGGCGCTGTTTGTGCAAGTTGACGGATGGTTCCTCCTCTACTCCCAGGTTGATCGGGGCTTCCTCTGCCTCCAATTCTTCTTCAGGAATTAATTTTCCGATGGCCATTTTTGCCAGTGTAGCGTTGTTGTTCAGGTATTTTCGAACAATAAAATCTCGCTCGGGGTGATCCTTCAGCCAAACATCGCCTTTTTTGAGCAAGACTTCGATGTCACCACTCGATACATAGTAATGCCGTTCTGCGTCAAAAGCGGGCAACAGCACATACAAATGCTGTAAAAGAGTTTGCAAAGGGAGTTGATGCACGAGGGTCAAGGCAAAGTAGCTGCTTTCGCCCCATTCCGGAAATTGCTCGTCCAAAGGCAACCGCTCTGCCTGGATGGTATAGCCCAAAGGCAAAAAAATCCGCTCCAGCAATCCCTGTCCTCCCCTGACTTTGAGTGCAGGGATCTTGACTTCCAGCGGTAGGTTCATTTCCAGCCATTCCTCCTTTTCAGTACAGCGGCCATTGAGTGCTGAGGAATACACATTGGAGATGGCTGAGCTGGTAAAAGAAGACGCCACATAAGGCCGATCGTTGACGTAGTGCTGCAAACTCCGGCTTTCTCCAGGCACTTTGAGGCTGCGCACCAGCTCAACGGGATCGATGTCCAGTACCAACACGGCAGTGCAACGCTCATCGGTAGCTTCGGGGAAAAAAACATGGGCTTTCCCTCCTGCGGTGCTGTAGGTCTGCACCTTATTGGGGTGTTTGTGCAGCAAATAGCCAAGATTGGTGGCCGGGTACTGGGTTGTTGAGATGGATAAAAACATGGTTTAAAAGTGAATTAGCCGGTTTCGTTTTTTTTGCCCTATAATTTAGGGTATCATTTTGAAAGTTTAACATCCCACCTTCGGTGGAGTAGTTTATTTTCTAGGCGTACACTTTTTCTAGCTGAGAAAAAGGAAAAAGTTGTTTGATATTTTGGAAAAAAGAATAGGAGAAAGAATTTTGTGTTACCACACAACAAAACCAATCTCCTATGAGCCGAAGC